>Ga0316603_10001409_pt1 | contig 12746 bp, 9 predicted proteins | sample OWC_soil_day10_n_FD_207649 | JGI IMG/M metagenome (GOLD analysis project Ga0316603, IMG submission 207649) | Wetland soil microbial communities from Old Woman Creek delta, Ohio, United States - OWC_soil_day10_noCT | ecosystem: Environmental > Terrestrial > Soil > Wetlands | place: USA: Ohio...
TGGAACGTCTGGCCCCCGGGAGCGTCGTGGTCGATCGGCTGGGTGAACTGGAGGACGTAGTAGTCAAATCCCGCAGTGTCGGTAGGGACCTGCGTGGCCGTCACCCCCGGGATCGCCTGCAACTTGCCCAGCAGGTCGGTCGGCCCCGGCGCGGGGCGGTCATCGCCGCACCCCCCCGCCAGGACGAACAGGCCCCCTACGAACGCACGATCAACGAGCTTCATGTCGCTGGCGAGCTTGCCACGACGCCGGCCGACCGCATCCTGGCATCCACCAATACGGGTGAGGCGCCGTGCCTTGCCTGCCCAGGGTCTTCCAGGGTAGGCATTCGCCCCATGGCACTCTCCGTCGGGATCGTTGGTCTGCCCAACGTGGGAAAAAGCACGGTCTTCAATGCGCTGACCGCAGGCAAGGCCGAAGCGGCCAACTATCCGTTTTGCACGATCGATCCGAACGTCGGCGTCGTCCCGGTCCCGGATCCCCGCCTCAAGCGGATCGAGGCCAAGGTCAAGACCCAGAAGGTCCTCCCCGCGATCGTCGAGATCGTCGATATCGCCGGGCTCGTCAAGGGCGCGTCCCAGGGCGAGGGTCTGGGCAACAAGTTCCTCGCGAACATTCGTGAGACCAGCGCCATCTTGATGATGGTGCGCTGCTTCGACGATCCCAACGTCATCCACGTCGCGGGCTCGGTCGATCCGATGCGCGACATCGACATCATCGAGCTCGAGCTCGCGCTCGCCGACGTCGATTCGGCCGAGCGCCGGGTCAAGAAGGCATCGGGCGCCGCGAAGACCGGGAACAAGGAAGCCAAGCTGGAGCTCGCGCTCGCCGAGAAGGTGTTCGCCCACCTGTCCGCCGGCAAGGCCGCCCGCACGCTCGAGCTCTCCGAGGACGATCGCAAGCAGGTCAACACGTTTGGCCTGCTCACGGCCAAGCCCGTCCTCTACTGCTGCAATGTCGGCGAGGCCGATCTACCCAACGGCAACGCGTGGAGCGACCTGGTCAAGGCGCGGGCACAGCGCGAGGGCGCCGGCGTCGTCATCCTGTGCGGCAAGGTCGAGGCCGAGCTCGCCGAGCTGGCCGAGGCCGACCGCGCCGAGCTGCTGTCCTCCTATGGCCTCGTCGAGCCCGCGCTCGCGACCCTCGCGCGCGAGTGCTATCGCCTGCTCGGCCTGCAGTCGTACTTCACGGCGGGTGAGAAGGAGGTCCGCGCCTGGACCATCCGCAAGGGCGCGATGGGCCCCGAAGCCGCCGGCGTGATCCACACCGACTTCGAGAAGGGCTTCATCCGGGCCCAGGTCTACTCGCTCGCCGACCTCGAGCAGTACGGCAGCGAGGCCGGCATCAAGGCCGCGGGCAAGATGCGCATCGAGGGCAAGGAGTACGTCGTCCAGGACGGCGACATCATGCACTTCCTGTTCAACGTCTGAGCGCCGCACTAAGCGGCGCCGCGGCGGTGACAAGCGTCGCGCCAATCCATGAGAGACTGATGCCTCCCATGAGAATGGCTATCTCCATACTCGTCGTGCTTGCCACTCCGATCCCTGCCCTGGCCGATGCCGGCGCGACCGCGACCGCGCTGTTCGAGCAGGGTCTGAAGGACATGGCGGCCGGCAACTACAAGCAGGCCTGCAAGGAGCTCGCGGCAAGCAATGCCGCGCTGCCCGACAGCGGCACCATGGGCGCCCTGGCGGAGTGCCTGACGGCGGATGGCCGCATCACCTCGGCCTGGCAGCGTTGGCGCGAGCTCGCCGACAATGCGCCGACCGCGGATCTGCGGGCCGACGCGACGGACCACGCCAGCGCACTCGCGCCGCGGTTGCCCCGCTTCCTCGTCAAGCTATCGACGGCCACGCCAGGGCTCGTGGTGACGGTCGATGGCCACAAGATCGATCTCGATCTCACGGTGCCCCTGCCCGTCGATCCGGGGACGTTCTCGGTCGCCGCGACGGCACCCGGGTACCAGGAGTGGAGGCACGACTTCCACGCGGCCGAGGGCCAGGTCACGAGCGTCGAGATTCCGGCCCTGGTCGCGGCCAGGGCGCCCGCCGGCAGCGAGGTTGCCGTGTCGACCATGGTCGACGACCCAGGCAGGCGACGCCACACGCGGCGGACCCTTGCCTTGGCGACCCTCGGCGCGGGTGCGGCCACGCTCGTGGTGGGCGGCCTGTTCGGGCTCAAAGCCAGCTCGAAGTGGGACGCCGCCAACAACGAGTGCGGAGGCGACGTGGACACCTGTCGCGATGCGGCGAGCCTCGCAAGAGCGCAGACTGACGTGCAGGCATCCCGCGACGCGGGCCTGCTGTCCAGCGTGGCTGTCACGGCCGGCGCTGCCATCGTGGTGGCTGGCGCGGTGCTGTGGCTGACGGCGCCGCGCGTGGATGAGCGCAAGGTCGCCTGGCGCGTGACGCCCACGCTTCACCCAGCCAACCTCGGGCTGACCGTGTCGAGGGGATTCTGAGCCCCATGCGCGCCGTCATGCTCGCGATCTGTCTGGGTGGCTGCACGGGGCTCCTCGGCGTTCATGACCCATCGCAGGTTCCGGACCGACTCACGCTCGACTCGCCTGCGGGCCAGACCGGGATTGTCGGTTCGGAGCTCGCGGAGCCGATCAGCGTCACGATCGTGGATGGCAACGGGGTCGGCGTCGCCGGGATCCCCGTGCACTTCGTGGTGACCACCGGCGGAGGGCAGCTGTCCGCCCAGGACTTGATCAGCGATGCGCAGGGCCACGCGCGTTCGGCGCTCACGCTGGGCACGACCGCGGGGGAGAACTCGGTCGAAGTCCGTGCGAACGACGTGCTCGAATCGCCGCTCACCTTCACCGCGACCGGGCTTGCCGGACCGCCGAGTGCATCGGGGAGCACGGTGTCGGCGAGCGCGGGCACCGTGATCGCCGACGGCATGGCGACCGCGGAGATCACGGTGACCCTGAAGGATGCCTTCAACAACCCGATCGTCGGTCAGGCGGTCCTGTTGGCTGCGACCGGGAACGCCAACATGTTCGGCCAACCCGGGGTGACCGACGCATCCGGAATCGCGACCGGGACGATCGCTTCCACGCGGGCCGAGCCCAAGATGATCACGGCGTCGGCCGGTGCCACCGCGCTCGCGCAGCGCGCGATGGTGGCGTTCGTCGCCGGGCCACCGAGCCGGCTCCTCCTGACGTCCGGGGACAATCAACAGGGAACCGGAAGCGGCCTCGCGCTGCCCGCGCCGTTCGTCGTGACGGTGGAGGATGCGACCCAGAACCCCGTCGGTGGCGTCATGGTGGCCTTCGTCGTGGTGGCCGGGGGTGGAACCATCACGTCGCCAAATGCCACGACCAATGCGCTGGGCCACGCGCAGACCACCCTCACCCTGGGGCCCACCTCGGCGCCGAACCGAGTCGAGGCCCGCTTGCCAGGGGTCTCCGGGTCCCCGGTGGTGTTCACGGCAACTCCCTACGGCTTCGACACGAAGGTCGATTTCCCGACGGGCACCTCGCCGTTCTCGGTCGCGCTCGGTGACCTCAATGGCGACGGCAAGCTCGACCTCGCCATCGCGAATGACACGACTCCCGGATCGGTCTCGATCCTGTTCAACACGACCGCCGTCGGCGCCAACGCGCCCAGCTTCGCGGCCAAGGTCGACTTTCCCACCGGGACGGCTCCGACGTCGGTCGCGCTCGGTGACTTCAATGGCGACGGCAAGCTCGATCTCGCCGTCGCCAACGAAGGCCCAAGCACCGTGTCGGTGCTCTTGAATACGACCGCGGTGGGAGCTGCGACGCCGAGCTTCGCAGCGAAGGTCGACTTTGCGACGGGGTCACAGCCCAAGTCGGTCGCGGTGGGTGACTTCAATGGCGACGCAAAACCTGATCTCGCGATCGCGAACATCGGGCCGAGCACGGTCTCGATCCTGCTCGGCACGACCATCGCGGGCGCGACGACGCCGAGCTTTGACAACCACAAGGATTTTCCCACCGGGGTGCAGCCGATCTCGGTCGCGATCGGCGACCTCGACGCGGACGGCAAGCTCGATCTCGCGCTCGCGAACAGGACCGGCAACACGGTCTCGGTCCTCCGCGGCACGACCGCGGCGGGCTCGACGTCGCCGACGTTCGCACAGAGAATCGACCTGCCGACCGGTACGAACCCCGAGTCCGTCGCGATCGGCGACGTCGACGGCGACACCAAGCTCGACCTCGTCGTGGCCAACCGAACGGCCGGCAGTGTCTCGGTCCTGCTCAACACGACCGTCGGGGCGCCGAGCTTCGCAGCCAAGGGCGACTTCGCGACGGGGGCAGGTCCGGTCGCGGTCGCGATCGGAGACCTCACCGGGGATGGCAAGCCGGATCTCGCGCTCGCCAACTTCGGCGGCAACACGGTGTCGACCCTGATCGGCAGGACCGCCCTGGGCGACCCCGCAAGCTTCGCGGCGACGATCGACTTCCCGGCGGGTGCCAATCCCACGGCGGTGGCGATCGGCGACCTCAACGGGGACGGCAGACTCGACCTGGTGGTCACCAATCAGACCGACAACACGGTGTCGATCCTCCTCCACCTCTAGAAGCTGCCGCGCATCGACATCACGTAGGTCCAGCCGCGGGTGTCGAGCTTGCCGATCGAGGCATAGGTCGTCGGGATCGACAGGTCCTCCGACGGCCGATCGCCGGGTAGCGCGCGCAGGCTCGCTGGCGAGGCCACCGTGTAGCCGAGGTCCACGCCAAGGCCGAGCCGGAACCTGGGCTTGTCGGCGAGCGCGAGGTCAGCGCCGAGCGAGGCGGCCCCGAGCATGCCCCAGCTGTGATCGTCGACCACCGTCATCTCGCCCGCGGTGACCGCGAGCGCGGTGCGCGCCATCCCGAGCTCGGCCTGCGCCACGAGGCGGACTCTCCAGAGCAGCGGCGTATCGATGCGGACGCCGGCCGTGAACGCGTGCTGGGACACGTTGGTGGCCAGATCCTGGAAGATGGCGCCGATCGAGCTCGCGGACACCCAGCGCGCGAACACGCCGAGGTCGAGCGCCCGGTGGCCGGCGGTGACCTGGGTCAAGCTGCGACCGAGGGTGACCCGGCCGCCCGCGAGCGGTTCGGACGTGAGGATCGCGCCGCTCGTGTCGCCGAACCACCGGACATGCGGGCCGAGGTCGATCGACCACCTGGGTGACCGCGCGGCGGGCGCGGGCTCGGGCGGCTGGTCGAGCGGCTGCCCGAGGGGCTGCGCGGACGCGGTGCCGGCGACCAGGAGCGTGGTGAGCACGACGAGCGAGGACTTCATGGCGACTCCTGATCGAGGATGTTCGCGAGCAGGAAGCCCGACAGCACGGTGGCATCGCGGCGCTCGCTCGAGGTGGACGGGATGACGGTGGCACGACCGAACGGATCGCCGTGGTCGACGATCAGCGCGCCGTTCGCGAGCGCGTAGACCTGGCGCGGCGGGTAGTCGAGCCGGATGTCGGTCGGGTGGAGGTTCGAGAGGTCGAGCAGTCCGACCCGCGGCACGCCGTTGGTCGTTCCGACGAGGAAGTCGCCGGCAGGCGTGAACGCGTAGGTGTCGAGCTTGCCGATGCCCTGGAGCGGCGACACCGAGCCGTAGGCGACATCGAGCATCCCGAGCACGGTGCGGTTGTCATCGTGCACCATCATCGCGAGCTCGCGCCCGGGCACCGGCGACAGGTCCCGCACCGGCTCGCCGACCTCGATCGTGTCGAGATCGAGCCGCGCGAGCGGATCGGCCACCTCGCCGAGCGGCAGCGTGTACACGCGGGGCATCGCCGCGCCGATCTGCGCCAGCACCGCCATCGTCGCGGGCGCGTCACCGCCGGGGAACAGCACGATGCGATCGATCGGATCGGGCGTGGCGACCTTACGAAACTGCGCGGTGTCGGCGTCGATGATGACGACCTCGCGGGTCGCCGGGGTGGCCGCGAGCACGTAGCGGATGCCGTTGGCGTTATCGAACACGGCGATGTCACTCGGGGCACCACCGGCTCCGAGCTCGGCGAGGATCGGCCGGTAGTCGTTCTCGAGCGGCGACTCGGTCTTCGGCGGATCGGACATCAGGACCATCTCGAGCACGTCACGCGCGCCGTCGGATCGCATGTACGCCGTCGCCGTGTTGGGCGCGAACACCATCTCGCGCGGCAGGACGTTCGCACCGGCGCCATCGAGCCGGATCGAGACTTCGTCGCGGTCGGGGTGCGAGGCATCGACGACGGTGACCACGTTGCGCGCGAGGATGAACGCGAAGATCCGGTCGGATGGATCGGGGGCGCCCGGGACCGCCATCCGCGGTGACAGGATGATCCCGGTCGGCGCGGAGCCGAACGAGCGGACCGTCTTCATCACCGGATTACCGGGCCCGGGCGGCTGCGTCAGATCGATGAACGCCAGCTCGTTCGGGTTACGAAAGAACCCCTCCGCATCGGGTCCGGCCTCCGAGAAGTACGCGACCGCGATCGCCCCATCGCTCGAGACGGCGATCCGATCGAACGGCGAGCTGACCTGATAGGCGAGCGGCTTGCTGCTCGGCGCGGTGACATCGACGTTCCACAGGATGGGATCCTCGTCGACCTGGCCACGCGCGAGCGCCTCCTCGCCGCGGGTCACGACGAGCAGGTGGTCACCCGCGGGGGTCGGCGCCGCGAACACCGGGCGCCTGCCGATGTGCCAGGCGTGGACGCGCGGCGCGGCGTCGCCGGCGTCGACCGTGACCACGCGATCGAGCGCCGAGTCGACCCACGCGAGCTGGCGCTTGAGCGGCACGGGGCCGAGCAGGTTGCGCTGGCGATCGAGCGCGACCGGACGTTCGGCAGCGCAGGACCCGAGACAGACGACGCCGGCGAGCGTGCCGACGAGGATGAGCGATGTGGTGCGCATGGGGGGTCCTAATCGATGATCTGGCTGTTGAGGTCGAAGCCGGTCAGCGTGCGGACCTGACCGGTGATGATGTCGATGAAGCTCACGCGCCCGAGCGGGTGGCGCTGCGACACGTAGATCTTGTTCGACTCGGGCAACACCCCGATCGAGTCCGGCGGAGATCCGAGCTCGATGGTGCGCACGACGCCGCTATCGAGCTCGATCTGCTGGACTGCGACGAACGCGCCCTCGGCATCCCCGCCGTCGAGCGTGACGTAGGCGCGAGCCGCGGCCGGCCCCGGAGCGAACGTGAAGTGCGATGGATTGACCTCCGTGATCTGCAGCTTCGAGAACCCGGTCGCGATGTCGAACATCGAGTAGCCTGGCTTCTTGTCGATGAAGTCCTCGAGGCTCGTCGCCTGCGCCGGATCTCCCGGCTTGCGCGCATGGAGCACGATCGCCTTGGTGCCGGTCGGATCGAAGCCGACCGAGAGCACGCTCTTCTGGAGCGGGAACGTCCGGTGCGGGAACCCGGGCTTGTCGAGGTCCACGACGGTGATGCGCTCGTCGAGCGTGGCGTTGGTGAACAGCAGGCCGCGCTTGCCATCGGCCGACAGCACGAGCGAGCCACTGGTCGCGTTCGTGAGCGCCACGGTGGTGATCCCGGTGGGATCGATCGCGTCGCCGGGGATGTCGATCACGGCCAGCCGCGCCGGATCGCGGAACACGGCGTAGACCCGCGATCCGTCGGGCGCAAGATCGATGTCGGAGGGCACGGCCGGCAACGTGAGGTTCCAGGCATCACCGGCCGTCGGACCGAGCAGGCTCACCACCCGCAGGCCGGCGAACCCGGGGCGGCGCACGACAGCGTACTGGCCCGACGCCACCACGTTGACCTCCACGCCGCTCGCGTCCCCGAAGATGTCCTCGGTGACGGGAATCGGCGGGACGATCGTCGCTTGACCGGCGGTCATCGCCGGCAGATCGATCACCGACACCCCGTCGTCGGTCACCACGAACGCGTAGCGTCCGCTGGCATCCGACTGGACCTCGCGGGGGCGGAACCCGACCGTGAGATCCACGGCGCGCTGCTCGCCCGGCCCGACCGCGAGCACGGTGACGTCCTGGAACGACCCGATCTCACCGACCGCCGCGAGGCTGCCGGCATCCGCGATCGCCTTCTGGAGGTCGAAGAACGCGACGGCATAGCGACCGCCCGGCGCCACCGCCAGCCGGTTGAGGTTCGGCAGCGTCGGGTACAGCTCCTTCGCGATCGAGCCGGTCGCGGCTCGCACGACGGTGGCCGCGCCGTTCTTGCTGTCGAGCACGACCGCGGTGTCGGTGCCCGGCAGGGTGGCGAGGATCTTCGGCCGGTCGCCGACCTCGAGCGAGACGACCTCGAGGTTGGCGCCGTCGATCTTCGCGAGCCGATCCTGGTCGGTCATCGCGACCCACACGAATCGGCGCGAGTTCACCGGCTCGCTGAGCTTGTACTCGACTTCGGGGGGCGGAGTGACGCCTGCGTCCCCGGTGGGGGTCGGCGGTACGCACGTGCCGAACTCCGAGCAGGTGAAGCCGACCGGGCATTCACTCGAGGAGAAGCACTGCGGCGTGCCGGCGCCGGCATCACTCGAGGGCGAATCATCGCCGGTGGCGTAGTCACCACCGGAACCAGCACAAGCAGCAAGTACCGAGGACACCGCGGCGAGTAGCCACGGATTCGAGCGCAGCATGGGACCTCCAAGCGGCTCGTCCTGATGCGAGCAGCGAGAGAGGTGTTGGCAAGGGTCGTGCCGCGGAGGTCCCTGCAACGACGAGTGGTTGGCGCGCGGCAGTTCGCACCGGATCCCCGCGGCGCGACAGCAATGTCAGAGCTTCGGTCGATTGGCAGGTCGATCGTGCCGAGATCGGTGACCCGGTTCGGCGGCGCCACCCTATCAGCATTGCGTCCGCGCAGCTCGCTCAGGGCGCCGTCACGACAGCAAACCAGATCACCATCTGGCACCTCACCCAGCCTGTCCCGACGCTCGCGCGCAGCTCCTCGCGGATCGCGACGAGATCGAGCCCGTCGAGCTCGTAGCTGGCGCACAGCACTGCCCAGACATCATCGAAGCTACCCGAGAGATCGAGCTCGGCACGCTCGAACGCAAGCCCGCTCCAGCCGGCGAACAACGCACGCCATCCCGCCTCGGACCTCGCACGTCGGTCACCGAACCGCACCGGATCGCGCAGTCGTGGCGCGAGGATCCGGAGCAAGCGATGGAACGCATCATCCCCGGTGGCCGTCGGCCCGCCGCCGAGCACTGCCGCGAACCGTCCACCCGGCACGAGCACCCGCGCGAGCTCGCCGACCACACGCTCGACGTCGTCGAGCAACATGAAAGCGAGGTGACACACCACGGCTTCCAGCGATCGGTCCGCGACGGGCAGGCACTGGGCCCGTGCGCGCAGAAAAGCCCCCGGACGCGACGTCGCCAGGGCGAGCTCGGGGCCCGAGAGATCGACACCGAGCGCGAAGCAGCCGCGCCGGGCGAGCAACTCGACCAGGTGGCCATCACCGCACCCGAGGTCAAGCACGCGAGCGCCCGGCGGAACCAGGTCTGCCAGCCGCTCGTAGCTGCCGCCACGAGCCAGTCCACGCGACGTGATCCCGGGATGGTGCGCGTGGAAGCGAGTGATCCGGTCCTCGGCCTCGCTCGGCATCGACTCACGCTATCCTGGCACACCGGTGTTCGCAGGTCTCCTCATGGTCACGCTCGCGGCCGCGTCCTGGGGAACGTGGAGCCTGTTCCTCCGGCCGACCGGGCTGCCGGCCACGGTCACGACCCCGATCGTGTTCGCGGTGATGGGCCTCGTCGCCCTGCCCTTCGCGTTGCGCAAGCCGGCGCCCCGCTGGGATCGCACCACCGTCGCGCTCCTGCTCGCGAACGCGGCATTCGATGCACTGAACGTCGCCGCGTTCTTCACCGCCATGGAATACACCGAGGTGGCGATCGCGGTGCTCACCCACTACGTCGCGCCGATCCTGATCGCCGTGGCCGCGCCCAGGATCGATGGCACGAGTGCGCGCGGCGTCGCACCGGCGACCGCGGTCGCGCTCGCTGGCCTGGTGGTCGTGCTGCAGCCCTGGAACGTTCCTGCGGACGGCGCGCTGATCGGCGCGGCGTTCGGGCTGACCTCCGCGTTCTGCTACGCCGGAAACGTGTTCGTCGTCGGCCGGCTCGCCGTGCGGATCGGCTCGGCTCGGCAGATGTCGTATCACGCGCTGATCGCGGCGGCCCTGCTCTCACCGCTCGCGTTCGGCCGGATCCACGAGGTGACCTCCGGCGACCTCGCGCTGCTCGTGGCCGGTGGCGCAACCATCGGCACCGCCTCGGGAATCGTGTTCGTGATCGGGCTGCTCCGGGTCGGCAGCGCGCGGACCGCCGTGCTCACGTTCGCCGAGCCCCTGGTCGCCGTGCTGATCGGTGCGTTCGTGTGGGGTGAGCCACTCCACCCGCTCTCGATCCTGGGCGGGGCGATGGTCCTGGGCGCGGGCATCCACGTTGCGAGCAAGGCACGCTAAGCTCCGTGGCCATGGACCCGCGCGTCACGATCGCGATGCCCGCGTACAACGAAGAGCCCTACATCGAGGCATGCATCGCGAGCGTGCAAGCGCAGGATTACCCGCCCGCGCTGATCGAGATCCTGGTCGCGGACGGCCGCTCCACCGACCGCACGCGCGAGATCCTGGCCCGGCTCGCGGAGCTCGATCCCCGCATCCGGGTGGTCGACAATCCTGCTCGGCTGCAGGCCGCCGGGCTCGGCCTGATGGTGAAGCAGGCCACCGGCGACGTGATCGTCCGGATGGACGTCCATGCCGAGTACGCATCCGACTACGTCCGCAAGTGCGTCGAGACGCTCGAGCGCACCGGGGCCGACAACGTGGGCGGCGCGCAGCGCGCCAAGGCCAAGACGTTCTTCCAGCGAGCCCTGTGTGCTGCGCTCGAGAGCCCGCTGGGCGTTGGTGGCGCGCGCTATCGATCGGCTGCGGCCGAGGGGTTCGTCGACACCGTCTTCCTCGGCACGTTCCGGCGCCGCGTCTTCGAGACGGTAGGGCTGTGGGATCCGGGAGCTATCACGAACGAGGATGCCGAGCTCAACCAGCGGATCCTCGACTCCGGCGGGCAGATCTATCTGTCGCGCGACATCGTGGTCCACTACTTCCCGCGTGACTCGATCAAGGGGCTCGCGACGCAGTACTTCAAGTACGGTCGCGGCCGGGCGCGGACGCTGCTCAAGCTCGGCCGGTTCCCGACGGTTCGGCCGCTGATCCCGTTCTTCGTCGTCAGCGGCGCCGCGGCGCTCGTGCTGATCCCGCCACTCTGGCCGCTCGCACCCGCAGCCTTCGCAGCGTACGCGCTGGCCACGGGCGCGGAAGCCGTGCGCATGGGCAGCAAGCTGGGGATCTCGGCGATCCCCACGGTGTGGTCGATCTTTCCGGTGCTGCATGGCGCCCACGGAGTCGGGTTCGCGGCGGGCCTCTTCCAGTACCTGCGCAAGCCCGACTGGCCAGCCGAGCCCGAGCGCGTCGCGCCGAAGAAGGTCGTCTGACTCCCCGGTGTCAGGGGTGATCGAACGGATCGTCGTCACTTCCGCGCGGTCGCAGCTTCTTGGGAGCGTCGGGCGCGCGCTTGGCAGGACCGCCGGCATCGAGCGTCCCGGCGATCCCGTGGGCCGACCCATCGGCCGGCACCTCGGCGCGTGCGTCATCGATCAGGGCGGCGTCGCGCGGCATCGCGGGCGTCGTGGTCCCGTGCTCGGAGCCGCCCGCCGGCGCGGACGTCGACCCCGACGCGACCACCATCGCCACGACGATCGCGCCCGCAGCCAGCACCGCGAGCACCGCCCCGAGCAGCCGTCCGCCGCGGCGCGTGCGCGAGACGGACTCGCCCGCGCTGCTGGCGAAGGTGGACAGTGGACCATGCGGGTACTGCGCGGCCGAACCGCTGCCGGCCACGGTCGGCGCGGTCGGCGGCACGATCGGTGGTTCGGTGATCGCGGGCGGCGGCGGCGGCGCGGGACTCGAGGTCCCTCGTGGAAGCGCCCGCACCGGAGCAATCGACGGGATCTCGCTCAGCGACCCGATCGCCGCCGCGAGGTCACGCGCGAGCTCGGTCATCGACGCGTAGCGATCGTCGGCGCGCTTGGCGAGACACTTCATCGTGATGGTGTCGATCGTCAGCGGGATCTGAGGCACGAACATGCTCGGCAGGGGCGGCGTCTCGCGCAGGTGCGCGGCGATCATGTCGCCCGGGGTCGAGGCCGTGAACGGGAGTCGGCCACACAGCAGATGAAACAGCACGCAGCCGAGCGCGTAGATGTCGGTGCGGTGGTCGACATCACCCGCGCCGCGACACTGCTCGGGAGACATGTACGTCGGCGTGCCCATGATCACGCCGGTGCGCGTGCGCGATGGGTTGCCGTGCTCGTCGCCGAGCAGCTTCGCGATCCCGAAGTCGAGGATCTTGATCCGCTCCCCGCCCGCCACCGCCGGATCGGGCACGAGGAACAGGTTGTCGGGTTTGAGGTCGCGATGAATGATCCCGGTGGCGTGCGCGACGGCCATCGCCATCGCCGTCTGCCGCACCACGCGCACCGCATCCGCCACCGCGAACCGGCCGTCGCGCAGCCGGGCCTGCACCGACTGGCCGGCGAGGTGCTCCATCACGATGTACGCCGCGCCATCGGTGTGCCACCCGAAGTCGTAGACGACGACGATGCCGGGGTCGGCGATCCGGGTCGCCGCGCGGGCCTCGGCAAAGAACCGGTTCACGATCGCCTGGTTCTGCGAGACCTCGGGTAGCAGGAACTTGATCGCGACCCGGCGACCGAGCAGCGTGTGCTCCGCCAGCCACACCGCACC
>Ga0316603_10001410_pt1 | contig 12744 bp, 10 predicted proteins | sample OWC_soil_day10_n_FD_207649 | JGI IMG/M metagenome (GOLD analysis project Ga0316603, IMG submission 207649) | Wetland soil microbial communities from Old Woman Creek delta, Ohio, United States - OWC_soil_day10_noCT | ecosystem: Environmental > Terrestrial > Soil > Wetlands | place: USA: Ohio...
TTCGCCGGATCGGGCTGATCGAGCTCCATGTCTCCGGTGACGATCGTGATCTTCTCGGATTGCCGCAGCGTTTCGGTGGGCTTGGCCAGGGGATTCGGCTGGACCGCCTCGCCCTTGAAGGTCCGGGTACACCCAGCGGCAACCACGAGGACCCAACCGGCCACGGCGAGAAAGCCCCTCATCGATCCAGGGTGGCGCAATGCGAAACCGCCGTCAATGCGACAGTGGATCGTCGCAGGTGAGGTCGGCTAGCCAGCCCCGACGAGCTGCCGAGCGTGCGCCTCTGCCCCGGAGCGCTGGTTGGCCTCGACCACCTGTGCGAGCTCCGCGAGTGGATACGGCACGTCGGGCCGATCGCGCTCGCCGTAGCGCCGGGTCAGGTAGATCGCGCGCAGGACCGCATACGCGCGCTCGAGCTCGTCGTTGACGATCAGGTGCTGGTACTCGCTGAAGTGCGCGAGCTCTTCCTTCGCCTTGTCGAGCCGTTGCTGCACGATTTCGGGCAGATCGGTCGCGCGCCGGCGCAGCCGCGCCTCGAGCACGTGGAGATCGGGCGGTAGGATGAACACCTTCAGCGAGTCCTCGGGCCAGCGCGCCGAGAGCACCTCGCCACCCTGCCAGTCGACGTCGAAGATGACGTCGTTGCCACGGGCCAGGGCCGCCTCGATCGGCGCCTGCGCCGTGCCGTAGCGGTTGTTGTGGACGAACGCGTACTCGGCGAACTCGTGGCGCTGGACCATCTCCGCGAACCGTTCGGGGGTCACGAAGTGGTAGTCGCGCCCCTCGACCTCGCCGGGGCGCATCGGCCGTGTGGTGTACGAGACCGAGAACTCGAGCCGTGGTCCGAACTCGTCGATCAGCCGGCGCGTGAGCGTGGTCTTGCCTGCGCCCGAAGGCGACGACACGATGGCCAGGACGCCCCGGTTCGACACAGCGGTATCTTTACATCAGACCCCTGACGGAGATCGCGCGATCATCTCCCGACTGCGACCGGAAACGACCACGGTCTCCAAGTTCCTCCGCTATTCGACGTTCTGGACCTGCTCGCGGACCTTCTCCAGCACGGCCTTGGCCTCGACGACCGCCGAGCTGATCTCCGCGAGCGTGGATTTGCTGCCGATCGTGTTGAGCTCGCGGCCGATCTCCTGAACGAGGAAGTCGAGCCTGCGCCCGGCGGCCGTCGGCGAGGCCACCAGCGTCCGCGCCTGATCCAGGTGCGAGTCGAGCCGGACCAGCTCTTCGGTCACGTCCGCCCGATCGGCCAGCATGGCAATCTCCTGGGCCAGCCGGGCCGGATCGAGCGTCGAGGCATCGTCGAGCAGGCGACGCACCCGCTCGTGCAGGCGCTTCGAGAGCTGATGCGGGACACCGGCCGCCAGCATGGCGAGCGCCACGCGCAGCCCACCGAGCTCGGCGAACCGCGCGGTCAGATCGGTGGCGAGCGCCACGCCCTCGGCGGCCCGCATCTGGTCGAGCTGGACCAGCGCGGCCTCGAGAGCTGCGACCACCGGGGGAGCCTCCTCGCGCTGCTCGTCTCCGGACACGACGACGCCGGGCTGCGCCAGCACGAGGGAGAGGTCTGGCCCGGCGAGCCCGAGGCGCGTCGCGGTCTCGGCGAGCATGTCGTGGGCGCGGCGCGCGGCCTCGGCATCGATCCGGGTGGTCCCGGCGGTGCCCTCGCGGGTGAGGTGGATCGACACGACCACGGACCCACGCTCGATCGAGGCCCGCACCCGGGTCGAGACGGCCTCCTCGATCGCCGGCGCGATCGGGGCCCCGCGCAGCTTGAGGTCGAGGAACCGGTGGTTCACCGCGCGCACGTCCACGGTGGCGCGCATCCCGTGTTGCTCGACGACCCCGCGGCCGTATCCGGTCATGCTCCGCACAGCCCTGAGTATCACGCGGTCCGGTGCGCCGAGGTCGGATCGGAGAGTACAGTCGTCGCGTGCCGGTCCGCAGTTGCGTCCTCGTGATCCTCGCGGTCGTGGCGTGTGGCGGGCAAGCTCCCGCACCGGCGCCGATCCGGTTCCTCCACACCTTCGGCGCCGGCGAGACCGAGCTGTTCAACGCGACGATCTCGGGCTCCGAGCGGTTCGCGGTCGAGTCGTCGCTCGTGCCGTTCGCGCGCGGCCAGCAGGTGATCAGCGAGATCCTGCACACCGCGACCAGCTGCCCCGATCTGATCCGCATCGATGCCACGTGGTTGCCGGGACTGCGCTCCGAGCTGGTCCCGAGCCCGCCCGACCTCGCGGGGCTCGACTGGACCCCCGAGGCAGCCTCGCTGGTCACCATCGACGGAGACCCCACCCGATGGGCGGTGCCGCAGAGCGTCGATGGGCTCGTCGTGGTGCGCGATCGCGAGCGCCCCGCCCCCGCGACCGCGAGCATCGACGATCTCGTGGCCGCGGCCCGCGCCGGCAAGGCCGAGCCCCGCAGCTATCCTCTCGGGATCCGGGTCGATGGCTACTGGCTGCTGCCCTGGCTACGCTCGGAGGGAGCGGATCTGTCGATCGTCTCGGTCGACGTGCCGGGCAGCACGGGCCTCGATGGCGATGGCGCGGTCCGCGCGCTCGCCCGGTTCGCGGCGTTGTTCGGCGACCTCGCCGCGCCACCGCCGCCGGCCGGCAGCGAGGCGCCCGACGAGCTCAGGCGATGGCAGGCCGGGGAGCTGGCGTACTGGGTCACCGGGCCGTGGCAGCTCGGCGCGCTGCGAGACCGCGACCGGCTCGCCGTGAGTCCGCTCGCGCATGCCCCGCGCGGTGGCCAGCTGCTGGTCGTGCCGCGATGCGCGAAGCACCCTGCCGACGGCTGGAAGCTCGCGGCCGAGCTCACCGCGGTCGCGGTCGAGGTCCGGTTCGCCGAGTCGTTCGGGACGGTGCCGACGCGGCGCTCCGCTCTCGACGCGGCTCCCCCACTCGCCCGGGCGGTCTACGAGGCCCTGCGCGCCGCCGAGCCGCTGCCCCGCGACCCGCGGACGCCACTGCTGTTCGATGATCTGAACCCCGCGCTCGCCGCCGTGATCGCCCACGACGCGACTCCCGACGAGGCGATCGCGGGCGTGCGGCGCGCGTGGCGTCGGCTCGCGGCGGGCGTGACCGGTCATCCGCCAGAGGGCCCGCCGTGACCAAGCCGTCCTCCTCGCTGCGCTGGCGCGTGTTGCTCGTGCTGACGCTCGCCGCGATCGTGCCGACGGTGATCGTCGGTGTCCTCGCGATCGTCCGTGCTCGCGCCGATGTCGAGCGAGAGGTCAACCGCGGCGCGCTCGCCCACATCCGTGCGGTCGGAGCCGCGCTCGATGGCACGCTGCAGGGCGCGCGGCGCACCGTCGAGCTCGCGGCCGCGACGTGGGCCGATGATCCCGATGATGCGCGCCGGACCCAGCTGCTGACCAAGCGGCTCCGCCGCGACGTGCCGATCGTGTCCGCGCTCTCGATCCTCGACGCCGAGGGCGAGCTGCGCCATGGCGATCCGGTACCGAAGGGCGTCGACGTCGGCTCGCACAGCTTCGGCGGCTACATCGGTGATGCGCAGCATGCCGGCGGCAAGACCGTCGTGCACCTGGTGGTCCAGGCCCGCAGCCGGACCGGCGAGCTGATGGGCGTGTTCGTCGCCAGCCTCGACCTCGAGTTCGTGCGCGACGTGATCGCGGCTGCGCGGCTCGGGGATGGCGCGCGGGTGGTCGTGGTCGACGGCACCGGGGTGCCGGTCGCGTCGAGCGAGGACGTGGCCGGGCGCGTGCCCGGCGAAGCGTGGGTGGGGCCGCCCGGCTCGCTCGCGGGCAGGGACCCGGCGGTCGATCGCGCGCTGGCCTCGACCGTGGAAGGCACGCTCACCGCCAACGGCTGGGTCAGCGCGTACCGCAACCTGTCGAGCTACCAGTCGTTACGCGGGGTGCGGTGGGCGATCCTGCACCAGCAGCCGGAGCACGAGGCGTACGCCCTGGCGCGCCGGACGACGCGCGACACCCTGATCATCGGCGGTGGCGCGCTCGCGATCGCCCTCGCCCTCGGCGTGTTCTTCGCGACCCGGCTCACCCGTCCGCTTGCCGCCCTCGCCCACCGCGCCGACGCGATCGCCGCCGGCAATGCGGATGCCGGCTCGCCGATCAAGGGCCCCGGCGAGATCGGGGTGCTCGGCCAGCGGATCGACGAGATGGCGCGCCGGATCGCCGAGCGCTCCGAGCTGCAGACCGCGCTCGCGCGGGGCGATCGACTCGCGTCGGTCGGCGTGATGTCGGCGCAGGTCGCGCACGAGATCAACAACCCGCTGACCACCGTGCTCGGCTACGCCAAGCTGCTCCAGGAGGACAAGCCCGAGGGCCATCCGGATCTCGCCGCGCTCGAGCTGATCGCCAGCGAAGCCGAGCGGATGAAGGGGATCGTCGGAGGGCTGCTCGAGTACGCGCGCACCCCACGCCAGAGCGAACGCGGCCTCGAGACGCCGGCCGCCGGGGGCCCGACCTACGAGTTCAACTGTCAGCCCGCGGCCGTGGTGCGGCACGTCAACGCGCTGCTCGGGCCGCAGCTCAAGAAGGCACGGGCCACGCTGACGAGCGAGATCGGGTCGACCGCGTCGATCGCCATCGAGTCACACTCGCTGCAGCAGGTGCTCGTCAACCTGGTGCAGAACTCGGCGCAGGCGATGACGGAGGCGCAGGCGCGGTCAGACGGGGCGACGCGGGGAACCATCACCATCGCCGTGAAGCCCGCTCCCGGCGGGATCGCCACGCTCATCACGGTGTCCGACGATGGCCCAGGCATCCCGCACAAGGATCGCCCCCGGGTGTTCGACCCGTTCTTCACGACGAAGGCCGCCGGGGTCGGCACGGGGCTGGGCCTCGCGGTCTGCAAGCACCTGATCGCGACCGCCGGCGGTTCGATCGAGGTCGGAGATCGGGCGGATGGCCGCGGTGCCGAGTTCCGCATCGTGATCCCGAACGCGTGAGCCGGCCATCGCGCCGGGAATGATGAGAGAATCCCAGTCGTGAGTAGCATCCTCGTCGTCGATGACGAGCGCGGTATCCGCGCGCTGTGCAGCGACGTCCTCGGCCGCGCCGGGCACGAGGTCGAGTCGGTCGACTCCGCCGCCGGGGCGCTCGCCGCGGTGGGCCGGCGTCGCTTCGATCTGGTCCTCTGCGACATCAACCTGCCCGATCAAGACGGCGTCTCGATCCTGCCGCGCCTGCTCGTCGGCGATCCACCGCCCGCGGTGCTCCTGATCACCGCGTACCCGTCGATCGACACCGCGGTGCGCGGGATGAAGCTCGGCGCGCGCGACTACATCGGCAAGCCGTTCTCCCCCGACGAGCTCCGGCTCGTGGTCCGGCGCGCGCTCGACGAGGACGAGCTGCGGCGCGCGCACGGCGAGTTGACCAAGCGGCTCGCGTACGGCTCGATGATCGGCGAGTCCGCTCCCATGCAGCAGATGCGCGCGACCATCGACAAGGTCGCGCAGTCCGATGCCACCGTGCTGATCACCGGCGAGAGCGGCACCGGCAAGGAGCTGGTCGCGCGCGCGCTCCACTTCGCGGGCCGGCGCGCCGGGCGCGCGTTCATGCCGGTCAACTGCGGCGCGCTGGTCGGCACGCTGCTGGACAGCGAGCTGTTCGGCCACGTCCGCGGCGCGTTCACCGGCGCCGACACGGCGAAGCGAGGCCTGTTCCTCGCGGCCGACGGTGGCACGCTGTTCCTCGACGAGATCGGCGAGCTCCCGCTCGAGCTCCAGCCCAAGCTGCTGCGCGCGCTGCAGGATGGCGAGGTCAAGCCGGTCGGCGGCACCACCGCACTCCGCGTCGATGCCCGCGTGATCGCCGCGACGAACCGCGCGCTCGACGAGGCGGTCAAGCATGGCTCGATCCGCGAGGACCTCTACTACCGGCTCGCCGTCATCACGATCGAGGTCCCGGCCCTCCGCAACCGCACGAGCGACATCCCGCTGCTCGCGCGCCACTTCGCCGAGCAGGCCGCGCTGCGGGCGGAGCGCGGCCGGTTACACCTCACCGATGCCGCGATCGCCCACCTCGCCGCCCAGCCGTGGCCCGGCAACGTGCGCGAGCTCGAGAACACGCTCGAGCGCGCGGTGATCCTCGCCACCGGTGACGTGCTCGACGTCGCCGACGTCGCCTCGACGTTCGGTCGCCCCATCCTCGCGACCGGGCTCACCACGTTCACCGGCGATCACATCCCGACGCTGGACGAGCTCGAGCGCACGCACATCCTGCGCGTGCTCGAGCTGTGCGAGGGCCAGAAGACGAAGGCCGCGTCGATGCTCGGCATCAACCGCACGACGCTGTGGAAGAAGCTGCGGCAGTACGGGATCGAGGGCGACTAGGTTATTGCCCGACGAGCCTCGGCGAGGCGGCGTATGCGATCACCTGGCGAGCCGCTCGAGCTCGGCCTGCACGACGTTCGCGGCCTGCTGGGCAACGCGATCCTGGACATGGTGGAGATCGAGCCTGGTCTGGCGGTCGTCGCCGGTGGCGTGGAGGGCGGCGTCGAACGTCTCCCACGACCGCTGGCGGGCCGCGGCATAGTCGCGGAGCGCCACGACCAGCGGCGCGAACCGCGGGGCCAGGTGATCGGCCGCCTCGAGGTCGCCGCGAGCCGCCCGCCACGGCGCGAGCACGTCGCGCTCGAGCTCGGCCGCGAGCCGCGCGTCATCGCGATCGGCGGCGCGGCTGCGGCGTTCGAGATCCGCCGCCTTCTCGAGGGTCTGGCTCTCGACCTGACCGAACCGCTCGAGCAGCGTGCTGGCATCTTGTGGACGCGGGATCGCCAGGGCGCCCCCGATGATGATCGCGAGGCCGGCCGCGCCGATCGCGAGCGTCCTGCCGGGGCCCGGGCGACCGTCTCGCCCGCGCGCCAGGAACGCGCCTCCGACCACGAAGCCAGCGACGAGCCCGCCGACGTGCGCGGTCATGTCGATGTTCGGCATCGAGAGTCCGAAGATGAAGTTGATGACGATGAACATGCCGATGCCGCGCGCGGTCGTACGCCAGACGTCGGCCGGCAGCGAGGCACGGCGGAACACGAGGAACGCCGCGAACGCGCCGTAGACCCCGAACACCGCGCCCGAGGCCCCGGCCGAGACGGTGAACGGCGCGCGCGCGAGGCTCGCCACGCTGCCGGCGAGCCCGGCGAGCAGGTAGAGCACCGCGAACGGGGCGCGCCCGAACAGGGTCTCGACGACACGGCCCTGCCACAGGCACAGCATGTTGAGCCCGATATGGACCAGGCCGAAGTGCAGGAACATCGCGGTGACGAGCCGCCACCACTGGCCGTCGGTGGTCAGCGGACCGAAGTTGGCGCCCGCGTCGAGGACCTGCTGCGCGGTCGGGTCGATCGGGTTCACCCCGAGGGCGAGCTCGACCCCGAACATCGCCACGTTCGCCGCGATCAGCGCGTACGTGACCCAGGTGTGGGGGGGACGGCGCTCGGTCATGGCAGTTAGTACCCCTCGGAGCGCCCGCAGGCCAGTCGGGACGAGCCGGGGCGATGATCCGACGATGGTCGGTGCTAGGTTGTGCGCTCATGCGCTTCGTCCCTCTCCTCGGCTCCACGACCCGGGGCATCAAGATCGACTGGGATGCCCAGGTCGAGGTCACGCCCGAGATCCTGGATGCGATGGCGCCCCGCCACGTCGAGGGGATGCGCTCGGGCCTGCTGCGGCGCGGCTTCGTCGCGCGCGGCATCACGTTTCCCCGCGGGTCGATCGCGTTCACCGCGGATCCCGAGCGCGGTCACATCTACCTGCAGTCGCCGGCGCCGGTCGTGCTCGTCAACGACGACGATGACGAGCTCGAGTGGGACGTCGAGACCGACGAGGCCGGCGAGCAAAGCCACCGGATCGTCGTCGACAACGCGCATGCCGGCGAGCGCGTGGACTCGGCGGTCGCGGAGGTGACGTCGCTCTCGCGCGCGGTCGTCCAGCGGCTGATCGAGGACGGCCACGTCCAGCTGGGCGGCAAGCCGATGGAGAAGGCGGGCCAGCGGCTGAAGGCCGGCGACGTGATCGAGGTGACCGTCCCGGTCCCCGAGCCGCTCGAGCTGGTCGCCGAGGACATCCCGCTCGTGATCCTGCACGAGGACGCGGATCTGATCGTGATCGACAAGCCGGTCGGGCTCGTCGTCCATCCGGCTCCTGGACATCCCCGCGGAACCCTCGTCAATGCGCTGCTCCACCACTGCCGCGATCTCGGCGGGATCGGCGGCGTGCTGCGCCCCGGCATCGTGCACCGGCTCGACAAGGACACGAGCGGCGTGATGGTGGCCGCCAAGACGGACGCTGCGCACGCGGGACTGTCCGCGGCGTTCTCGGCCAAGAGCCGCGGCGAGCCCGGCGGCATCCTGCGCGAGTACCTCGGCATCGCCGCCCCGGGACCGGCCACCGCGAGCGGCACGCTGCGCACGCTGCACGCGCGACACCCGAGCGATCGCAAGCGGTTCTCGTCGAAGGTCAGCTCGGGCAAGACCTGCGTCACGCACTGGGAGGTCACCGAGCGACTGGACGGGGCGGCGGTCATGAAGTTCCGGCTCGAGACCGGTCGCACCCACCAGATCCGCGTCCACGCCGCCGACTCGGGCTGGCCGCTGCTCGCCGACACGCTGTACGGCAAGCCGCCGAAGCAACTCGCCGCGATCTCCGAGACGCTCGGCCGTCAGGCGCTGCACGCCGCGGTGCTCGAGTTCGAGCATCCCGTGACCGGCACGCGCATGCGCTTCGACTCGCCGCTCCCCGCCGATCTGACGACCGCGCTGGAGGCGTTGCGGAGCCGGGCTACCAGATCTTCGACTTGACGTGGCCCTTGGACTTGACGAGGACGTCGACGATCGCGCGCTCGTAGATGTGCTGACCGAAGATGTCCTCGGTGACGCGACTCTTGAACAGCTCGCGCCCTTCGTTGATCTCGTCCGACATCACCTCGAACAGGTTGTCGTTGGCGATGCCCTCGAGGATCTTGGGCTCGTGATAGAGCGTCAGATCAGAGGCGATCGCGCGGGCCAGCTGACGGGCGCGTTTGGGATTGTCGATCAGGGTCGCCATGACCCGATCGTAGGAGCGGGCGCTCGTTCACGTCAAGGCTTGGTGGGGCGCGAAACCCCTTCGGTTGCCTTGCGCTCGCGATTGTCACGGTGGTCGTCCTCGTCGTCGGGTGACGGCCGGGCCGCCTTGAACCGGGCGAGGTAGGTCTGCTTCACCCGCTCACCGTCGAGCCCGAGCGCGCGCGCGTACTCCGAGAGGAACCCGCGCACGTAGACCGCCGCCGGGAGCTTGCTGAACGTCTCGGCCTCGAGTGCGTGGAGGTACGCCATGCCGATCTTCGAGCGCTCGGCGATCTCGCGCAGCTCGATGCCGATCGCCTCGCGGATCTGGCGGAGCAGCGAGCCCGTGAACTCGGTCTGGGGCGAGATGTCCGGCATCGGCGGCCGCGCCGCGAGGGTGGCCAGATCATCGACCTTCGCCGGCTGGCGCGGCGGCAGGACCTCGGCGCCGACCGCGTGGGGCGGGGGCGACACCGGCATGGGCACGCCGTCCGGGAACAGCTCCATGTCGTATTCTTTGCGCTTCGTCGCGTCCATCAGCGACGTGTAGGCGAGGTCGAGCCGGCGGTGCACCGCCTCGAGGCTCGCCGGGTCATAGAGCCCGCTGATCGCGATCGACTCGGCTCCGTAGATGTCGCGGATCCGGCGGTTGGCGCGCCGGATGTCCTCGAAGCTCGCCGTCGGTGGGACATCGAGCAACTCGTAGTGCGAGTCGGCCGGCAACACCTCGCCATCGAGGCTCGCGGGCCGGATCGCGAGCAGGCCGCGCGCGACGCGCTCGAAGCACTTGGCGACGCGGGTCTCGGGGTGCTCGATCAGCAGCGGCCGGCGCCGGCGGGTCGAGGCCCACACGGCCTCGTCGTACTCGAGGTGACCGAGGTAGCGGATCGGGACCCCGAGCCGGCGGCGGACCACGGACGCGACCGCGCGCCCGAGCTCCATGTCGGACTTCGATCGCGCCGAGTTGATCACGAGGTGCGGTGCGAACCCGAGGATCGCCTCGCGGAGCGCCGGCAGCTCGGCCGCTTGATCCTCGACGGCGCCCAGGTAGATCTCCAGCGGGCTCGGCGCGCCGCCCTCGAGCGGATCGCCCGCGGGGCGAGACCGGCCCTGCGCGAGGTGTCCGAGGTGCTTGCGCTCCAGGTGCTTGAGGAACGCTGCCTTGACGAACCGATGCATCAACTCGATCGAGGTCGGATCCGGCACCGCGACCAGCAAGCCGATGTCCGCCTCGAGAAACAGCTCGAGCGTCGGCGCGGCGAGTCCCGGGCCGAGGTCGACGACGACCCAGTCCGCGGAGAGCTGACGGAGCTGCTTGGCGATCACCTGCACGCCCGCCGCGCCGGGCTCGGCGACCCATGGCGGATCGTAGACGCCGGCCACGAGCCGGACCCCCGGGACGTAGGTCTGGACCGCGAGCTCGTCGAGGGTCGGGCCGTTGACCGCGAGGGCCTCGCTCAGCGAGCGCGTCGGTCGCGGGACGCCCGCGAAGATGTGGAGGTTCGGCGCGCCGAACGAGCCGTCGACGAGGACGACCCGCTTGCCGAGCGTCGCCAGGAAGATCCCGACGTTCGCGGCGACCAGGCTCTTGCCCACGCCGCCTTTGCCGCCACCGATGGCGACCACCCGAGGGGTCATCGGCGGCAGATAACCGCGATCCGGCCAAGCCGGTCAAGGGCTGTCCCTCCGGCTCAGAATGCTGCCGAGCCGCGCACGGCGGCGGCGACCTCGGCGAGCTCGTCGGGCGCGATCGTGCGCAGATCGAGCCAGACCCTGCCGTCCTCGATCCGCGCGACCACCGGCACCGCGGCGCGGCGCAGCGCACGGTCAAGCTCATCGGCGGGCAGGCCGCTCAGCGTGACCGCCCACGACGCGAGCTGGGCCGTCGGCATCGCCCCGCCGCCCACCGTCGACGTGCAACGTTCGACGACGATCGCGAGCCCCGGGAGACTGCCGATCTCGGCGGCGAGGCGCTCCGCGGCCGTGCGCAGCGTCTCGCTGGAAGCGCCGAGCATGCGGGCGGTCGGAATGGCATCGAGGGCCCCGGCGTGCCCGGCGTGCCCGGCGCGCCCGGCGCGCCCTCCGTCGCGATAGATCGCGAGGGTCGCCGACAGCGCGGCGATCGTCAGCTTGTCGGGACGGAACGCGCGCATCAGTGGATGCGTGCGCGCCGCGGCAACCGCGGCTGTCGTGCCGACCGCGATGCCGGCCTGCGGCCCGCCGAGCAGCTTGTCACCGGAGAAGGTGACGAGGTCCGCACCCGACGCGACGGTCTCGGCGACCGTGGGCTCGTCGGGGAGTCCCCAGCGGCGCTGGGTCTCGCGATCGACCAGGGCACCCGACCCGAGATCGATCATCGTGCGGACGCCATGCGCACGACCGAGGGTGACCAGCTGCTCGGCCGAGACCTCGCTCGTGAAGCCGACGATCGTGAAGTTCGAGCGATGGACCTTGAGCAGGAGGCCGGTGCGCTCGGTGATCGCGCGCTCGTAGTCTTGCGGGTGGGTCTTGTTGGTGGTGCCGACCTCGACGAGCACGCCGCCCGACAGCTTCAGGATCTCGGGCAGTCGGAACGAGCCACCGATCTCGATCAGCTCGCCCCGCGACACGATGATCTCGCGATCGGCGGCGAGCGCCGCCAGCCCGAGCACCGTGGCGGCGGCGTTGTTGTTCGCGACGATCGCGTCCTCGGCGCCGGTGAGCTCGCGCAGCACGCCGCGCAGGTGATCGTGGCGCGAACCACGCTCGCCGACGGCGAGGTCGTACTCGAGGTTCGAGTAGCCGCGCGCGACGTCCTCGATCGCGGCGCGCGCGGCCTCCGCCAGCGGCGCGCGTCCGAGGTTGGTGTGCAGCACGACGCCGGTCGCGTTGATCACGCGGCGAAGCGCCGGCCGGGCGAGCTCGTCAGCCAGCGCTGCGACGTCGGTCGCGGCGATCGCCGGATCGGTCACCGAGCCGTCGAGAATCGCCTGGCGCCGCCCGGCGATCGAGCGCCGCGCGGCCTCGGTCGCCGCCCACTGGGGCGCCCGCGAGAGCTTGCCCACCGCCTCGACGAGGACGTGGACGGCCGGCAGGCGTGCGAGCACCGAGCGAGGATCTGCCACCTCGCGACCCTACCCCGTACGGGCAGGTCCGGTCGCCTACTTCGAGATCTCGACGCGCGCGCCGGGTGTCATTGATCTCGACGGTGGGTAGACTGGCTGCGTGGATGTCCAGGCGGTCTCCGCCCTGCTCGCAGCGTTGCTGATCCTCGCGATCGGCGTGTCGGTGCTGTTCCGGTCGCGCAAGGACCGGATGTACACGTCGTTCGCGGCGTTCACGTTCACGGTCTCGGCCTGGCACCTCTGCACCTTCATCGACGCCACGACCGAGAGTCCCGTGATGCGATGGCTGGCGCTGTGGGCCGCGGCCACGATCCCGCCGACCGCGATCCGGTTCTTCCGGACCTTCCTCGCCCAGCCCTCGATCGGCGGGCCCAAGCGTGGGCCGCGCGTGACCCTCGCGTGGACCATCGTCGCGTACGGCGTGCTCGTCTACTCGGCGATCGTCCAGCCGATCCACGAGCAGCTCTGGTTCTTGGTCCCGTTCGGGGTCTACGTGTTCGGCGGGCTGTATCGCTGCGTCTACGACATGTACATGCAGTACCGCGCGACGACGAAGAAGGTCGAGCGCACGCGGGTCGGGTACCTCGCGCTCGGAGGCT
>Ga0316603_10001412_pt1 | contig 12736 bp, 15 predicted proteins | sample OWC_soil_day10_n_FD_207649 | JGI IMG/M metagenome (GOLD analysis project Ga0316603, IMG submission 207649) | Wetland soil microbial communities from Old Woman Creek delta, Ohio, United States - OWC_soil_day10_noCT | ecosystem: Environmental > Terrestrial > Soil > Wetlands | place: USA: Ohio...
AGCCCCGAGAAGAGCAGCAACTGCAGTTGCGTCACGACGTGCGCCGCCGTGTACGGCACATAGTCCACGCCATAGGGCAACAGGGCGTACAGCGGTTCGGTCCACACACCGAGCGCGATGCACAGAAGGGCGAACAGCACCATCGCCCAGCGCATCGAGGCCGGGGGTTCGGGCGGTCGCAGGCCCGAATCCTTCTGGAAGAACACGAACCACGGGAACTTGATGCCCGCATGCAGGAACACCCCCGCGGACGCGGCCGTCAGCAGAAGCCAGACGATGAGCAGGCCGCCATCGCTGGCCGCCTGCGAGACCATCGACTTCGATATGAAACCCGAGGTCAGCGGGAAGGACGAGATCGCCAGCGCCCCGATCGAGCCGCAAATCGTCGTGAGCGGCATGCTGTGGAACAGGCCGCCCAGCTCCGAGCACTTGCGCCGTCCAGTCACATAGAGCACCGATCCGGCCGACATCAGCAGCAGCGCCTTGTAGATGATGTGCGTGAAGGCGTGGGCCGCTGCGCCATTGAGCGCCATCTCGGTACCGATGCCGATGCCGGCAAGCATGAATCCGACCTGGTTCACGATCGAGTAGGCAAGGATGCGCCGCATGTCGTTCTCCAGCAGCGCGTAGACGATGCCGTAGAACACCATGAAAAGGCCCACCCAGATCAGCAGCTCGTGCCCCGGGAAGCCGCGCAGCAGCACGTACACCGCGGCCTTCGTCGTGAACGCGGACAGAAACACGGTGCCGCTCCACGACGCCTCGGGGTAGGCATCGGGCAACCAGGCCGACAATGGCGGCGCACCCGCATTGACGAGGAATCCGGCAAAGATGAGCCAGTGCGCGACCGAGTCGGTGTCCATGCGGGCGAATGCGACGTCACCCGTGCTCGCAACGTGTCCCGTCACGCCGGCGAACAGCAGCACACCGCCGGCAAGATGGATCATCAGGTAGCGCAGACTGGCGCGATACGACGCCGGCGTTCCGGCGCTCCAGAGCACCAGCGTTGAGCCGATCGCCATCACTTCCCAGAAGATGAAGACGGTGACCAGATCGCCGGCCAGCGCGACGCCGATCGCTGCACCCGCGTACAGCATCGCCGCCGACAACTCCACGCGACTCTTCTGTCCGAGCGCGAACAGACCGCCACCGAACGCCATGATGGCGAAGATCGTCGCAAACAGCCGGCCGAGCTTGCCGCCTTCCAGGGGCGTCAGCACCAGGTCGAGGAAGTGCACCTGCCACACCGCGCCGTCCGGCAGAATCCATACCGAGGCCAGCGCGATCAGCGGCAGCAGCAGAACGACTGCGCTGCGCGCGCGGCCATGCAGCCACGGCAGCACGAACGCGCCGCCGATCAGCACCAGGCCGGGATGAATGATGAGTTCACTCATCGTCGCCGGCGCCCTCCTCGTAGTAGGTGTCAGGCCGCTTGAGCAGCATGCCGAGCGCCTTGGCGACGAAGATCATCGCCGCGCAGGCCGACAGCCCATACCAGGCATGGAAGCCAAACACGCCTTCGATCGCAAAATACGGGTGCAGCCGGACGAAGGGCTCGACGAGCACAACGGCAGCCAGCACGGCCAGGAACAGCCGCCACAGCAGCTTCACGTGGCGTGGGTCGTCGAGCCAGTGCCGCTGATTCATCGCCTCACCTCTGCAGCACCTGCTGCGCCAGCGCCATCGGCACATCAGGCAGGAAGAACAGCAGCACCGTTGCCGCCGCGGTCAGCGTGAGCGCCGCGACCATCGGCAGGGGCGCCTCGCCGTGCGCATGGCCGTGCGACGTTGTCGCCGGGGCGCGGAAAAACGCACGATAGATGATCGGCAGAAAGTAGCCGGCATTCAACAGCGTGCTCGCGATGATCACCACCACCGCGGTCCACTGCGACACGGCCATCGCCCCGGCCAGCATGTACCACTTGCTGACGAACCCCGCGGCCGGCGGCAGGCCGATCATCGACAGCGCCCCGACTGCAAACGCGCCCATCGTCCAGGGCATGCGGCGACCGATGCCGTCGAGCTCGCTGACCTCGGTCTTGTGCGCCGCCGTGTAGATCGCACCGGCGGCGAAGAACAGCGTGATCTTGCCCAGGGCGTGCGCCGCGATGTGCACGATTGCTCCGATCATCGACAGCGGCGCCAGCACGGCCGCCGCCATCACCACATAGGACAGCTGGCTGACCGTCGAATACGCGAGCCGGCGCTTGAGGTTGTCGGCCCTCAGCGCGACGATTGACGCCGCCAGGATCGTGAAGCCGGCGACAATCAGTAGCCCGTCTGCGCCGGCACCGACTGTCAGGACATCGACACCGAAGATGTAGACGATCACCTTGACGACGCTGAACACACCCGCCTTCACTACCGCCACCGCGTGCAGCAGCGCGGACACGGGCGTCGGTGCCACCATCGCCGCCGGCAGCCAGCGGTGCACCGGCATCAGCGCCGCCTTGCCGATGCCGAACATGTAAAGCGCCAGCAGTCCCGCACACGGGAGCGGCGAGAGCTTGCCCGCGAGAATTCCGCCGGCGACGAAGTCAGTCGTTCCGGCCACATGCCAGGTGAACACCAGAGCCGGCAGCAGCAGCACCGTCGAGGTGCCGAGCAGGACACCTAGATAGATGCGCCCACCCCGGCGGGCCTCAGGTGTGCCGTGGTGTGTCACCAGCGGGTAGGTAACGAGGGTCAGCACTTCGTAAAAGATGAACAGCGTGAACGCATTCGCAGCGAAGGCGATGCCAACGGCACCGGCCAGGGCCAGCGCGAAGCAGACGTAGAACCGCGTCTGGTGCGACTCGTCGTTGCCACGCATGTAGCCAATTGAGTAGAGCGAGTTGACAATCCACAGTCCCGAGGCGATCAGCGCGAACAGCATTCCGAGCGGTTCGACCTGGAAGGCCAGCGGCAAGCCGGGCAGCACCTCGATCCAATGCAACGTCGGCCGGGCACCGTCGAGTACCGGTTGCAGCAAGGCACCAACGCACAGGAACAGCACCAGCGCGGTCAACAGCGTCACTGTCTCGCGCAGGTTGGGCCGGCGGTGACAGGCCGCGATCAACAGCGCTCCTGTGAGCGGCACCGCCAGAGTCGCCGCGATCAGCGTCGGGAGCTCCGTCACCGTCCGGCTCCGAGCATCGCCGCAGCCGCCTCTGACGCCGCGCCGAGCGTGATCGAGGTCTCGAGGCCGAAGTAGACCGTCGCGGCCACCAGCAGTCCGGCGGGCAGCAGCATCGAGAGCGGTGCTTCGCGCACGCCACTGACCCCTGCAGGCGGTGCGCGGAAATATGCCGCCTCGACAAACCGCCAGACATAGACGACCGAAATCATCGACGACAGCACGATCAGGAACACCAACCACCACTGGCCGGCTTCGAGCGCGGCCAGGATCAGGTACCACTTGCTGACAAACCCCGCCGTGCCCGGAACCCCGATCAGGGACAAGCCTCCGACAACGATGCCGAAACTGGTCAGCGGCATGGTTCTTCCCAGGCCCTGCACCTGCGTCAGCGTCACACCGCCCATCGACACCGCGACCCCTCCCAGGAGCAGGAAGATGCCGCCCTTGGTGACGGCGTGGTTTGCAAGGTGCACGATGGTCCCGGTGAGGCCTGTCAGCGAGTCGAACGACAGGCCCAGGACGATGTAGCCGATCTGCGCGACGCTCGAATACGCGAACAGCCGCTTCAGGTTGGTCTGGAAGCAGGCCACCGTTGCGGCGACGAACATCCCGCCCAGGGCCAGGACCAGCATCAGTTCCTCCATCGGCAAGCGCTGGAACACCGCGCTTTCGCCGAACACGGAGTAATAGAAACGCAGCAGTGCGTAGAGCGCGACCTTGGTGGCCGTCGCCGCAAGAAATGCAGCCACTGCCGACGGCGCGTACGCGTACGCATTGGGCAGCCACTGGTGCAGCGGGAAAAGTGCCAGCTTGAGCGAGAGTCCCACCGTCAGGAACGCGAGCGCAGCGAGTACCGGACGGTGACCGGAAATCGCGTGCAAGCGCTGCCCCATGTCGACCAGGTTCAGGGTACCGGTCTGCAGGTAGAGCAAGCCGATGCCGATGACGATGAAGGTCGCACCGATCGTGCCCATGATCAGGTACTGATAAGCCGCCAGCAGGGCTCGCCGATCGCGCCCCAGTGCAATCAGTACGTAGGTGGAAAGCGACGAGATCTCGAGGAATACGAAGATGTTGAAGGCGTCGCCGGTGATGGCGATACCCAGCAGCCCCGTCAGGCACAGCGCGAACATCGTGTAGAAAAGGTACTGGCGCTCGCGCGGAAGTTCACGCTCGACGCTCGGCCAGCTGTAAGGCAGCACGACCGCGCCCATCCCCGTGACCAGTACCAGCATGTACGACGACAACCGGTCCACCCGGTACTCGATGCCCCAGGGCGGTGGCCAGCTGCCGATGTGATATGAGATGGTCCCGCCCTGGTTCACCTGCAGCCACAGCGCTACGGCGATAGCGAAGGCTGCCCAGCAGGCGAGCAGGACAATCGCGAAGGCGATCCGGCGTCCGCGGAACAACACGGTCAGTGGAGCCGCGACAAGCGGCACGACGACCTGCAGTGCAGGCAGGTGTGCGGCAACGCCCATCAGAGTTCCGCGTCGCCGGCCGCTCGATCCGCCGTCAAAATGTCGTCTTCTTCGATGCTGTCGTAAGCCTCGCGGATGCGCACCACCAGCGCGAGTCCGAGGGCGAGCGTGGCAACGCCGACAACGATGGCGGTGAGGATCAGGACGTGGGGCAGCGGATTTGAATAGACCAGGAAGCTTTCGCTGACGATCGGGGCCGTACCCCCGATGAGCTTGCCCGGGGCGATGTACAGCAGGTAGACCGAGGTCTGAAAGATGCCCAGGCCCACCAGCTTCTTGATCAGGTTGCCGCGCGCGATGACGATGAACAGCCCCGCGATCATCAGGAAGATCGTCACTGCGTAGGCGAAATGGCCGGCAACGCTCATCCGATCCCGCCTTTCCTACCTTGCCGCGTGCCGGCGTGCGGCGCGAGGTAATGATGCGGCGGCCTCATTTGTCGATCCGGCCACGGTCGGCGAACATGTAGAAGATCTTCAGCATCACGCCGGACACCGTGATCGCCACGCCCACTTCGACCCAGAAGATGCCGCGGTGCTGGCCAACGACCGGGTTGCGATCCAGCACGAAGTAGTCCAGATAGTTGCCGCCAAACAGCAGGCCCAGGACCCCGACCCCGGCGTAGATCAGCACGCCAGCGGCCATCATGCTTTCGACCAGCGCCTCGGGCACGACGCGGCGCGCATTGCTGAGACCATAGATCAACGCATAGAAGATCACCGCCGCAGCGATGATCACGCCCGCCTGGAATCCGCCGCCCGGCCCGAAGTCGCCATGGAACTGGACATACAGCGCGAAGATCAGGATGAAGGGCAGAAACACCTTCGCCACCACGCGCAGTACGAGATCGCGCTTCACTTCGGCGCGTCCTTGCGGGCCCGCCGGCGCCGCAGCAGCGCGACGACACCCGCGCCGGCCGTGAAGACGACGGTGGTCTCGCCCAGCGTGTCATATCCCCGGTAGCTCGCCAGCACGGCGGTCACCACGTTTGGCACCCCCGTCTCCTTCGGACCGTCATTGAGGTAGCGCGGCACGACATGCGTGTGGATCGGCGCCGTCGGATCCGAAAACGCCGGGAGACCGAGACTGCCGTAGACCAGCATCACGCCACAGGCAATCGAGATCGCGAGCGGCAGCCAGGCCTTGTGCACAGGCCGTGCCTCTTCGCTGCGACACAGGTGCAGGGCGCCGAGCAGCAGAACGGTTGACACGCCGGCACCGACCGAAGCCTCGGTCATCGCGACGTCGACCGCGTCGAGCGCGACCAGCACCGTGGCCATCAGGAAACTGTAGAGCCCCGACAGCACGATGACCGCGAACAGGTTGCGGTTGCGCGCCAGCACGACCACGGTCACCGCCATCAGGACCACCAGGACGTTGATGATCAGTGTTTCGATGGCTCGTCCTCCGGAGTCGCGAGCAGCGGCCGCACGCCGCGCTCCATCGCCGCCTTCGCCAGCGCGTGCGTCGCAGTGGGACTGGCGAAGAACACGAGCAGGGCCACGATGAGCAGTTTCACGGCCACCAGCGTGACTCCAGCCTGAAGCAGCAGTCCCAGCATGATGAGGCCGCCCCCCAGAGTCTCGATCACGCTCGCCGCATGCAAACGCGTGTAGAAGTCCGGCATGCGCAGCATCCCGACGGCGCCGACCACGCAGAACAGCCCGCCAGCGACGAGGCAAAACCAGCTGATGGCGTCGAGCAGGATGTTCAAGCCTGCTCCTCGCCTTCATCCCGGGTGTCGCCCAGGCCGCCAAATTTGAAGTACTTGAGCACCGCGATGGTGCCGATGATGTTGAGCAGGCCGTAGACGATTGCCAGGTCGAGGAATTCCGGACGCCCCGTCAGGAATCCGATCAGCGCCAGAAGGATGAGTGCACAGGTGCCGACCGTGTTGGCTGCCTGCGCACGATCGAACACCGTCGGGCCCAGCGCGGCCCGCACGAGCACCAGCGACAGCGTCACGAGCATCGCGATGCAGGCTGCCGCGAACATCATTCGTCCCCTTCGCAGGCACGTACGCGGCGGTCCATGTCGCCGCTGGTGACACCCTCGGCGCCGGCGCGCGTCAACGCATGCACGACAAACCCGCCCTTCCCGATGTCGATCGTGATCGTTCCGGGCGTCAGCGTGATCGAATTTGCATGAATGACGAGGCCGACCGTGGTCTTCTGGCTCGGCTTGAACGAAACCATCGTCGGGCTGATCGGCAACCGCGGATCGACAATGATCCGGCTGACCTCCCAGGCCGACTTGGCGATTTCCTTCGATAACCAGATCCAGTAGGCCACGATGCGCCAGCCCAGCTGCACGGGATGGCCTTCGGCATCGATCACGTCCATGCGCCGCGCGAACCACACCACCGCAACGGCGCACACAGCCCCGGCGGACATCAAAAAGAACGTGAAGTAGCCGGACAGCACCAGCCAGAACAGATACAGCGCGATGAAGGCACTGATCAGGCGCAGCACGGCGTTGCGGACGCTAAACCGTCGTAGTCATGATGATGTGGACGCGATACGGGCCGTGCGCGCCCAGCACGATCGTCTGCTCGATGTCGCCGGTGCGCGACGGCCCCGAGACCATGTTGATGGCCCGCGGCATCATGCGCTCGACCCCGCCCTCCTCGCGACGCATCAGTTCGAACGCGTCCTCCATCGTCGCCACGATGCGATCGGCGCGTAGCAGCGCGATATGGGTTTCCGGCAGCAGATGCATCGACGCCGGTGTTTCCGCGCCGGAAAGCAGCACCAGCGTTCCGGTCTCGGCGATCGCGCAGAACGCACCGGTCACGCCGACCAGGTCCGCCCCGTGCGACTCATCGCGCCGAGGTGGGCGGAATTCGACGTTCAACTGTGCCTGCGCCCAGGGCAGATCGCGCAATGCCGGCCACGCCACCAGGTTCGGTGCGATGCCGTGACCCGCGAGATAGCGGGCGATGGCGGCAGGCACATCGCCGACGCTCGGCACGCTCTCGACGGTGCTCGCCATGCGTTCGGCCATCGTCCGGAACTGGCCTGTCAGGTCGCCATACGGTGCCGGCCGCGGCCCGGCCGGATGGCGCGCGAGGTAACCGGCAGCGCTGGCACGGTCTTCGGCGTTCGGTTCGCCCCGCTTCTGTGCAGTGCGAATGCGCTGAACGATCTCTTCTTTCGCCTTCGATGTATCAGCGCTCATCGGCTGGCCTTGCGCAAGAACGCGTCGATGCGATCGATGCCCTGCTCGATCGCACTCTCGCTGGTGGCATACGAAAAGCGGATGTGTTGTCCGTCGCCCTCGACGCGGGGTCCGAAATGGATATCGGCAAGCACCGCAACTCCGGCCTCGAGCAACAACCGCCGCCGCAGTTCTTCGGAATCACGCGCACCGATCAGTCGGCACGCTTCGGTGACGTTGGGCCAGGCGTAGAAAGCGCCCCCCGGGGTCGCGCAGCGGAACCCCGGCACGGCATTCAGGCGGCGAACGATCAGATCGCGGCGCGCATGGAAGCGCTGCTTCATCGTTTCCGCATCGTCCTGCGGCCCGGTCAGCGCCTGCAGCGCGGCCCACTGGCTGATCTGCGAAGCGCACGATTCGGTATTGGTGATCCAGCGCGTGAACACCGGCGCGAGCGCGGCATTGGCCGTAAAGCCGATGCGCCATCCGGTCATCGCGTAGGTCTTCGATGCGCCATCGGAAATGATGGTGCGCTCGCGCATCCCGGGCAACGCGGCAATCGAGACAAAGGCGCCGTCGTAGACCAGCTTGCTGTAGATCTCGTCCGCATACACCCAGACGTCCGGATGCGCCCGCAGCACATCGGCGATCGCCTCGAGATCGCGACGCGTCAGTAGGCCTCCGGTGGGGTTGTGCGGCGTGTTGAGGATCAGCAGCCGGGTCTTCGGGCCAATCCGGCTCGCCAATTCGGCAGGATCGAATGCGAAGCCGCGCGACTCGCGCAGCGGCAGCCCGACGGGAACTGCACCATTGGCAAGGATCTGCGACTCGTAGATCGGGAAGCCGGGCACCGGAAAGATGACTTCATCGCCGGCACCGTAGTCGGTGACCGAGGCGATCGTGTAGCCGATGAAAGGCTTTGCGCCTGCGCCGACCACCACTTCATCCGCGGTGATGTCGAGGCCACGCAGGGCACCCATCGACTTCGCCGCGGCCGCACGGAGCTCGTCGATGCCGGCCGACGGCGTGTAACCATGGCGGCCCTCGCGGACCGCGGCGACGGCCGCATCCTGCACGTGCACCGGCGTCGGGAAATCCGGCTGGCCAATGCAGAACGAAACGATGTCTGCGCCGCCGCGGATGAGCCGATTCACCTCGGCCAGCACGACAAAGGCGTTTTCGGTGCCGAGAGCCTCGGCGCGGCGACTGAGCTTGGGCATGGCGGGCGATTATAGGTTCGGCATTGCGTCCGCCGGCATTCTCTCGCGCCAGGCACGGACACAGGTGCGCGCCAGCGCTGCGGTGGAGTCGATGCAGCGTTCCCGCAGCGGCGATTCGATGGCGTCAAGCGCCACCGGCAGTTCGGTACAGGCGAGCACGACTCTTGATGCGCCGCGCTCGAGCAGCGTCGCGATCACCGGTTCGATCAGCCGCCCACCGTCGGCGGCAGCATTGCCCTTGACGGCGTCGATCGCGGGCTGCACGGCGTACCGATACGTGTCCGGGTCGGGGCTCAGCCACTCGACATCGGTACGAAGTCTCGTCTCGTAGATGCGAGACGCCAACGTGGCAGCAGTGGCGATGATCCCCACCCTCCCAGCTTGCGCCGGCAGTTCTGCTGCGACCGCGTCGGCAATGTGCGGGAACGGGACATCGACGCCCCGGGCGAGTTCGTCATACCAGTGATGTGCGGTATTGCATGGCATTGCCAGCATCGTCGCGCCGGCGACCAGCAGGCGGTCACGCGCTGCAGTCAACGCCGGCAGTGGCGACGCCCCTCCGCGCAGGATCGCGGCCGGCCGCGACGGCAGCTGTGGCACCGAATGAATCAGCGTCGGGATGTTGTCCTCGTCGCACGCCGCTGCCGTGGCGGCGATCAGCTTGTGGAAGAAGTCAGCCGTGGCCAGCGGACCCATGCCGCCGATGACACCCAGCATCAGGCGAGCCCAAGCCTTGGCGCAAACGCGTGAACGTATCCGAACAGGCCGACGGCGCCGCCAGTGTGCAGAAACACGATGTTCTGCGTGGGCGCGAACTGGTCGCGCCGGATCAGGTCGATCAGTCCAGCCATCGCCTTGCCCGAATACACCGGGTCGAGCAGGATGCCTTCGGTGCGCGCGACGAGCTCAAGCGCTTCGAACATGCCATCAGTCGGCACGCCATAGCCGCTGCCGACGTAGTCGGAATTGGCCACGACGCGCTCGCGCGACACGGCGCCGGGAACACCCAGCAGGTCTGCCGTGCGCTGCGCCAGTGCGAAGACCTTGTCCTCCTGCACCGCTTTTGGCGCGCGCACACAGATCCCGAGCACCGGAATGCCGCTGCGACAGCCCTCGAGGCCCGCCAACAGTCCGGCCTGCGTGCCGGTGCTGCCGGTCGCAGTCACGAGCAGATCGATGTCGAGGCCGGCGACATTGGCCTGTTCGACGAGCTCGAGCGCCGACGTGACATAGCCCAGCGCCCCGACCGGGTTGCTGCCACCGCCCGGGATCACGTACGGACGCTTGCCGAGGGCGCGCAGTTCTTCGGCGCGCCTGGCCATGGCAGCGTCCATGTCGGTGCCACCGGGAACATGATGCAACGTTCCGCCGAGCAGGCGGTCGAGCAGCACGTTGCCGGAGATCCGGTAGTCCGGCTGAGTGGAGCCGGTGCGGTCCTCGAGCAGGATCTCGCAGGCGACGCCGAGCCTGGCGGCGGCCGCGGCAGTCTGCCTGGCGTGGTTCGACTGCGTGGCGCCCTGGGTGATGACCACGTCAGCCTTCTGTGCCAGCGCCTCGCCGATCAGGTACTCGAGCTTGCGGGTCTTGTTGCCGCCGCCGGCCAGCCCGGTGCAATCGTCGCGCTTGATCCACAGCTTCGGCCCGCCGAGCGTCCGCGTCAGGTTGGGCATCGGCTCGAGCGGGGTCGGCGCATGGGTCAGGCGAACGCGCGGGAAGCGTGAGAGTTTCATCGGCCGTCTCTCAATTCGACGATGACGCCTGCGTCGGCGCACTGATTTCGAACACCTGCCGCAGGTAGGCGAGATAGGCCGTGTCGTCACACAGGTTCTTCTCGGGCGAATCCGACAGCTTCGCGACCGGCTGGCCGTTGCAGCGGACCATCTTGATGACGATCTGCAACGGCGTGTAGCCGAGATCGTTGGTCAGGTTGGTGCCGACGCCGAAGGCGATGCGGGCGCGGTCCTTGAAACGCGTATACAGCTCGATGACACGCGGGAAATCGAGCGAGTCGGAGAACACCAGCGTCTTGGTGCGCGGGTCCACCCGATTGCGTTCATAGTGCTCGATCAGCCGCTCGCCCCAGAGGATCGGATCACCCGAGTCGTGTCGCGCGCCGTCGAACAGTTTGCAGAAGTACATGTCGAAGTCGCGCAGGAAGGCGTCCATGCCATAGACGTCCGACAGCGCGATGCCGAGGTCGCCGCGGTACTCCCGTGCCCACATCTCGAATCCGAAGGTCTGCGAATCCCGCAATCGCGGGCCGAGCGCCTGACACGCCTGCAGGTACTCGTGCGCCATCGTGCCCAGCGGCGTCAGGCCGTGCTTGGCGGCGTACATCACGTTGCTGGTGCCGGCGAGGTTGTCACCGAGTTCGTTCTTCAGCGTCAGCAGCACTTCGTCGTGCCAAAGGCGCGAAAAGCGGCGGCGCGTGCCGTAGTCGGCGATGCGGCATCCCGTCAGCGTCGGGTTGTCGCGAACCAGCGCAATCTTCGCGCGCAGCCGCTTGCGGCCTTCGGCGAAGTCCGGACGCGGCTGGGTATTGCGGAAATAGACCTCGTTGACAATCGCCAGCACCGGGATCTCGAGCAGGATCGTGTGCAGCCACGGCCCCTTGATCACGATGCTGATGCCGCCACTGGCTTCTGGACTGCGCTCGACGCGGATCGACTTCATGTTCAGCTGAAACAGCCCCATGAAGTCGACGAAATCGCTCTTGATGAAGCGCATGCCGCGCAGGTACTCCAGCTCGCTCTCGCGGAAGCGCAGCAGGCAGAGGTAGGCGAGCTCCTCGCGGATCTCGTCGACATAGGGCGCGAGATCCACGCCCTTGGTGCGGCAGTTGAAGCGGTACTCGACGTTTGCGCCCGGAAAATGATGCAGCACGACCTGCATCATCGTGAACTTGTACAGGTCGGTGTCGAGCAACGACTGGATGATCATGCGGTGATTGTAGGGTCGTGGCGCTGCGCCGCGCTATTCGATGCCGAGGACGTCGCGGACGGCCACGCTTTCCGCGCCGATCGCTTCGCGGGCGACCGCACCGACCACGTGGCCCTGCTCGATCAGCACGGCGCGGTCGGCAAGGCCAGCAACGAACGGCAGGTTCTGCTCGGAGAGCAGCGTCGCCACGCCACGCTCGCGCATCGCCCGCACCGCGTCCTTCATGCGCGCCACCACCAGTGGCGCAATGCCCTCTGACGGCTCATCGAGCAGCACGATGCGCGGGTTCGCAGCCAGCGTGCGCGCCACGGCGAGCATTTGCTGCTCGCCGCCGCTCATCTGGCTTGCGGGCCGCTCCAGCATCTCGGCGAGATTGGGAAAGATACGCAGCAGCTCGGCAACGTCGAATCCGCCGGGCTGCGGTCGCAGCGCGATCTCCAGGTTCTCGCGCACGCTGAGATCGGTAAAGATGCGTCGGTCCTCCGGCACGTAGCCCAGCCCCCGCCGCGCCCGCACATACGCAGGCAGTCGTACGATCGAGGATCCGTCGATTTCAATGTCGCCGGTCACGCGCGGCATCAGTCCCATGACCGCGCGCAGCAGCGAAGACTTTCCTGCACCGTTGCGCCCGATCAGGGCCACGACTTCCCCGCCGTCAACCGACAGCGTCGCGTCGTGGACGACCTGGGCGCCACCGTACCAGGCGTTGACTCCGCGCAGCGCGAGCAGAGTCATGCCTCTTCCCCGAGGTAGACCGCACGCACGGCCGCATCGGTGCGGACGGCCTGCGGTGCGCCGTCGGCGATCAGCCTCCCGCGGGA
>Ga0316603_10001415_pt1 | contig 12724 bp, 4 predicted proteins | sample OWC_soil_day10_n_FD_207649 | JGI IMG/M metagenome (GOLD analysis project Ga0316603, IMG submission 207649) | Wetland soil microbial communities from Old Woman Creek delta, Ohio, United States - OWC_soil_day10_noCT | ecosystem: Environmental > Terrestrial > Soil > Wetlands | place: USA: Ohio...
CCCTGGCGGCGAAGCAGCGCACGGCGGCGGATCCCGAGCGGCTGGCGGCGGAGTTGGCGGCGCGCGAGGCGGCGAACAAGCGCACGGAGCTCGAGCAGCAGCGGCTTGCGGCGGATGCCGAGCGCAAGGTGGCGGAGGTCGCGGCGCGCGAGGCGGTGAAGCAGCGCACGGTGGCCGAGCAGCAACGGATCGCCGCCGAGGGAGAGCGCACCGCGGCCGCGACCGCGGCCAAGGAGGCAGCACGCAAGCGCGCCGAGCTCGAGCAGCAGCGGCTCGCGGCGGATGCGGATCGAAGGGCGGCGTCGCTCGCGGCGCGCGAGGCGGCGGCCACGCGGAGCGAGGCGGAGGCACAGCGCCGGGCGGCGGACGCGGATCGCAAGGCGGCGGAGCTCGCCGTGCGCGAGGCGTCGCTCGCGGCGCGCGAGGCCGCGAAGCAGCGCGGCGAGGCCGAGCGGATGCGGACCGAGGCCGAGCGGGCAGCACGTAGCGCACCCGCGGCGAAGCGCGCGGCAGAGCAGGGGCGAGCGGGCTCGAAGGCGCAGGAGCTCGGCGTCGGCGCGCAGGCGCGCAAGGCGACTCAGGCCGCGACCGTGGCGCGGCGCAAGGACGTCGCGGTCGTCGAGCCGGCGCGGCGGGAGGGGCCTCGCGTCCACGGCATCGCGTTCCGTGGCCAGGAAGGTCGCGGCCAGCTCGACATCGCGATGGTCGGCACGGCGCGCCTCACCGTCGGGCTCGTCACCAGGACCCGCGCGGAGCTGATCCTCGATGGCGTCGAGCTCGGTGCAGACCTGGAGCGCAAGTTAGACGTCGTCCGGTTCGGCAGCCCGGTCCGCAACGTCACGACCTATCGCGACGCGAAGGTTCCGGGCCGCGTGCACGTCGTCGTCGAGTTGCTCGCACCATCGACGCCCAGCGTGAAGCAGACCGCGGATGGGATCCGCTGGCTGTTCCACGGCAACGACATGGCGTGACTCACCACGGGTAGCGGTTCCCCTTCCAGTTGAGGAACTCGCCCGAGTCCGCGAGGGTCGCGCCGTCGATGACGCGCAGGATCCCGCGCACGGACTCGTCGACCGGGGTCGGGGCCGAGGCGCCACCCATGTCGGTCTGCACCCAGCCCGGGTTGATCACGACCGACGTGATCCCCTCGGGGCGGAGATCGACCGCGAGCGACCTGCTCATCATGTTGAGCGCAGCCTTCGACATCCGGTACGCGTAGTAGCCGCCGCTCGTGTTGTCCGTGATCGAGCCCATGCCCGAGGTCACGTGCACGAGCTTCTTGGCCGTGCCGCGCCGGAGGTGCGGGAGCAGGGCGACCGACACGCGCAGCGGCCCGGTCGCGTTGACGTCGAGCGTGCTCGTGACGTCGCCGAGCTCGAGCTCCTCGGCCATCTGGCGCAGGCTCTGGCGGGATCCGCCGTACACGCCGGCGACGTTGAACACCACGTCGATCGCCACATCCCCGAGCGCACCGGCGAGTGCGCGCACGCTCGCGGCATCGCGGACATCGAGCCGATGGATCCGGACGTGGTCGCCCGCGAGGGCCGCGAGCTCGGGCGCCGCGTCGGGAGTGCGTGCGCAGGCAAAGACCTGGTCACCGCGTGCGGCGAGCTGGCGCACCAGCTCGAGTCCGATCCCACGATTCGCTCCGGTGACGACGGCCTTCATCCCCGCAGTCTAGTGCGGATCGCGGATCGCGACCCGCGCCGACCGGCTACTTGGTCGCCGGTGGCACGGTCGCGGGCACCGTCGGGGCCGGTGCCGGGGTGGCGGGCGTCGGCGGCGCGATCGTCGTCTCGACCTTGCCGACGATCATGAACTCGACGCGGCGGTTGGCGGCACGGCCCTTCGCCCGATCGTTCTCCTCGATCGGGTACTGCTCGCCGAAGCCCTCGGACGACAGCCGCGTCGCGTCGACCCCCTTCTTGACGAGATAGGTGACGGCGGCTGCGGCGCGCGACTGCGAGAGCTTGAGGTTGAACGCATCGCTGCCGACGTCATCGGTGTGGCCGTCGATCTTGATCTGGAGATCCGGGTGGCTCTTGATCACGGTGGCGACGTTGTCGAGGAGCTTGTAGGAGCGGCGCTGGATCTTCGCCCTGTTGGTCTGGAAGAACACGGTCTCCATCAGCTCGAGCTTGGTCGAGGTGATCTTGACCAGCTGCTTGGCGTTGCAGCCCTGGAGCTCGACCTTGCCGGGCTCGTCGGGGCAGTTGTCGAACCGATCGATCACGGTGTCGCCGTCGCGATCGGGCCACGGGCACCCCTTGTTGTCCACGGGGCCTGCGATCAGGGGACAGCCATCGTCGGTATCCGCCACGGTGTCGGCATCGTTGTCGAGCTCGGGGCAGCCGTCCTCGTCCTGGAACGAGTCGAGGTCCTCGGGCTCCAGCGGGCACTTGTCGTTCGTATCGAGGATCGTGTCCTTGTCGTTGTCAAGCTCGGGACACCCGTTGGCGTCCTCGAAGCCGTCGAGATCCTCGGGTTCGAGGCGGCACTCGTCCGTCTTGTCGGGGATCGTGTCCTTGTCGTCGTCGAGATCGGGACACCCATCCTCGTCCTCGAACTTGTCGAAGTCCTCGGGATCCGTCGGGCACTTGTCGACGGGATCGAGGTAGCTGTCCATGTCGGTGTCGGGAGTCGGCGGCGGAGGAGGCGCGTCCTCGGGGGTGCGATCGACGCGGATCCCGGCGAGCATGCGCCAGTCGGGCGTGCCGTACCCCTCGGCGACGCCGACGCCGAACGCCGCGAATGCGAGCAGGGCTCCAGGGAGGTCGTAGCTCGCACCGGTCTTGACCTCGGCGTAGTTGCGGTTGAACGCGCCGAACACGTCATTGGCCGCGGTCGCGTAGGCGAAGCCGACGTCGAGCTCGAGCGGTGGACCGCCCTTGGCCTGCAGGTCGTAGCCGAGGCCGAGGCCCGCGAACAGCTCGTCGTTGATCTCGAGATCGATCGCCATGCTCTGCTCGCGCACGCGATACCCGAGGTTGAGGCCGCCGCGCACGCCCTGTCCCATCGCGCGCGAGATCGCGACCATCGGCGTGGCGGTGACGTTGGTGTCGCCGGCGAAGCCCTCACCGCTGCTGGTCGGAAAGGTCAGCGCGAGGACCAGGGCGAGATCGATCTCGTGATCGCGCTGGCGCAGCAACTGCCACTTCGGGATCAGCCGGAGATCCCCGATCGCGAAGCTCGACTGCGGGGCCGTCGGCATCGTCGGGTCACCACCCGAGAGGTCATCGTCCTGCAGCAGCACCAGCGGCACCGCGATCGCGACCTGCACGCGGCCGAACAGGCCGATCGCAGCGACGAGCTCGCCGCCCACCTGGTTGGAGACCAGCGATCCTTGGCGAGCGTGGTCCTCGCCCGGGCGGTTGAGCGTCAGCGGGTCGTTCGCGTAGCCGAGCCACAGCGCCATGTCGAGCGCGAGGTGCTTGCGGACCACGGCGGACTCGACGTCGAGGAGTCCGTCGGCGTCCGTCGCGAGCTGGAACCGCTCGGTCGAGAAGTCACCCGGCACCACCTGCTGGGCATGGCTCGGGGTCGGCAGCGCGAGCAGGCCGAGCACGACCCATCCCGCGATCGCACCGGCGGATCCCCGGCGCCGGCGGCGTCCGAGCGTCCACAGCACCGCGAGGCCGAGGACCACCATCGAGCCCGGCTGGCCGGTCGTCCCGCAGCCGCACCCACCGCCCTGCAGACCCCAGCGATCGTCGCTGTCATCGCACTCGTCGCCGGTCCCGTCGCCGTCGATGTCGCTCTGGACGGGATTCGCGATCAGCCGGCAATTGTCCGGGCCATCGCCGACCGTGTCCTCGTCGGAGTCGGTATCGCGCTGGTCGGGGTCCTGGTCGCCGTCGACGTCGACCTCCCCGTCGGAGAGTCCACCGAACGAGGCCGGATCCGGGTCCACACTATCGGGAGTCCCGTCGAGGTCGCTGTCGTCAGCGACATCCCGGATGCCGTCGGAGTCCTTGTCGCCGGTCGCGTCGATCACGCCATTGGAGTCCGCGTCGAGTGCCGCGTTCTTGCTCTCGATGATGTCCCAGATGCGGTCGTTGTCGCTGTCGAGCTCGCGGTAGTCCTCGAGCTGGTCGCCATCGTGGTCGACCGGGAGCCCCGCGTTCATCGTGCCGAACGCGGCTGGCGTCATGTCGATCGAGGTCGCGATGCCATCGCCGTCGGCGTCCGGCCCGTCGCACACGCCGTTCTTGTTCGCATCGGTGCAACCCGTGCCCAGCTCGACCGCCTCGACCAGATCCGACAACCCATCGTTGTCACTGTCGAGGTCGCGGTAGTCGCTGACCGTGTCGTCGTCGGTGTCGGCCGGCAGTGCGTCCGCCACCACGACGGTTCCCGAGTCGGGGGTGGTCTCGAGGGCATCGCACAGACCGTTGGTACCGACGCTGCCCGGGCAATCCGCGACGTAGTCGCCGTTGCGATCCGGGAAGCGATGGCGTGCTTCGGTCGCATCGGGGATGCCGTCGTTGTCGCTGTCGAGATCGACCGAGTCCATCGCGGCATCGCCGTCGGTGTCCCGGGCGCCGAAGCCCTCCTCGGAATCGAGCAGGCCGTCGTTGTCGTCGTCGATGTCGTCGAAGTCGAACACGCCGTCGCCGTCGGTATCCGAGCCACCGCACACACCCGGCGCGCCGCCGGCGTCGTTGCATGCGTCGGAGGCACACGAGGCGTCCCCGATCGCGCCCGCCGTGTTCGTGTTGCACGGATCGCCATCCTCGATCTTGCACGCGGCGTTACAGCCATCGCCCGCGACCTTGCCGCCGTCATCGCAGCCCTCGCCGGCCTCGAGCTTGTTGTTGCCACACGTGTTCGCCGGCTCGCAGGTGCCCACCGTGCTTCCGCTCTGATCGCAGATCGTGCTCTCGCAGCTCGGGTTGCCGATGTCACCCGGCGGGGTCGCGTTGCACGGGAACGTGTTCTCGATGTCGCATGTCGGGTTGCAGCCGTCGCCCGCGACGTTGTTTCCGTCGTCGCAGCCCTCGCCGGCGTTCAGGATGTGGTTGCCGCAGCCGACCGCTGGCTCGCAGGTCATCGAGGTCGGGTCGCAATTGCCGGACTGGCACTGCATGTCCGACGTGCACATCTCGCCGAGCGACAGCTTGCAGGTGCTCTCGCACCCGTCGCCGTTCGTCACGTTGCCGTCGTCGCAGATCTCGGCACCCTCGCGGACGCTGTTGCCGCACGCCTGCGCCGGTTCGCACACGCCCGGCTGGCCGCCGGTTGTATCGCAGACCCCGCTCTGGCAGCTCGCGTCGTCGACACTGCCCGGGGGGGTCTGGTTGCACGGGAAGCCGTTCTCGATTCCGCATGACGCCGAGCAGCCATCGCCGTTCGTCGTGTTGCCGTCGTCGCAACCCTCGCCCGCCTGGATCGAACCGTTGCCGCAGCCGACCGCCGGCTCGCAGATCCCCGGGGTCGTCGTCGTATCGCACTGACCCGAGTCGCACTGGTTGTCCATCGTGCACACCTCCCCGTTGGTCCGCCGGCACGAGCTCTCGCAGCCGTCGCCATTGGTGAGGTTGCCGTCGTCGCAGATCTCGCCGGAATCGAGGGTGCCGTTGCCGCAGGTGTTCGCGGGCTCGCAGACCATCGACGTCGGATCACAGACCATGGAGTCGCACTGCGGGCCCAGCGTGCACGGCTGGCCGTTGGTCCGCCGGCACGAGGTCTCGCAGCCATCGCCGTTGGTCAGGTTGCCGTCGTCGCAGATCTCCGTGCCCTCGATCGTCCCGTTGCCGCACACGTTCGCCGGCTCGCAGACCATCGACACGGGATCGCAGACCATGGAGTCGCACTGCGGACCCATCGTGCACGGCTGGCCGTTGGTCAGGAGGCAGCTGTTCTCGCAGCCATCGCCATTGACCAGGTTGCCGTCGTCGCACACGTCGACCCCGGCCTGGATGAAGCCGTCACCGCAACGGGCGACCGTGCACGTGGTGGGACACGCGTCGGTGCTGACGGCATTGCCGTCGTCGCAGGCCTCCACGCCGGTCTGGACGAAGCCATCGCCGCACGTGGCGCCGACGCAGGTGGACGGGCAGGCGTCGGTGTTGACGACGTTGCCGTCGTCGCAGGTCTCGACGCCGGTCTGCACGAAGGTATCGCCGCAGCTCGCCGCGGCGCAGGTGGTGAGGCACGCGTCCGTGTTGCTGAAGTTGCCGTCGTCGCACGCTTCGCCGCTCTGGACGATGCCGTCCCCACACAAGGGGATCCAGCAGGCGTTGCTGCAGCCGTCGGCGTTGTTGGTGTTGCCGTCGTCGCACGCCTCGACCCCGGCTCGCACGATGCCGTCGCCGCAGCGGGCCGCGACGCAGGTCGTCAGGCACGAGTCGGTGTTGCTGCCGTTGCCGTCGTCGCAGGCCTCGCCGGCCTGCACGAAGCCATCGCCGCAGACCGGGACGGTACAGCTGGTGGTACAGAAGTCGGTGTTGTTCGCGTTGCCGTCGTCGCACGCCTCACCGGACTGGACGAAGCCGTCCCCGCACGCGGGGGCGAGGCAGGCCGTGGTGCATGCGTCGGTGTTGTCGGCATTGCCGTCGTCGCAGGCCTCGCCGGCCTGGACGAAGCCGTCGCCGCACGAGGGAAGCGTGCAGGCGTTGGTGCACAGGTCGCTGTTGTTGGCATTTGCGTCATCGCACCCTTCAACGCCTGCGTGGACGATGCCGTCGCCGCAGGTCGGCGCGACGCAGGTGATGCAGTCGTCGGTCGTGATGCTATTGGCGTCGTCGCAGTCTTCGATCCCGGTCTGGGTGAAGCCGTCGCCACACACGGCCACGGTGCACGTGTTGGTGCATCCATCGGTGTTGTCGGTATTGGCGTCGTCGCACGCCTCCACGCCGCCGCTCTGGACGAAGCCGTCGCCGCACCGCGCGGGGACGCAGTTCGCGCAGGCGTCGGTGTTGTCCAGGTTGTTGTCGTCGCACGTCTCGCCGGGCCCGACGACGCCGTCGCCGCACGCGGCAGTCGTGCAGGTGTTCCTGCATGCATCGGTGTCGTCCAGATTGCCGTCGTCGCAGGTCTCGACTCCGGCCCGGACGAACATGTCGCCGCACGTGGCCGCGAGGCAGCCCGTCACGCAGCCATCCGTGTTGTCGGCGTTGGCGTCGTCGCATTCTTCGACCCCGGCCTGGGTGTGGCCGTCGCCGCAGGTGGCCGGGACGCAGGTGGTCAGGCACACGTCGGTGTTGCTGGCGTTGCCGTCGTCGCACATCTCGATCCCCGCCTGGGTGTATCCGTCGCCGCAGAGGGCTGAGAAGCACGTCGTCGGGCAGGCATCCGTATCCACCAGGTTGCCGTCATCGCAGGTCTCATTGGGTCCGACGAACATGTCGCCGCAGCTGGCCGCGACGCAGGTGTTCAGGCACGCGTCGGTGTTGCTGCCGTTGCCGTCGTCACAGTCCTCGGATCCAGTCTGGACAAAGCCGTCGCCGCAGCTCGCGACCGCGCACGTGTCGAGGCACGCGTCGGTGTTGTCGGCGTTCCCGTCGTCGCACGCCTCACCGGGGCCGACGAAGGTGTCGCCGCAGCTCGCCGGGACGCACGTGTCGAGACACGCGTCGGTGTTGACCTGATTGCCGTCGTCGCACATCTCGGTGGGGCCGACGACGCCGTCGCCACACGCGGCGGCTGTGCAGTTGTTCCTGCACGCGTCGGTGTCGACCTGATTGCCGTCGTCGCAGTTCTCGACCCCGGCGCGAACGACCCCATCGCCGCAGATGGGCAGGATGCAGCCGTTCCGGCAGTCGTCGGTATCGACCATGTTGCCGTCGTCGCACGGCTCGCTCACCGCTTTGATGCCATCGCCACACACGGTGATCGTGCACGTGCTCGTGCAGCCGTCGGTGTCGTCGGAGTTGCCGTCGTCGCACTGCTCGGTCCCGGCGCGGACGAAGCCGTCGCCGCAGATCGCCAGCGCGCAGTTCGCGCAGCCGTCGGTCTGGTTGCTGTTGCCGTCGTCGCAGACCTCGCCGATCTCGATGGTGCCGTTGCCGCAGAAGAACTGGAGCTCGCCGTCGGTCTTGAACGCGAAGTCAGAGACCGTGCCGGCGTTGTCGAACTCGTACGGTCCGGACTCCGCGTAGCAAGGGTTGGGATGCGCGGTCGGGGTGCGCGTGCCGGAGTCGAGCGCGAGGATCTCGACCGGGGAATTGCCGAAGTCGCCGTTGGAACCGCCGGGACAGCTCCCCGGAGCGCCCGCGAGCTGGAGCCAGGGATACGGCGAGCCCACCTGGGAGCGATTGCCGCGGTCGTGGACGTAGAGGTCGCCACCCTTGATCTCGGCCCGGGAGGCGTACGGGCGAAATGCCGCCTTCGAGATCGCGCCCTGGAGGACGGCGAGGAAGGGTCGGTAGATCGCGAACTCGATCGAGTTCCCGACGACACGAGCCTGGGCCGCGGTCTGGCCGCCGACGCCGCTCGGGTTCGCGCCCTGGTTGAACTGCGTGTGCTCGTAGCTGGCGCCGTTTCCCGGCCCCTCGGCGAAGATCGCGAGCCATCCGCCCATGTTGTTGTTCTGATCGTCGGAGACGCTCAGCCCGACGCGTCCCCACGTGCTGCCGACCCCCGTCAACGGCGAGATCAGATGGACGAACGCATCGCCGCGGAGATCGTTGTCGTAGTTGATCTCGAACGCGTAGGACGTACCGGTCGGGGAACCGTTGAGGTTGATCCGGTAGTAGACCCAGTTCGGCGTCAAGCCGACCTGCGTCGAGACGATGTCGATGCCGGGGTAGTACGTGCTGGCCGCAGTGCCGCGACCGGCGGGCCGCTCGTAGACGTCGTGGAAGTAGACGTCGACGGGATTGAACAGGGTGTTCGACGGAGCGATGAAGCACTGCGCGCCCGCCAGGCAGTCCGCGGATGTGCCCGACACCGTCACGGGACCGGGCCCGCTCGGCGGACCGCTCACCGCATCCGTGAAGGTCTTGGTGTAGACCGGATCCGGTGCGGGACCCGCCTCGACGTTCGAGGTCACGACCCCGAGCTCCGGAGCAGGATCTCCGCCACACGCCGCATTCGCGACGACGAAACAACCGAGAACAAGACGACGAACCGCGCCTGCCGTGATCATGCAGATCTCCCCCGAACCACCGTTGGCGAGCCCTCCCCAGGGCGCGGCAAGATGGCTGACAGAGTCTAGTGGGGGCAGGTCACCGAAAGGTGGCGCCGGTCACGGGTATGGGCCGGGTAGCTCATGCCTGGATCGTCCGGAGCTACCGGGTCGCCGCGAACGAGAACGTGACCTGCCACGCGACCGCGGACATCGGGTGCGGGAAGAACGAGCCGGTCCCGGTGAGCGTCAGGGTCGTCCCGGTCTGGGTGCCGGTCACGTTGTACGTGCGCTTGAGCGGGCCGAACGTGTCGTAGGTGTGCTCGATCGTGCCGGTGACCACGCCGGTGAGGCCGACGGTCGCGCGCAGCGTCACGGTCTGGGTCTGGTCGAACCCACCGAGCCCGCCGTTATATATGCAGCTGAACGTCCCCTGCAGGCCGGGCTTGCGCGTCAGCACGAGGCCGCCGGTGCCGGTGCCGGTGCAGGTCATCGAGTTGATCACCGTGGTGCCGAGCTTCTCCTGCGCCTGGTGCGTATACGACCCGGCGTACGTCCCGACCAGGGCGGTGCACCGATTCGGAGCGGCGGTCGTGCCGTCGATGCCCCCGTCGCAGTCATTGTCGGCCGCGTCGCAGACCTCGATGCCGCCGGGCTTCGCGGTGTTGTCCGTGTCGTTGCAGTCGCCGTTCGCCGCGACGTATCCGACCGGGGCGGAGCACGCGACCATCGCGGCGCCCGCGCCGAACTGATCGCTGTCCGCGTCGCGGTAGTACGAGTGTGCCGTCGAGAGATCGACACTTCCGTCCGCGACGTCGATCAGGGCGTCGCAGTCGTTGTCGATCTGATCGCAGACCTCGGTCGCCGACGGATTCACCGTCGCGAGCGCATCGTCACAGTCGGTCGAGCTCGCGGCGTAGCCTGCGGGCTTCTGGCACGCGCGGACCATCGTCGTCGCGGAGCCAAAGCCATCAGCGTCGGCGTCGCGGTAGTAGATCGCGCCGCCCGCGGTGTCGACACCCGAGTCGGCGTCGTCGAGCTGGCCGTCGCAGTCGTTGTCGACCAGGTCGCAGACTTCGGCGCTGCCGGGGTGGACACTCGCATCGGAGTCCTTGCAGTCACCGCCGCGCGTGACGTAGCCCGCGGTGGGCTCGCACTCCGCGGCGCCCTGGCTGCTGTCCCCGTAGCCATCCCCATCGGCGTCGCGGAAGTAGGTCTCCGTCGCGCAGGCCCCCGCGTCGGGGCCAGGCTCGGTGCCGTCACCGGCGCACCCGGCTCCCGTGGCGGCGGCGGCGAGGAGAGAGCAGGACAGGACGAGTGCGCGGTGCTGGTTCATGACCGGTGAACGCATGGGGGCGCAGCGGTGCGCACAATTTCTCCACCCTCCGGCAAACCTGGGACCCAACCGTTTTCGTTTGTTGCCGATTCCCGTCGCGTGCTAGACGGGTGATTGCGCTCGTCGGGAACTTTTTGATGCGCTGGACGTTGATCGGTCGCGTGATTCGGATCGCATGCGTCATCGCAGCGCTCGTCGCAGCGCGTTCCACGGCGTTCGCCGAGCAGCGCTATGCGCTGGTGATCGGGTCCAACCCGGGCTGGTCCCAGGATCGGCCGCTGCGCTACGCCGACAATGATGCGGAGCGCGTGCGCGACGTGCTGGTCGCGCTCGGCGGGTTCCCGGCGGACCGCGTGCAGCTCATGCGGGACCCGAGCACCGCCGACGTCCGCGGCGCGCTGCGCAAGCTCGCGAACACCGCGCGCGACTCGGCGAACGAGGACACGCTGGTGTTCGTCTATTACTCGGGCCACGCCGACGACAAACACCTCCACCTGCGCGGCGATCCGATGTCGCACAAGGAGCTGCAGGACACGCTGCGCAGCCTGCCCGCGACGATCAAGCTCGGGATCATCGATGCCTGCAAGTCCGGCTCGGTGACGCGCAAGGGCGGCTCGCAGACCGAGGAGTTCGTCGTCGATGTCGTGAACCCCAAGCTGTCGGGCATGGTGTTGCTGTCGAGCAGCGGTGCCGACGAGCTCTCGCAGGAGTCACGCGCGCTCCAGGGCTCGGTGTTCACCCACCACCTCGTGTCGGGCCTGCGCGGCGCGGCCGACGAGGACAGCGATCAGCAGGTCTCGATCACGGAGGCGTATCACTACGCGTACACGCGCACGCGCGCGGCGACGGCGAGCGGCTCGGTCCAGCAGCGCCCCGCGTTCCGCTACGAGCTGACGGGGCAGGGCGAGCTGATGCTGACCCGGCTCAAGACCACCAGGAGCGTCGCGATGGTCGTGCCGAAGGGCCCTCCGCAGAAGTACGTCGTCCTCGACGCGCACGAGTGGCGCCTGATCGCGGAGACCACAGCAGAGAAGGCGCGCGACGTCACGCTCGCGCTCGCGCCGGGCTCGTACACGGTCAAGCGCGTCCTCGACGATCGCCTCGAGGTCGGGACGCTCGTCGTCGCGGCGGGCGATCGCGCCGATGTCAGCAAGCTCGCCTACGCGGACGCGCCACTCTCCGCGGGCATCATCACCAAGGGCGATCCGGGCCAGCTCACCGAGCCGGAGCATCGCGAGTGGCGGCGCTCCCAGGCGTTCGGCTTCCTCGCGAACGGGCAGACCGCACCGGCGCTCGCGCTGTTCGATCAGCTGCTGCGCGAGGACCGCGGCGATCTGCTGGCGTGGCGCGGCCGCGGGCGAGCGCTCGTGCGGGTCGCCGAGTCCTACGAGCGCGTCAACGATCACAAGAGCGAACGGCTCGCGCTGTCGGATGCGCTCAAGGCCGATCCGTCGCTGTCCGAGGACCCGATGTTCGCGATCTGGTACCAGCGCCTCGGCGAGCTCGATGCGCGCGAGCGCGCCACGACCGAGCGCAAGGACCAGTTCCACCGCGACGTGCAGCGCAACCCACGCACGGTGAAGAACTTCGGCGTCGGCTTCGATCTGATCAGCGCGCGCGGGATGTTCACGATCAACGCGACCAAGGTCGTCCACCGCATGTTCTTCCCGACGATCGCGCTCGACTTCGCAGGACCGGGTCTCGACGTCGCCCTGACGATCGCCCCGCTCGCGTCGCAGTGGAGCCCCTACATCGGCTTCGGCGGCCACGTGACCGCGAAGCGACTCGGGTGGGACGTCTACGGGAGCAGCGGCAGCTTGACCGTCAACGAGGAGTCGTTCTCGTCGGAGGAGATCTGGGGGCTCCACGGCCGCATCGAGGGCGGCGTGCAGTTCGTCAGCAACCTGGGGTTCACCTGCGAGCTCGGCCTGGCGATGATGTTGTTCAAGACCGATGAGGGCAAGACGGCTCAGCAAATCTGGCCCGTCTTCCACCTCGGCTGGCTCTGGTAAGCAATAGTTCCCGTGTTGCTGGGTTGGTACGTCTAGGTTGCATGGGCCCATGTCTGCCGTGGGGGAGGGCGACGCCGTCGCCGAGCTGTACAAGCGCCACGCGCCGGCGTTGCATCGGCGCTGTGCGTCGATCGTCGGCAATCGCGACGAGGCCGGCGACCTCGTCCAGGAGACGTTCGCCCGCTACCTCGCGTCGAAGGACAGGTGGGACAACCACGGGTCGGCGTTCGCGGTCCTCTACCGGATCGCGACCAACGCCTCGATCGACCGCCTGCGACGGCGTAAGACGGCCTCCGAGGACGAGCTCGA
>Ga0316603_10001416_pt1 | contig 12720 bp, 13 predicted proteins | sample OWC_soil_day10_n_FD_207649 | JGI IMG/M metagenome (GOLD analysis project Ga0316603, IMG submission 207649) | Wetland soil microbial communities from Old Woman Creek delta, Ohio, United States - OWC_soil_day10_noCT | ecosystem: Environmental > Terrestrial > Soil > Wetlands | place: USA: Ohio...
CATCGTCTCCGGGTTCCGGTCCCCGGAGTACAACGAGAAACTCGTCCGCCGGGGGCAGGGCGTAGCCCGCCACAGCCTCCACCTCCAGGGGAAGGCGATCGACTTCCGGATCCCCAAAGCGAGCCTCACGTCGCTGCGGGAGGCCGCCCTCCGGTTGCAGGAGGGCGGGGTGGGGTACTATCCCGGGTCCGGGTTCGTCCACATCGACTCGGGAAGATTCCGCACCTGGTAAAATTCCGCCTCCCGTCCGGGGCGCTCCTTGCCGGGCTCCTCCTGATCGCCGCGGTCCCCGCCGCCTGCTGGGCGGTCGCCGTTCGCCCGCACCCCTCCCTTTGCAAGGTCCGTCACCCGAGCGACTCGCGAATCGAGTGGGATTGTCTCCGCCTCAAGAAGGGCGAGAGCGTGGAAACGCGCTTCGGAGAGCGGTGGAGGGATGTGCTCCGTCTCAACCGGGTCGACCGGCGGCACGTGTATCCAGGTGTCCCTCTGAAGGTTCCCCGCCGGCTCGAGGACGTGAAGGACTTCACGCCCATGCCCGCCGAATATCCCGGAGGGGACAACGAGGCGAAGTTGATCCTGGTGGACCTCGGGGAGCAGTTTCTCGGCGCCTACGAGTATGGAAAACGGGTCTTCTCCGCACCCGTCGCTTCGGGTGAAGTCGACAACGAAACGCCCGAGGGGAAATTCCGGGTCACCGCGTACCACAGCGCCCACCGGTCGACGGATTATTTCATCGAGGGCACCGGCATCCCCTACCCGATGACGTGGGCGCTCCAGTTCCACGTCGACCGGGACGGGGTCGCCTACTGGATCCACGGCCGGGACATGCCCGGCTACCCGGCCTCCCACGGCTGCGTCGGACTCTACGACGAGGCGATGCAGAAGAAGTACTACAAGGTCCCCAGGGCACCCGAGATGGAGGACGCTCGGAAACTCTTCGAGTGGGCCATCGCCCCCCTCGCGGACGACGGGAAGTTCCACCTCCTGAAGGGGGGACCCGTGGTGCGAATCGTCGGCGGAACCCGGGCAAAGAAACCCCGGGAATGACCCGCCCCGCTTTTGGGTCACCCGGACGGCGGGAATTCCTCCGGAGTCCGCACGGACCGTAAATCCCTTGCAAGCAACCGTCATTTTCGGGGGAAATGGGATTTCGCGGAGACGTGGTTGACGGGGTTCCCCGTGATGCGGCCGCCGCGGTCCTACCGGTCCGACGATGCGCCAGCCGCCCGGATTTCCTCGATCGTCGGGATCGCGGCCCGTCCCCCCATTCCGCGACAGGACAGGCCCGCTGCGGTGTTGGCGAACGCGAGGATCTCCCGGAAGGGAAGCCCTTCGAGGAGGGCGTGGAGGAAGCCGGCGTGAAAGATGTCCCCGGCGCCCGTGGTATCCACCGCCTCGACGCGGAGGGAAGGCGAGAAGATCTCCTGCCGGCCGTCGCATCCGTACGCTCCGCGGGGGCCAAGCGTCACCGTGGACGTCTTGGGTGAATAGCGGCGCAGGATCTCCCGGGCGCCATCTTCCGCGGAGGCCCCGGGAATGAGCAATCCCGGGAAGTGTCCCGCTGCCACGATGTGATCGCACAGGGACAGCAGCTCCTCCGTTCCCTCCTGCACCTTTTCCGCGTCGAGAACGACGGGGACGCCCGCGTCCCGAGCGGTCCTTGCCGCGATGATCGCCGGCGGGACGTCGTGACCGTCGAGAAGGAGCGCCCGCGCCCGCCGGATTTCGTCGATCGGCAGGTCTTCCGGTGATACCCGGATCCGCGGATCCCGGTCCCACAGGATGGTCCGCTCCCCCGTTCCTTTCTCCACGAGAATCACCGCGAACTGGGACGAGGCGCCGGGGATCGTACGAACGTGGGCGAGGTCGACTCCCTCCCGCGAAAGGAGCAGGGACGACAGTCGTCCGTGCTCGTCGTCCCCCACGTTCCCTACATATTTACAACGGCACCCCCACCGGGATAGCGCAACGAGGGCGGTTGCGACCTGGCCGCCGCCCTCCCTCGCGAAAGCGGACATCCGCAGCTTCTCGCCCGGTACCGGGAACCTCGACAGGCCCACGAGATAATCGACCGCGTTGAGTCCGATCCCGACGACGTCGAACATCGGCCGCCTCCGGCGTTAATCTACCTCGATATTTCCATGGATTCCACGCAGGGAAAATCCGTTGACGGTGACCGCCAGGACGGCGGCAATCGCGTAGGTCCAGCCGATGCCGAATCGGGGAAGGAGACCGCCGACGGCGAGGAAAAAAATCGCGAAGGCGAACAGGGCCATGACGGTTCCCCGCAGCACCAGAATGCCGGCCTGGACCCCATGGTGCCGGTGGGCGAATGCCACCGTAACGTTGACGAACAGGGGAAACGGCGCGAGAAGCCCGCTCCACCTCGGTCCGAGGATCTGTGCTCCCTCCGTCAGCAGGAACACGATTCCCGTGGCGACAACAACGCGGGAAGGCAGATCCCACCAGGGGGCCGTCATGTCATCGAACCCTCGATCGGGGGCCGGAAGGAGGAACCGTACCCCCGCGAGCAGGATTGTCACGGCGGCGAAGGTCGGCAACAACGGCAGCGGCAGAAACCGCAACAGGGCGGCGGCGCAGAAAAAGACCGATAAACCGCAGACCGTACTGGCGATCCACCCCCCGTGTGAAGCTGCCGCGGCATAGGCAAGGCAGAACCCCCCAACCGCGGCTCCGCTGGCGAGGGAGTTCACCGCGGCGGTCGCGGCGAACGTGCTCCCCTGCTCCAGAGCGAGGTACAAGGAAACCGGTCCCGAAGTGAGGGGGAGACCGGCGATCCAGCCTCCCACGGCGGGGCCCCAGCGCCTCCCTGCCAAAGCGATCGCAGTGATGGCGAGGGGCGTCAGGATGAGTTTGATCCACACGAGGTCCACGAGCGCTTGTCCTGCCGTTTCCGGCCGATCTCTTCCGGATCCCCACCTTGATCACCGCTGTCTTCCGGAGCGACTCATCGGAATATCCGTGCGTCCCGGCCGCATACTGACGCGTGATGACGTCGAGAGCCGCCCGGAGGATGCGGGGCCCTCCCTCGGGGTGAGGATCGGTATACTGTATCATCGACCGAAAAGGGGCGGACGCTGCCGATGTGTCAGAGCCAACTGCTCGAACCCGGGCCGGTAGTGCCGGTCCGACGTCGCGCAAGGGGGAAGGGTCGACCCGGAGCAGGCATGGCCCGCGGCCAGCGGCGGTCAGCGTTTCGTCGCGATCTTCTGCAACTTGTCGTTCGCCTTCAGGCCGTGGCCGGTCAGGGGGGCGACGGTCGTCCCGTCCCCGAGGTCCCCGTGGCGCAGGAACGCCGCCACGCCGAGGGCCCCCGTGGGCTCTACGTACAACCCCTCCCGGCCAAGGATGAGGAGGGCTTTTTCCACGTCCTCGTCCGAGACCGCCAGGATCTCCCCCCCGGTCTCGCGGACGATCTCGACGATCTGCTTCCCCCGGATCGGGCGTGCGATCGCCACCCCTTCCGCGAGTGTCTCCCCCGCGTCGATCGGGGGGACCTCACCCAGGCCTTCCTGGAACATCCGGAGGAGGGGTGCGCAGTTCTCCGCCTGCACGGCCACGAGGCGCGGGACCCCCGGGATCAGGCCGCACTCCGCAAGGTCCCGGAATCCAAGGTACGCCCCGATCAGGAGCGTCCCGTTCCCCGTTGGGATGAGCAGACTCCCGGGGGCGCGGAATCCCAACTGCTCCCAAACCTCGTAGGCGAAGGTCTTGGTCCCCTGGAGAAAGAAGGGGTTCCAGGAGTGGCTCGCGTAGTACACCGTCGCCGCGGCGCGGAGGGCGGCGTCCGCCGTGGCCTCCCTGGAGCCGGGGACCGTCCGCAGCTTCGCCCCGTACATCGCGATCTGCGCGAGCTTCCCCGGGGAAGCGCTCTCCGGGACGAGGATTTCGCAAGGGATCCCGGCCCTCGCCGCATACGCCGCGACGGCGCACCCCGCGTTTCCGGAGGAGTCCTCGACGATCTCCCTTATTCCCATCTCTCGGACCTTGCTGATGAGGACGGAGGCCCCCCGGTCCTTGTAGGAGCCGGTGGGGAACAGCTGTTCCAGCTTCAGGAGCAGTTCCCTGCGCCCGAGGGCGAGGGACACAAGGGGTGTGAACCCCTCGTCGAAGGAAACGATGCTGCGGTCGTCCCCGATGGGAAGCGCCTCGCGGTACCTCCACAGGGTGGGTTTCCTCGTCCGGATCGCCTCCCGGTCGAAAGAGGGGCGGAACCGGATGTCCAGGAAGTGGCCGCAATCGCACTTCCACCGCCTGTCGTTCAGCGGGTACGCCGAACCGCATCCTGTGCAACAGAGGGCATCCATCCCCCTGATTATTGCGGGTGACGACTTCCCGGGCAAGGAAATCGTGTCCCTCCGGCCATCTCGAGGGGTAGCCACTGTTTTTTTCGAAGACGGGACTACTCCGGCCGTTCCCATCGCTTCCGGCGCTCGGCCTGGAGGCGGTCGAACTTCTCCTGCTGCTCGGGGCGCAGGATTGCACGAATGCGGATGCGGGAGCGTTCGAACGTCGCCTCGATCTGGGGCTGGACCGGCTTCCGGATCTCGACGATGTCCCGGCGCGTCTCGGTGACGATGGCGCGCACCTGGTCCCGTTGGGCGGGATCGAGGTCCAACGACCGGGAAAGCCGCTTGACGATGAGGTCCACCGTGGCCCCGCCCCTTCCCGAGAGAACGGCCTCGACCCTTTTATGGCCGAAGCGGTGGTATACCGCCCCGCCTGCGAGAGCGCCGAGCAGGAAGACCAGCAGGACGCCGAGGATCGATTTCCATCGTTTCATGTAGGTCATTCTCCCGTCAGGTTGTCGAGCAGTGCGACTTCCTGGGTCCCCGAGGCAAGCGTCGCTACCGCGTCGGCCGGGTGCACCGGGGAATAGGATAGGCTCCACCCCGCGAGCAGGATGGTCAGCGCAAGGAAGACCGGAGCCAGCCGCCACGCCCAGGCATACCAGGCCTCGCGTCCCTCCCGGATCCTCGCCATTACGCGCGTCTCGAAATTTCGTTCGACCCCGGAGATGTCCGGGGGTGCGTGCCGCGCCAGTGCGAAATACCGATCGAGTTCCACGTCCCTCCGGTCGTGTCGTTTATCGTTCATCGTCTCCTCCTATCAACCTTTTCAACGTCTGCCGCGCCCGGAAAGCACGGACTTTCACCCGGGTTTCGCTCCACCCCGTCAACCCCGCCACCTCCCGGACCGACCGGTCCTCCAGTTCGAACAGCGTGATCACCAGCCGATCCTCGGGTTTGAGGCGCGACATCGCCTGGTCGAGGATCATGCGGGCCAGCTGTGCGGATGGGCCGTTTCCCGTGGAAGGGTCCGCGACCGGCGTGGCCAGGACCTCCAGCGAAACATCCTTCTCCTCCCGGCGTCGTTTCCGTAGCGCGTCGTAACATACGTGCACAGTGATCCGCGACAGCCAGTGCCCGAAAGGGGCGTCGCCGCGAAAGGAGCGGAGGTCCCGGTAGACCCTGAGGAACGTCTCCTGTCCGAGATCCTCCAGCTCCGCAGGGTTGCGGGCAAAGCGGGCGGCGTTGCGAAGGACCGTGCCCTTATGTCGGCGCACCAGCTCCGTAAACGCCTCGTCGTCGCCTCCGATCGCGGAGCGGACGAGGTCGGCATCCTCGTCCGGCACCGCGATCGGCACCCCCAGGGCGTACAATCACTGATCTCCCTTCGACTGCCCTTACTGCCCGCAGTTCATCATCCCGTCGATCCGCCGGTCCCGCTTTTCCTGCAAGGCCCGGAACTTCTGGATCTGCTCGGGTGTCAGCACCGTCCGCACTTCCCGGGACACCTTGGCCCAGCGGACGGCGATATCCCCGCCTGTCGCGGCGATCTTCTTCACCTGCTCCCGGATGGCGGCCTCATCCGGCTTGTCCGACTGGATCAGGCTTCGCAATGTCCGCCGCCCGGACACCATCTCCTTGCGAAGCGGAGCGGTCTCGTCACGATGCTTCAGGAATATGGCCTTGACCTGCTCCGTCTGCTCCTTGGACAGGTCGAGCGCCTTCGCCAGCCGGTCGCCCTGCTGACCGTGCCCCTTCCACCCGCCATCCCATTGGTTGCAGGCGCACCCTCCGTCGCGGTCTCCGCCGCGGTAGGCCCAGGCGTTTCCGGAAACGATCGCCGCCCCCACGGCAACCGCCGTAAGGAAGACCAGCGCGGCAAATCCCTTGTGAAATGTTTTCATCTTTTCCTCCATGGTCGGCCGTTTTCGATCGGCCTCTTGCTTTTCAAAGGCGTCAAGGCGAGAGGAAAGGTTACCGCAGGGCCGACGCCTCCCAGCGCCTTCTGCCACACCCGCGCCTTCACCTCCTGGGACCACGTGCTCACCGTCTGCCGGTATGATCCGGGACAGATGGAAGGATCGTAACCTTCAGGCCGTATCGTACGCCTTCTCTTGAAAACAAAAAATGATCGGGGGTGCCGTGATGCCGGAGGAGATGCGCCGATGGATCCATCGCCACTTCAACGTAGTCCTGTCCTTTCTGATCGGTACGACCCTTGGAATCTCTATCCTTGCGCTTGCGTATTTCTCGACCAGGAACGATGTTGCGGCCGAAGCGCTTCGTTATGGTGTTCGGATTACCGGGCACCCGGACATCGACGAGGACATGTTCTGGTTTTTCTGCGGGATCGTGGTCGGCGTCTCGGTCACCTGTCTCGCCTGGTGGCGTGACAACAAGCTGCGATCGATCGGTCTGGAGAAAGCGGACGTTCTGAACCGTCTGTTCACGGATCCAGCGCCCCCGATCGTTCGGAGGCCGGATGAATCCCGCCAGTGACCGGACCGTAACCAATTGCGAACAAACGCTATTTTCGGGGTCCGGAAGGTGTTTGCACTAAGAAACGGGTGGACCGATCACGAGGGGCGAGTCATCTGCTGATCGTGGATCCTTCGGAGAATATCCCAATATGCGCCACGATGCCCTTCGCGGATCGCGCGGACGAGGAGATTGTTCGCGTTGTAGTTGTAATTCCGGTCCGGGCGGCCGGGATCGAAGAAGAGGAACCGGGGGTCTTCCCCGACGAGCGCGTCGAGCTGCTTGAACACGGTCGGCGCGATTCCCGGTTCCAGGAAAAAGACCGGCTGGCAGAAGTCGCTTCCGCCGACGAGACCGTCCCGTTGTTCCTCCTTCAAGACCTGCATCGCGAGCCGGGTGCCGGGATAGACCCTCACCCCGACCGTGACGCCGATGCGATCGGCGCCGGATCGCCTCATCAGCTCGATCGTCCGGGCGATGCTCTCGCGGGTTTCCCCCGGGGCCCCCAGCAGGAGGTCGAACATGACCGCGATCCCGTTTTCCCGGCAAAGGCGGGCGGCGGACAGGATCTCCGAGGGACCGAAATCGCGCCCGAGGCGGCTCAGCATCCCCTCGTCCCCGCTGTCCACCCCGAAGTTGATCCCCTCGCAGCCGGATCGGCGCATCCGCCGGGCAAGCTCGGGCGAAAAGGGCCCCGGCTTGCAGTAGGCGTACCAGCGGAGTCGGTCGCTGATACCTCTGCGGATGATCCCCTCGCAGATTTCAAGGGCGTGGTCTTCCGGAACGTTGAACTCGCTGTCGCAGGTGTGCACGTGCCCGATCCCCAGGTCGACCAGGTTGGCCAGCTCCGCTACAACGTCCCCGGGAGGACGAAGGCGGATCGAGTTCCCCTTCGCCAGCGGGTCCGCACAGTAGACGCACGCCATCGGGCAGCCCCGCTTCGTTTCGATCCCCGCCTGCCCCCCTTCGAGGTAATACCGGCGGTTGTCGACCAGGCCCCGGCTCATCAGGGGGAGCCGGGAGAGGGGAACGGCGGAATCCGGGTTGCGGCGGAAGACCCCGTCCCGGCGCAATACGAGGTTCGGGAGGTTTTCCCAGTTTTCCCGTCCCCTTATCCTGTCCGCGATCCCTGTCATGGTGAATTCACCGTCCCCGACGACGCCGGCATCCACCCCCGTGATTGCCATCGCGGCCTCCGGCATCACGGAGAATCCGACGCCTCCCGCGACGACCGGGGCGCCGGAATGTTCCCGGATCGTCTCCACGATCCTTGCGCAGCCGGGAAGGAACGACTCCCGCGTCGCGAAAGAGCAATCATCCGTGTTACGGATCGATATTCCGACCAGGCCGTACTCCCGGGTGCTGAAGAACCTTGCGATCACCTTTTCCGGCTCCTCTTCCCAGCAGAGGTCGAGGATGGACACCTCGTGTCCGGCGGCAAGCAGCGCTTCGGCCACGTATTCCAGCCCGAGAGGAGAAATGGGGGGCTTGATCCTGTTCGTGTTGACGAGTGCCACTCGCATGGTTTCATGATAAGGGAATTCGGCAGAATAGGTTCCGTTGTATGCCCCGTCCCGGCACAAGACTCTTTTCTTGACACGGCTCGCTGTATAAATATAGATAGGTTTATAAAGTCGCCGTGAGCTGGCTGCATCGTGCCTCCCGGGGGGAGCCATGGCCATACTGCCGCCCCCGCTCGCCAAGATCACCAGGCCCGTCCCAAGCGGGTGCCTGCCAAGAACGAGACTCTTCCGCCTCGTCGACCGGAGTTGCAGGAAGGCTCCACTGTTGTGGGTATGCGGTCCTCCGGGGTGCGGGAAAACAACCCTGGTCAGTACCTACCTGGAGGCCCGGAACATCGCCGCCCTCTGGTATCGGGTCGACGCAGGGGATGACGATCTCGCCAGCTTCTTCTACTACCTCGGGGTTGCGGGAAAACGGGCGGCCCCCCGCACGCGCAAGCCCCTGCCCGTGCTGACCCCGGAATATCTGGGGGGAATGCAGCAGTTTAACCGGCTTTTTTTTGAAAACCTCTTTGCCCGGCTTTCTCCGGCGCGGGCGCTGGTCTTCGATGACTACCAGGAGATCCCTGCGAAATCCTCCCTTCACGATGTGATCGTAACCGGCGTCTCCCGGGCCCCCGAAGGAACGACCGTTTTTCTTCTCAGCCGCCGCGAGCCTCCCCCCGCCTTTGCCCGGTTTCGCGTCAACAACCGGTTGGAGACCATCGGGTGGGAGGACCTTCGACTGACGCTTGCCGAGTGCGGGGAACTCGCCCGGCTCCGCGGGAAGAAGAGACAGTCCGACAAGGGGATTCGCGATCTCCATGAAACGACGGATGGCTGGGTAGGGGGTTTGGTGCTCATGCTGGAGGGGAGCAGGTCCGGGGGCGTTGAAGCCCCGCCCCTCACGCATCGCACCCCCCTGGAGTTGTTCGACTACTTCGGGAGCGAGATCTTCGGGAAGTTGGGTAAATCCGTGAGGGAGTTTCTCCTGAAGACCGCTTTTCTGCCCGACATGACGGCAGCTACAGCGGAAGCGCTGACAGGCGAGAGGAGGGCGTCGCAGTTGCTCTCGTACCTCCGCGAGAACAACCTCTTCCTGATGGAGCATATGCACTCGGAGCCCCTGTACCGGTACCATCCTCTGTTCCGGGAATTTCTGCTCTCCCGGGCCCCGGATATCCTGGGGGAACAGGATACGCGTGCCATCAAACAGCGGGCTGCCGCGCTTCTCGAGGAAGCGGATCGGGTCGAAGACGCCGCCGACCTGTTTTCCGATATCGGCGACCACGCATCCCTTTCAAGATTGATCTCCGCCCACGCCGCATCCCTTGTCGCGCAGGGAAGGAACCGAATTCTGGAAGTGTGGCTGGGGCGTCTGCCGGAGAACACCGTTCAGGAATCCCCCTGGCTTCTGTACTGGCTCGGGGCATGCCGAATGCCATTTGACCCTGTCGGGAGCAGGAGCCATGCGGAGCGGTCCTTCGGACTGTTCTGGGACCGGAAAGATCCCGTGGGAACGTTTCTCTCCTGGTCGCTGGTCATCGACAACCTTTGCATGTTCCTGAACGATTTCAAGGCGCTGGATGCGTGGATCGACAGATTCGACAAGATTACGGAAAGGTTCTCATCCTTCCCCTCCCCGGAGATCGAAGCCCGTGCGGTGGCGAGCCTGCTGGGCGGCTTGTATATGAGGCGGGTGGATCACCCGGATATCGAGGCCTGGGTGAAGAAGGCATCGGCCATGATCCGGGAATGCAAGGATATCCAGGTGCGGCTTCAGGCGACCTTGTATCTGTTCCTGTATTTTATCTGGATCGGGGATTTTCCAAGGGCGCGCGGTATCGTCGAGTCGACTCGTCAATGGGTATCTTCTTCGACCTCCCATCCTCAACGAAGGATCTTGTTCCATCTTTTCGAGGCGAGACTGCACTGCGCGGTCGCGCAGTTCGACGATTCGATCCGGTCCGCCGCCATGGGACTGGATATCGCGGCCACGAGCGGGATACACCTCTGGGATTTCCTCTTGCTGGGCGAAGAAACCTCCGCATTCCTTGGCAAGGGGGATCTCGATTCCGCGTCGGCATGCCTCCGGCAGATGGCGCCGTTTCTCGGAACAGATCAGAAATACAACCAGGCATTTTTTCACCATCTCTCCTCGTGGCACGCCGCGCTCAAAGGAGACATTCCCCTTGCGTTGTCTCTCGAGGAGACGGCGGACGCGCTGATAACCGACTGCGGCGCACCTTGTGGAATTGCTCTGGGAAATGTGTATATGGCCAGACTCGAGGATGAAATCGGAAAGACGGAGGACGCTGCGAACCATCTGGAGAAGGCCGAACGGATCGCACGGGGAATGAAAAGCCCCATCCTCGAGTACCAGTGTTTCCTGGTCAAAGCCGACATCGCTTTTTTCAGGGGCGATGACGCATCGGGACTAGCCTCTCTCGGGAAGGCGCTTTCCATCGGGAGGGAGAACGGGTATTTCCACTACGACAGCTGGATTCCCTCGTTCATGACCCGCCTCTGCGTGAAAGCCCTGGAGGCTGGAATGGAAATTCCGTACGTCCAGGAGCTCGTCCGGAAGAGGGATCTGGTACCGGACTCCCCGCCTCTCGAAATCGAAACCTGGCCCTGGCCGGTCGCGATCTACACCCTCGGAAGGTTCGGGATCCTCAAGGATGGAAGGCCGCTCACCTTTTCCCGGAAGGTGCAGAAGCGGCCTCTGTCCCTGCTCAAAGCGCTGATCGCTTTTGGCGGCAGAGCCGTTCGGGAAGAGCAGATCGCCGACGTGGTCTGGCCCGAGGCGGAAGGGGACATGGCGATCCAGTCGATGTCCGTCGCGCTGCGTCGCCTGCGGGATCTGCTCGGTCACGATGAGGCTGTGCGGCGTCAGGAAGGGGTTCTTGGCTTGGACCCGAGGTATTGCTGGGTGGACGCCTTTGCCTTTGAGCGTCTCCTGGGAAATGCGGCATTTCTGCGAGAAACAGGGAAGAAAGAGGGCGCCGCGAAACTGGAGGAAAAGGCGCTGCCGCTGTACCGTGGGCCCTTTCTGGCGGAAGAAGCGGGACGATCCTGGGCGGTTTCCATGCGCGAGCGTCTGTGGAGCAGATACCTGTCGACCGTGGGCCGGCTGGGAGCCCACTGGATGGAGGCGGGGGAGTGGGAAAAAGCCCGCGTCTGCTACCAGAGAGGGATCGACGTGGACAACCTGGCGGAGGAATTCTACCAGTCCCTGATGAACTGCTACCTGGCCGATGGCCGAAAGGCGGAGGCGCTTGCGGTGTACGATCGCCTTGGAAAAATCTTTTCTTCCCTGGGGGTGGAACCGTCCCCGAAGACCCGGGATCTCCTGAACTCGCTCCGCTCCTCGTAGAAAACCCCCTGTTCCATCCCAAGATAAGGATTCGAATCCGTCCCTGATCCGTAATCGTCTCCGGATAATCTGTTCACAAAGGGGCCATACCCTCATCAGTCCGGGAGGCGGGCGTGGAGGACTATATCGTACGGATCTATCGACGGAGGGCGGAAGAGGGGGGCCTCTTCGGCGTGGTGGAGGAGGTCGGCATCGAGGGGAAGAAGGCATTCCGGAGCATGGCGGAGCTCGTGCGGCTCCTCCAGGGGGACCCGCAGGAAGCGGGATCCGGATCGGGGGCTGCACATGCCGACACGACGGGCGCCATCTCAGGCGGAAGGCAATAATCCCGGGGAGCATTCCTGTGGGAATGCGGGAAAGGGGTGGAGGACATGTACAAGAACGTCCTTCTGGTGAGGAACGGGTGCGAGGGTTGCTCCATGGAAACGTGCCTTGGGGTGCTTCTTGCCGAATCCCTGAACGCCAAGGTGACGGCGGTCTACGCCACGGGTGGTTTTACCGGGCAGGAACTCCGGAAAATCTGCGGCGCGGACGAGTTGAAGTGGCCCGGGGCGGGCAGGGTGGGGAAGGAAGCCATGGCGGTCTCCGAGGGGAGGGAAGCCGGTCTGGCGAAAGAGGCGCTGGAATCGACGGAGAAGATGTGCGCCGACAGGCGGGTCCCTTGCGAGACAGTCCACTTTTCATCCAATTCCCCGCTGCACGGCGCTCTGGAGGTGGCGGAGGAAAAACAGTGCGACGTCATCGTCACCTCGATCCAGCCGCACTGGCTGACGAAACCGCTGTATGACCTCAAGGAGGGCAACGGGCAATCGAAGATTCCCGTACTGTTTCATTACGCCGCGTGACCGATGGATGTCGATTTCCGGATCGGGGAGAAGGGCATGACCAACGGGGGCTATGGGGATAACCAAGAGGGATGCCCCTTCCCCATCAAAGGGAAGGGGCATCGGGAGGGAAAAGAGATGAGAAAATTTATTTTCACGTTTCTGCCCGCTTCTTTGCTCCTGGCGTGTCTGGCAATGGTCATTTCCACATGTGGTGGAGGTGGAGGTGG
>Ga0316603_10001417_pt1 | contig 12719 bp, 10 predicted proteins | sample OWC_soil_day10_n_FD_207649 | JGI IMG/M metagenome (GOLD analysis project Ga0316603, IMG submission 207649) | Wetland soil microbial communities from Old Woman Creek delta, Ohio, United States - OWC_soil_day10_noCT | ecosystem: Environmental > Terrestrial > Soil > Wetlands | place: USA: Ohio...
AACCCGGCCGCTACATCTTCAAGAAATCGGGCGGCGCCGGGCGGACGTCCCCGGAGATGATCGCGCTCTACGCGGACTGGCTGTCGAAGTACCCCATCGTCTCGATCGAAGACGGCCTCGCCGAAGGCGACTGGAACGGCTGGAAGGCGCTCACGACGGACCTCGGGACCCGCGTCCAGATCGTCGGGGACGACATCTTCGTCACCAACCCCGAGATTCTCCGGCAGGGCATCGAGAACGGGATCGCGAACTCCGTCCTGATCAAGCTGAACCAGATCGGCACCGTCTCGGAGACGCTCGACGCCATCACCATGGCGCACCGGGCCGGCTACACCACCGTGATCTCGCACCGGTCCGGGGAGACGGAAGACTCGACGATTGCCGACCTCGCCGTCGCGACCAGCGCGGGCCAGATCAAGACCGGCTCCGCGAGCCGCACGGACCGCGTCGTGAAGTACAACCAGCTGCTGCGCATCGAAGAGGAGCTGGGCTCGGCCGGCAGATACGCCGGCCGTTCGGCGCTGCAGCAGCTTCAATAGCCCGGGATTCGGGGTTCGGGATTCGGGACCCGGGGCTCGAATGCGAGGGCGCCGGCGGGGTTTCTCGCGAGGCGAGTGATCGGGCGTCGGGGGTGAGCGTGTCCCCCGAAGCGGGACCGCCACGCGCGAACGCCCTCCGGCCGGCTGTCGCGAGGCCGGCGGGACAGAAGAGGGATGACGTGAGCGAGCAGGGTCCTCCGCTGCTCGAGGTGCGCGGGCTGACGATCGAGTTCGTCGGCGCCCGCGACGGCGCCGGTCGGGCGGTGCGCGCGGCCGACGGCGTCAGCTTCGACATCGGGCGCGGCGAGATTCTCGCGCTGGCAGGCGAGTCGGGATCCGGCAAGTCCGTGACGGCGCTCTCAATCCTCCGGCTGGTTCCCCCGCCTGGCCGGATCGTGTCCGGCACGGTCCGGTTCGAGGGCCGTGATCTCCTGGCGCTGGAGGAGCGCGACCTGCGGCGCGTGCGCGGCGCGCGCATCGGGTTCGTGTTCCAGGAGCCGATGACGGCACTGAACCCGGCCTTCACCGTCGGCGGCCAGATCGCCGAGGCCCTTGAAGTCCACGGCGTCGCGCGGGGCGCCGCCGCGCGGGCCCGCGCGGTGGAATGGCTCGACGCCGTCCGCATCCCGGACCCCGCGCGCCGCGCCAGGGACTTCCCTCACCAGCTCTCCGGCGGCATGCGCCAGCGCGTGCTGATCGCGGCCGCGATGGCGTGCCGCCCGCCGCTCGTGATCGCGGACGAGCCGACCACGGCCCTGGATGCGACCATCCAGGCGGACATCCTCGATCTGCTGCTCGCCATGCGGCAGGCGTACGGGCTGTCGCTGCTGCTCATCACCCACGACCTCGGGATCGTCGCGCGCGTGGCCGATCGTGCCGCCGTGATGTACGCCGGACGCATCGTGGAGATCGGGCCCGCGCGGGAGGTGCTGGCGTCGCCGGGCCATCCCTACACCCGCGGCCTGCTCGCGTCGCGTCCGGGGCACGTGCCCGGCGCACGGCTCGACGCGATTCCCGGGACGGTGCCCGACCCCGCGATGCTGCCCCCCGGCTGCGCCTTCGCCCCGCGCTGCCGCGATCGGTTCGCGCCCTGCGACGCGGCGCGCCCCGACGCGTTCAGCCTCTCGCCGGGCCGCGCCGTCCGGTGCTTCCTGCACAACGGGGCTGCGCGATGAGCCTGGTCGAGGTCGCGGGGCTGGTGAAGACGTACGAGCGCCGGCACGCGCCGTGGGGCCGTCCGAGCCGCATCTGCGCAGTCGACCGCGTGAGCTTCGCCATCGGCGCCGGGGAGACGTTCGGCCTGGTCGGCGAGTCCGGCAGCGGCAAGACGACGACGGTGCGCTGCATGCTGCGGCTCGTCGAGCCGACGGCCGGCTCCTTCACGTTCCGGGGAGAGCCGGTGTTCGACCTGCCGGCGGCGCGCCTCCGCGCGCTGCGGCGGGACATGCAGATGGTCTTCCAGGACCCCGGGTCGTCGCTGAATCCCCGCATGACAGCCGGCGCGATCGTCGAGGAAGGCCTCGTGGTCCACCGCCAGGGCTCGCCGGCCGAGCGCCGTGAACGGGTGCGCGACCTGTTCGGCCTGGTGGGTCTCGACGACGGGATGATGGGCCGCTACCCGCGCGAGCTCAGCGGGGGGCAGCGGCAGCGCATCGGCATCGCCCGCGCGCTCGCGCTCAAGCCGGCGCTCCTCGTGGCCGACGAGCCGGTGACGGCCCTGGATGTCTCCATCCAGGCGCAGGTCGTCAACCTGCTGATGGACCTGCAGCAGCGCCTCGGCCTGACGCTGCTCCTCGTGGCGCACGACCTGAGCCTCGTGCGGCACCTGTGCACGCGCGTGGCGGTCATGTACCGCGGGCGCATCGTCGAGACGGGAAGGGCCGACGCGGTCTTCTCCGCGCCGGCCCATCGCTATACCCAGGCGCTCATGTCGGCGATGCCCGGCGGCGCCGGCGGCCCGTCAGCGCGCCTCCGTTACGACGCCGGCTCGTTCGATCCCGGCGCGGAGTTGCGCGAGGTGGGGCCGGGGCACTGGGCTACTTGAGTTCGGCCGTGATCGTCGCGCCCTGCATGCGCGGCGACGTGCTCGAGATCTTCACGACCCGCCGGGTGTCGCGCGCGATCCACAGCGTCGACGTCCCGCCGTCGTCGGCGCCGACCTCGACCTTGATGCAGTCGAACGTGCCCGCGGGAACGGTCACCTGCTCGGCGCCCGCCACCTGGAGCTGCCTCACGGAAGCCTTCTGGCTCTGCACGTCGAAGTTCAGGAAGGACGCCGTGTAGCCGTCGGCAAGCGGGAGCCTGGCGATGACCTCGTTCGCGCCGGCCCCGTCCGCGAAGAGGGGGCCGCTCAGGGCGACGTCGATCGGCTGGGCCTTGCCGCCCATCGACATCTGGCCCGTGACCCTGCCGTCCTTCACCTCGAACGTGATCGACACCTGCCCCTGCGTGATCGCGCGCTTGAGCAGACGGAGGCTGCCCTTCTCGATCGTGGCGGTGTCGACCGCCTCGCCCATGGGAGTGGCGGCGCGCTCGGTGACGGTCCACGCCGCCCCGCCGTCGACGACGGACAACGTGGTCGCCAGGTCCATCGACTGGCCGCCCATGCTGATCTTCGCGGCGTAGGCCCACGACCCCGGGGCGAGGTCCGATGCCGGCACGGGCGTCGTGACCGAGCCGGCCTCCGTCTTCTTCTTCAGCACCACGGTCTTCGGATCGACCGTGATCTCCCTGAGCCGGGCCATCACCTCCGGCGTCCCGCCCTCCTGGAAGCGCCCCTTGAGGTGCGCGGCGAGGAACCGCTCGGTCGCGGCGAACGCGGCCATGTTGTTCACGGGGCGCGCGAACCCGTGGCCCTCGTCGGGCGCCACGAGGTACTCCACCGGGAACCCGCGGTCGCGGAGCGCGACGACGATCTGGTCCGACTCCGCCTTGTTCACCCTCGGGTCGTTCGCGCCCTGGATGACGAGCAGCGGCGTCCTGATCTTCGACGCCGCGTTCAGCGGCGACTGCCGCTCGAGCTGGGCCCTTCCCGCCGGCGTCGACGGGTCGCCCATGCGTTCGTGGAACAGCTTGCGGGCGGGCTCCCAGTACGCGGGAATCGAATCCAGCAGCGTGATGAGGTTCGACGGCCCGACCAGCGACACGCCCGCCGCGTAGACCTCCGGCGTGAACGCCACGCCCGCGAGCGCGGCATAGCCGCCGTACGACCCGCCGAGGATGCCGACGCGCGTCGGATCGGCGATGCCCTGGGCCACGAGGTACTTCGCGCCCCAGGTGATGTCGTCCTGCATCTTCTCGCCCCACTGCCTGTTGCCGGCGTCCAGGAAGCGCCGGCCGTAGCCGGTCGATCCGCGGAAGTTCGGCTGCAGGACGGCGTAGCCGCGGTTGGCCAGGAACTGCGCGAGGCCGTCGTAGCCCCACACGTCGCGCGCCCACGGCCCGCCGTGCGGCAGCACGATCGCGGGCAGGCCTTTCGGAGCGGCGCCCTTCGGCAGCGTGAGGTACGCCGGAATCTCGAGGCCGTCCGACGATGCGTAGCGGACCGACGTCATCGGCGAGAGCGCCGCCCGCGGCAGCTTCTCGCGGACGCGGTACTGCAAGGTGAGCGTCTTCGCCACGCGGTCGTACAGGTAAGCCTCACCGGGTTCGACGTCGCTCCCCGCTGCCACAATCCACCGTCGTTCGTCGGACGTGGGCGAGCGGAAGTCCAGTTCGCGGCCCGGGAGTCGCTTCTCGACGAACCGGTAGTCCGCCTCGAACGCCGGGTCCTTGAAGTACAGCCGCTGCCTGTCTTCGAAATAGACGGTCGCAATCAGCTCGTCGGTCCTCTCCGAGAAGATGGCGGTCCCGATGTCCACGCGCTTCCGCGGGTCCGACTCGACGACGGTCTCGGCGCCGGTCGCGACGTCGACGAGCGTCAGGCGCATCAGGTCGACGCCTTCGCCCCTGTTGGAGATCATGTAGACGCGTGTGCCGTCCTTGTGGAACTGCAGGGGCGCGCAGGTCTCGAACACGTTGCACGAGTAGATCCTGGTGAACCCGGCGGCGTCGATGCGCAGGATTTCGGTGTCGCCGTTCTCGGCCGATCGCGTCGCGACGCGGAGCTGGTCCTTCGTGTCGAACACCCAGCCGGTCAGCCGCTCGGTGTTCTTGCGCAGCAGTTGGCGCTCCCCCGTCGAGATGCGGACCTTGTAGAGGTCGTGCCAGGCGGCCTCGCGATCGTTCAAGCCCACGTAGATCGCGTCGGGCTCGCTCTTCGGCACGGCGTAGAGCACCGCGCGCACGCCCTTCGCCGCGGTGAGGTTCCTGGCGGCGGGTACGTCCGCTCCAGCGGCAGGCGCCGCAGCGGGATCGACGGCATAGACGTTGTAGTTCTCGTCGCCGCCCTGGTCCTGTACGTAGAGGAGGGCGCGGCTGTCGCGGCTCCAGAAGAACGAGCTGATGGGCCGCGCCGTGTCGGCGGTGACGGGACGAGCCTTCTCGAACGGCTCGGCAGCCGTCTTCACCCAGATGTTGCGGGTGCCCTTGAAGGGCTTCAGAAAGGCGATGTACCGGCCGTCCGGCGACAGCTGCGCGCCGGAGATCTCCGGGTCACCGAAATACAGCTCCCGGTCGACGAGCGGCGGCAGGCCCGGGGCCGGTGCCGGCTGGGCGTGCACGGACGACGCCGCGGCAAGGCACAGGCCCGCCGCGAACGCAACTGCGCGGTTGATCATCTGGGTACTCCTGGGTCAGGTCCGGGAATCAGCACGTGGAGCGAGCTCGGTGCCGCGTGCTGATTCTTGGGTCCGACCCCAACATCCGACATCAGGCGGCGCGGCGCTCGTCGATCTCGACCCGGCCGTCCCGGATGTGGATGATCCGGTGCGCATGCTGCGCGATGTCGGCCTCGTGGGTCACGAGAATGATGGTGTTGCCCGACGAGTGGAGCCGGTCGAACAGGGCCATGATCTCGATGCCGGTCTTGGAATCGAGGTTGCCGGTCGGTTCGTCGGCCAGCAGGATCGACGGGTTGTTCACGAGCGCCCGCGCGATGGCCACGCGCTGGCGCTGGCCGCCGGACAGCTGGTTGGGCCGATGCGTCATGCGGTCGGCCAGCTCGACCTTCTCCAGGGCGCCGCGCGCGCGGGCCTGCCGGTCCTTCGCCGGGACGCCCGCGTACACGAGCGGCAGCTCGACGTTGTGCAGCGCCGTGGCGCGCGGCAGCAGGTTGAATGTCTGGAACACGAACCCGATTTCCTCGTTCCGGATCCGCGCCAGCTCGTCGTCGTTCATCTGGCCGACCTGCTTGCCGTTCAGCAGGTAGCTGCCCTTGCTCGGCGTGTCCAGACAGCCGATGAGGTTCATGAGGGTGGACTTGCCCGACCCGGACGGCCCCATGATGGCCACGTACTCGCCCCGGTCGATGGTCACGTCCACCCCGCGGAGCGCGTGAATCTCCTCCGAGCCCATGACATAGGTCTTCCAGAGGTCTGTCGTCTCAATCAGTGACATACGTGATCATCCGCCCGGGACACCGGGAGCCGCCCCGGGCCCACGAACCCTCAATGGATCAAAGACGGCAAAACGGCCGGGCCGGTTCCGGCCGCGCGCAACGCCCCGAGTCTAACACGCGGCCGCGGGCCCGCCCCGCCGAAGACCGCGCGCGCCGCGGCGAAGAACCGGCAGGGGACCCGGGGGAGGCTACAGGCGGAAGGCGAACTCCACCAGCTTCGTCGCACCGCCCCCGAACACCTGGATGGTGTCCTGGGCCACGGCCAGCGGCGGGGTGTTCTTCATCCTCAGCACGACGATGGCGTGGATGCCCTGGGGGACGTTCTCGAACACGAACGGGGCCGCGGGGTCGTCCAGGAACGCCTCCCGGCCGCCGTTCGAGTAGTAGAGGCGCACGGTGTACCCCGCAGGGTCCAGCGTGTAACTGCTGTCGTCGGCCGCCAGCCGCTTGACCGTCACCATGAGGCGGCCGCCCGGGCTGGGCGGCGCGGGCGGGTAGACGATGTCGTCGGCGGTGTCGAAGAGACCGTCGGGCCCCGCGCTGCGCACCTGCCCCGTCGCGGCTCCGCGGTAGGGACGCCCGAAGGCATCGTTCAGGACGTCGTCGCCGGAGGCGCCGGCGTTGATGTACGGGCCTTTCCAGCCCATGCCGACGCTGCGGAACGTCGCCGTCGTGAACAGCGGGGCGCCCGGCGCCGGCCGCAGCAGCTCCTCGAACGCGGCCGGCCATCGGCCCATGTCGCCGAAGAACCCGAAGCTCCCGGGCACGTCGGCCCGCCCGAGGATCGCCTCGTGCAGCTGCTTCGCCTCCTGGCGCGTCGCCTCCACCTTCGCGTCCACGAGCTGCTGGAGCACCATGGGCGTGATGGCGACGGCGAGGATGGCCAGCACCGCGAGGATGACGGTGATCTCGATCAGGGTGAACCCGGTGTCGCGCGCGGCTGCCCGTCTCATCGTCCGATCGCCCTGGCGAGGTTGAAGATCGGCAGGTAGAACGCCACGGCGATCAGCACGAACACCCCCGCAAGGGCGAGCAGGGCCGCGGGGCCGAACACGCCGATCGCGCGGCTCACCGCGCGGTCCACCTCGCGGTCGTAGTACTGCCGCACCTGTTGCAGGGACTTCGACATCTCCCCGGTCTTCTCGCCGAGCGCCACCATCTGGATCACGAGGGGCGAGAACTCGCCCACGGCGCCGAGGGCGCGCGACAGCGGGTCGCCCGCCAGCACGCGCGAGACGGCCGCGCGGAAGCGCCTGGCGATGTGGGCGTTGCCGATCACGCGCTCGATGACGGCGAGCGACGGCGCCACCTCGACGCCCGATGCGTGGAGGCTGCCGAAGAAGTGCGCGAAGCGCGACAGCGCGAGCTTGCGCGACACGTCGCCGACGACGGGCAGCTTCAGCAGCCACCGGTCGCGCCACTCGGGCCCGCCCGGCGCCTGCACGCGAAGCCGGTACAGGACGTACAGCACGGCCAGCGCCGCGAGGATCACGAGCACGTTCGCCGCGAGGAAGGTCCCGGCGGCCTGCACGATGCGCGTCGGCAGCGGCAGCTGGAGGTTCGCGTTCACGCTCGCGTACACGCGCGCGAACCGCGGGATGGTGAAGCCGATGAGCACGGTGAGCAGGACCGTCAGCAGGCCCACGATCAGCAGCGGGTAGGCGGCGGCCTCCCGCACGCGCGTCCGCGTCGCTTCCTGCCACTCGAGCTGCTGGACGAGGTCGTCGAGCGCCTTGTCCACGCGGCCCGTCGTTTCGCCCGCCCGGACGATGGCGACGTAGAGCTCGCCGAACGTCTTCGGGTGCCGCTCGAGGGCGGCCGAGAGGCTCAGGCCGCGTTCCACGCCGCGCCGCACGTCCGCGATGATCGCCGCGAGGGGCGCCTTGACGGCCTGCGCCTCGATGTCGCGCAAGCCCTCGACCAGGTTCACGCCGGCGCCGATGACCGCCGAGAGCTGCGACGTGAAGAAGATCACGTCGCGCCGCGTGACGCGGTCCAGCACGCGGGCCGAGGCGAAGCCGCGGGAAACCCCCGCCTGGCCTGCCTCGACGAGGTACTCCTGCCGCTGGCGCAACTGCGCCGCCAGGGCCTCCTCGCTCGCGGCCACGGCGGTGCCCTGCCGGCGCTGCCCGTCGGGTCCGACGGCGACGTAGGTGAACTCAGGCATGGCCCGCCCGGTCATTCATACGACACCCGGATCACTTCGTCCAGCGTGGTCTGGCCCAGCACCGCCTTCGTGAGCGCGTCGTCGCGGATCGACTTGAACCCGCTGCGCGCGGCCGCCTCCCTGATGCGGCGGGAGTCGGCGCGTTCGCCGATCAGATCGTGCAGCGCGGCGTCGATCGCCAGGATCTCGAAGACCCCCGTGCGGCCCCGGTAGCCCGTCTGCCCGCACAGCTCGCACCCGGTGCCCTTCACGAAGGCCACGTCGTCGGCCGGCGAGAGACCGGCCCTCGCGAGCGTGCCGGCGGGATAGGACGCGGGGGCCTTGCAGCGGTCGCAGACGAGGCGGACCAGGCGCTGCGCGACCACGCCGGCCATCGTGGACGCGAGCAGGTACGGCTCGACGCCCATGTCCATGAGGCGCGGCACCGCGCCGGCCGCGTCCTGCGTGTGCAGCGTGGAGAAGACCAGCACGCCCGAGAGCGCCGCCCGCACGGCCAGTTGCGCCGTCTCGGGGTCGCGGATCTCGCCGATCATGACGACGTCGGGATCCTGACGCAGCAGGGAGCGGATCGCGGCCGCGAACGTCAGCCCCGCGCGCGGGCGGACCTGGGTCTGCCGGATGGACGGGAACTCGTACTCGACCGGATCCTCGACCGTCATGATGTTCCGCGCCCGGCCGCCCAGCGCATGCAGCGCCGAGTACAGCGTGGTGGTCTTGCCCGCGCCCGTGGGCCCGGTCACCAGGACGATGCCCCGCGAGCGGCCGAGCAGGTCCTGGAAGAGCGCCAGCCCGCGGCGGTTCAGCCCGAGATCGGGAAGCCCGCGGACGAGCTTCTCCTGCTCGAGGATGCGGACGGCGATCTTCTCGCCGAAGACCGTCGGGAACGACGAGACGCGGAAGTCCACCGGGCGCCCGTCGACCGGCTTCGTGATGCGGCCTTCCTGCGGCAGGCGCTGCTCGGCGATGTCGAGGCCGGCCACGACCTTGAGCCGGCTGACCATCGGCGGCTGCAACTCGCGCGGCAGCGTGTCGATCGGCCGGAGCACGCCGTCGATGCGGTGCCGCACGTTCACGACGTGTTCCTCGGGTTCGAGGTGCAGGTCGGTCGCGCCGGCCCGGACGGCATCGTCGATGAGCGTGTCGACCAGCCGCACGATCGGCGACGCCTCGCTCGCGTCCTCCTCGAAGGGGCGCCCGAGCGACGCGAGCCCTTCCTCGACGAGCGCCCTCAACCGGTAGCTCGTGCCGGGCCCGTAGGCCCTGTCGAGCAGGCGCGCCACGGCCGCGGCCGGTGCGCAGGCCACGTCGACCGGCGCGCGCACGAGGCGCTGGACCTCGTCGATGGTGACGACGTCGAAGGGATTGGCCTGGGCGACCCGCACGCGGTCGCCCGGGCGGGGCAGGACGGCCACGCACTGGCCCCGGCGCGCCAGGTCCTCGGGGACGAGGGCGGCGGCTTCGGCGTCCGGCTCCGCGTCGTCGAGCGAGGCGAAGGGCACGCGCGCCTCCGCGGCCAGCGCCTGCGCGAGACCGGTGCCGGAGAGGGCGCCCATCGACACCAGGATGTCGCCCAGGAACCCGCCGGCGCGGCGCTGCTCCTGGAGGGCGTCGTCGAGCTGCGCCTGGGTGATGGCGCGCGCGGCCACGAGCACTTCGCCGATCATCGGTCCGCCTCAGGCGCCGGATGCCTGGGCCCGCTCCTTGATCTTGTCCACCTCGATGCGGTGCTTCTTCACCAGGTGCCACATGCTGCGCTCGGTGATGCCGAGCATCCGCGCGCCCTGGGCCTGCACGCCGCCCGCGCGCGACAGGGCCTCGATGACGAAGGCGCGCTCGAGCTGCGCCATCTTCTCGTCCAGCGAGAGCGTGCCGGGACCGTCCCACTGCGCGCTGGCGACGCCGGCGACGAGGCCGACCCCGGCCGGCCTGATGGGCGGCGGCAGGCTCGCCAGCGTCACCACCTCGCCGTCGGTCACGACGGCCGCGCGCTCGATGGCGTTCTTGAGTTCGCGGATGTTGCCGGGCCAGTCGTACGCCATCAGCGCCGCCATCGCGTCGGACGACGCGCGCTTGATCGAGCGCCCGAGGCGCCTGTTGGCCTCCGCGAGGAAGTGATCGACGAGGCCGGGAATCTCCTCGCGCCGCTCGCGCAGCGACGGCACGTGCAGCGTGATGACGTTCAGGCGGAAATACAGGTCGTCGCGGAAGGAGCCCTCGCGCACGCTGCGCAGCAGGTCCTTGTTCGTGGACGCGATGATGCGGACATCCACGCGGACCGTGGTCGTGCCGCCGACGCGCTCGACCTCCCGGCTCTGCAGGACGCGGAGGATCTTGGCCTGCGTGGCCAGGGTCATGTCCCCGATCTCGTCGAGGAGCAGCGTGCCGCCGTCGGCCAGCTCGAACTTGCCGGGCTTGCGCTGCTGCGCGCCCGTGAACGCGCCGCGCTCGTGGCCGAAGAGCTCCGATTCCAGCAGCGTCTCGGGAATCGCCGCGCAGTTCAGGCGGACGAACGGCCGGTGCTTGCGCGCGGACCGCTCGTGGATCCACTCGGCCACCAGCTCCTTGCCCACGCCGCTCTCGCCGAGAATCAGGACGGTGGAGTCGGTCGGCGCCGCGCGCTCGATGAGATGCGTGACCTCGGCCATCGCCCGGCTGCCCGCGTTCGCCCACTCGTGCCCGGGCGCCTGGGCCAGCTCCTCCCGCAGGCGCTCGATCTCGAAGTAGAGCTTGCGCTTGTCGAGGGCCCGGCGGATGACGATCTCCATCTCCTCCAGGCGGAAGGGCTTGGTGAAGTAGTCGTAGGCGCCGCGGCGGATGGCGTCGATGGCGCTGTCGCGCGTGCCGTGCGCCGTCATCATGATGATCGGCACGCGGGGATCGATCTTGAGGATCTCCTCGACGGCGTCGAGCCCGCTCATGCCCGGCAGCCGGATGTCGAGGAGCACCAGGTCCGCCGCGTCCGACTTGAGCACCTGGAGGCCTTCCTCGGCCGTCCTCCGCAGGGTGACGGCATAGCCCTGCCGGCGCAGCGCCTCGTTCAAGAAGAACTGCATCTGCTCGTCGTCGTCGATCACCAGGACGTGGAACATAGGCGTACAGTCAAACGCATCCGCGTGTTGCCGTCAACGCACCGTTTCACGGGGCCCCGTCGCATGCAGCGAGACGCGCACGCGCTCGCCCGACGGCGCGGTGAACACCACCGCGTCCCGCTCGATGCCGGCGATCGTGAAGCCGCCGACCGTGTCCCCGACGCCGACGATGCGGCCGTCGACGACCGCCAGCCGGCGGCCGGCCGAGTAGAGAATCGTGCGCACGGCCGGGATCGCCGGAGCCGGCGCGGGTGCCGCGGCGCGCGCGGGGGCGCGGCTTTCGTCGCCGAACAGGAAGGGATCGCGCCGCCACGAACGCGCCGAGACCATGTCGATCGCAGGTGGCGCGGGGATCGACAGCGGGTCCCGCGCGAGGTCCGTGTTCCGGGCCCGGTCGGCCGGCCCGGCCAGCGGCTGTTCTGCCGCAGGGCGCGAGGATGACGTCGCGGCCGGCCTGAGCACGAAGTACCAGACGTTGTAGAGCACGGCGGCGGCCAGCGCCGTGAGAGCCAGCGTGAGGTGGCCGCGGCGGATGGTCATCGCACCGCCCCCAGGTCCGACGCGGACGGCGCCAGGCGCGGGCCGGTCTGGCTCGGGGCCGGGGGGCCGGGAACAGCGGGCACCAGGGGGCCCGCCGCGTCGACGGCTTCCCCGCGCTGGAAGACGCGCACGATGATCTCGGTTCGCATCAGGGGCAGTCCCCGCGTGAGCGAGGCTGATCGCAATTCGATGAGCGTCGGCAGGCCGCGCAGCTTCCAGAGCAGGTTCCCCGCCGCTTCGAAGGTCGACTCGAACGAGACGCGCAGCGGCGTGTAACTCACGGCGTACGGGAAGAGCGCGAGCCGCGGGTCGCTGGCGTCGGCCGCTCCGGCGCCCGGCGCCCCTGACGTCTCGCCGCCCGACAGCGAACCGGCGCGATCGCCGGTCTCGATGACGAACGCGCGCAACTGGCCGGCCGGCGCGCTCGCGAGCACGGTCTCTGCGATGGCGGCGGCGACGGCGGCGACCTTGTCGTCGGCGGACATCTGCGCCTCGAATTCGCGCAGCGAGCGATCGAGGTCGGCCGGAAGGGTGGGCCGCGCGCGCCCGGTCGCCTGCTGCAGCGTGCGCACGCGTTCCTCGAGCGCGGCGGCGTCGGTGCCCGCCCGAAGATAGCCGCTGAAACGCGGCTGGACGAACCAGAACCACCCCGCGGTCACCACCGCCGCGAACACGAGGAACGGGAGCAACCGCTCGAGGGTCTCGCCGAGCGGGCCCGTGCGCGGCGTCACTTGGGGACCTCGTACCGCAACGTGAACTCGACGACGCTCGCGGGCTGGCGGCCGGACTCACCCGCGGCGCCTGCGCCGGATCGCGAGGGCGAGGCGGCGGCTCGGCGGGCGAGCGCTGCTGCCTGCAGGCGGCGGGCCTCTTCTGCCCGCCGGCTG
>Ga0316603_10001418_pt1 | contig 12715 bp, 13 predicted proteins | sample OWC_soil_day10_n_FD_207649 | JGI IMG/M metagenome (GOLD analysis project Ga0316603, IMG submission 207649) | Wetland soil microbial communities from Old Woman Creek delta, Ohio, United States - OWC_soil_day10_noCT | ecosystem: Environmental > Terrestrial > Soil > Wetlands | place: USA: Ohio...
ACGCTCGTGCCTCCACCGGTGCGGACCGTCGACGAGGCCACCGAGACTGCGGCGCTGCGCGCCCAGTTCGTGCGCCTCGGCCGAGCGCTCGCCGGCGACGCGCCGAAGCCAAATACGCTAGGGTGGCGGCTGCTCCGATCATGAAGAAGCTCGATCAACTGCGTGCCCGCGCGCAGCAGGTGCGCGACGTCTTACCCGGCGGCTACGGACGCACGTCGCTCGCGCAGGAAGGCGAGGACCTGATCCTCGAGCGCATCTTCGAGCACCGCGGGACCGGCATCTACGTCGACGTCGGCGCGCATCATCCACTGCGGTTCTCGAACACGCACCTCCTGTATCGCCGTGGCTGGCACGGCGTGAACATCGACGCGACGCCCGGCAGCATGGAGCCATTTCGGCGCATGCGGCCGCGCGACATCAACCTCGAGATCGGGGTCGGGCCGAAGGACGAGGTCCGTGATTTCTACGTGTTCGACGAACCCGCGCTCAACACGTTCGATGGCGAGCGCGCGACGTCGCTCGAGCACTACAAGGTCGAAGCGATCCGCCAGGTGCGCTGCGCGCCGCTGTCGGCGATCCTCGCGGAGCACTCGATCGGCGCGATCGACCTGCTCACGATCGACGCCGAGGGCTACGACTTCGAGGTGATGAAGACCCTCGACTGGGACAAGAGCCGACCGCACATCGTGCTCACCGAGCAGTTCTCGCGCGACATCGCGAAGCTCCTCGAGTCCGCGCCGCACGCGTACTTGGCCGAGCGCGGCTATCAGCTCGTTGCCAAGACCTTTAACTCCGTGTTCTACGTCAGGGGCACATGAACCCGCTGGTCGAACGCCTGCTCGACGTCCGCGACGCCGCGTACCTACTCGGCGGGCTCGCGTACTACGGCGTGCGCCGTACGACCCCGGAGCGCTCCTACCGCGGCATGGTGCGTCTGTTCTGCCGCACCGGCGGTCGCTCGAACGACCTGCTCTCGCGCGGCGTCTCCGCGTTGCGGCCGCCCGAGGCGCTGCGCGCGCACGACGGCGTGCTCGGCGCGCTCGACGACGACCAGCGCCGCGCGATCACCACGCAGCTCGATCGCGACGGCTACTACGTGTTCCCGCAGCGCCTCGATGGCGCGCTCTGCGATCGCCTGCTCGCGCTCGCGTCGCACACACCGTGTCTCGCGCAAGGTGCGGGTGTCGCCGGTGACGCGATGCTCGTGATCGATCGTGCCGCACCGTGCGCCGTGCGCTACGAGCTGATGCCCGACGATCTGGTCGCGGATGCCGACGTGCGGGCGCTGATCGCTGACCTGTCGTTGATCACCGTCGCGCAGGACTATCTGCGAGCGTCGCCGATCCTCGACATCGTCACGATGTGGTGGCATACGGCGTTTCGTGATCAGCCCGACGCGCGCGCGGCGCAGTTCTATCACTTCGACATGGATCGCCCGCGCTGGCTGAAGTTCTTCTTCTACCTGACCGACGTCGGCCCCGAGAACGGACCGCACTGCTTCATCCGCGGCTCGCATCGCACCGGCGGCATCGCCGACGAGTTGCTCGCACGAGGCTACGCGCGACTCGACGACAAAGACGTCGCGAAGCATTTCCCCCCCGAAGATCACATTCGCTTCACCGGGCCGAAGGGCACGATCATCGCCGAGGACACGCGCGGCCTGCACAAAGGCCAGCACGTGACGCGAGACGATCGCCTCGTGCTCCAGCTCGAGTTCACGAACACGCTGTTCGGCGGGAAGGTCACGCGCCCGCGCATCAAGCTGCCCGTCGACGGCGCGTTCGGCGAGCGTCTCCGCGCGTTCCCGCGCATCTACTCCGCGTTCGAAACATGCTGACGCTCATCCCCTGCCAACTGTGCGGCGAAGCGGACCGGTTCTTGCCGCTCAAGGTTCGCTATCCCGACGATGACATCGCGAAGAAGCTCTACGGCGATCGCACCAAGAGCGAATGGAAGGCGTGCGGCACGTGCGGCTTCGTCCACCAGAACCCCCGGCCCTCGATCGCGGCGCTCAACGCGTTCTACGAAGAGGGCGCCTATCACACGGTGCCTCAGCCGCTCGCCTGGTCGAAGCCCGAGCCGTACATGAAGTTCGCCCGCTGGTACTACGGCGACAAGGTCGACTACGCGATCGAGCAGAGCGGCAAGGCGAGCGGCCGCGTGTTCGAGATGGGCTTCGGCTATGGTGGCGCGCTCAAGCTGTTCGAGGAGCGTGGCTGGGAGGTCTCGGGCCGCGAGCCCGACCGCCGGCTGGCTACCTTCGCGCACGACACGCTCGGCCTGCGTGGTCCCGACGCGGGGCTCGTCGACGAGACGCTGCGCATCGAGCCCGTCGATCTGGTGTTCTCGAACCACGCGTTCGAGCACGTCGCGGATCTGCGCGGTGTGATGGCGGGCCTCCGCGCGATCATGAAGCCCGGTGGCTACGTGTTCACCGCGGTGCCGACGTACGCGGCGAACCGCTCGAACATGTCGCTGCGCTGGATGAACTCGAACCACTACTCGATCTTCACGCGCGCCTCGCTCGATCAGTTGATGGCGCGATTCGGCTTCGAGCCCGTCGTCGGCACGTATCGCGGCTGGCGCAAGGAGATCGACGATCTCTGGCACGTCTCGCGCTACACGGGCACCGAGCTCGATCCGACGCAGTTCTACGAGGACCCCGCGGAGGTCGCGCGCTTCATCAACTGGGTGAACCCGCTGCGTTCGTTGCTGTTCTATCCAGTGTTCTCGAACTATCACAAGAAGGTCCAGCGCATGCTCTACATCAAGGAAGGTGTCGAGCTCGTCGCGCGCAAGCTTCTCGGCAGGACGCATGGCTAACCCGCCGATCGGGCTATTCGCCTACAACCGGCCCGAGCACGTCACGCGCGCGCTACAGCGGCTCGCCGGGTGCCCCGAGGCCGCTACGTCGCAGCTCGTCGTGTTCTGCGATGGCCCGAAGCCGGGCGCGAGTGACGAAGCGCGCGACAAGATCCGTCGCACGCGCGAAGCGATCCGCGCCGTCGCGCCGCCGAGCGCACGCATCATCGAGCGCGAGCAGAACCTCGGGCTCGCGAAGTCGATCCGCACCGGCGTCGGCGCGCTATGCGACGAGTTCGGCTGCGCGATCATCCTCGAGGACGACATCGAGGTCTCGCGGTCGTTCCTCACGTTCATGAACGCTGCGCTGGAGCGCTACGCCGACGAGCCCCGCGTCATGCAGATCTCCGGCTACATGTACCCGGTCGACGTCACCGGTGGCGACGACGCGCTGTTCCTGCCGACGACGAGCTGCTGGGGCTGGGGCGTGTGGGCACGATCGTGGGCGAAGCTCGGCAGCGGCGCGTCGTGGTACGAAGGCCTCGAGCGCGATGCCGAGCTCCGCCGCCGCTTCGATCTCGACGACGCGTACCCGTACTTCGAGATGCTGCGCGCGCAGCACCGCGGCGAGGTCGACTCGTGGGGCATCGCCTGGTACCTCGACATCTTCGCGAACGGCGGGCTCGTCCTCTATCCGAAGCAGAGCGTCGTCGCGAACCGCGGCCACGACGGATCGGGCGCGCACCGAGAGCAGAGCAACCCGTTCGAGGCCGACGCGCACGACCTCGTCCCGGCGCGCTGGCCGGCTGTCGGCGTCGATCGTATGCAGTGCACGCAGGTCTACGACTTCATCCGCCGCGCGCATCGCGGCGGGCTCGGGGCACGCGTCGGCCGGTTACTGCGACGCGCAGGGGTGATGCGATGAAAGAGCTCGTCTGGTCCGTGCTGCGTGCCGCCAAGGTGCCGCAGGTGCTCGAGTGGGCGCTCGCTCGCAACGCGCACGAACGCGGGCTGCGCATGGTCACCGCGCGTGGCGCCGACGTTCGCTTCGGTCCGACGGCGCGCGTGCTCAACGCGGGCGATCCGGCGCGGATCGTCGTCGGTGCGCGCACGCTCGTCGACGGAGAGCTCCTCGTCCACGACTACGGCGGCCGCATCACGATCGGCGAGTCGTCGTACATCGGCATGGGCTCGCGCATCTGGTCGGGCGAAGACGTACGGATCGGCGATCACGTGTTCGTCGCACACAACGTCACGATCACCGACACCAACTCGCACCAGCTCGACGCCGCCGAGCGCGCGACGCACTACCAGCGCACCGTCGTGGAGGGCCTGCCGTTCGAGAAGGGCTCGATCAAGACCGCGCCCATCGTGATCGGCGACCACGCGTGGATCAACTTCAACGTCGCCATCTTGAAGGGCGTCACCGTCGGAGAAGGTGCGATCATCGGCGCCGGCAGCGTCGTGACGAAAGACGTGCCGCCGTACGTGTTATGCGCCGGCAACCCGGCGCACGTGATTCGCCCGCTGCGCTAGGATGCGCCGCCATGCCGAGCATCCCCGTGATCGGAGCCGCGCGCGCGCGTCTCGCGCAGTTCCTCGAGCCGCAGCTGCGCCGCATGCCGAGCGGCGCGAAGGCGTTCGCCGAAAAGGTGCTCGGTAGACCGATCGGCGGCACCGCCCCGGACCACCAAGCGCTCGATGTCTACTGGGATCCGAAGATGGCCGCGATCCTCGAGACCTGGGGCGAGGGCAACACTTGGAACGAGATCCAACTCCTGCTCCTGCTCGCACCACCGTCGACGGTGCTCGACATCGCGTGCGGTACGGGCAAGGTGATGACGATCCTCGCGCCCTACAAACACCTCGAAGTGCACGGCTTCGACATCTCGGACTTCCTGATCCAGAAGGCCGTGGACCGCGGCATCCCGCGCGAGCGACTCCGCGTCGCCGATGCGACGAAGACCGATTACTCCGACGACGCCTTCGACTACGGCTACTCGATCGGCTCGCTCGAGCACTTCACCGAAGACGGCATCCGCGGCTTCATCGCGGAGACCCATCGCATCACGCGCAACGCCTCGTTTCACATGATGCCGGTCTCGCGCAGCGGCGACGACGAGGGCTGGATGACGACGCTGCAGAGCTTCCACAACAACTCCGTCGCGTGGTGGGTCGAGCGCTTCCGCACCGTCTATCCGACGGTCCACGTGTTCGACTCGGCATGGCACGACCGGATCTCCGTCGGGAAGTGGTTCGTGTGCATGAAGGAGGCCCGCACGTGATCGGCCAGCTGCTCTCCGATCTCCGTCACTGGCGCGGCTCGCGCGCGCTCGACGTCTGCGGCGAAGGCACGCGTGTCCCCGGCGGCGTCGAGAAGCGCGGCGCGGGCTCGCGCATCGAGGTCGGCCGCGGCTGCCTCATCTCCGGCCGGCTGGTCACCGAGACGCCGGGCAGCACCGTCATCATCGGCAACAACACGCTCGTCGGCGGCGAATCGCTGCTCGCGGCGGCGAAGAGCATCGTGGTCGAGGACGACGTCCTGATCTCGTATCGCTGCATCATCACCGACAGCGACAACCACAGCCTGCGCTACAGCGAGCGCAAGAACGACCTCCAAGCCTGGATCCACGACCGCCACGACTGGAGTCGCGTGCGCACCGCGCCGGTCCGGATCTGTCGCGGCGCGTGGATCGGCGCGTCGACGATCATCACGAAGGGCGTGACGATCGGCGAAGGCGCGGTGTGCGGGATGGGCAGCGTCGTCACGCGCGACGTCGCGCCGTATACGGTCGTCGCCGGCAATCCGGCGCGCGTGATCCGCGAGCTCGGCCCCGACGAGAGATGATCGACCACTAGGCCGCGCGCTTGAGGCCCAAGCGCACGGCGAGCCAATACGCGCCGAGCGAGCCGACGCCCGCGTACATCCGCGCGCGGTCGACGAGGCCGAGGTCGAGCTCGCGCGCCGCTTCGCGCTTCACGCGGTAGGCCTCGCGGATCTGCTTGCCCATGGCCGCGATCGACTTCGCGTCCGTGTGATAGCGCGCGCACGCGATCACGTCGGGCACGTAACGTGTGACCCGTGCCGCGCCGAACAGCCGGATCCACAGCTCGTAGTCCATCGTGTAGTGCAGCGCCTCGTCGAGGCCGCCGACGTCGAGGAACAGCTGGCGGCGGAACAGGAGGGCCGGCTGCAGTACGAAGCTCGCGGGGTGCGTGACGATCTCGGCGACGCGCGTGATGGGCCGCGCGCGGTAGGGGCCGATCTCGGTGCCGTCGACGTCGACGCGTACGCCGTTGCCGTACGCGATGTCCACGTTCGGCTCTTCGAACGCCGTGAGGAGGCGTGAGACCGCGGTCGGGCTCGCGTAGTAGTCGTCGGAGTTGATCCAGGCGACGAGCTCGCCGCGCGCCATACGCACGCCTTTGTTCACCGCGTCGGACTGGCCGCGATCCTTCTCGGAGACCCAGCGGATGCGATCGCCGTAGCCCGCGAGCACGTCGCGCGTGTGGTCCGTCGACGCGCCGTCGCAGACGACGATCTCGGAGTCCGGGATCGCCTGTGCGAGGCAGCCGTCGATGCATTGCCCGATGAACCGCGCCTGGTTGCGCGTCGGGATCACGAACGACAGCTTCACGCCCGGCCCCAGAGCGCGCGGCGGCGGCGGAAGTCGTCGATGATCGCCTGGAGGTCGTGGCAGAACTCGACCTGCGTATAGCGCGCGGCGCGAGCCCGGCCGCGGGCTTGGAGGTCGCGCCGCAGCTCCGGCGAGGTGAGCACGCGCTCGATCGCGTCGGCGAGCGATCTCGGGTCGAGCGTGTCGACGAGGAGCGCCGCGTCGCCCATCTGCTCGCGCGCGCCGGGAAAGTCCGACGCGATCACGGGGCAGTCGAGCGCCATTGCCTCGAGGGGCGGCAGGTTCTCGGGGCCGCACAGCGACGTGTACGCGAGCGCGGCGGCGTGCCGGTAGAGCGCGACGAGATCCGTGCGCTCGACGAAGCCGAGGAAGTGCACGCGGTCCGCGATGCCGAGCCGTGCGGCGTGCGCCCTGACAAAGGCGAGGTTGCCTTTGTCGGAGCCGACGAGCGCGCAGTGGACGGTCGTGCCGCGGCGCGCGAGCTCGGCGATCCCGTCGAGCAGGCCGATGTGATTCTTGTGCGACCAGAACTGCGCCGGATAGAGCACGTATGGCGTGCCGATCGGCAGCGCGAGCGGTGGGGCGAGCTGCTTCGCCGCCTCGATCGCGAACGTCGGCGTCGGGTGCGGCAGCACGCGCACGCGCTCGCGATCGACGGTGTAGAACCGCGCGATCTCGTCGCGCCCGACCTCGGTGCCGGTCACGACGTACGTCGCGCGGCGGAGCGTGTCCGCGTAGTAGGAGTCGCGCGCGCGCCACTCGCCGTGCTCGCCGAGCTCGGGGAAGTAGGGATGCGTGCGGTGCTCGAGGTCCCACACCGTCGCGATGTACGGCACGTCGACGTGCTCGGCGAACGGCGTCGGGAACCAGAGCAGGTCGATCTCGCGCTGCTTCACCGCGTGATCGAGCGGGCTGCCGGCCGGATACGGAAGCGGCTTGCCGAGCAGGCTCGCCGCGAGGTGCAGCGGCTTCTGCAGGCGCGACGACACCTCCTGGAACCACACCTTCTTCGCGAACCGGCCGGCCGCGCTCTCGGCGAGGCAGTGGAACGTCACGCGGCTCGCGTCGAACTGCGAGGCGAGGTCGCCGACGGTGCCGTAGTGGAACACGACGACGGTGTCGCGATCGTTCGTCTCGACGAGCCCGGTGACGACCGTCTCGACGAACGTGTACGCGCCTCCGCGGTCGGGGCTGATCTCGGGAAGAAAGATCCCGACCTTCATCGTTGTGCAGCGAGATACCGCTTGATCAGATCGGCGATCTTCGCGACGTCGTCCTCGGTGAGCTTCGACGACGACGGTAGATAGAACCCGTTCGCCCACAAGGTCTCCGCGACCGGGCACGCGATCTCGCGGTAGCCGGGCTGCTTCTTCAAGAACGGCTGCATGTTCATCGGGCAGAACATCGTGCGGCTCTCGACGCCGTTCTGGTGCAGGTACTCGAGGAGGTCGGCGCGGCGCTGGTTGCCCCGCGGCCGCAGCACGACCGAGTACATCCAGTACACGTTCTTCGCCCACGGCAGCTCGACCGGGAGCTGGATCTCCGGGATGCCCTCGAGGTGCGCGTTGTAGAGGCGCGCGACGCGCCGGCGGTCCTCGATGAAGCGATCGATCTTGCCGAGCTGCGCGAGGCCGAGCGCGGCCTGCAGCCCGGTCATGCGGAAGTTGTAGCCCGCGACCTCGTGGAGGAACCGCGGCTGGCCGAACGCGAGGTTGCGGAGCAGGCGCAGCTGCTTCGCGAGCTTCTCGTCGTTCGTGACGACCATCCCGCCTTCACCGGTGGTGATGATCTTGTTCGCGTAGAAGCTGAACGCACCCATGTCGCCGAGTGCACCGACGCGCTTGCCGCGCACTTCGGCGCCGTGCGCCTCCGCGGCGTCCTCGATCACGATCAAGCCCTTCGCCTTCGCGATCGCGTTCAGGCGATCCATGTCGACCGGGTGGCCGTAGATGTGGACGGGCAAGATCGCCTTCGTGCGCGGCGTGATCAGCGACTCGATGCGATCGAGATCCAAGTTCCAGGTGACGTCCTCGGAGTCGACGGGCACGGGCACGGCGTTGTTGCGATACACGGCGAGCGCCGTCGCGATGTTCGTGCACGCGCTGATCAGGACCTCGTCGCCGGGGCCGATGCCCGCTGCCGCGACCGCGACCTCGAGCGCCGTGGTGCCGCTCGTGACGGCGACGCCGTACTTCGCGCCACAGAACTTCGCGAAGCCCTCCTCGAACTTCGGCAGGTAGCCGCCGAACGATCCGGAGATCTCGCCTTTGCGGAGCGCATCGACGACGAGCTCGACTTCTTCTTCACCGAGCTCGGGCTCGAATACGGGAATCATCAGCCCTTGACCTGGATGTTGATCTTGTCGTTCTCGGCGCCGAGGAAGGGGCCCTGCTTGACGCTCACGCACTGCATGTCTTCGAGTACGCGGATGGCGTGTGCGCCGTCGATCAGCAGGATCGAGTCACCGACGCCGAGCACGACCTCGCGGAACTTCTCGCCGCTCGCCGTGAAGAAATCGACGGCGATCTTGCCCTTCTGCACCACGAACATCTGCGCGAGGTTCGTGATCTTGCGCTCGACGGCCTTGTGATAGTGCGCCGGTTCGATGAAGCCCGCGCCGTGCGCGAGCAGACCGAACTGCATCGATCCGTTGTCGGGCGAGCAGAACTTCGTGATCGGCGTGGTGCTCCCCGCCCAGATCACCTCCGCATAGCGGACGTTCTCGCGCTCGATAACCTCGAACTGGATCGACATTTTTCGCGCCAAATCTGCCAGGGCCGCCCATGGGAGTCAAAGCGGTTCGCCGACGGAACACTGTTATAGTGCGCGGCGCACATGAGGTGGCGTGCCACGCTACAGAGGCTGTCGCCCCGCCAGATTCTCGTGCTCGGGTTCGGGTGTTTTCTGCTCTGGGGCTTCCCGGGCTACATGAGCACCGATTCGGCGATCCAGCTCGCCGAAGCACGCGCGGTGCGGTTCTCCGACGGTCACCCGCCGTTCATGGCGGCGGAGTGGCTCCTGCTCGACAAGCTCGTGAGCGGGCCGCTGCTCATGTTGGTGCTGCAGGGCCTGTTGTTCCTCGGCGGGCTGTACTTCCTGCTGAAGCGCCTGGTCTCGGAGCGCACCGCCGCGTGGACCGCCGTCGCGATCTTGCTGTTTCCACCGGTGATGACGCCGATGGCGGCGATCTGGAAAGACTCGCAGATGGCCGCGTACCTCGTGGCCGGCACCGCCGCCGTGATCCAGCCGCGCCTGCGAACGCGGATCTTCGGGCTCGTGCTGCTGACGATCGCATGCGCGCTTCGCCACAACGCGGTCGCCGCGGTCGTGCCGCTCGTGTTCTTCCTCTTCGAGTGGAAGCCGGGGATCCGGTGGTGGAAGCGGTTCGCGATCCTGTTCGCGGCGATGGTGTTCACGTTCGGCGCGGCGTTCGCCGTCACCCGCGTCCTCGCGATCGAGCACGTGCGGCTCACGCCCGCGTTCTCCGATATCGTCGGCGTGCTCGCCTACACGCACGATCGCACCGACGAGGATCTCGACCACGTGCTGCGCGGCACGACGCTCGCGCACCACACGGACATCCAGCAGCGCGCGCGGCGGATCGTCGAGCTCCGCGGTCAGTGGCGGATCACGCTCGGCGACGACTGGCTGTTCGACTATCCGCAGACCCCGGCGCACTGGGCCGCGCTCAACCGTGCGTGGAAAGAGCTCGTCTTCGATGATCCTCACGCGTACCTCGAGTACCACTGGGTGCTGTTCGCGCGGTTGCTCGGCCTCGGCGAGATCCCACGCGCTCCGGTCTACAACGCGTTCCTCGAGATGGAGGTCGCGATGTCGGAGGTCGACCACAACGCGAGCGCGTCGTTCATCCAGCTCTGGCTCGGCAAGGCGTTCTACTGGCTCGCCGATCACACCCCGCTGTTCCGCCCGTATTTTTACGTGTTGATCGCGTTCGGGTTGATCGCGCTGTGCTGCCGCGATCGCCTCACGCTCGCGCTATTTCTCAGCGGCTTTCTCTACGAGCTGAGCTTCTTTCCCGTCGGCGTCGATCCCGACTACCGATACTCCCACTGGATGATCAGCGCGATCTGCATCGCCTCCGTGATCCTGTTTCTGCAGCGACGCGCGCGCGGACGCGATCATCGAAACGATCGCGACCGACGTCGAAGCGATCAGCCAGAGCGAGTGGCGGTACTCGGCGGTGGACGTGACGATGAACAGCGCGGCCTCGAGCACGAGGCCGGTCGCGAGTAGCGTTGCCGCGAGGCGGTTGCGCCGCCGGATCGCGATCGGCAACAGCAGGATCGCGGCGAAGCAGTAGACGTACGGCACGAACAACGGCGTGCGCGCGGTCAATCGAACGACCTTGTGCAGCGTGCGCTGCACCGACGACTTGTACGCTGCGTGCGCCGCAGGTGCGCGCAGCGGCGCCGAGATAAAGTGCGTGTTGACCGTCCACCCGCGTGCGCGCGAGAGGCCGAGGAGCTCGAGTGCCTGATTCCACCGCGTCGCGAGATACGCGCTCGGATACGTCCGCACGAGTCGCGAGCGCGCCCGCGCGAGTGCGCCGGCATCGGCGAGGCCCTCCGGCTCTTCGAAGAGACGGTTGGCTCCGTTCGCGAAGCGGCTCGGATCTCCGTAGGCCAGGCGAGCGCGGTTCTGCAGATCGCTGCCCGCGAACCGCACCCCGGGCATTAGCGCTCGCAGCGATGCGTCGTCGGTGTCGGGCGCGAACGCGATCGTGCCGACGAGGTCGAACATCGCGGTCGTGGCTTCGGCGCGTCGCGTCTTCGTATCGATCAGCGAGCTCGCGAGCACCATCGACGTGACGACGACGGCGAGCCACGCGCAGACCGCGATGCCGTAGCGCTGCCACCAGCGCAGCCCGGTGATCCACACGAAGCCGAGGACGACGATCGGCAACACCGCGAGCGCACCGCCGTTGCACACGCCGCATGCGAGCACCGCGAGCCCGAGCCCCGCGAAGCGCACCCACGTGCGCGCGCTCGTCAGACACGCGATCGCGGCGATCGAGAACCCGACGAGCTGACTCTCGCCGCACACGATCGCCATCCCCGCCATGACCGGTGGGAACACGAGGAGGCACGCACTCGTGATCGCGGCTCCGCGCCCGGAGAGCCACTTGCGAAGCAGCACGTACGTCGAGACGAGGAACAGCCCACTCTGGAGCATCAGCATTCCGGCAGGTCCGGAGATGAAGACGCCGACGATACGCCACACCTGCGTCATCACGACGGGGTGCCAATCCGTGAACGACCCGGTCCGCGAGTCGATCAGCTGATCGACCGCGTCGTCCGTCAGAAAGCCCGGATACGCGTACAACAAGAACACGATCCAGCCCGCGAGCAGGATCGCTCTCGTCGACAGCGACTTCAGACGCGCGCGTGCCAATGCTCGTACACCTCGCGTAGCGAGTCTTCGAGGGAGTAGCGCGGTCGCCAGCCGATCGCTGCGGTGATCTTGTCGTGCGACCCGACGACGATCGTGTTCTCGACGGGGCGCACGAGCGCCGGGTCGGTGACGACGGGCACGTCGAGCTTCGCGATCGCGGCGAACATCGCGATCACCTCGGCGATGCTGACGCCGCGCCCGCTGCACACGTTATAGACCTCGCCGGTCTTGCCCTTCGCGAGCAGCTCGCAGTACGCGGTCACGACATCGCGCACGTCGAGAAAGTCGCGCACGACCGACGTCGTGCCGACGGTGAGTTGCGTACGCTTGCCGCGCGCGACCTCGGCGAACTGCTTGCCGATCGCGCTGATCACGAACTGGTCCGTTTGTCCCGCACCGACGTGGTTGAACGATCGCGTCGCGACGAGATCGATGCCATAGCCGCGTACGTAGACCTCGCCGAGGTGCTCCTGGGCGACACGCGCGACCGCGTACGGGCTCACCGGATGGAGCGGGCTCGTCTCGCGGAGCGGTAGCGCATTCGCGTCGACGATGCCGTACTCCTCGGATGAGCCGACCGAAAGAATGCGCACTGGGAGCTGCATGCGGCGCACGCACTCGAGCGCGTTCAAGAAGATGTTCGTGTTGTTCGTGAAGCTCGCGACCGGGTGCTTCCACGACAGTCCAACCGAGCTGAACGACGCGAGATGCACGATGTAGTTCGGTTGCTCGCGCTCGAGCACGGCCCCAAAGGCGTCGAGGTCGAGCATGTCGATCACGTGGCTCGTCACGACGGGAAAGCCGGGTGGTGGCGGCTGCCGATCGACGCCGACGACCGTCGCACTCGGGTCGACTGCTGTGAT
>Ga0316603_10001420_pt1 | contig 12712 bp, 6 predicted proteins | sample OWC_soil_day10_n_FD_207649 | JGI IMG/M metagenome (GOLD analysis project Ga0316603, IMG submission 207649) | Wetland soil microbial communities from Old Woman Creek delta, Ohio, United States - OWC_soil_day10_noCT | ecosystem: Environmental > Terrestrial > Soil > Wetlands | place: USA: Ohio...
TAACTGCCGATGGCGGTCCTCAGCTTCATTTGTGGCGTGCTGCTCACCGTACCGACGACGACTGGGCATTCCGTCAGTGGGAGAAATTTGGTGTAACAACGCTGAAATATACGCTTGTTGATTTCAAAGTGGAAACGCTCGACAAAACTTCGGTGAAAGTAATTGCTACTACCAAAGCCGATGGAAAAGAAGGTTTCGGTGTTTATCATACGGCCACTTATACAGTAAAAGGCGATGGTTCGATAACCGTGGATAATAAAATTCAGTTTGTGGGTCTGCCTATCAATCTGGCTAAAATAGGCGTACGCATGATGCTCGATAAAAAGCTCGACCGCATGACTTTCTTCGGTTGTGGTCCGTTCGAAAATTACGCCGACCGTAAAGTGGCTGCCGAAGTTGGCGTGTACGAAATAGGTGTAAACGAACAATACACTTACGAAAAACCAATGGAGCGTGGCAACCGTGAAGATGTGCGCTGGGCAAAATTAAGTGGCAAGGATATGCCAACGTTGTTGGTGGAATCGGATGCCAAGCTGATGCAGGTAGCTGCTTTGCCTCACACCGATGAGCAGATGAACCCTGTGGAATATAAAATAGATTTGCCGGCCAGCACAGCCACTGTGTTGAGTGTTTCTACCAAAACGCTGGGTGTAGGATCGAACAGTTGTGGTCCTCAGCCGCTCGAAAAATTCAAAGTGGCTGCCGAAAATACCTCGTTTACTTATACAATCAAATTATTTTAATCAAATCGAATAATATTGATGTATTGATATTTATAAAAGAAAAAAAATATGAAAAAACATTTTATTGTAGCATTCATTGTTTTAAGTAATATATTGTTTGCAGGTGGTTTATACGCTCAAACCGTTTGGCTCGATCAATTGGATCTGAGTGCCGCTACTCAAGGGTATGGTACTCCCAGAAGCAATAAAACGGTGGATGGGCGGCCGTTCACCATTGCCGGTAAAACTTATGAACGCGGCTTTGGTAGCCATGCCGAAAGTTTATTGACCATTATTCTTGATGGAAAAGCTACGCTGTTCACTGCTTTAGTAGGTATCGACGATGAAGTGAAGGGACAACGACCCGCCGCCGAATTTGTGATTAACGGTGATGGCAAAGAGTTGTGGCGCAGTGGTGTAATGCACTTGGGTGACGAGGCCAGACCTTGCTCCGTGAAACTTGACGGGGTGAAAAAGCTGGAATTGGTCGTTACCGATGGCGGCAATGGCAATTATTATGACCACGTGAATTGGGTGGATGCTAAGTTTGAAACTCTGGGTGTTACTACCTTTAAAACATACAATCCGGTGTCCTCCGAAGTATATATTCTTACGCCCAAACCTTCGGCTTCGCCGAAAATTACCGGAGCCAAAGTATTTGGTGTGCGCCCGGGTTCCCCGTTCCAGTTCATGGCCACGGCTACCGGCGACAGACCCATGACTTTTTCGGCTGTAAATCTGCCCAAAGGTCTGAAAATGGATCCGAAAACGGGAATCATTACCGGGAAACTTGCCAAAGCCGGAACCTATCAGGTGGTGCTGAAAGCTAAAAATGCCAAAGGTTCTGCTGAACGGAAGTTCCGTATCGTATGCGGCGACCGGATAGCCCTCACGCCTCCTATGGGCTGGAACAGTTGGAACTGTTTCGCTCAGGAAGTTTCGGCCGACAAGATAAAACGTGCAGCGAATGCCTTGGTCAACAGTGGATTAATCAATCATGGTTGGACGTATATCAATATCGATGATTTTTGGGAAAACAACCGCGACTCCAAAGATCAGTCGCTGCGCGGTAAATTCCGTGACGAGACAGGCAATATTGTGCCCAACTCTCGTTTCACTGACATGAAAGGCCTGGCGGATTATGTGCATGGTCTTGGCCTTAAGATCGGGCTTTATTCCAGTCCAGGCCCCTGGACATGCGGTGGGTGTGCAGGAAGCTATGGCTACGAAAAACAAGATGCCGAAAGTTATGCCAAATGGGGCTTCGACTACCTCAAGTACGACTGGTGCAGCTACGGCAACGTGATTGATGGTTTGCCTGAGAATGATCCGTCGAAAGTATCTTCATTGTCCTACAAAGGTGGAAATGTTCTGGAAACAGCCATAAAGCCGTTTAAGGTGATGGGCGATTTGTTGCGCCAGCAACCCCGCGACATTGTTTTCAGTGTATGCCAATACGGAATGTCCGATGTCTGGAAATGGGGAGATTCCGTTCACGGAAATTGCTGGAGAACTACCAACGATATTACCGATACCTGGACAAGTGTGAAGAATATCGCCCTCGATCAGGACAAATCGGCTCCTTATGCCAAGCCCGGCAATTGGAACGACCCGGATATGCTGGTGGTGGGTCATGTAGGCTGGGGCAATCCGCACCCGAGCAAGTTGAAACCAGATGAACAATATTTGCATATCAGTCTTTGGAGTCTCTTTGCCGCGCCGCTGCTTATCGGTTGCGACATGGAAAAATTAGACGACTTCACAATCAATCTTTTGACTAATGACGAAGTGATTGAGGTCAATCAGGATCCATTGGGCAAACAAGCTACCTGCCTGCAAACCATGGGCGATTTGCGCATTTATGTGAAAGAACTCGAAGATGGCAGCCGGGCGGTTGGGTTCTGTAACTTCGGGCTTGATGTTGTCGATATTTCCTATAAAGATTTTGCAAAATTAGGAATCAAAGGACAGAATGTTGTGCGTGACCTTTGGCGTCAGAAAGATATTGCTAAGATTGACAGCCAAACAAGCGACTTGAAGATTAAGGTACCAGTTCACGGAGTGGTTCTTTACAAATTTTCGCAGGTAAAGTAACACAGTTATTATAGAAATATTAAAAAATATCTAATATTTAAATGATTATATTTCAATAATACTTAGCAGGTTATAAGAAACTGTCAGGTGTTATTCATGCAACATACTTGAATTTTCGGATATTTATAAATGAATAGCATAAAAAAAAATGAAACACACAATATTTAAAAAATTAATTTTCCTGACAGCCATTATTGTGTTGCTCCCTCTTGCTGTTACTGCGCAAAATCCGATTATTCAGACCAACTATACTGCTGATCCGGCACCTATGGTGTATGATGGTACGGTTTATCTTTATACGACTCATGATGAGGATGTTACTGTTAATCAGTTTTTTACTATGAATGATTGGAGATGTTATTCTTCGAAAGATATGGTAAACTGGACTGATTACGGAGCTATATTGTCGTATAAAGATTTTAGTTGGGCCAGAGGCGATGCGTGGGCCGGGCAATGTATTCACCGTAATGGCAAATTTTATTTTTATGTTCCAATGAATATGAAAAATGGTGGAAATGCCATTGGGGTCGCTGTTGCTGATAGTCCGATAGGACCTTTCAGAGATGCTCTTGGTAAACCTCTGCTCGTTGGATATGGCTACATTGACCCTACGGTTTATATTGACGATGATGGTCAGGCATATCTTTATTGGGGAAATCCTGATTTATGGTATGTAAAGTTAAACGAAGATATGATTTCATACAATCCAACGGTAGGAATTGTGAAAACACAGCTTACTCCAGACGGATTTGGTACTCGTGCCAATACTACTGAAAGAAATACTTCGTATGAAGAAGGACCCTGGTTTTTTAAACGTGACAACAAATATTATTTGATGTATCCTGCTGGTGGAGTACCGGAGGTTTTAGCTTATTCTACGAGTCCGGGACCTACCGGACCCTGGACTTACGGTAATGTAATTATGAACTTGATTCCTGATAAAGGGGCTTTCACAAATCATCCTGGATATATTGACTACAAAGGTAAATCTTATTTGTTTTATCATAATGCGGCTTTACCTGATGGTGGTGGCTATAAGCGATCTGTATGTGTCGATGAGTTTAGTTTTAATTCAGATGGTTCTATTTCCCTTATAGCTCCAACAGCAGGAATCCAAAATGCTGTTGAGAATGTAAATCCCTATCTTGAAAACCAAGCTGAGACCATTGCCTGGGAAGAAGGGGTAAAAACTGATAAGTCCGACAAAACAGGTGTTTACGTTACAAGTATCGATAATGGCGATTATATAAAAGTGCGAAATGTTGATTTTGGGCAAAATGGTGCAGCCGCTTTTACAGCCACTGTAGCTTGTGAAACAGGTGCGGGAATTAGAGTTGGAGGTTCTATCGAAATACGATTGGACAACAAAAATGGTAACTTGATAGGTTCGGTACCCGTGTTGTATACCGGAGGTTGGGACAAGTGGGTTAATAAAACAACAGGAATATCGATGGTGAATGGTGTGCACGATGTTTACTTTGTTTTTAAAACATTGAATAGTAGTGTTTTTATTTTTGATAAATGGGTCTTTACACCTAAGCAGGATACAAAAGAATTAGTTGCGATAAACGCATATACCGATAAATATAAAATCGATATTCTCGACCCTAATGATACCACTACTATTAAAGTTGATGCGATTTATTCTGACGGTTCTTTTGCCGATGTTACAACTCAGGTTGAGCTTTCTTATAAGCAGGGTGGAGTGTTAACTATAGATAAGGGCGTAGTTCGTGGAATTGCTTACGGTTCTGAAAGTGTAGTGGTGAAGTATGAAGGAATGAGTGATGAATTGAGATTTGTTGTTAAGAATCTGGATAGTGAGCTTACGGTTGACAAAGTTGTATTAGAACCGGAATATATTGATTTGTTGTGTGGTAATACTGCGTCGATTGCTATCTATGCCAATTTTCTCGACGGGCATACAGAGCTTATCACCAATCAGGCTGTATTATCAAATCCTAACCCCGCTATAGCAACTGTATCGGATGGTTTGATTACGGCGCGTAGCAAAGGGCAGGTTGTAATTACCGCAAATTTTAAAGGAGCGATAGGTGTTTCAAAATCAGGTTCTATAGCTGTAAATGTTTATAACCGTTCGCCTTATGTGAGGAACGAAACTGAGGACTATAGCAACCAATCAAACCGAAACTTGTAATGATACCGATGGTGGACAGAATATAGGCTTTATCGAAAATGGCGATTGGGTCAAATATCAGGCAATTGATTTTGATAAAGGTACTTCAAAATTTGAAGTTAGAGTGGCTTCGGCTGGTAGTGGTGGAAATATTGAAATACGCTTAAATAGCCCTTCGGGTACTTTGGTTGGCAAATGTCAGGTTACAAGTACCGGAAACTGGCAAAACTGGGAAACAAAATCGTGTATAATTGAAGATATTAACGGAAATCATGACGTTTATCTTGTATTTACAGGGGGAAGTGGTTATTTGTTTAATATGAATTGGTGGAAGTTTTATGCTCTTTCTACTTCGAATGAAAACTTAGAAAATGCAGAAAAACCGATTGTCGTATCCAAAAATAACAGTATCTATCTGGTAAATCTGACTAATAATGATTTTATCTCGGTTTATAATGCTTTAGGACAAAAAGTTAACACAATTAAAGCTTCCGGTAGTGAAGAACGCCTATCAGGCTTCGGTGGCTATGCAATAATTGAAATAAGACGTGGTTTTATCGTATATGTGTTAAAAACCATACTCTGATGGAACGAAAATAAGGAAAAATATTTTGAAAAATAAAATCATTTGCAAATCTCTTTATATAAATCAGAAATTAATAAAAATGAGCAGTTTAAAAACGAAATTTACATTATTGCTTGGCATAGTATTGTCTACAGCAATGGCTTATTCTGATAATCCCATTATCCAGACTTATTACACAGCCGACCCGGCTCCGATGGTTCATAATGGAACGGTTTACCTTTACACAAGTCATGATGAGGACGTTACTGTAAAAAACTTTTTTACGATGAATGATTGGCGATGCTATTCGTCCACCGATATGGTAAACTGGACGGATCATGGAGCTGTTTTGTCATACAAAACTTTTGAATGGTCGCGTGGCGATGCCTGGGCCGGACAATGTATTTTCCGTAACGGCAAGTTTTATTACTATCTACCTGTGAACATGAAAAATGGCGGTAATGCCATTGGAGTCGCAGTGTCCGATAGCCCGACTGGTCCTTTCAAAGATGCGATTGGAAAACCGCTGCTCATTGGATATGGCTATATCGACCCAACGGTTTATATTGACACCGATGGACAGGCTTATCTTTACTGGGGTAATCCAAACCTTTGGCATGTGAAGCTGAATGAAGATATGGTTTCATACGATCAGCATTATGGCATAGTAAAAGAAGATTTGAAAGACGAAAACTTCGGATATCGCTCCAAAAAAATCGACAACCGAACTGCTGCTTACGAAGAAGGGCCCTGGTTTTTCAAACGAAACGCCAAATACTACATGCTTTATCCTGCGGGTGGTGTGCCTGAACATTTGGCATATTCCACCAGCAATGGTCCGACAGGCCCCTGGGTGTATGGCGACACCATTATGCACGTCATTAAAAACCACGGGGCATTCACCAATCATCCTGGTTATATTGAGTTCAAGGGACAGCCCTACCTGTTCTATCACGATGCAGGGCTACCCGGTGGTGGCGGATTTAAACGTTCGGTATGTATCGAACCCTTCAGTTTCAATGCTGATGGTTCTATCCCCTTGATTACTCCTACGAAAGAAGGAGTTGTGAAAAGTGCTGCCAATTTGAATTCTTTCAAGCGAGTGGAAGCCGAAACGATCGCCTGGTCTGAAGGTGTGAAAACAGCTACCGATTCTCAATCAGGAGTTTATGTGACTAAAATCAACAACGGAGATTATATCAAAGTGCGCAGTGTAGATTTTGGAAAAGGGGTAAAATCATTTACAGCAAATATCGCTGCAACTTCAGCCGGAGGGCAAATCGAAATTCGTATTGATGGCACAACAGGCACTTTGCTTGGTACACTGCTTGTAAAACCAACAAGTGGCGAAACAACATGGAAAACTCAATCGACCAAAGTCAAGAGTACAAAAGGGGTTCATGACCTTTACTTTGTATTCAAAGGCGGTGAAGGAGAACTTTTTAACTTTGATTGGTGGAAATTTAAAGCAATAAAATAATTATGCGACTGATAAATATTCTTTCGGTTAAAGAAGTTTTTACCATAAGTTCTTTGTTGCTGTTGTTAGTTGCAAACCATGCATACAGCCAAAATGCAGTTCTCGCTCACTGGAATTTCGAACAGATTATGCACCTCGATGATGATAGTCTTTCGGTACCCATGGTTGGTCAGCCTCTCACAGCTGACAACCGTAACCCGATAGAGCCTCAACCGTATATTTTTGACGAGTCGGGAAAAGGAAATTTTCTTCAGGCACGTGGAGCAAAAGCATCACTGAATGTTTTTTCAGAAGATGTACCAACGCCTCAAGTGGATGGAAAGCCTAACACCCGCTCGCTTGCTTTGAAAAACGGCGAATATGTAGTTACGTTCAATCGTCCGTTGGCGTATTACGATATGCAAAAAAGCTGGATTATTGAGGCGAGTTTGAAATGCAATTTATTAGGAACCGAGCAGGTTTACCTTTGTAAGGAAGGAGCAGGAGGTCAACTCTTTGGTGACCTGTCGGTTGGTTATGATAATATGCAAAAAAAATACTTTGTGGAACTTTTTTGTGCCGATGGACAGCCTCGTCGAATTGTTGCCGGTAGCGAGGTAGAAGCCGGAAAATGGTATGATGTGCGTGCAAGTGCCGACTACGACATAAAAAAAGATCAAACTACCATGCAGATAGAGGTAAAAGCTTCGGGCGAAAAAAGTTTTGCTAAAGCGACCTCGATTACATTTAAGGGTAAGGCTTTGCGAAGCGATGCCGGAATGTGGGTGATTGGACACGGTTTTCCGGGTGGTTTCCCCAATAGCCTTCAGGTGCTCGATGGCGTCATTGATGAAGTGAAGATTTCGGGTGAAGCACTCCCACGTGTAGCCGGTCAAAATCCGCTTTTTACGGATGCTTTTACTGCCGATCCGGCCATAACAGTAATCGGAAACACGGTTTATGCTTATGTGGGGCAGGATAAAGCTTCGGTAGGTGGATGGTTCAATATGCCCAACTGGCTTTGCTATTCTACTACCGACATGAAACACTGGACGGCACATGGCTCTGTTTTGGCAGCCAAAGACTTTGTTAATGCCAATGCTGGTTCAGCCTGGGCCGGACAAGTGGTAGAAAAGGATGGAAAGTATTATTACTACGTCACTCTCGACCGCAAAGAGGGTCACTTCATAACAGTTGCAGTTGGCGATAGCCCGATTGGACCGTTTAAAGAAGCCCTTCCCGGAAAGCCGCTGATTACAGACGACATGACCAAAGATTCGCACAGATGGAATTCTGACATTGATCCAACCGTATTTATCGACACGGACGGTACTCCATGGATGGCATGGGGCAACGGTGACTGCTACATGGTAAAACTAAAGCCTAACATGGTTGAGATTGATGGGTCAATCACCAAAATGCCATTCAGGAATTATTCGGAAGGTCCGTGGCTTTTCAAACGTGGTGAATTCTACTATATGGTTTATGCTGCCGATGCTCCCGGAGTTCAGGCAGAACAAATTGCCTACTCTTATGCAAAGAAAATTACAGGACCCTGGACTTACGGAAGTTTAATTACCAGTTCAGCCAAACACGGCTTCACCATTCATCCGTCAGTTAATGAGTTTAAGGGACAATGGTATTTCTTCTACCACGATGGTGCCTATCCGTTGGACGGAACTCCGGGTGGCGATTGCCGTCGTCAGGTATGTGTTGAGTACCTGTACTTCAATCCGGATGGAACTATCCAGCCAATCAGTCTTACAGCAGAAGGAGTGAGTGTAGCTAAAAAACAGTAGCAGAAATATGCTAATTAGTGAAAATTGTGTTTGATTTTTACTAATGTGCTTATCTGTAAATAGATGCTGAAATATTTCAATATAAATTATATGTTTGGTTTATTCATAATCAACAGATTAAAAAACAATTATTTACACATGAAAAAAACATGCAGAATTTTATTGTTCCTTGCGTTTTTTGCATTTAGCTTACAAGCGCAAAACTATCAGAAAACTGATGTGGGGATTAAAACGAAGATAAATTCAACCGAAGTTGAAATTCAGTTTTTCAGTCCTTCTTCGGTACGTATACTGAAATCGCCCGAAGGAAAAACATTTACTAAGGAAAGTTTGTCGGTTATAAAAAAACCACAAGCTACCAAGGTTTCTGTAAGTCAACAAGGGCATATTGTATCGTTGAAAAGCGATAAGCTGAAAGTTGATATCGACCTCAAATCGGGTAAAATAGTCTATTCTACTCTTGCTGGTAAAGTTCTTCTGAGCGAAAAAGAATCAGGTGCTACTTTTACCGACTTTAACGATGCTGGATCAAATACTTTCACTGTAAAGCAACTTTTTACTCTTGAAAAAGATGAACATATTTACGGTCTTGGACAGCAGCAACGCGGAAAATTGTCGCTGCGAAATTCGAGAATAAATATGGTACAGGGTAACACCGACGATTTTGTGCCGTTGATGGTTTCTACTAAAGGTTACGGACTTTTTTGGGATAATTATTCTCCTACACTTTTTGAAGATAAACCTGACTTTACTTCGTTTCGGTCTGATATAGGCGATTGTATCGACTATTATTTTATGTTTGGAGGCAATGCTGATGGCGTTGTTGCCCAAATGAGAGATTTAACAGGACAGGCTCCTATGTTCCCATTGTGGACTTTTGGTTACTGGCAAAGTAAAGAACGTTACAAAAGCCAGAACGAGCTGGTGGGTGTGGTAAGCAAATACCGCGAACTGAATGTGCCGCTTGATGGTATTATTCAGGACTGGCAATACTGGGGTAATAACTATTTATGGAATGCTATGGATTTCCTTAACCCTGATTTTCCGGATGCCAAAAGAATGGTGAACGATATTCACCGTATGAATGCGCATATGATTATTTCCATTTGGGCTTCGTTTGGTCCGCAAACTTTGCAATATCGCGAACTGGAAAAGATTAACGCTTTGTATAATTTTAAAACATGGCCTGAATCAGGTGTGGATAAGTGGCCACCTAATAAGGATTATCCATCGGGAGTAAGGGTATACGACCCATTTAACCCTCTTGCCAGAGATATTTACTGGAAATATCTGAACTCAGGATTATTTTCTATTGGGATAGATGGTTGGTGGATGGACTCAACCGAACCTGATAACTTCGACAATAAACCATCCAAAACTTATCTTGGCTCATATCAGAAAGTCAGAAACGCTTTTCCATTGATGTCGGTTGGTGGCATTTATAGTAACCAGAGGAATGTATCGTCGGATAAACGTGTGTTTATCCTTACCCGCTCAGCTTTTGCCGGACAGCAACGCTACGGCGCCAATACATGGTCGGGTGACGTGAACTCTTCGTGGCAATCATTACGCAATCAGATTCCTGCGGGTCTTAATTTCTCGTTAAGCGCCATTCCGTATTGGAACTCCGATATTGGTGGTTTCTTTGCTGGTGTATATAACCGTAGCTGGAATGATGGATCGGGATCTAAAAATCCTTTGTATCAGGAGTTGTATGTTCGCTGGTTGCAGTTTGGAGCATTTACTCCAATGATGCGTTCGCATGGTACGGATGTCCCGCGCGAAATTTATAACTTCGGAAAAAAGGGTGAACCTATTTACGATGCTATCGAGAAATCCATTCATCTTCGTTATTCATTATTGCCTTATATTTATTCTACAGCCTGGAGTGTGACAAAAGAACAGTCTACCTTTATGCGCGCTTTGATGATGGACTTTGACGATAAAAATGTGCTTGAAATTAACAATGAGTATATGTTCGGAAAATCTATTCTGGTAGCACCGATTGTTAATGCTCAATATACGCCCGAAGCTGTAGTGAAAACCGATGAAAACTCAGGTTGGAACAAAGAATCGAATAAGGACGGAAAGGTAGCTGCCGTGGATTTCACGCAACCCAAATCGTCGAAGGCTTATCTACCTGCCGGAACTATCTGGTTCGATTTCTGGACGAATCAAAAGTACGACGGTGGGCAGGAAGTTACGCTTGCCACTACAATCGACAAGATTCCCCTGTTTATCAAAGCAGGAAGCATTATTCCTTTTGGCCCCAATGTGCAGTTTGCCACTGAGAAAAAATGGGATACGCTCGAAATTCGTGTTTATGAAGGAGCTAACGGCGAATTTTCTTTGTACGAAGACGAAAACGATAACTACAACTACGAAAAAGGCATTTATTCTACCATTGCTTTTAAATGGGACGATAAGGCAAAAACCCTTACCATTGCCGATCGCAAGGGAACGTTCCCGGGTATGCTGACCGAAAGAACATTCCGGATAGTTAAGATATCGAAGGATGAAAACAGCACTTCGATTAAAAAAGAAATCATCTATAAGGGTAAAAAGCTGACTGTTAAGTTGTAAATTCGGGATATTCCGGGTTTTCCAAATCGCGTCAATCTGGGTGTGTGATACGCATATCAGATTGACGGGATTTAGAGTTGTAATAAAGAACTATATTCTATAAGGCGTTTTTTATTAGGATGCTGAAAACATATTTTTTATACTCGCTTTAATTTTTTGTTAACGTAAATAATAAACACATAAAAATGAAATTATTAAAATATATCATGCTGCCAGTGTTATTTTTTTTGAGTGTTGTGTTAAATGCTCAGAATCCTATTATTCAAACCAAATATACTGCCGACCCTGCTCCATTGGTTTATAATGATACTGTTTTTCTTTATACAGGTCATGACGAAGATTATGCTGAAAGATTTGAAATGAAAAACTGGATGTTATATACTTCTACCGATATGGTCAACTGGACTGACAGGGGGATTATTGCAGGTGTTTCAGAACCGGATAAAACATTTAGATGGGCAGATGGACATAGTGCGTGGGCCCCTCAATGCGTAGCCCGAAACGGTAAATTTTACTTATATTGTCCTACAATTTATCAGGGAAAAATGGCGATTGGTGTGGCGGTAGCCTCCAGCCCGTATGGGCCATTTGTCGATGCACTTGGCAAACCGCTTGTTTTTAGGTCGAATCCTGGAGACTACGACCCAACGGTATTTGTAGATGATGATGGTCAGGCCTACATGTATTGGGGAGGAAACGGACCTTGTTATTTCGCAAAATTGAACAATGATATGATTTCACTCGATGGCGATATACAAGTGGCTTCAATAGATTTTACCGGAACTCCGAATGAGGCATCCTACACCGAAGGTCCGTGGATGTGGAAAAAAAACAAGCACTATTATCTGGCCTGGGCATCGCGTTGTTGTCCCGAGGGAATTGGATACGCCATGAGCGATAGCCCTACCGGCCCATGGAAATGTAAAGGAACTATTATGGATCCTGACCAAAGATCTTCAGGAAATCATCCGGGAGTTATTGAGTATAAAGGAGATGCTTATGTTTTTGGGTTTAATTATTTTATATCTAAACAAACTCTGGCAAAACATTATGAAAGGCGTTCAATTTGTGTTACAAAAATGAATTATAACGAAGATGGAACTATTCAGAAATTGCCATGGTGGGCCGAAACAGTAAATGCGCAAATAGGAACTTTGAACCCTTATGTGCGCGTCCAAGCCGAAACAATGGCTTTTAGTGAAGGGGTTAAAACAGACAAGTCGATGATATGGGAAAGAGATAATATTTGGAACAGAGGTAAAAAACTTGGCGAAATCATGTTTGTAACATCTATTCACAACGGTGATTATATCAAAGTGCAGGGAGTCGATTTTTCAAAAGGCTGCTCTTGTG
>Ga0316603_10001423_pt1 | contig 12709 bp, 11 predicted proteins | sample OWC_soil_day10_n_FD_207649 | JGI IMG/M metagenome (GOLD analysis project Ga0316603, IMG submission 207649) | Wetland soil microbial communities from Old Woman Creek delta, Ohio, United States - OWC_soil_day10_noCT | ecosystem: Environmental > Terrestrial > Soil > Wetlands | place: USA: Ohio...
TCCTGGATGAACCACTCGCGATCTACGAACCTGGTGGTGACGTGATAGACGACGGAAGCGGCAGTGATGCGAGCGATGGTCATCGCGCGGACATCGGCCCGATGCGCCCCGGGTTGCGTCGAAAGTTGTGAGAGTGTAGAGCGTCCTGGGAACGTTCCCAAGATCTCGCGAACTTACGCGCCGGGGTCGGGGAGAGAGTGGTGAGAGTGTAGAGCGTCCTGGATCGCCGCGGCGAGGGCGGCGGGCTGGTGGCGCTGGAGGGTGTGGCCGGCCTCGGCGAGGACGATGTGGCGGACGTTGGCGAACGAGGCGCGGCGCGAGGCACGCTCGGGCTCGGAGAGGTTCATGCGTGAGCGGGCGCCATCGACGCAGAGCACGGGGCAGGTGACGCGCTCCCAGTAGCGGCGGGCGGTCTCGAGCCGGTAGGCGTACGGGCCCATCGTGGTGTGCAGTGGATCGTGTTTCCAGACGAGGCCGCCTTCGACGGACCGCGTGCCCGCCTCGGCGAGGCGGCGGGCGAGGGCGGGATCGAGGAGGTCGTCGTTGCGGCGCAGCCGGCGAACGGCGTCATCGAGGTCGGGCATCACTCGCTGCTTGTCACGCCCCGTTCGCCAGCTGTCGATCCAGTGGGCGGTCCGGCTCGGGCCATCGGTGATCGCTTGATCGGGCGGGCCGAGGCCTTCGAGAAGCACGAGGCCGGCGAGGCGCTCGGGACGGACGCCAGCGTAGTAGCCGGCGATGCTGCCGCCCATCGAATGACCGACGAGCACGACGCGCGTGCGAGCGCGCTGCCGGATCACATCATCGAGATCGGCGACGTAGTCGAGGAAGTGGTAGTAGCCGCCGGCCCCGATCCAGTCGCTGTCGCCATGGCCGCGGAGGTCGCACGCGAGGACGTGGCCATGCACGGCGAGCAGCGGCGCGACCTCGCACCACCCGAACGCGAAGTCGGTGAAGCCGTGGACGAGGACGAAGGTCGTGTCGCCGGGCCCGTCCCATTCGAGCAGGTGGTAGCGCAGCCCGGTGGCGAGCGAGATGTGCGAGGACTTCAGGGACTCGCCTCGAGATGGTGGACGTTGCCGGCTGTGTCGGTCAGATAGAGCTCGCCGCGCGCATCCTCGTGCAGGCTCGCGGGGCTCGCGGGAAACGATCCCGGGAGGTTCGCCTTGGTGAGCGATCCGTCGCCGTTGAGCGTCGCCTTGGCGAGGCCGCCGCGACCGTTGTCCGTGTAGAAGTAGGTGCCGACGATGTCGGGGTAGCAGGTGCCGCGATAGACCTGGCCGCCGATGATGGCGTTCCAGCCATCTCCATTCGGCGGTGAGGTGTGGGTGCGCTCGTCCTGCGGCGCGAACTGCGCGATCGTGCACTGGGCGCCAGCGGGCTTGAAGTTCTTCGAGCCTTCACAGGTCGACCAGCCGAAGTTCTTGCCCTTGAGCTCGCCGGCTTTGATCACGTCGACCTCCTCGATGTCCTCCTGGCCGACATCGCCGATCCACATGTCTCCGGTGAGCCGATCGAACGACCACCGCCACGGGTTGCGCAGGCCGATCGCGAAGATCTCCGGCAGCCCGCCGCCGGCCGCGAACGGGTTGTCGCTGGGGATGCCGTACTCCTGGCCCGCCAGCTTGTTGTCGACATCGATCCGCAGCAGCTTGCCGAGCAGCGCATGGGTGTTGGCGTTCGGCGAGCCATCGGTGAGGGCCTGGCCGTTGTTGTTCGGATCGTTGGCCTGGCCGCCATCCCCGGTGCCGATGTAGAGGAAGCCGTCCTTGCCGAACTCGATCATGCCGCCGTTGTGATTGGACGCGAAGTCTGGAATCGCGAGCACCTCGACGCACGTCGGGTCGGCCTTGTTCGGATCGGCGACGCTGCGCTGGCAGCGCGCGACCACATCACGCGTCGGGTTGGTGGTGTCTCCGGACTGCCGCCGCGTGTAGTAGACGAAGAACGTCCCGTTGGTCGCGTACTGCGGGTGAAACGCGAGCCCGAGCAGCCCTTGCTCGCCACCGGCGAGGACGGGCCCGCCCACGTTATCGCTGAGGTCGATGAAGGCCGGGCCGAGCAGCGTCTCGTTCTCGAAGATCCGGATTGCGCCGCCTTGCTCGACCACGAACAACCGCGGGTCGTTGGGGGGCGAGGTCGCGAGCATCGCACCACCGGTCACGGTGCCGATCTTGCGCAGCTTGATCGTCGTGCCGCTGACCGGGTTCGCGCAGGCGGCGAGCGGCCCCGCATCGACGGGCGAATCGATGGTCGCGTCCTTCAGCGGGCCGCCATCTACCTTCGTATTGGAGTCCTTGCCGCAGGCGGCAAACAGCAAGAGCGCAAGAGCCACGTGACGCATCGGCGGAACATACTCCATCCGGGGTAGTGGAGCGGATCTCTTCAGCTATCGGGTTGCGACGGTGGCGTCTCGACGCCGCGGGTCACGGACCTGCCTGCAGCTGGTAAACGTTGCCTGCGGTGTCGGTGGCGTACAGCTCGCCCCGGGCGTCCTCGTGAATGCTCGCGACGTTCCTGGGGAATGTGCCGGGCAGATCGGCCACCACCAGCGTGCCATCGGCCTGGAGCTTCGCCGAGGCGAGCCCGCCCTTGCCGTAGTCGGTGTAGAAGTACGTGCCGACGAGGTCGGGGAAGCAGCTGCCGCGGTAGACCTGGCCGCCGGTGATCGAGACCCAGCCATCGGCGTGCGTACGCGTGTCCTGCGGGAACGTGAAGTCCGCGTTGGTGCAGGGCGGATCGAAGCAGTTGTTGCCCTCGAACTTGCTCCACCCGAGGTTCTTGCCGTTCTGCTCACCGGCGCGGAGCACCGTGAGCTCCTCGATCGTGCCCTGGCCGACGTCGGCGATCCACATGTCGCCGGTCTCGCGGTCGAACGTCCACCGCCAGGCGTTGCGCAGGCCGCGGATGAAGATCTCCGGCGCGCCGCCGCCGGTCACGAACGGGTTGTCGGCGGGGATGCCGTACTCCTTGCCGGGGCTCTTGTGGTCGACATCGAGCCGCAGCATCTTCGCGAGCAGGGCGTTCGAGTTCGCCATCGGCGTGCCGCTGACCACGGTCTGGCCGTTGCGCTGCGGATCGTTGGCCTGGCCGCCGTCGCCAGTCGCCCAGTACAGGTAGCCGTCCTTGCCGAACTCGATCATGCCGCCGTTGTGATTCGCGGCGAAGTCGGGGATCGAGAGCACGTCGACGCACGACGTCGGATCGGCCTTGTCGCGATCGCCCGGGCTGACCGAACACCGGACGAGCACGTCGCGCTGCGGGTTCGCCGCGTCGCCCGTGTTGCGCGCGGTGTAGGTGACAAAGAACAGGCCGTTGGTCGCGTACTGCGGATGGAACGCGAGCCCGAGTAGCCCGTTCTCGCCGCCCGCGATCACCGGGCCCGCGGCGTCGTCGCTGAGGTCGAGGAACGGATCCGGCAGGAGGCGCTCGGTGTCGAAGATCCGGATCGCGCCTCGCTGCTCGATCACGAACAGCCGCGGATCATCCCGTGGTGCGGTGACGAGGAGGGCCCCGCCGACGACCTGGCCGATCTTGCGCAAGGTCACGGTGGTCCCCGAGACCGGCGCCGCGCAGCGAGGGAGGACCGTGGCGTCGTCGCCGACCGGCGCCTGCTTGCCGCCACACGCCATGATCAGGAGCAGCAGCAGCGGGACGAGCTTGCGCATCCGGCAATCATACCGCCGCGCTACGTCTTGCCGGAGGCTTTTGGCAGCGCGGACCCGACCCGGTTCGCCCACTTGCCAAAACCGTACAGGATCGCGCCGACCGCCGCGAATGGCAGCAGGAACACCCACGCGACGAAACCATCGGAGACGCCGTAATAGGCGAGCGCGATCACGGTACCGATGAGCCACGTGAGGAGCGCGACGAGGTAGCCGGTCAGCTGAAGCTTGCGCTTCTTGAGCGCACCCTCGAGCTTGTGGAGGAAGAACGTCGCCTCGTCGGGGGAGAGCTGCTCGATCGCGCGTGCCAGATCCTCGTGCTTCGAGGCATCGAAGGCCTGTGCGACCAGGGGATCCTCGGTCTCGTTCGGCTTGCTCACGGCGGGTTCTCGTTCGCCTGGGTCACGCCGGGGTTGTAGCACGCGGTATACGTGGTCGGTGCCGACCCTCAAGGTGACCGACGACCTCGGCCGCACGCTCCTGTTTGGCCAGCCGCCGCAGCGCATCGTCTCGCTGGTGCCGAGCGATACCCACTCGCTGATCGCGCTCGGGGCTGCCGATCGGCTCGTCGGCCGCACCCGGTATTGCGAGAGCCCCGAGGTCGCCCACGTCCCGGTGGTTGGCGGCACGAAGGACGTCGATGTCGACGCCGTGATCGCGCTGTCGCCGCAGTTCGTGATCGCGAACCAGGAGGAGAACACGCGGGTCGTGCTCGAGGCCCTCGGGGCGGCGCGGTTGCCGGTGCTGGTGTCGTTGCCTCGCCGTGTCAGCGATGGCATCTCCCACCTCGCGAGGCTGGCCCGGATCCTCGGCGTCGGCGGGGCCGATCCGGCTCGCTCGCTGATCCGGCGTGGGTACGAGCTCCGCGATCGATCGCAGGCCACCGAGCGCGCCCAAGATGATGCGGTGACGCCGCTCGTCGGCTTGCCGCTGGCGATCACAGGGGCCCCGAAGCCCGAACGCCGGCCGACGGCGGATGGCCGCAGCCGCGCGTTCATCCCGATCTGGATGGATCCGCTGATGACGATGAACGCCGATACCTTCGGCTCCGATGTCCTGCGACAGGTCGGCATCGCGAACGTGTTCGGCGAGCGGCTGCGGCTGTATCCGCTCGCCGCCGATCTCGGGAAGGGGGCGCCGCAAGAAGCCGGTGGTCGGGATGTCCGCTATCCGCGCATCACGCTCTTGGAGGTCAAGGCGCGCGATCCGAAGCTCGTGATCTTGCCCGACGAGCCCCACGCGTTCACGGCCGAGGACGAGGCAGCGTTTCGCGAGGCGCTGCCGAACGCGCGGATCGTGCGGGTCAGCGGGAAGGATCTGTTCTGGTATGGCGCGTGGACGATCGATGCGCTGGATCGGCTAGCCAAGGAGCTTTCGGCATGAGGCTCGGCGCGGTGCTGGGGGTGCTCGCCGCATGCTCGGCTCCGCAGTCGCCGCACCCGGAGCCGGCGCCGCCCCAGCTGCCGATGCTCGCCGCGCTGCCCAAGCCAGCGCCGATCGATACCCCGCGGTTCGCCAGTGTCGCGGTGTGCGCGCGCTGTCACACCGCGGGTGACCAGGCGATGCGCGATGCCGCGGGGCGCGATATCTCGCCGGTCACCGATGCACAGGGCTCGATGATGGCGCTGGCGGCGCGCGATCCTTACTACTTCGCGGCGGTGCGTCGCGAGCTCGCCGCCAACCCCGCCGCGAAGGTCGCGATCGAGGCGCTCTGCATTCGTTGCCACGCGCCGGTCGGATTCGCCGAGTCCGACGGGGCGCTCACCGTCGACGAGCTGACCGCCGGTACGACCCCGGCGGCGGTGCTCGGCCGCGAGGGTGTGGGATGCGCAGGCTGTCACGCGCTCGCGGCCGACGGGCTCGGCACCGAAGCCACGTTCGTCGGCAACGCCGCGCTACGGACCGATCGCGTGGCGTTCGGCGCGCTGCCCGAGCCGCTCGCCGAGGCCATGCTGGCGATGTCCATGACCCGACCGGTGTCCTCGAAGCACGTGTCGGAGAGCCGACTCTGCGCGAGCTGCCACACCGTGCTGGTCCGCGCGCTCGATCCGGCGGGCGCGCCGAGCGGCGACGAGATTCCCGAGCAAGCGACGTACCTCGAATGGCGCAACTCCGAGTTCCAGGACGAGCTCGAGCCCGCCGGTAAGTCCGCCACCACGTGCCAGGGCTGCCACATGCCACGCGGCGCGGACGAGCTCGGTAAGTCGCCGCCGATCACGACCGCGTTCTCGACGCGGCCACCGGACGCCCCCGCGCGTGAGGGCTATCGCCGTCACACGCTGCGCGGCGGCAACGCGTACCTGCTGCGTCAGCTCGCGCGTGCGGCTGACTGGCTCGGCGCGGCCGCACCTGCGAGCCAGCTCACCGAGGCAGCCGATGCGACGGAGGCGTTCCTGCGCTCGTCCGCCGAGCTCGAGCTCGTCGCCCGATCGGCGCACGAGGTCGCGGTCACGATCGTGAACCGGACCGGGCACAAGCTACCGACCGGGTCCCCGACGCGACGTATGTGGTTGCACGTCTTGGCGTTCGATCGCGCACACAGGCCAGTATTCGAGTCCGGCGCGACCCGTGAGGGCACGATCGTCGACGGCAAGCGCGCTCGAATCGACGGTCCCGGCGTGATCGTGCCGCATCGCACCGAGCTGTCTTCGCCGGATCAGATCTTGATCTACGAGGCCGTGCCCGTCGACGCCCAGGGCAGGCGCACGCACCTCCTGCTCGGCATCGCGAAGATCGCCAAGGACAACCGCATCCTCCCCGCAGGCTGGCGCGCGGATCATGCCGACGCCAGGCGCACGCAGCCAGTCGGGACCGACGGAGATCGCGACTTCGTCGCAGGTCGCGACACCGTGATCGTGAGGCTCCCTGCCACCGCGCACACAGTCGCCGTCGAGCTGCTCTACCAGTCGATCCCGCCCGAGACCATCGAATCGTATCGCCCGACCGATTCCCCCGAGGCCGCGCGGTTCCTCCAGATCGCGAAGACGCCACCCCATCCGATCCTGCTCGCGCGCAGCGCCCTCGACCTCTGAGCAGCGCCTCAGAGCTCCGGATCAGGACGCTCTACACTCTCACCACTCGCTCTTCGACGGAGGGTTGTGAGAGTGTAGAGCGTCCTCATGATAAGTGAGCAAGTACAACTGGTTGCGTGAACCGGTGCGAGGCAGAGTGGTGAGAGTGTAGAGCGTCCTCAGAGGCGGCGGCGGAGGCCGGCGGCGAAGCGGTCGGCCGAGCCGGGCTGGCGGCCGAAGAACAGGGATGGCTCCACGAGCTCGAGCTCCATGACGCGCGGCTGGTGGTCGGGGTCGCGTGCGAGGTCGACGCGGGCGTAGAGCAGGTCGCCGTAGGGGGCGAGGGCGGCGAGGGCGACGGTGCGCTCATCGTCGGCGATGGGGAACGGACCCTCGATGTTCTCGCTATCGCCATCGAGACGTGGTGCCTTGCGGATGGCGTGGCTGAGCTCGCCATCGATCCAGACGAGGGAGCGCTCGCCATAGCTGGTGACGGACTCGAAGTAGGGCTGGACGAGCGCGGCGCCCCGCCACGTCAGGGCCTGGAGGTGCGCGAGCGCCGCGGGATCTGAAGGTGCGAACACGCGCGCGCCGAGCGAGCCCGCCCCGACCTCCGGCTTGATCACGATGCGTGCGGCACCGTGGGACACGAACGGCGAGGCGACGGTGCACGTGGCGTGGCGCTCGACGAGCGTGGTCGGGATGATCGGGACCCCGCGAGCTTGCAGCGCGAGCAGGTAGCGCTTGTGGAGGTTGTCGCGCACGACCTCGCGCGGGTTGAGCAGCGGCGCTGCGGCGCTCACGCGGTCGATCCACGCGGCGAACCGCTCGACCTCGAGCGCGTAGTTCCAAGTCGATCTCAGCACGGTCGGAATCGGAGCATCCCAGTCGACCTCCGGGTCGTCCCATGCCGCGAGCACGGCCTCGAAGCCGGCGCGCGCGAGCGCCGCAGCGAGCGGAGCCTCGTCGGCGTCGACCTCGGGCAGCGTCAGGCACGTGGCGACGCGCAGCTTCATCGCAGGGCCTGCTGCAGATCCTCGAACAGATCGTCCGCGTGCTCGAGCCCGACGGAGAGCCGGAGGAGATCGGCCGGCGTCGGCGTGGTCGGGCCTTCGATGGTGTAGCGGTGCTCGACCAGACTCTCGACGCCGCCCATCGAGGTCGCCGGGATCCACAGCGCGAGCCGCTTGATCACTGCGAGCGCGCGGTCCGTGCCACCGCCGACCTGGATCGAGAGCATGCTGCCGAACCCGCGCTGCATCTGGCGGGCGGCGATCGCGTGCTGAGGGTGGCCCGGCAAGCCGGGATACCGGACGGTCACCCCGGGGATCGCCGACAGCCGCTCGGCGAGCGTCTGCGCGGTGCGGCTCGATCGCTCGACACGCGCATAGAGCGTGCGCATCCCGCGCAACAACAAGTAGGCATCCATCGGCGCGAGGCACGCGCCTTCGTCGTGGCGGAGCGCGGCAAGCGCGGCCCACGCGTCGTCGCACCGGGCGGCTACCAGCACGCCCGCGAGCACGTCGGCGTGACCGCCGAGGAACTTCGTCGCCGAATGCATGACGAGGTCGGCACCCAGCGCGAGCGGCTGGCTGTGGACCGGGGTGGCGCACGTCGAGTCGACCGCGAGCAGCGCACCGGCGGCGTGCGCGACCGCGGCCACGGCGGCGATATCGGTGACCTCCCACGTCGGGTTCGCCGGTGTCTCGATCCACACGACCCGCGTGACACCCGGGCGGATCGCGGCGCGGATGGCGGCGAGGTCGGTGGTGTCGACGGCGTCGAACCCGAGTCCCCAGCGTGAGCAGAACCGCTCGAGCCAGCCGCGCAGCGTGTAGTAGCCGACCTGCGGGCCGATCACATGATCGCCGGGCTTGCACAGCGCTCGGAACACCGCGGTGGCGGCCGCCATGCCGGAGGCAAACGAGAGGGCCGCGGCGCCACCTTCGAGGGCCGCGACCACGCGCTCGACGTGGACAGGGGTGGGATTTTCGTCGCGCGTGTAACCGGGCCCGATCAGCTGGTACGCAGCGTCGCGGGCATACGTGGTGGCAAGCTGGATCGGAGGCACGATCGCGCCGGTGGCGCCGTCGATCGCGTGGAGTGCCTGGGCCGCGAGGGTGTCGGGCGCGAGGGTCACTTGGGCAGCTTCTCGTCGGACAGCAGGAAGCCGTAGCGCGACATCACCTCGCGGCCTTCCCGCGATCCGATGAACTCCGCGAGCTGGCGCGCCGCATCCGCCTCTTCGCCGCTGCCGCACACCACGAGCTGCTGGTCGAGCGGGTCGTGCAGCGCCTGGTCGATCGGCATGTACGATCCACCGTCGGTGACCACCGCGAGCGAGAGCGCCACGATCGCGGCCTGGGCATCGCCTTGTCGCGCGTACAGCATCGTCGCCTGGACGTTCTCGGCCAGCACCATGCGATCCTCGATCTGCGGCCACACGCCCGCCTTCTCCAGCGCCTGCTTGGCGGCGGTGCCGTACGGCGCGTGCTCGGGGTTCGCGATCGCGATCTTCTTGAACCGCGGATCGGCGAGGTCGGAGAGCTTGCGCGGTGCTTCGACCCCCGCCGGTGTCCACACCACGATCCGGCCACGCGCATAGAGCCGCGACGTCTTCGCATCGCAGCGACCGGCTTGCACCACCTTGTCCACGAATTGCTTGTTGGCGGCTGCGAACAGGAAGTACGGCGCGCCTTGCTCGATCTGTTTCGCCAGCAGGCCCGTCGAGCTGAAGTTGAACTCGGGAGTGATGCCGGTCCGGCTCTTGAACTCCTTGCCGATCTCGTCGAACGCGCGCGCGAGATCCGCGGCCGCGGCGACCCGGACGGTCCGGTCGCTCGATTTGCCAGAACAGCTGGCCACCACCACAAGGACGACGAGGCTGACGAAGCTTACGAAGCGCACGGCCGCAGCGTATCGCGTCGCCGCGCGGCGAGGCGCCCTGTCATCATCATGTTACGTTAGGCTCGGCTCGATGGAACGACGCGTGGTGATCATCGAAGACGAGCGCGATGTCGCCCGCCTTCTCGAGTTCAACCTACGAGTCGCTGGCTTCGAGGTCGTCTCCGCGCCCGATGGCGCAGAAGGCCTCGCCGCGGTGCGCCAGCACAACCCGGACGTGGTCGTCCTCGATCTCATGCTCCCCGATCAATCGGGCTATGACGTGTGCAAGCAGATCCGCGGGGATCGGCAGATCTCGGATGTCGGCGTGATCATGCTGACCGCGAAGGCCGAGGCCGAGGATCGCATCCTGGGCCTCGAGGTCGGCGCTGACGACTACGTCGTCAAGCCATTCGCGGTCCGGGAGGTCGTGCTGCGGGTCACGGCGCTCGCCAACCGGCTCGCCGAGCGACGCGCACGACCGGCCTCGGGGGATCCCAGCAGCGTGCTGCGCACAGGTCCGATCGAGCTCGACCCCGTGACCCATGACGTGCGGATCAGCGGCGTGCTGACGCAGCTCCGGCCGCTCGAGTACAAGCTGCTCCAGCTGCTGGTCGGCGATCCGGGCCGCGTGTTCTCACGCGAGGAGCTGCTCGAGCAGGTGTGGGAGATGCGCGGTGACATCAACACGCGTACGGTCGACGTCCACGTGCGTCGCCTCCGCGTGAGCCTCGGCCCGGCGGCCGAGACGATCGAGACCGTGCACGGGTTCGGCTATCGCGCCAAGCGCGACGGCGCGGGTTGATCGGGGGCGTCATACGGCAGCGCCTGGGGGGAGGGTGCGTCTGGTACCCTCGTGGCGAGTGCGTAGCTCGCTCCGCAACAAGCTGCTGATCACGTTCGTATTGCTCGTGGTCGTCATCGGCGGCGGGACGCTGTTCGCGATCGAGCGCACGCTCGCCAACGACCTCGTCGCGTCGCTCGATGCGCGGATGACGAAGCAGGGGACGTCGGTCGCGGCCTGGCTGAAGAAGTCTGACCACCCCGATCGCCTCCCGCCCCGCCTCGCCGCCGTGACCGGCACCAGGATCACGATCATCGGTGCCGATGGGCTGGTGCAGGGAGACTCGAGCGAGCAGTCGATGGTCGGCAGGCCGATCGGCGAGGCGTACGAGGTGGCCCGGGCCCGTCGCGGCGAGGTCGGTCGTGCGATCCGCCAGCTGCGCGACGACGAGCCACCGCAGTACCTCGTCGCGGTGCCCGCCGAAGGTGGTCGCGCGATCCGGCTCGCGGTACCGCTCGGCGATGTCCTCGAGACGCGCGCGCGCATGCGCAACCGGCTGCTCGTCGGGGCGCTGTTCGCGTTCCTTGGCTGCTTGGTGCTGTCGTGGATCTTCATCCGTGCCCTCACCCGCCCGCTGCAGGCGATGACTCGCACCGCGGAGAGGCTCGCCCGGGGCGACTACGAGGTGCCCCCTCCCGCCGATGCCGGCGGCGAGCTCGGCCTGCTCGCGCGCGCGATGAACCACATGGCCGGCGAGGTCAAGGCGCGTGTTGGTGACCTGACGCAACAGCGCGATCTGCTCTCCGTGGTGTTCGGTGGCCTGGTCGAGGGCGTCGTCGTCATCGATCGCGGAGGCAAGATCGTGCTCGTCAACGATGCGGCGAAGCCGCTGATCAACGCGAGTGACGACCTCGAGCGTGTGCCCTCGCCGCTGCAGCCGCTCGTCACCCGTGCACTCGCTGGCGAGCAGGCCGACGCAGAGCTCGAGTTGTTCGGGCGCGCGGTCCGCGCGAGTGCACGCCCTCTCGGAGATCCTGGCGCGATCGTCGTGCTCTATGACGTCACCCGGATGCGGTCACTCGAGGCGGTGCGGCGCGAGTTTCTGTCGAACGCCGCGCACGAGCTGCGGACGCCGATCACGTCGATCTCCGGATACACCGAGACGCTGCTCGGGGGCGCCGTCGACGAGGTCACCGCGAAGGAGTTCTTGCAGACGATCCAGCGCAATGCCGAACGCATCGCCGGCCTCGTGAATGATCTCGTGCTGCTCGATACCTTGGGAGGCCGTGCCGAAGCCATCGGGGAGCGCGTCCCGATCGTGCTCGGCCAGGTCATCAGCGATGCAGCGGGCACGGCGCGAGGCGTCACGCCCACGGCCCAGATCGATGTCCAGGTCGCCGACGGCATCGCCGTGCTCGGGACGCGCGACGGCCTCGATCACGTGATCCAGAACCTGATCGATAACGCGATCAGGTACGGCGGGAACACCACGGTCAGCGTCCGCAGCGCGCACGTCGACGGTCGCGTCCAGGTCTCGATCTTCGATCGCGGCCCCGGCATTCCGAAGGGCCACGAGGACCGGATCTTCGAGAGGTTTTATCGGATCGACCCGGGTCGTAGCCGCGATCGCGGTGGCTCGGGCCTCGGGCTTGCCATCGTCAAGAGCCAGGTCGAAGCGATGGGCGGTCGGGTCTGGGTCGAGCACGCGGAGCCCGGTGCGCGGTTCGTGGTCGAGCTCGATCCAGCGCCGTGACGCTCGGCGCGGCCGATCACGGCGCGACGCGGGTCGTCTTCCAGCCTCGTGCCGCGAGTAGCGCGATGACGCCGCGCGGGCCAACCAGGTGATCGGCCCCGACCACCACGAAGACCCTGCCTTTCGTGAACATCGTGTCGAGCTTCGGGATCCAGGCGCGATTGCGGGCGTCGACCATCTTGTCGTCGATCCTGGCGATCTCGCCCTTGCTGTAGCCGGCCGCTTCGAGCTGCGTACGGCTGTGTACGTCCATGCCCGGTGTCTCGTCGGTGCCGGCACAGTACTCGTTCAGGTCCTCGACGGCCTCGCGCTCGAGGGTCGCTCGGTCGGGTGTCCCGGCCACCGTGGCCTTCAGCATGCGCGTGTCGAGCAGCTCGACGAGGAGCTTGTCCTGGAACGTCGATGACTCGAGCCCGGCGGTCGCGATGTGCGCGCCGGTGACGAGCTGCTGGATCTCGGTGTCGAGCATGGAGGTCTTGTCCTCGTAGAGCGCCATGAGTGTCACCATCGCGACCAACGGCGATTCGTGCTCGACGGCCGTCGCGTTCGCGGACCCGACGAGCTTGCGGTAGCGGTCCCACAGCGCGGGACCGAGCTGGTCGGGCACCGACGT
>Ga0316603_10001424_pt1 | contig 12706 bp, 11 predicted proteins | sample OWC_soil_day10_n_FD_207649 | JGI IMG/M metagenome (GOLD analysis project Ga0316603, IMG submission 207649) | Wetland soil microbial communities from Old Woman Creek delta, Ohio, United States - OWC_soil_day10_noCT | ecosystem: Environmental > Terrestrial > Soil > Wetlands | place: USA: Ohio...
CCAGGAAGCTGCGTCGGCGTTCGGCGGGAATCGGCACGCCGGAAAATTAGCAGCTTTTTCCGTCACGCATCGCCGTGGCGTCCGGGAACTCGGCGCGGGTGTCCGCGAGCGTGCGATGATCGCGGGGATGCGCACGGTCGTCCTGGCGCTCTCGCTCGCGGGTTGCGGTCGCGTCAACTTCGACGCGACGGGCGACGCTGGCATCGTCGACCCGCCGCTGCCGGACGCCGCGACGTTCACCGCACCGTGCGACGTCGCGACGCTCGTCGGCACGGGTGACGTCGCGACACCGTTCGGCATCGCCGCGGAAGCGAACCTGTATCGCGCGACGTGGCTCGACAGCAGCAAGGTCGTGCACGTGCTCGGCGTCGAGCGCACCGGGGACGCGATCGCCGTGAACGAGCGCACGTTCGGCGCATCGGCGTTCCTGCCGCAGCCCGCCGGCGCCGACGTCGAGCTGCTCGCGGGCCGCACGGTCTCGATCATGTGGGGCACGTCGCAGACGACGGTGCGCCAGCTGATCGGCTCGCAGCTCGGCACGGGCCGCAGCACCGCGTACGGCGCGCTCATCACGGACCTCGGTCGCAACGGCACGCAGATGTTCATGCTCCTGCCCGGCGGCGACCTGCGCGTGCAGACCGTCGATCCAACGATGCTCACGTACGGCTCGTCGTCGCTCGTCGACATGCAGATGACGGAGCAGCAGCAAGTCATCGGAATTCGCGACGGCGCGATGCTCGTCGCCGCCCGGCCGAACGCCGACGACTGTACCGCGTGGACGTTCTCGGGAACGCTCGTCGAGCGCGGCCTGGGCAACGTCCCGGCCGACATGAACAGCTGCGAAGAGGTCGCGGCCGCGCACGCGAGCATTCCCGACCAGCGCGCGCTCGCGTACACGTACCTCGCCGCGACCCCTTCGATCCGCGCGCAGTCGATCTCCGAGCTCGCCGCACCCGGTGTTCCCGTGACCCTCACCGCGGGCACCGAGCCGCGGATCGCGAGCGGCGGCTTCCACTTCCGCATCGCCTTCCGCACGACGAGCGGCGTCGTGCGCGTCGCGAAGCTGTCGCCGGATCTCGCCGTCGTCGGCGACGAGCTGCTGCACCCCACCGCGGTCGGCCGCTTCGCGCTCGCGTCGAACGATGGCGAAGTCCTCGCCGTCTACGCGACCACGACGACGCCGAACGAAATCTGGATCAAGCGCCTCTGCGGCACGTGACGTGCGGTAGCGTCGGCCCATGAACCTGTACGACGCGACCGTTCCGATCTTCACGAAGACCCTGAAGAACGTCGACCGTTGGCTCGACAAGGCCGCCGCATACGCAGATCAGAAGAAGTTCGATCCGGAGATCCTGGTCAACGCGCGGCTCGCGCCGAACCAGTACACGTTCATCCAGCAGATCCAATCCGCGTGCGATCAGGCGAAGTTCGCGTGCGCGAAGATGACGGGCAAAGAGCCGCCGTCTCACCCGGACACCGAGAAGACGACGGCCGAGCTGCGCCAGCGCATTCGCACGGTCATCGACTACCTCGCGACGTTCAAGCGCGAGGACTTCACCGGCTGCGAAGACCGCGCGTGCTCGCACACGTGGATGGGCGGCAAGTCGATGCGCGCCGGCGACTACCTCGATCACGTCGCGCTGCCGAACTTCCACTTTCACGCGACGACCGCGTACCAGATCCTCCGCCACAACGGCGTCGACCTCGGCAAGCTCGACTACATCGGCGAGCTGCCGTTCAAGTCGTGAGCTACAGACCGAACTTCGACGACGCGAACACGGTCTCGAGCAGCTGATCGACCTCGCGGATCATGCGTGCGGCGGCCTCGCCCGGCAGCGCCGCGAGCGCGACCTTGATCTCGTTGAGGTTCTTCAGCTGGCTGAACAGCTGGATGTCGGACAGCTCGGTGCCCGACGTCAGCAGCTCGCGGATCAGCCCGAGCTCGGTGAGCAGATCGTCGAGGCTCGCCGACGGACCGATGAAGCGGCGCTCGTCGGGGTGCTCGCGGTAGTACGAGTCGACGACCGGGTTCACGATCTCTTCGAGCAGCTCGACCTGATCGAGGTTGTTCCAGATGTGGCGCAGGATGAAGAAGTCGCCGTCGTGGACGCGCGTGCGGCCGTCGAACACCGCCGATGCCGCGAACAGCTTGAGCAGCTTGACGGCGCGGCGATCCGACACCGAGATGCCTTCGCTGCGGATCTGGAAGACGAGTCCCTTGTACTTGGTCAGGAACTCCTCGGGGAAGACCATGAACTTGTCGTAGTTCTGCTGGATCTGCCGGAGCTCGCGCGACGAGATGACCGGGCGCAGCTCGCCCATGGGGCGCCCCGCGGTGTCGGTACCCCGCCCCGTCATCTTGCGGAGCTCGAGCGAGATGCCCTTCTTCATCAGCTCGTGGAAGTGATAGCTGTCGAGGTTGTCCGACAGCACGCGTACGAGGAAGCGGTCGAACATCGCCGCGAGGTTCTCGTCGTTCGGCACCTCGTTCGAGGCCGCGTAGAGCGAGATCAGCGGGACCGAGACGACGTCGGGGCCGTTCTGGAACTTGCGCTCGTTGATGACGTGGAGCAGCGAGTTCAGGATCGCCGAGTTCGACTTGAAGATCTCGTCGAGGAACACGATCTCGGCGGTCGGCAACATGTTCTCGAGGCGGCGCGTGTAGCGGCCCTCGCGAAACGCGGAGATGTCGACCGGACCGAACAGCTCGTTCGGCTCGGTGAAGCGCGTGAGCAAATACTCGAAGTACCGCGCGTCGATCAGCTTCGCGAACATGTCGATCATCGCGGACTTCGCGGTACCGGGCGGGCCGACGATGACCATGTGCTCGCCGGCGATCGCCGACACGGTCATGAGCCGAATGATCTCTTGCTTGTCGAGGAACTGCGCGCCCATCTGGCGGGCGAGCTCCTGGAACGCCGCGGACGCACGTGCCACGTCGACGGCAAAGCTTCGAGGGGTGGGCGGCGGCGCGACCATCTGACCTCGCGACACTACCCCGAAATCGTACCCCCATGAATTCATCCCCCCTGAATTCATCCCGCGCGATTTCGCCCCATAATCGGTCTTCCCATGGGCCATGGACATGCAGGGGGCCGCAGCTAATGCGGCTTTCCGGCGCAGCGATCGGGCCAGACGCCGTCTTGGTGTGGACCGGTGCGCGCGAGCTGACGCGGTTCGAGCGCAGTGGCGGGCGGGCGTCGTTCACGCTTCCGGTGACGCCACTCGCATCGCAGATCGGACCCGACGGCGTGCGGGTCGTCGACGAGCGTGGCACGATCCACCTCTACTCGCACGCCGGTCAGCCCCGCAACGTCGTCGCGTTGGCGGAGAGCCCCGGTGTCGTCAAGCAAGCGGCGCTGTCCGCGGATGGGCGGTGGCTCGCGCTCCTCACCGACGAGATCCAGATGTTCGAGCACGGCGTCTGGCAACCGTGGGACTTCGACGAGCGGCGTGCCGGGTATCGCGAGCTCGGCGTCGACCTGTCCGCGAACGGGCGCTACGTGCTCTCGCACTACAAGACAACCGCGACGGGATCCGAGGTCGCCCTCGGGGACGAGAGCGAGGGCTTCGTGATCTCCGAGCGTGACGGCACGCGCGTCTACCGGCACATGCAGCGGGAGCTGCCGCCCCTCGACGTCGCGCTCGCGCCCGATGGCCGATGGGTCGCGATCTGCGCGGACGACGTGCGCATCTACGTCGACGAGATCGAGAGCATGCGGCGCGTGTTCCAGCTCGAGCCGCTCGAACACGTACAACGCTTCGGCTTCTCCGACCGCCTGTTCGGGGTGCTCTACGACTACCGGCTCGTGCTGCGCGACATCGCCGCCGAGCGAGAGGCCCGGCTCGAGCTGCCGGAGCAGTTCGAGCACCTCGTGTTGTGCGACCACGACGTCGTCGTCGTGCACCCCGAGCTCGGCGCGTGGTGGATCCCGCTCGCGAGCGTCGCGTTCACGGCTGCGGCAGGCTGACCGCCGCGAGCGGATCCGGCGGACTCGGACGCAGGTGGCGTCGCAGCCGCGCCGCGAGCGCATCGATCACGGCGTCGCCGAGCAGCTCGGCCGTCTGCGCGCGATGGATCTTCCAGCGCCGATCGAGCGCGGGCAGCTTGTCGACGCCGGGCGGCATCGCGATGCGCGGGTCGACGGTCGCGAGCGCATTCGGCAGCGCGAACAGCGTCGCGAGCCCGCGCGGCCGTTGCCCCGCGGCTTCGGCGGACAGCACCGTCGAGATCAACGGGCTCTTCGCCTGCGCCTCGCGCAGGTGCAGCTCGCCCATGCAGAACAGCGCGTCGAGGTGGACGAGGAACGCGCCGACCGCGCGCACGTCCATCTCGTCGGGCGCACGCTCGAGCATCTGCTCGTAGGCGGCCGCGAGGCGCGACGGACCGGCGACCTGATCGCGCGGCGAGGCGTCGGGCACGAGGCGATACGCGATCGCGCGCGCGAGCTCGGCATCGCGGAGCAAGAACACGGCGTCTTCCCAGTGCAGCGGCGGCGCCCCCGGGTGCGAATCGAGGAGCTGCGTGAGCGGCGTGCGGCGGAGCAGCGTCGCGATCACGGGCGCGGTGTCGGGCACCGCGAGCAGCTCGTCGAAGTCGACGACGGTCACGTCCTCGCGAACACGGCGCATCCCTTTCCACGCGGTGAGGCGCGACGGTGGCTTCTGCCCGTGAAACCGCGCGCGGCCCGTCCACCACGAGACGGTGATGTCGTTGCGCTTGAGTGCGAACACGTTGTGGAGGAGCGCGTGGCGCGCGAGCACGCGCGTGCGGCTGTGCGTGAGCGGCTGGCTCACCATCGCGAGCGCGGTGTCGATGATCTTGCGCCGCTGCTTGTCGCTGACCGACCACAGCTCGGCGCGCGGGTGCACGAGGAACAGCGCGTTGTGGAGGCCGGCCGCGAGCGCGAGCTCGTCGCCTTCGAGGACGAACGCGGGCGGCCGGCAGACGAGCGTCGACAGCACGGCGGTGCGCGCTTCGTCGACGGCGACCAGCTCGACCGTCGCATCACCGAGCTCGCTCTCCCAGCGCTGCAGCTCGGAGTGCGGGATCGGCGCGCCGATGTGCAGCTCGCCGCCAGCGACGAGCGGCTTCACGAAGCGCTCGAGGAAGTCGCGGACGTGCGGCTTGGCCATTGCCGGGACTATAGACCAGCCGCGGCGCGAAGCTCTTCGATCGCCTTCGCCGCCGCGGGTTGTCTGATCGGGCCGAAACCCTGCAGGAAGAACGCGGCCTCGCCGTCGACCACGATCAAGATCTCGTCGTAGTCCGCCGTCGGGCTCGACGGAGGTTGCGCCGGCTCGCGCCACGCCGCTTCGGCGAGCTCGGTCAGGTGCACGTCGTTGCGCTGCGAGAGCGGCTTCGTCGCTTCGGTGTCCATCTTGCCGAACGACGCCGCGTTCGGTCCTGCCGCGGTGCCGGCGTAGATCGTCTTCTGGTCGCGATCGACGACGACCCGCCACGCCGACGACACCATGCCACCGCCGGCCGCGTAGAACCCGCGCTGCGGCAACAGCGGCTTGACCACGTCGGGCAGCTTGTCGCGCGGGGTGAGCTGGCGTTCGGCGGTCATCGGTGCTGCGGGCTCTGCCGTCGGCGTCGGGCGAGCCGCCGGCGCGGCACAGGCGACGAGGCCGAGAAGGAGGAGCACGCCACGCACGTATGCATCGTACCGCAGCACGGTGCTAGATTGCGTCCGTGGCACTCGAGCACGTCGCGCAGGGACAGACCCGGTTCTTCACGCCCGGCGTCGCGCCGGACCCGCGCGGCATCCTGCTCGGCCGGTTCTGCGTGATGACGTTCGCGACGCTCGAGGGCGCGGTGTCGTGGTTCCGGTTGTACTCGTCGGAGGCGTCGCTCGACGAGCTGCTCGCGAACCTCACGATCCAGAAGTGCCGCACGGCGCTCGGCGGCCGCGAGATCGTGATCCAAATCCCCGCCGTGTCGTCGTACGCGGCGGACCGCGCCGCGCGGCTCGCACGCCTCGTCGGCGGCGCGATCTACACGGGCACGGCGAAGCACTTCGTGAAGTATCGAGACGATCGCTCGCCGTACGGCTACGACGCCGTCGACATCGGCGCGATGCCCGCGCAGATCGACTTCATGGTGCACGGCGACGAGTTCGCGCAGGGCTACATCCGCGAGGGCGACCTGCCGTTCCAGCGCCTGCTGTTCCGGCTCTCGATCCGCAAGCTGCCCGGCGGCGAACAGCTCGACGCCGACGACCGCGGTGATTTGTTCCTCGCGGTCGCGCGCGGCCTCGCCGACGGCATCATTCGCTACTTGTGGCGCAACCGCGTCGAGGCGCAAGCCGGCTTGTTCACGCCCGGCCGGGGTGCGACGGCGAGCGCGTTCGACGATCACAGCGGCGAGCGCGGCTACATGCTGATCCGCGCGCACGGCCTGCCCGAGAGAATTCTGCAATTGTTCCTCGGCACACCCGGCATCGACGTGTTCCGTCCCGCCGGCGCGAACGCCGCGGTCGCCGTCGGCTACGAGCATCCGATCGACCTCGCCTCGTGCGCGTCGGTGTTCCCGCCCGAGACGTTCCACGTGTTCTGGCCGAACGACCGCGTCGACGTGCTGCCCGGCCCGCTCGCACTCTCCGATATCGCAGACCTCACACGCGTCGACCTCGAGCTCGACAAGCCGCGCGAGCCGGCGCAGATGGGCGGCGGTCCACCCGACGCGATCGGTGTCGAGCTCAAGCTCGCCGCCGCGATGGGCCCACCGCGCCGCGTCGTCGCGACGCTGATCCCCATCGAGCACGGCCCACGGCTCAAGCGGATCTTGTTCGCGCTGCCACCGGTCAGCTTGCGCGGTCACCGCGTCGCCGCGACGGATCGCGGGTTCCTCGTGATCGGCTCGGAGAACCTCGACGTGATCCCGCTCGGCCAGCTGCTGTGCGAGCTCACGCCCGGCCTGCTCGTGCCGCTCGGCATGGACGTCGTCCCGCGCGTCTCGCCGGAGGTCCTCGCGCGCGCGCTCGGTCACCAGTCCGGCATCGTCACCGTGTTCACGACCGACGGCCGTCCGTTCCAGGTCAACGAGGGCGCGTTCACGACGCTCGAGCGCCGCTCGCTCGCGAAGCTCGAGGTCGATCCCGCCGAGACGATCGACTACGGCGCCGAAGCCAGCGCCGAGGCACAAGTCGTCAATGACTCCGTCGGGCGCTTCGCGCTGTGGGGCTTTCCCGACGCGCCCGATCGAAAGCTGTTGCCGCCCGGCAAATGAGCGAGCGCCGAGTTAGCCCTTCTTCTGGAGCTGGATGTCGACGCGGCGATCCTGCGCGTAGCTCGCTTCATCGGTGCCGGTCGCATCGAGCGCACCACGCGTGGTGACCATCATCTGCGGCTGACCGACGCCGAGTCGGCCGAGGTACGCGCTGACCGAGCCCGCGCGGCGCGAGCCGAGGCCGAGGTTGTACTCCTCGGTGCCGCGCGGATCGGCGCGACCGATCAGATCGACGGCGCGCCCCTTGAGCGCACCGCTCGTGAGGCAGGTCGCGATCTGCTCGAGGACGGCGCGGTCTTCGGCGGTCAGCTCGTCCTTGTCGTAGTCGAACTTCGGCGAGCCGCTGGTCGGTGCGGCCTTGATGCCGCACGCCGCGATGATGTCGCCGGAGACCGCGAGCGAGGGGCTGACTTGTTGATCGTGCGTCACGATCGGAGCGGGCTTTTGCGGTTGCGTAGGCCCGGCCGTCTGCGCGGGCTCCACGGGTCTTGCTGGTTTCGCGGCTTGCTTCTTCGTGCAGCCGAAGAGCGTGATACCGAGAACGATCGCGAGAGTCGTGGTCTTCATGCCGCGCATGGTGCCACATTCGGTTGCGTCGTCACGCAGGATGACGTTAGGTCACGAGTGAGATCGAACGAGGGATCGATGAATTACAAGATCGCTGTCGCGCTCCTTACTGCTCTCCTCGCATGTGGAGGGAAGAAGAAGGACGCATCGCAGACCAAGGACGACGCCGCTGCTGGCCCGACCGTCGCGCCGATCTCGACGCCCGCGATCGGCATCGATTCGATCAAGCGGATGAACTTCACGTACGGCGACGGGATGAAGGAGTGGGAGAAGGCGGTCGCGCAACAGAAGGCGAAGAACTGGGCCGGCGTGAAGCAACACGCCGAGGCGACGCTCGCGAAAGATCCGAACCACTTCGACGCGCATCGCGCGCTCGCGTCCGCGCTCGCGCAGAACGGCGAGCATGCCGCCGCCGTCGATCACCTCGTCGCCGCGCTCGCCGGCGATTACTTCAAGTACGGACCGACCCTGACGGCGGATGAGGATCTGAGAGGGTTCTTCGCGACGCCGCACGGGACGGCGATCAAGGAGGTCGCCGACAAGATCCGCGTGGAGTACATGAAGCGGGTCGCGACCGGCGTCTTCGTGATCGGCCGCCGCTCGGCCTTCAAGTGGCCGAAGGAGGGCGTGCCGTGGGCGACGTCGCGCGGCGAGCTCTACGCGTTCGATCGCGAGACACGGCGCTACCTGCGCCTCACGCACACGGATCACCAAGTCGCCGCCTTCGTGCGCGCGCCGTCCGGCGCCGAGATCGCCGTGTTCGGCTTCGACAAGATCGATCGGCCGAAGGGCGACGACGCGACACCGTTGATCACGCGTGGCTGGCTGCAGGTCTTCGACACGAAGGACTGGAAGCTGGTCGGCAGCAAGGTGCAGCTCGGCGGCGGCCGCGAAGTACACGTCGGTTACGGGGCCGGAGATCAACTCCTCGTCGCGACCGCGCCCGCGAACGGACGCTGGGGCATCGGGGAAGTCACGATCTCGTCTCTCGACAAAGCCGCCGGCAAGCTGACGAAGGTGAAAGCGGACCTACCGGTGCCGCGCTTCATCTTCTCGCTCGAGGAAGGCCGCATCGTGCGCACCGTCGACGGCGTGAAAGCAACGTGGACCGGCGATCCGCCGACGACACCGAGCCTGCAAGTCGAGGGAGGAGCGGCGATCACGGTCCCCGAGTCGGGCGCCGCATCGCAGTCGACCGTGGCGCTCTCGCCCGACAAGGCGCGGATCGCCTTCGCGACCGCGGTCGATCCGTGCTCGAAGGAGGCGTCGCCGTCGCTCTACGTCGCCGACGCGAAGACCGGCGCGTTGAAACACCTCCTCACATCGAAGAGCCGCTTCGTCACGCGCTGGATCGAGCCGACGACACTCGCGTATGAAGACGGCGACGGCGCGATCCGGATCTGGGACGCGGTGAGCGGACGCGAGGCGATGAAGCTCGCGAACCCGGTCGGCATCGCGCTCGACGTGTTGTCGCTCGCGCCCGCACCGCTGTGCAAAGGCGCACCACCGACGGTCGACGTCGGATCGGGGAGCGGCGACGAACAACCGCCGCTGCCGCCCGAGGAAGGCTCGGCCGCCGGATCCGGATCCGACGGTCCGGTCACCAAGCCGCAGTGATCAATCCACGGGCGTCGGCGACACCGAGCCGGCGGGGAAGTTGATCCCGCCCTTCAGCACGCGGATCAGGCCGTGACCGCCGCCACCACCACCGCCGCCGTTGCCGCCGTTCGCCCCCGGCGTCGCGGCCGTCGGACCTGCCGCGCCATCGCCGCCCTTCGAACGTCCCGACGTCGCCGTCTGTCCGCCCAGCGCGACCACGAGCGGCGTGGTCACGATCGGATCGGATCCGTCGTCACCTGGATCGACGTTCCCGGCGCCGCCACCGCCCCCACCGCCGTTCGCATTGAGCTTCGCGGCGGCACCGATCGTCAGCGCGCCGAGCGAGTGGAAGACGATCATCCCGCCCGAGCCGCCGCCGCCGCCACCGCCCTTCGAGGCTTGACCGCCGTCGGCGCCACCGCCCGACGCATCGACCGCGCCGTTGATCGTGATCGTGCCCTGCGAGGCGAAGAAGATCGCGCCGCCGCCGTTGCCCCCGAGGCCCGTCAGCCCGACCGTGCCGGGCATGCCGGTGCCGCCCTTGCAGCCGCCGCGCAGGACCGTCGACTTCGCCGGCGGCGTCGTCGCGACACCGCCGGCCGTCGCGCCGCCCGTGCCGCCGTTGCCGCCGATCGTGCCAAACGTGCCTCCGGCGCCGCCACCACCGGTGCTGCCAGCCGCCGCCGTGCCGTCGATGCCGGTGCTGTTGCACGACGCCGGGTTCGCACCCGGCCCGACCTTGAGGTCGAAGCTCGACGCATCGATGTTGCCGTCGATCGTGATCGACGTGACCGCGACGAGCACGAGGGGCAGATTGCCGCTGACGACGACGTCCTGGCCCGCGCCGAGGGTGATCGTCCCCGCGGCGATCGCGCAGACCTCGGTCGTCCCGATCATGATCTTCGACGAGTTGACGATGCTGCAGGTCGTCGTGTCGAACGTGTTGTTGTTGTCGAGCGCTTCGGTGCCGCTCGGCACCGCACCCAAGCAGAAGTAGAACGTACCTCCACCGAAGCACTTGTCGTCGAATGCATCCGGCGGTGCATCGATCGCGGCGTCGATCTCTCTCCCATCCACCCCGCCGTCACCCGAGACGTTCGTCGAGAACTTGCACGCGGCGAGCACTACCAGACCGAGCCAACGCACCGCGATGATTGTAGGCCGACTCGACGACGTTCGGGTCAGTCTTTCCGGCAGTAAGTGTCGAGCATGTGGTCGGGCTCGGGAGTCATCGGACCTGTACCACCGTGCGCCGCGCGCTGTTCGCGTGTGACGGTTCGCGCAGACGCGATCGCTCTCATGGTGTCCGTGCCCTCGTTCGCGGTGCGCGCGTACGTCGTGTAGTCGACGCTGTAGAGTCCGAACCGCGGCTTGAAGCCCTCGGCCCACTCGAAGTTGTCGGTGAGGCTCCAGTAGTAATAGCCGCGCAGATCGACGCCCGACGTACGTGCGCGATCGATCGCTTCGAGCACGCGCACGACGTTCTCCGCGCGGCGCTTGCCGCTCTCGCTCGCGATGCCCGCTTCGGTGATGACGAGCGGCAGGCCGGGATAGCGCTTGCCGAACGCGACGATCACGTCGTAGATGCCGTCGACCCAACCTTCGTAGCCCATCGCGGGCACGCAGTAGCTCGGCTGCGGCGACGGCCGGCAGGCGCCGAAGTCGAGGCCGCTGGTACACGGCGTGAAGCTGATCGGCGCGGGCAGGAGCGGACGATCGCCGCTGACGCCGGCGCGGAAGTAGTACTGGAGCCCGAGCCAGTCGATGGTGTCGCGCCACTCGGGGTGCGCTTCGTCCGCGACGCCGTCGAGGTTGGCGTCGAACATGCCGCTCTTGATCGAGTCGACGAACAGGTAGTGGAAGAGGTAGTGCAAGCGATCGCGCGCGGCGAGGTCGTCGGCGTTGTCGGACGGCTTGTTCATGCGCGTCGGGACCCAGTCCGCGACCGACAGCGAGAGTCCGACGTCGGCCGGGCGCCCGTCGCCGTCGGCGTCGACCGTGTCACTCGCCTTGAGCGCGCTGTAGATCGCGGCGTGCGACGCGAGGTAGTCGCGCAACACCTTCGCGAACTGGTTCGGGTCGAGCGAGAGGATGCCGGGCGGGAAGTAGCCGACGGCGTAGCTCGCGAACAAGTAGTTGATCGGCTCGTTGACCGTGCCCCACTCGTCGACGAGATCGCCGAACCGCTGGCCGAGCAGCGTCGCGTGCTCGCGGAGCTCTTCGACGATCTGCGGCCCGCCCTCGGAACCGAACCCGCAGAGGTTCGCACTCGTCGGTCCGTTCAGGCAGCTGATCGCGCGCGGATCCGCGACCCAGATCGGGTTCGAGAAGTGGTGCACGGTGACGAGCGGCTTGATGCCGAGCGCGCGCATCGCGACGAGCTGGTCGCGGTAGTGCGCGATCGCGGCCTCGTCGATCACGTCGCGCTGCGGCTCGATGCGCGCCCACTCCATCGAGAACCGATAGCTGTCGACGCCGAGGTCCTTGACCAGCTGTAGGTCCTCCATCACGCGCGAGTAGCCGCGCACGGCGTCGCCGACGAAGATCCCTTTGCCGATCCCGCCCATGGCCTCGGGCAGCGTCCACACGTACCAGTCGACCGCGGTGTTCCCGTCCTCGATCTGCGTCGCCGCGCTCGCGACGCCGAACCGGAACGAACCGCGTCCCGCGGGATCCGCGAGCGAGCCGATCGCCGGAAATTCGATCGGCGGACCACCCCCACTCGGCCCATCATCGCCACAACCACAGAGCGCGAGCAGGACACAGACGCGTTTCACGCACCGAGCTTACTCGCGTATGCTGGCTCGCGTGCGGATCTATTTGGTACGCCACGGCGACGCGGTTTCAGAAGAGGATGCCGGCAGTGACCGAGATCGCTGGCTGTCGCCGCGTGGCCGCGAAGCCGCACGCGTGCTCGGACGGCTCCTGCGCGAGCAGTCGATCACCCCCGACGCGATCCTCTCGTCGCCGTTGCCGCGTGCCGTGCAGACCGCGGAGCTGATCGCGGCCAGCCTCGACTATCTGGGCGTCATCTCATCGCGCCGTTGCTTCGAGCCGTCGGCGCACCCGCGCGTCGCGGCGCAGGAGCTGATGGCGGCGGGCGAATCCGTGATCGTCGTCAGTCACGAGCCGGCCGTCTCGACGCTCGGCGCGTTCCTGCTCGGCCTCCCCGCGTTCCCGTCGTTCCGCACCGCGCAGTGCTGCGCGATCGAAGACGGCAAGCCGACATTCACGGCGCGCGCGGACCTCGCGACGATCCAGGCGCTGTTCGTCTAGCGTCGAAGCAGCGCGCGGATCCGCGGCGTG
>Ga0316603_10001425_pt1 | contig 12706 bp, 11 predicted proteins | sample OWC_soil_day10_n_FD_207649 | JGI IMG/M metagenome (GOLD analysis project Ga0316603, IMG submission 207649) | Wetland soil microbial communities from Old Woman Creek delta, Ohio, United States - OWC_soil_day10_noCT | ecosystem: Environmental > Terrestrial > Soil > Wetlands | place: USA: Ohio...
GGCGCCAACATAATCGTGAACGAGGATAGCCTGACGGTGAAAGGACCATGCAAATTGCGCGGATCCGACATCAATCCACACAACGATCATAGAATTGCCATGGCCTGTGCTGTTGCCGCGTTGGGTACAGATGGTGAAACCACAATCCATGATGCGGAATGTGTGAAAAAGTCTTATCCCAGATTCTTCAATGATCTACATAGTTTAGGAGGAAATGTGGTTGGCGGGAAATTCGATAGGTAAAGAATTCACAGTGACATCATTCGGCGAGAGCCATGGAAAAATCATAGGCGTCATAATTGACGGTTGCCCTGCAGGACTCCAGCTATCGGAAGCTGACATCCAACCAGAATTAGACAACAGAATACCTCGACAACCAAAGATAGTCTCCGCAAGAATCGAAAAAGACATCGTCAAAATTCTCTCTGGAGTCTTCAACGGGTTTACCACAGGCGCGCCAATTTGCATGATTGTGGAAAACAAGGAAGCAGATTCCAGCGAATACGACGCGATAAGGAATCTTCCCCGACCCGGACACGCTGACTATACATCTTGGAAAAAGTACGGAGGCTTCGGAGATTTCCGCGGTGGAGGAAGATTCTCAGGAAGAGCCACCGTGGCGTTAGTAATGGCTGGTGCAGTTGCAAAGAAGTTGCTTCGAAAATATGATGTGGACGTACTCGCTTATACTAGCTCGATCGGCAAAGTGAAACTGGAACGCCAGAAAACCTACGAGGAAACAAACAAAAACAGATTTGAGAACGCTGTCAGGTGCCCAGACACATCTTGCGCGGGCGAGATGGAAACAGCGATAATTGAAGCCCGAAAACAAGGCGACAGCCTAGGAGGCATAATCGAAGTGCTCATCATGAATGTCCCCCCAGGAGTTGGCGAACCACTTTTTGATGGTTTGGATGCCGACCTGGCGAAAGCCCTCTTCGCTATACCAGCAGTGAAGGGAGTCGAATTCGGAGCTGGCTTCAAGGTTGCAGAATTGAAAGGCTCGGAAAACAATGACGACTTTCGAGGTCATGAGGGAGAAATTTCAACTCTCTCAAACAACGCTGGAGGCGTGCTCGGTGGAATCTCCACAGGCATGCCCATAATTGCGCGTATCGCCATAAAGCCCACTCCCTCGATCGCGAAGAAGCAGCGAACAGTGAACCTAGCCACGATGGAAGACGCCTCGATCAGCGTGAAGGGCAGACACGACCCATGTATTGTTCCCAAAGCAGTTCCAGCCGTAGAATCAGTGGTGGCAATTACACTGGCAGACCACATGATACGCACAGGACTAATACAGAGAGTCCTAGAGAAGGAGCATGAGTGAAATGGAAGACATTCAGAAACTCAGAAGAAGGATTGATGAAATAGATGAACAGATCCTCCGCTTCCTGGGCGAAAGAGTCGAGATCTGCAGATCAATAGGATTATTGAAGAACGCCCAGGGAATGCCGATCGCTGACCCATCAAGGGAGTATGAGGTTTACACCAAAATCAGAGGAAAAGCAGGCGATTTTGGGCTAGATGCCGACCAAGTGGAAGAGGTATATCACCAAATAGTTAAAATGTGCAGTCTCGTTCAAGAAGCGAAAGATAAAGCCGAATGAGGGATCGACAATGCTGTATGAGATCAACGAGAAAGCACTAAAACTCGAAAGAGCAGGAAAGAAAATAATCAGGCTGAACATAGGCGACCCGGACCTTGCAACGCCAGTTGAGATAGTTGAGGCAGCCTATGAAGCAATGAAACGCGGAAAAACAAAATACTCCTCATCATACGGAGAACTAAACCTTCGCCAGAAACTTTCAGAAATTCATGGTGTCACAGCAGACAACATAGTCATCACGCCAGGCTCAAAATGGGGAGTCTTCTCAACTATGTATCTGATGTTGAAGCAGGGTGGAAACGTCATTATTCCCACTCCCTACTGGACCGCATATGACTTGATTTGCAGGTCACTCGGTGCAGAAACTAGACTGCTGAAAACGAAGCTTGAAACAGGTTGGAAAATTGACACAGAAAAACTGGAAAGCCTCATCGACAAAGAAACACGCATGATAATACTGAACAACCCCAACAATCCGACGAGCAAGGTAATAGACGAGAAGACTCTGAACGAAGTCGTCGAGCTAGCAAATAGAAAGAACATCACGATCCTGTCAGACGAAGTCTACGGCACCATAGCCTTCGTCAAAACGAAAAGCATCCTAAGCTACGGGTCAAACCACATCGTAACCACAGGATTCTCCAAAACTTTCACCATGACAGGCTGGAGAATCGGTTACATAATCGCAAGCAAAGAACTCATCGATCGCATAACCCAACTAAACCAAATTACGGTTAACAACGTACCCGTCTTCATACAAGAAGCCGCGTTGAAGGCTCTGGAGCTGCAGAAAGAACTAGCGACAAAAATCAAGAGAGAATACCAAGAAAGAGCGAGAACAGCATCCAAAATACTCTCTTCAGCAGGGCTAGAATTCACCGAACCCGACGCTCCATTTTACGTGTTTCCACGAAAATCAGGCTTAGACTCGGAGAAATTCACTCTGAACCTACTTGACAAGGGAGTCGCCGTCGCACCAGGGACTGCCTTTGGCGACCACAGGGAACACTTCAGAATCTCGCTCACTGCACCAAGAGAAGAAATCAAAACAGGTCTGGAAAAGATCTGCGAGGCACTCTAATGGTCAGAACCGCTGTTCTAGGCGCCGGCAAAATGGGCGTATGGTTCACCAAGTTCTGCAAGGAAAACGACGAAGAGGTAATCCTTGCAAGCAGGAACAAGGAAAAACTGGCACGATTAAGCAAGGAGCTCGGAGTCGAAACCGCCGACTTCGAAGAAGCGGTCAAGAAAGCTGACAATGTTGTAATATGCGTGTCCATCAATTCGTTCGAGGAAGTTGTCAAGAAAATTGCAGCGAGCGTACGGAAAGGGCAAACCATTGTCGACATCTGTTCCGTCAAAGAGAAACCTGTAAAGATTATGCACAAGCACCTTGGGAAGGCCTTGATTCTGGGCACCCATCCCGTCTTCGGTCCAGGCAGCCGAGGCGTCAAGAACAAAACGTATATTCTCACGCCGACAAACGCGAAGGAAAAGGAGTTCGCCGAGAAATATAAAGGATGGCTGGAGAAAGTGGGAGCACGCGTCTTCATCATGTCTCCAAGAAAACACGACGAGTTGATGTCTGTAGTACTGGGAATGCCGCACTTCTTAGGATTGGTCTCCTGCGATGCCCTCTTGGAGCAAAGCGGGTTTGCTGACGCTAAAAAAGTTGCCGGCACCACCTACAAGATGCTCCTGACTTTGGCGGAAGCCACCGCATTGGAGACCCCGGACCTCTTCGCCACACTCCAAACTAGCCTGCCCGACCTTGAACGAATCGAAGATCTGTTTATCTCTAAAGCAGAGGAATGGCTGAGTTTGGTAAAGCAGAAAGACTCTGCGGCTTTGGTTAAGAAGCTGGAACAGTTGAAAGAGAAGCTTCTCCTAGAAGACCGCGAATACGAGAAGTCATACGAAACAATGTATAAGATGCTGGAAGCCTCAGAGAGGTAGCCTAAGCAGCCCTAGGGTAGGAACCCAAGATTTTTACGAAAACAGCGTATTCACTTAACGCGCCTAATACTTCTGCGCAGCGCGGTTCGCTTCGATGCCCTTCAAAATCTAGGTAGAAGTTGTATTCCCAAGGCTTCTGCCTAGTAGGTCTCGACTCGATTCGCGTCAGGTTAATGCCTCGCTTGGCAAACTCGCCCAACGCATTGTAAAGCGAGCCAGGCTTGTGCGCTGCAGAGAAAATAATCGAAGTTTTGTCTTTGCCCGTTGTTGCCGCATCTTCTTTGGATAGGACGAAGAAGCGCGTATAGTTCTCAGGGTTGTCCGCTATGTCCCGAGCTATGATTTTCATCTCATAGAGCTCAGCCGCCCTTTCGCTTGCCACTGCCACCGCATTCTTCATTCCTTTCTCCTTGAGCATCTTGACACTGCCAGCGGTATCATATGTTGGTATGAGTTCCCAGCCTGACTTTTCCAGAAAGTTGCGGCATTGCGCCAGAGCTTGGGGATGAGAAAAAACGGTTTCAACGGCGTCCAGGTTTGTATTCGGGTTGGCAATAAGGCAATGTTCGATTTTTATGATGACTTCTCCGCGTACTTTCAAGTCGTACTTTAGAAATAAATCGTATGTTTGGTTAACGCTGCCCTCTATCGAGTTTTCGATCGGAACTACACCGTATTCAGCTTTTTTTTTGGTCACGCTTTCGAATGTCTCGGTGAGGTCTCGACAGGGCACAACTGTGACTGATTCGCCGAAGAATTTGTAAACTGCGCTTTCGCTGTAGGCACCTTTTTCGCCTTGGAAGGCTACTTTCACTTTTTGTTTCCCTGCTTCCTCGTTTTGATGAGGCACTTGTTTATACCATTTATCATTGCTTCGACGCTTGCCATTACGATGTCTTCTCTGGCAGCGCGAGCTGATACGATGTTGCCTTTCGCATCTTCGACTTTTATTACAACTTCAGCAACTGCGTTTGAGCCACCGGTTATGGCTTCAAGGCGGTACTCTTTCAGCCTAATTTGCTCCAAGTTATGCGTGAGCTTCTGTATGGCTTTTAGCACAGCGTCTACGGGCCCAACACCTGTTTCAGCCGCAACGTATTCCTTCCCATCCAAAGCGAGTCTAACTGAGGCGGTGGGAATAACTTTGATACCGGTAACCACGGCTAAATCGCATAGGTCGACAATTTTTTCTTCTCCGACAACTTCGCCCATGACTGCCGAAGTCAAAGCCAGCAAGTCCGCGTCAGTTACCAACTTGCCCTTGTCACCAAGGTCCTTGACTCTTTGCACAATCTCTTTCAACTGCTGCTCATTTGGATGTATGCCGACTTCTTTGAGTTCAGCTTCAATCCCGCGAGTTCCAGCCAGCTTCCCGGCGACAAGCTTCCTTGTGCGTCCAACCAGCTCAGGTTTGATAGGCTCAAAAGTCAAGGGTTTAACCGTGACTCCGCGAGTGTGAATACCTGATTCGTGGGCGAACGCGTTTTCTCCGACAATTGCCTTGTTTGCTTGTACCTGCAAACCCGCAAGTGTAGAGACCATTCTTGAGGTGCTGTAGAGCAAACGGGTGTTCACGCCTGTTTTGAGCTTGTAGAGCATGTGCAAAGCCATTACAACTTCCTCCAGCGATGCGTTACCTGCCCTTTCGCCCAACCCATTAATTGTGGCATGAATTTGCGTGGCACCGGCTTCTACAGCAGCCAGCGAATTCGCAACAGCCATGCCGAAATCGTCGTGACAATGAACGCTGATTGGTGTTTTGACTGTTTGCTTTAGATCCTCGATCAACTTGAACATAGTTCTTGGAATCATTATGCCAACGGTATCAGGAACATTGAGTCGGTCCATGCCTGCTTTCTCCGCTACTCGGCATATCCGCCTTAGGAATTCCGGTTGGGTTCGCGTCGCATCCATCGGCGAAAACTCGCAGACCAGTCCATGGGTTTTGACATATTCGATTGATTCCGAAGCTGCAGACAGTACCTGCTCGGGAGTCAAATTTACCGCATATTTCATCTGCACTGGTGACGTCGGGATAAAAATGTGAACAGCCTGGACGTCACATTCGATCGCAGCGTCGATGTCGTTTCTATTAGCGCGTGCCAGAGCACAGACCTCAGTACCGAGCTTTTGGCGAACGATTTGGCTGACGACTTTCTTCTCGCCATCCGAAGATGCTGGAAATCCTGCTTCTATCGAATCGACGCCTAAAAGGCTTAGCTGCCCTGCAATCTCGACCTTGTCCTCGAAAGTTAGCGAGACACCTGGCGACTGCTCACCATCACGCAGGGTGGTGTCGAAAATTCGGATCTCGTTTGTCTTTGACCTCATAGACTTTTTCAACCTTTTCTTTAGGTTAGAGCTTCAGCGATGGCTTTGGCCATTCCGATTGTTGTTGTGTTTCCGCCACAGTCCGGGACCGTTTGACGACTGAGTAGCGCTCTGATCACTCCACCTTCTATCGCGCTAGCTGCTTTCAGGCATTGAGCGTCGCTGTAGCGTTCCCCCAGCCAATCCAACATCATTTTCGCTGCCAGTATCATAGAGATAGGATTCGCGGTCTGTTTGCCTGCTCTGTTTGGCGCTGAACCGTGTATTGGCTCGAATAGAGCGAAGTTGTCACCTATGTTTGCGCCAGGAGCCATTCCTAATCCTCCAATGAGTTGCGCCGCTTCATCTGAAAGAATGTCGCCAAATAGGTTTGGGGTTACGAGGACGTCAAATTCTTGTGGCTCCTTGATCAAACGCATCGATGCCGCGTCAACATACAACTCGTTGAACGCAATATCGGGATATTGTTTTGCCACATCGCGACAGACACTGGAGAATAACCCGTCTGTAATGCGCATCACGTTGGCTTTGTGTATGGCTGTAACTTTTCTCTTGCCATTCCGCATTCTGGCCAGCTCGAAACCTTTTCTGGCTATGCGCTCAGTGTTCTTTCGGGTGATTACTCGCAAGGCAACCGCCGTGTCGCCCAAAGAGAACTCCAACCCTTTGTACAGGTCTTCAGTGTTTTCTCTAGCGAATAGCATATCTATGTCAGGTCTCATCGAAGCAGAATTGGGATAGGATTTTATCGGACGCAGGTTGGCATACAGATCGAACATAAGCCTCAGCTTCACGATTACATCGGCTGCAGTCTCGCCTACAGGTCCTTTGAGGCACGCATGGGATGCCTGGATCTTTTCAACGGTATCATTGGGCAGAGCGGTACCTCTTTTCTGAAATGTCGCGTCTCCTGCCTCAGCTTCAACGATGTCGAATTTCAAGCCGAAATTAGCTTGGGCAGATTTCAGAACAGCTAGGGTTGCCTCTGTTAGTTCTGGACCTATGCCGTCTCCTGGAACAAGGGATATTTTGTATTCGGTCATTTCTTTTTCAATCTCCTCTGTAAGTTTTCGATAAGTCCCCCATCTGCAAGTATCTCTTGAATTAATGAAGGGAGCTTCACCCCACTTAGGGATTTGCCACTGGACTTATTTCGCACCACTCCAGAATTGAAGTCTATTACAACTTCATCGCCGGAATTGACTGCGGCCAAAATGTCCCTGCACTCAATAACTGGCAGACTTATGTTTATGGCGTTGCGGAAGAAAATCCGGGCAAACGACTCAGCCACGACGCATTTCACGCCAGCATGTTTCAGAGCCAAGGGTGCCTGCTCCCTGCTGGAACCGCAACCAAAGTTCCTTCCAGCGATTAATACGATGCCCTTTGATGCTTTTTGAGGAAAAGAGGGATCTAAGCCTTCCAAGGCATGTTTTGCCAAATCAGTTGGGCTGGTTAACACTAGGTATTTTCCAGGTAAAATTACATCGGTATCAATATTGCTTCCGAATTTGATGGCTGGTCCTGAAACCTTCATTTTCAGGCCCCCAAATCGTTAGGATCAGTTATGTGACCAGTAATCGCAGAAGCTGCCACAGTCGCAGGCGATGCCAAGTAGACACTCGCCTTGGTGCTACCCATTCTTCCGATGAAGTTGCGGTTTGAAGTACTGACGCATGTCTCGCCCGGAGCCAGCAAGCCTATGTGTCCTCCTAGGCAGGGACCGCAGGCTGAGCCACATACTATAGCACCTGCACCTGTAAATATTTCCAGCAAGCCTTCCCTCACTGCCTGCTTGTAGACTTCTTGAGAGGCAGGGATTACCAGCGCGCGGACTCCTTCTTTGACAGTTTTTCCTCTCAGGATTTCTGCTGCCGCCCATAGGTCCTCGATTCTGCCGTTCGTACAAGAGCCAATGAACGCTTGATCAACCGAGACGCTACTCAATTCAGAAGCTGGCTTAATGTTATCGACAGATGATGGACAGGCAACAGATGGTCCCAAACCGGAAATATTCAACTCTGTGGTCTTTTCGTATTTGGCGTCAGCGTCACTGTTGAAGCAATCATAAGGTTTGCCAGTTCTTCCCTGAAGGAACTTCTCAGTGGCTTTGTCTGGCTCAACAACTGCGTTCTTTGCACCCATTTCAACAGCCATATTGCAGAGTGTCATTCTACCTGACACGCTCATCTCTCGTACAGTTGAACCTGCAAACTCAACGGCTTTGTAGGTTGCCCCATCAACGCCAATCCTTCCTATTATCGAGAGAATCAGATCTTTGGGCGCAGTGAACTTCTTGAACTTGCCGCTGACAACTATCCTCATGGTCTCGGGGACTTTCAGCCATGTTCTTCCCGTGGCAAATACAGCTGCAGCCTCGGTTGAACCGATGCCAGTGGCAAACGCGCCAAAAGCTCCGTATGTGCAGGTGTGAGAGTCGGCACCCAATATGACTGTTCCTGGCAGAACATGCCCCTTCTCAGGCATTACTTGATGACATATTCCGCCCCTGCCCACATCATAGAAATGGGTGTTCTGTTCTTTGGCGAAAACCCGCAGCATCTTGTGAAGCTCAGCTGCTTTGACGGATTCAGCTGGAACTTGGTGATCGAGGATTATCACTATCTTTTTGTTGTCCCAGACGCGAGAGACACCTATCCGATTGAAAGCCTCTATTGCCAGCGGCCCAGTCAGATCGTGAACCATAATGACATCTACGTTGGCGTCAACTATTTCGCCCGCTATGACTTTGTTTTTTCCTGAGGCTTTTGCCAATATCTTTTCAGTTATGTTCATTTCTTAATCCCCGTTAGGTTGATGAGGCTATTCGCCTTCGAAGTCAAGGAGATAAGCGTTTCCGATTATGCGCGAAGTTTTACTCGTCGACTTTTAGAGACTTGACGCCGCGGGATAGAGCGGTCAGACCTGTTCTGGCGAGCTCGGCTATTCCATAGGTTTTCATCAAGTTCAGAAACGCGTCTATTTTGTCAGGCGTACCCGTAATCTCAACCATTAGCGATTCGGTTGAGACGTCGACCACACGTCCACGGAAGACTTCGACGCAGTTGATAATGTCGCTACGGCTTTTTATGTCGGGAACGTTAACTTTGACGAGCGCGAGTTCGCGGGTGACTATGCTTTCTGGCTCCAGTTGGTTGACCTTGACCACATCTATGAGTTTGTTCATCTGTTTCGCTATCTGCTCAAGGGTTTTCTCATCACCGCTCACAGTTATCGTCATTCTGGTCAAGCCTTTTTGTTCCGTATGACCGACTGTTATGCTTTCTATGTTGAATCCCCTGCGTCGAAACATGTTGCTAACACTGTGCAGAACTCCGGGTTTGTTTTCAACGAGAGCAGCAATAACCACTGTCTTTTGATTGTTCTCCATTTCTAGTAGTCACCTACCTGCTGACCTAAGCCACAGCCTGGCGGAACCATCGGAACAACATCTTCCTCAGAACCAATCGGAACGTCGATGACCGTGGTCACTTTGCTCTTCAAAGCTTCACTTACAGCCTTTTGAAACTCCGGAATAGAGCGGGCTCTTAGCCCCTGTGCACCGTAGGCCTCTGCCAATTTCACCATATCTGGTGAAGTGCCAAGCTTTGTAGCCATGTAGCGTTTCTTGTAGAACATGCGCTGCCACTGAGCGACCATGCCGAGCATGCTATTGTTGAGAACTATCACTGTGACCGGTATGTCTTCGGTTACACTGCATGCAAGTTCCTGTTCGGTCATTATGAAACTGCCGTCTCCTGCAATATCTACCACTGGGCGGTCAGGGCATGCGACTTTTGCTCCTATCGATGCGGGGAAACCGAAGCCCATGGTGCCCAAGCCGCCGCTGCTTATGAACGTACGCGGTCTCAAAGCCTTGAAATATAGAGCACTCCACATCTGGTTTTGCCCAACCTCAGTCGTGACTATTGTACTCTCTGGAAGGATTTTGCGCAAGGTTTGTAGAATGGTTTTGGGTTTGAATTCTTTTGGCTCGTTTTGTTCTGATGGATTTAGCTGATTTCTGACATCCTTGATACGCGTTTGCCAAACGCTTTCCGGATTCTTTTTGACCTGGTGGATAAGGCGTTCGTAGATGCTACTCAGGGCTTTCTTGGCATCTGCCACGATGGGTACATCCACTTCAATGTTTTTGCCGATTTCTGCGGCGTCTATATCTATGTGGATTTTTTTGGCTGAAGGACAGAAAGTATCCGTGTTTCCAGTGGCGCGGTCTCCGAAACGCATCCCTACAGCTAAGAGTACGTCGGCTTCAAGAATCATTTTGTTCGCCAGCGGATTCCCATGCATGCCTATCGTGCCGAGGCTCAATGGATGGATCTCTGGAAAACTGCCTTTCCCCATGAAAGTAGTAGCGACTGGAGCCAGCAAGAGCTCAGCTATTGTGAGAAGTTCATCGCTAGCATTAGCGCTTATGACTCCGCCCCCAGCGAGTAGCACTGGGCGCTCAGCTTCAGCAAGTAGCTCTACGGCTTTGCGGATTTGCAGGGGATGCGGATTGGTTGTGGGGTTATAACCGCGTATGTCTATGTGTTCTGTCCACTCAACTGCCGCAACTTCAGCCTGAATGTTCTTCGGGAAATCTATGAGTACTGGTCCGGGCCTGCCTGTGGAAGCAACATAGAAAGCTTGACTCACAGCTTGAGGGATCTCAGCAACCGTGCGAAGCTGGTGATTATATTTTGTGATGGGTGTAGTTATGCCGATAATGTCCGCTTCTTGGAAGGAATCTCTACCTATCATGTAACTTGTGTTGACTCCGCTCGATGGAACTTGACCAGTCAGAGCAATGACAGGCGAAGAATCCATGTACGCGTTGGCGATTCCCGTAACGAGATTGGTGGCTCCTGGACCGCTTGTAGCAAAGCACACACCAGGCCTTCCGCTAGCCCGAGCGTAGCCATCTGCTGCATGAGCAGCTCCCTGTTCATGCCTAACAAGTATGTGCCTAATTTTTGGGTGATGACAAAGGGCATCATAGACTGGTAGTATAGCCCCGCCTAGGAGACCGAAGACTTCTTTGACACCCTGTCGTTCAAAGGATTCTAGCAGCGCATCAGCGCCAGACATTTTGGTGGCTGTCATTTCATGTATTCCTCTCTTTCTAGAAAATGATCGTGCACGTATCGTGCAAGATTGCTGTTCAAGAATTTATTTCTAATGGTTACGAAGAGGTTAGAGGGGTTCCTAAATAAAGCGATTTGTCGGTACCCGACGATCCCAACTATTGAGGTGGCGATCCCTCACTTCAATTTGCCTCCGTGAAACCTCACGAACAGTTGAAAACAAACGGTCCTGTGCAAATAAAAAGATTACGGTGTCTGGATATCGCCGCTCGTTCCTTTGGATTGCTGGAGTTGCTTATGCCTATGTTCTGTTATTTCTTGTTGTTGTAGTCAGTTGTCAACACGTTCATGCAGCCAAGTACTGCATCCATGCTGGCCATAACAATGTCTTCGCGTACGCCCATCGCTGTGGCTACTCGGTTGCCTTTGCGCATTCTAACGGTTACTTCGACCATTGCATCGGTTCCGCCAGTAATTGCCTTAACGTTGTACTGCTCCAGAAGAATTGGCTCCACTTCAGCAATTGCTCGCTTAACAGCGTTTATTGCCGCATCCACTGGACCTACGCCCATCGCTGCACCGCTGACTTCTTTCCCGTTGAGTTTCAGGCGAACCGAAGCTGTTGGTGTCACTGTGCTGCCACTGACGACTGTAACCTCGTGGAGTTGAATCGGTTTCTCCTTGCTCAATCCCAATACTGACTCGGCAATCGCCAGCAAATCTGCATCCGTAACGGTTTTTCCTTTGTCACCAACCGCCTTGACTCGCTGGAATATTTCTTTCAACTCTTCCTCGCTAGGCGTCATGCCCATCGCCGTCAAAGCTGCCTTGATGCCCGCAGAGCCTGAGTGTTTTCCAGGTGCCAAACGTCTTGTGCCTCCGACGAGTTCGGGCTCAATTGGTTCGTAGGTGCCAGGATGCGCCAACATACCTTGAGTGTGAATGCCGGATTCATGGGTAAACGCGTTTTCGCCCACAATTGCCTTGTTAGGCTGTACATATACCCCAGTCAAGCGTGATACGAACTGTGAGATGGTGTACAACTGTTGGGTCTTTATGTCGAGCTTCTGTTTGTGAAGTGCGATTAGGGAAACAACAATTTCTTCCAGTGAAGCATTTCCGGCGCGTTCGCCCAGACCGTTTATTGTAGCGTGGAACTGATTTGCCCCTCCGCGCAACGCGCCTATTGTATTAGCTACAGCCATCCCAAAGTCGTTGTGACAATGCACGCTAACCACTGGAACGGTGAGAGAATCTCGCAGGTCAGCAAACAACTTGTAGCTTCGCTCAGGGGTTAAAACTCCAACGGTGTCGCAGGCCACGATTCTGTCTGCCCCAGCTTCAATGCCCGTTGAGAAGACCTTCTTCAGATAGGACACATCTGCTCGCGTTGCATCTTCCGCTGACAACTCCACAACGAGTCCACAATTCTTGGCGAGTTTAACCATGTCGCGAGTTATCTGCAGAACCTGTTCGCGAGTTTTCCTCAGCTTCGCCTCTATGTGCAAATCGGAAACAGGAATTATCAGGTGGATACTGTCAGCACCTGCCTTCGCCACAGCTTCAATATCTCCGCGCGTGCCACGAGAAGCGCTACAGATTTCAGCTTTCAAACCTGCTTTGGCAATTAGTTTGACTGCTTCCATCTCGCCATCGGAGACTGCTGCGAAACCTGCTTCAATAACGTCGACGCCGAGCTCGTCCAAGCGCTGAGCTATGCGC
>Ga0316603_10001427_pt1 | contig 12703 bp, 7 predicted proteins | sample OWC_soil_day10_n_FD_207649 | JGI IMG/M metagenome (GOLD analysis project Ga0316603, IMG submission 207649) | Wetland soil microbial communities from Old Woman Creek delta, Ohio, United States - OWC_soil_day10_noCT | ecosystem: Environmental > Terrestrial > Soil > Wetlands | place: USA: Ohio...
GCACGGGCGAGAGGCTTTCGTACTGCCGGTGAAGGCGAGTCACGGCATCCGGCGATCCCGCAATCGAGCGGCCGAAACGCACGGCGGCCGCCGCCAGGCTGTCCGCCGGGATCTCTGCGAGTGCGCGGTCGATGGCTGCGTCGATGTCGCGTGCGGCGGGTATGGCCGCGGCCATGGCAGCGATGAAAGCGGCGGCGTGGACGCCCTCGCCGCGATGCGAAAGCGACGCGTCCCGGCGCGCGAGATCAGCGGCCAGTGCTGGCTGGCCCGGGCAGACCCAGCCGTACAGGTCACTGCGGATCTGCGCCCCGATCCACTCATTGAACTCGTTGCTGGAGCACTCGGCCAGGTCGAAGCCAGGGGCAGCCCCGTTGACGAACTGCTCCGCCATGTTGTCCAGGAGGACGCGGTACGCCTCACGCTCGGCGGTCCAGACCGTGCCTGCAGGCAACAGCCGCAACCAGGCGCGCGCCACGTCGGCCGTCTCCAGGGCGGCGCCATGGGCTTCGAGCAGGATCAGCGCCAGCACGGTGTAATTGATGTCATCGTCGGGCTCGGCGCGGACGAATTGACCCAGGCAGCAGTTGCGGCCGGTACGGGCCACGAGCGTCGCCTCGACCAGGGGCACATAGTCGCGCAGCGGCAGAGCTCCGGCTGTCCGCAGGTATTCTTCCACCCCGCGGAGTCCACGCTGAAACGAAAGCACTTCGAGCGGTTTGCCCAGCAGGCAGCCCGAGACGCGACCCTGCCAGGCCGCGCGGACGCGCTCTGGATCAACCCGCATGGCCCCTCTGGCGTCGGCCGTCAAGACGGGCCTCCATTGTCATTCCCCCGGGCGCTTCAGTCATTCGTTCCCGACCGGTACGGGCACTGCGATTCTAAATCACGCCCGCGGTCGTTGACAGCGTTGTCATTGTTAATTATAAGCAAGCCTGACAGCGCTGTCAGTGCCGGGGCAGACCGCAGGGGATGGTGGCACGACAGCGGGACTGGCCGGGCGGGAACGACGCTCGGCCGATCCGAGGCGGGGCAGCAGCAGGCCTCGAACGAAAACTTTGAAACTGGGGGATTTGATGTACAAGCCGACCGATTACCGGACTCCTCTGGCGCAGGCGATCGCACTGGCTCTCGGCGTCGCTACGCTGACGCCAGCTTTTGCGCAGGGCACTGATGCGCAGGGCACTGAAGAGCCAGCCGCAGAACTCGAAGAAATCGTCGTCACGGGTATCCGCGCCAGCCTGATTTCGGCGATGGACATACGGCGCGAATCGTCCGGCGTGGTTGACGCCATCACGGCCGAGGAGATGGGTAAGTTCCCCGACCAGAACCTCGCCGAGGCGCTGCAGCGCATTCCGGGCGTATCGATCGACCGGTTCAATGGCGAGGGATCCCGCATCACCGTCCGCGGCATGGGCCCCGAGTTCAACCTGGTCCTGCTCAACGGCAGGACGATGCCGACGGCCGGCGGCCGGTCCTTCGATTTCAACGACATCGCGTCGGAAGGCGTCAGTGCGGTCAAGGTCTTCAAGACCGGCAGGGCCGACCTGCCTACCGGCGGCATCGGCGCGACGGTCAATATCGAGACTGCACGGCCGCTCGACAACCCCGGCCTCCAAGGCGTGATCAGCGGCAAGGCCGTGCACGAGACGTCCTCGCAGGACTCGGACGTCGGCAATCTCAGTGAGGTTACCCCGGAGTTCGCCGGCATTTTCAGCAACACCTTCGCAGACGGCCGGTTTGGCATACTCCTCTCCGGCTCTTACCAGGAACGCGACAATCGCGAGGAGAATGCCAGCGTCGACAACTGGCAGCCTAACGGGCAGTTGAATGGCGGCATCGTCAACGACAACAACCAGCGTGAAGACGGCACGTGGTGGCATCCCCAGAACGTCGGCTACGGCTGGTCGGATATCTCGCGAACCCGCATCAACGGCCAGGCGGTACTACAGTGGGCGCCAACCGACCGCGTGACCGCGACGCTCGATTACACCTACTCAGAGCTGGAGTTGGAGAAGGATTCCAACAGCGTCGGCATCTGGTTCCAGAACCCCAACGTGGAAGCCACGATCAACGAGCGCGGCACCGTCACGCAGGTCTCGCAGGCAGGCGGTGACTTTTCGACCAATATTGCCCGCGATCACACTATCAAGGAAAACGATTCGCTGGGACTGAATCTCGCGTGGCAGGCAACGGACGACCTGAAGCTGACCCTGGATGCGCACAGCTCTTCCTCGGAACTTCGTGGCGGCGACATCGGCGGCGAGACCTTGAGCTCGGCAAACTTCATCATCGGCAACACCAGTTGCCCGTGGTGCGACCCGAACGCGGGGTTCGGGCCGCCGACGGCGGACCTCAACGTCAAGAGCGCCTCCTATGGCAGCGGCGGCATACCGACCATGTCATACGACTTCAAATACCCGGATGGCAGCATCAACGCCGAGTACCGGCCCAGTGACATCGGCTCCCTGTTCGGGCAGGCGTTCAACACGCAAGTGGAGAACGACGTCGATCAGCTCCAGCTCGGCGGCAGCTGGAAGAATGCCGACGAGGGCGCCATCAGCCGCATCGATTTCGGGTACGGATACACGAATCAGGAGTCTGCCACCCAGAATGCATATTCGGGCCTGCTGCCCGCCGGCTTCTGGCTGACGTCGGCCCAGTACTGGGCTGACGACAAATGGAACCGCGGCAACTATCGCGGACTGCTGAGCGGCTTCTCCAACGGGGGCGGCTTCTCGAACGCCAATTTCTTCACGACTTCCTTCGGCAATGCGCTCAGCCAGTTCGAGACCATCGGCACGAACGACCCCATCAGTTCCGTCTACTGGCCGGGCTGGGGCGCGGATTACCAGGACCCGTCCGGCACGCGCGGCCGCTTCTGGTCCGGCCCGCTCAGCAACAACGGTACGTCGGTGGTGGAAGAGACCATTCACTCCCTGTACACGCAGATGGTGATGAGCGGCGAGTTCAACGGTTTCCCGGTCAACGCCGTGCTCGGACTGCGCTATGACGACACGTCGATGGAATCGTCCGGCCAGGAAGTGCCTGCAACCGCCATCGTCTGGGTCGGCGGGAACGAGTTCCAGTACGAAAAAGCGGATCCCACGAATGTCACGGGGGACGGCAACAACGAATTCTGGCTGCCCAGCCTCGATGTCGACGTGGACGTGATGGACGACGTCAAGGGCCGGTTCTCGTACAGCCGCTCAATTGCGCGTCCGCCGATCGGCGCGCTCTCGCCCACGCGGACGTTCGAGGGCAACCCGAACGTCAGGAACCGCAAGGTCACCGCCGGCAACCCGGAACTGCTCCCGTACGTGTCGGACAACTTCGACCTGTCGCTGGAGTGGTACTACGCCCCGGGCAGCTACGTGTCGGCCGGCTATTTCAGGAAGAAGGTGGACAACTTCCTCATATCGACCATCGTCCAGAGGACTTTCGACGGGCTCACCGATCCCTATGTCGGAGCCGCCGCCGAGCAGGCCCGTGCCCAACTCACGGCCGAGGGCATACCGACCACCGACCAGAACGTCTTTGCGCGCGTCAACCAGAATCTCGGCGTGCCGCTGACCACCCCCATCAGGGCGGAGCCGGATGACCCGCTCGCGGTCTTCGACGTCACGACGACGACCAATGCGGAGATCGGCAACCTGTACGGCTGGGAGCTGGCGGTCCAGCACATGTTCGGCGACACGGGCTTCGGCATCCAGGCCAATGCGACTATCGTCAGTGGCGACGTCGACGCGAACCGCAACGTCATCAACCAGAGCTTCGCACTGCCCGGGTTGAGCGATTCGGCGAACTTCACGGTCTTCTACGAAAACCATGTCGTGTCGACCCGCCTTGCCTATAACTGGCGGGACGAGTTCCTGAGCGGCTTCGACCAGTACGGCTCGCCGGTATACAACGAGTCCTACCAGCAGCTGGACTTCAATGCCACCTGGTTCGCGACGGAAGACCTGTCCGTGTTCTTCGAGGCGATCAACATCACCGAGGAAGTGCAGCGCACCTACGTCCGTTACGAGGAACAGTTCCTCCGCGGCAACCAGTACGGCGCCCGCTACAACATCGGTGCACGTTACAGGTTTTAATCGGTAAGCTTTGTCGTTACATTAAAGCCGCTGCTCCTGCAGCGGCTTTTTTTTGCATGACAGAATCGACCGAGACCCCGATGAACCGGATCGTGATCGTTGGCGGCGGCAGCGCCGGCTGGCTGACCGCGGGCCTGCTGGCGGCCCGATATAACGGGGCCGGCGGGCAGGACATCAGCATTACGCTGGTCGAGTCGCCCGACGTCAGGACCATAGGCGTTGGCGAAGGGACCTGGCCGACGATGCGCGGCTCCTTGCAGAAGATCGGGATTTCCGAGACCCAGTTCGTGCGGGAGTGCTCGGCGGCGTTCAAGCAGGGTACCCGGTTCGTCGGTTGGGTCACGGGAGAGGATGGTGACTGCTACCACCACCCGTTCACGGCACCGGCGGGTTACACGGGCATCAACCTCGTCCCCTACTGGCAACCCGATAGAGGCCGGGTGACTTTCGTCGATGCAGTGAGCCCGCAGGGATACCTCTGCGACAAAGGGCTGGCGCCTAAGCAGGCGACGACGCCGGAATTCGCGGCGGTGGCCAACTATGGCTACCACCTCGATGCCGGCAAGTTCGCAGAACTGCTGCAGCGGCACTGCACGTCGGCCCTTGGCGTGCGGCACGTGCTCGATCATGTCACTGCGATCAATGGCGTGCCGGAAGAGGACATCGCTTCGCTCAGTACCGCAAAGAGCGGTGACATCGAGGGCGACCTGTTCATCGACTGCACCGGCTTCGCGGCAATGCTGATCGGCAAGCACTTCGGCATCCCGTTCGTCGACAGGCGGCACGTCCTGTTCAACGATTCCGCGCTGGCGCTGCAGGTGCCTTACGCTGCGGACGACAGCCCGATCGCTTCGCAGACCATCTCGACCGCGCGCGCGGCGGGCTGGATATGGGACATCGGCCTGACGACGAGGCGCGGCATCGGCTATACGTATTCAAGCCAGCACTCGACTGATGCGGAGGCGGAAGCTGTGCTGCGCGACTATGTCGCGCGCACAGCCGGGGCGGCCGCCAGTGCGCTCGAGCCGCGCAAGATATCGTTCCAGCCCGGCCACCGGAAGAAGTTCTGGCACCGGAACTGCGTGGCCGTCGGCATGTCGGCCGGCTTCCTCGAGCCGCTGGAGGCCAGTGCGCTGGTGATGATCGAGCTCGCCGGCAGCATGATCGGCGAGGAGTTGCCGGCCACCCGGGACGAGATGGATGTCGTCGCCCGGCGATACAACGAGAAGTTCCTCTACCGCTGGGACAGGATCATCGACTTCCTCAAGCTCCACTATGTCCTGAGCCGCCGCAGGGACAGCGATTACTGGGTCGCCAACCGCAGCCCGGAGGGCGTTCCCGAGAGCCTGAGCGAACTGCTGCGCGTATGGAAACACCGCGTCCCGTGGCACAACGACTTTTCGCAGCGCGACGAGGTGTTCTCCTCGGCCAGCTACCAGTATGTGCTCTATGGAATGGGCTTCGAAACGGAGACCAGAGGCGGTGCGCGACGGGGCGATGACGCGGCCAGGGCTCGCAGGCTCTTCGAGGAGAACAGGGACCGTGCCGGCAAACTCCTGCGCAACCTGCCGGAGAACCGTGTCCTGCTTGCGCACATCGTGAAGCACGGGCTCCCGGCGGCGACCATCGGCGAGCCGGCGTCACCGGCGGGCGATTGAGCAGACTGAGGCAGTCATGACCAGGCACGTCCTGCTGGACAACGTCACGCACAAGAACCTCAGGGTCCGCACGGCCCTTGAGAAGGGGCGCGGCTATGACGTCAACGTGGTGCGCGTGTTCCCGTCGGAATTCGGGCACCTGCAGCGGGAGTACCCGCTGTTCTTCGTCAAGAATGCGGAGTCCGGCCATTTTGAGACGATCGCCCTGCTCGGCTTCGTTGACCGTGAGAACCTGTACCTGACCGGCACGGGCTGGGAAGCGGACTATGTTCCGCTGACGGTACAGCGGCAGCCCTTTCTCATCGGGTTCCAGGAGCAAGTCGTCGACGGGGTCCCGCGGCAGGCACCGGTGGTGCACGTCGACCTCGACCACCCCAGCGTCGGCGACACGGAGGGAGAGCCCGTTTTCCTGCCTCACGGCGGCGAGAGTCCCTACCTCGAGCGAGTCAACTCGATCCTGGCCGCGATTCGCCAGGGCCATGAAGCCAGCCGCTCACTTTCGCAGTTGCTGGTCGGCCTCGAGCTGATCGAGTCCATCGCGTTGAACGTCGAGTTCGACGACGGCTCGAAGCAGAGCCTGGGTGGCTTGTACACGATCAACCAGGACAAGCTGCGTGGCCTCAGTGCCAATGGCCTGGAAGTGCTGCACGGCCGGAGTCACCTTCGGGACATCTACATGATGCTTGCGTCCCTCCTGAACGTGAAACGCCTGGTCGAGAAGAAGAACCGGCTTCTGTCACGCGCGCGTGGCACGGCGTGAGATGACCCGGATCACCGCAAGCATCCCTGAGATCCGGGATGTCGACGCCGGCCATGCTTTCGAGAGGGTTGCCGCGGAGTCCGCCCCCGTGGTCATCCGTGGCCTGGCTTCGACGTGGCCGCTGGTGCAGAAGGGCCTGGAGTCCAGCGCCGAGTTGAGCCGCTACCTGCTCGGTTTCTACCAGGACACTCCCGTCACGGCATTCGTCAGCGAGTCCGACATCGGGGGGCGCCTCTTCTACACTGACGAACTGGCCGACACCAACTTCAGGCAGATCAAGACGACGCTGGGCTCGGTGCTCGACCGGATTCGGCAGCATGAAAGCGATCCCGCGCCACCGACCGTCTACATGGGGTCGGCGGCGCTGGACCATTTCCTGCCCGGGCTGAGCACCGGCAACAGCCTGCCGCTCGGCGGCATCAAGGCAACCGTACGGATCTGGATCGGCAATCGGACCACGGTCGCGGCGCACTATGATGTCCTCGACAACATCGCGTGCGTCTGTGCGGGTCGCCGGCGTTTCACGCTGTTCCCACCGGACCAACTCGCCAATCTCTACGTGGGGCCGATCGATTTCACGCCGGCGGGGCAGTCGGTCAGCCTGGTGGACCTGGACCAGCCCGACTTCGACAGGTATCCGCGCTTCGCCGAGGCATTGCAGCATGCCCAGTCGGCGGTGCTCGAACCGGGAGATGCGATCTTCATCCCGAGCATGTGGTGGCATCATGTCGAGGCCCTGGAAAGCCTAAACATACTGATCAACCACTGGTGGCGGGACGTGCCGGCTCACATGGGACCCCCCGGTGATGCGCTGCTGCACGCCATCCTGAACATCCGCGACCTGCCCGCGGCCCAGCGCAGGGCCTGGCAGGGGATCTTCGAGCATTACGTCTTCGAGCCGGGAAGCCAGACCGCCGATCACATTCCGCGGCACCGGCGCGGCGCGCTCGGAGAGATCGACGACGACACCGCGCGCAGGATGCGCGCCCTGCTGCGCAATAACCTGAACCGGTGATGGCGGTGTCGGCGCCAGGGCAAGCGTTCGATTTCGGGGTGACATTGTCATGTCGCGAGTGAAACGGGTCGTCATCGTCGGTGGTGGCACGGCCGGCTGGATGGCCGCGTCCGCGCTCTCGAAGTCCTTCCCCGGCATCTTGCAGATCGACCTGATCGAATCCGACGAGATCGGCACGGTCGGGGTCGGCGAGGCGACCATTCCGCCGATCAAGAACTTCCACCTGTTGCTGGGACTCGGCGAGGCCGAGTTCCTGCGGGCCGTGAACGGAACCTTCAAGCTGGGAATCGAGTTCGAGAACTGGGGCGGCCTCGGCGAGCGCTATTTCCACCCCTTTGCGGCTCACGGGACGGACAGCTGGGCTGCGCAGTTCCATCACTACTGGGTGCGCGCGCGGCAGCAGCAGGGAGAATCCGCGCCCATCGATGACTTCAGCTTCGAGGCGGTTCTCGCGCGCGCCGGGAGGTTCGGCCAGGAAGGCGAGCGCAAGGCGGGTTATGCATATCACTTCGACGCCGGGCTGTACGCCAGGCTGCTGCGAGCTATCAGCGAAAGACAGGGGGTCCGCCGGACCGAGGGCATGGTCGTCGACGTGCGACTGGAACCCGACACCGGCTTCATCGAATCGGTCGTGCTCGACTCGGGCCAGATCGTCCAGGGTGACCTGTTCATCGACTGCAGCGGCTTTCGCGGGCTGTTGATCGAGCAGGCGCTCAAGACCGGGTGGGAGGACTGGGGGCACTGGCTGCGCAGCGACCGGGCCGTCGCCCTGCAGACTGAATCCGTCGCCCCGCCAGCGCCATACACCCGCTCGACGGCCCGAAGTTGCGGCTGGCAATGGAAGATTCCGCTGCAGAACCGTGTCGGCAATGGGCTGGTCTACAGCAGCGGTTACCTGTCAGACGACGATGCCCGCAAGCTGCTGATGGACAACGTCGAGGGCAAGCCCATCACCGACCCGAGAACGATAAGGTTCAGGACTGGTCGGCGTCTGAAGCAATGGAACAGGAACTGCGTTGCCCTGGGCCTGGCGAGCGGATTCCTTGAGCCACTGGAGTCGACCAGCATCCACCTGATCCAGAACAGCATCATCAGGCTGGTCAAGCTGTTCCCGTCAGACGGTGTTTACCAGCCGGAAATCGACCAGTTCAACCGGGAGGTGAAGGCGGAGATCGAGCACATCCGCGACTTCATCATCCTGCACTATCACCTTACGCGGAGGGCCGACACGCCGTACTGGAATGCGTGCCGCGAGATGCAGGTCCCCGAGACCCTGGCGCACAAGCTGAGCCTGTTTGGGTCCGGCGGCAAGATTTTCCGTGACGACAATGAGCTGTTCTCGGAGCCGTCATGGATCGCCGTGATGGTCGGGCAGGGCCTCGTGCCCAGGAGCTATCACCCGTTTGCCGACGGCATGGGCGACGATGAATTGAAGGGCCTGATGTCGAGGGTCCGGGCTGGAATCGCGCAACTGGTTGCGCGACAGCCCATGCATCGCGACTACATCGACTTTCACTGCCAGCCCGGCCAAGCGTGAACGACGCAATGCTGTAAAGGTCACCGCGGCGCAGAAGCCCCGGCGCTACCAGGCATAGGCCTCCGGAGCTTCGCCGCCGGGGCCTGGAAAAATTTCCTCCAGGCGCTTGAGCAAGTCCGCATTCAGCGCGATTTCCGTCGCGCGCACTGCGCTTTCCAGCTGTTCCAGCGTGCGCGGACCGATGATCGGGGCAGTAACCACCGGGTTGTGCAGCAGCCAGGCCAGCGCCACGGCCCCGGGCGCCTCACCGATCTCCCTGCAGAGCGCCTCGTAGCGCTCGAGCTTGGAGCGGCTGTTTTCCACCTGCTTGGCAAAATTGGCGTCCATGCGCCGCCCCGCCTGCGCCTTGCCCAGCGCACCGCCCAGCAGGCCGCCGGCCAGCGGGCTCCATGGGATCAGTCCCAGGCCGTAATGGCGACAGGCCGGGATCACCTCGAGTTCGATCGTGCGGTTGTTGAGGCTGTAAGTACTCTGCTCGCTGACCAGGCCGCTCATCCCGCGCCGCGATGCTTCCTGGCAGGCCGTGGCGATGTCCCAGCCGGCGAAGTTGCTCGACCCCACGTAGACGATCTTGCCCTGCTGCACCAGGCTGCTGAAGCCCTGCCACGCTTCGTCCCAAGGGCAGGAGCGATCGACGTGGTGCATCTGGTAGAGGTCGATCCAGTCGGTCTGCAGGCGTCGCAGGCTGCCGTCACAGTGCTTCCTGATCTTGACCGCCGAGAGGCTGCGGCCATCGGCATTGGGCTCGGGTCGGTTGCCCTTGCGCGTCACCGGGTTGTAGACCTTGGTGGCAAGCAGCACCGCGTCGCGACGCCCGCCGCCTTGCGCGAACCAGCGGCCGATGATCTCCTCGGTCGTGCCGTGCTCCACCGTCCAGCCGTAGACGTCGGCGGTATCGAAGAAGTTGATGCCCAGCTCCAGGGCACGATCCATGATCCGGAAGCTGTCCTCTTCGCTGGTGACCCAGCCGAAGTTCATGGTGCCCAGGCACAGGTTGCTCACCAGTGCGCCGTGCGCGCCAAGACGCCTGTGTTGCATCAGCGGGTCCGCACCAGCGACCGCGGCGCCACCTCGACGGTCTTGCCCGTGCTGAACTTCACCTGGATCGGCGTGCTGCGGGCGTTGTAGGCCAGGTAGGTCCGCGCGCCGCTCTTGTCCTTGAACACCGCGTACAACGGCGTGTCGGCCGTGACCGAGAGGTCCGGCGTGCCCATTTCCTTGAGGCTCGCCAGCCAGTAGGCCGTGTGCGAACGGGTATGGCCGGACTCGACGCTGCCCTTGCGGTTCCAGAGCGCGGCACCTGCTTCGGGATCACCCAGCGCCGCGTACGAGGCAATGACGTCCTGCCAGATGTCGGCCGGCGTGCCGTCGCTCGCGCCCCGCGAGTTGTATGCCTTGACCTCCGCCGGCAGCGTCGCAACCAGCCTGCTCACGTACTGCGGGTCGGCACCGAGATAGGTCGAGGCCGTCGTGATCGGCAGCAGGTTGATGCCGAAGATCTGGCGCGGCTCCTGGGTCCACCACGTGTTGTAGGCGTACTTGCCGCCGAACACCATGCTGGCGAACGGCTTGCCGTACTCCGGCGCCAGCACCTGCCGGTCGAGGTCGAACCAGTACTGGTTGACGGACGCGATCTCGCTCGAGAGGAGGAAGGCACCGAGGTCGCGCAGCCGGCGGTCGCCGGTCGCCTCGCCCCACAGCACCAGGCCCGCCCACGCGTTCACCGCCTCGGACGATGATTCCTGGTTGTTGCCGGCGTCGAAGTTCGCGTCACCCGAGGCCCACGAGTGTCCCTCGTAGACGTCGAAGTTGCGCAGGAACGGGAAATCCGCGCGGCCCCGCTCGTCGGTCGCGATGTCGGCGATGACCTTGCCGACCATGCCGCCCCAGTTCTGCTGTGACGCCCACTCCGGGTCCCTGAGCGCGACGTGCGCGGCGCCCATCACCCAGTACCCGTAGTGGAAGTGATGGTCATTCATGGCCTTGATGCTGCCGTACTCCTGCGGAACGCCGGCGAACGTCCCGAGGCTGGAGTCCTGGACGAAGTACGTCGAGCCCTGCCCATCGAACCACGACTCCATGCGGTCCTTGAGTTGCGCGAGGAGTTCGTCGCGCATCTTCGTCTTGCCCTCGGCCTCCGCCACGCTCATCAGCTGCGCGGTCGCGCCCAGGCCCTTGCCGATCCAGTACGTGCCGCGGCCCATCTTGCCGAACAGCTGGGGTGCCTTGGCGAGATCCCCGACGAGCAGGCTGCCGACGCTTTCCTTGCTGGCCGGGTCCTCGAGGCCGGCCCACAGGGGGACGAAGCCGTGGTGGTTGCGCTCGAGGGTGAAGCTGTTGCCCGGCACCATGCGGATGCGGCCGCGCACCGAGTCGTAGCCGTACTGCGACGGGTGCTCGGACACGACACTCGACCAGTGGTGCGGATAGAGGCCCATGAACGTCGTCAGGTTCTGGCCTTCCTTCGCCACCGTCTGCACGCGATAGACCGAGCGGACCTTGCCGGTGGCCTCGTCGTACGACCATTCGACGCGGGTGTCGGTCGGGAAGGCGTAGGCGACGGCGAGGAAGTCGCGCAGCGTCGACGCGTTGGCGTCCGGCAGCCCGGCCACCGAGAAATACCGGGCATCGGCCGGCGGGCGCAGCACCAGCTCGGTCGGTTGCGTCCACTCCCAGGTTGCGCCGGTAGGCGCGAATATCGCGTAGGACCGGCCGGCGATCGTCACCGCCGCCACGCGCGGGTCGCTGCCCGCCTGCGTCGGGTCCGCGAGCACGGCGTCGCGGGCCGCCAACCGGAACCGCACGTCGCCGGTGCTGATCTCGTAGTAGCTGAAGGGACTGCCGTGCAGCACGGTGGCCGTCAGCGACTCGCCGGGGCCCGCGGCCATGCTGACCTGGGCGAGCCAGTCGGAGAACTTCGAGAGCCGCGCGTCGGCGGGCTTGAAGCCCTTGGGCGCGACCACGATGGCGGGCACGTGCGGGTAGCTCAGTTCGAGACTGCCGTCGACGTTGGCGAAGCGTTTGGTCGGCAGGCCGAGTTCGAAGCCTGCCTCGGTCGCCCGGTAGGTCATCGGGTGCGCGTGGATCGGCTGCGACCAGCGCTGGAACATCACTGACGAATACCACTGGTTCGTCGGCGCGGCCTTGCCAAGGGCCTCGCCGCTCACGTACTCGGCCACGGGCAGCACGCCGGCGCTGCCCTTGAGCGTCGTCTGGTAGCCGCCGCGGCCGAGCGTGACGTCCGGGGCCGCGAGCGTGGTCCCGGCGCCCGCCAGCAGCGCCATGCACAACGCGGCCGCCCGCGCCGTCCTGCCGAAAGTCCGGATCTGCCGGTCCCGCGGCGTCGCGTCGCTCGTGCGCATGGCGTTCGTCCTCAGAAGTTGAGATTCGCCCCGAGGGTGAAGGTGTTACCCGACTCGCTGGTGCGCGGGTCGACGCCGCCGAAGGCGATGTTGTTCGGCATGCTGATCGGCGCCGGCCCCTGACGGCCGAACATGATCCGGCCGATACCGGCGTAGGCTTCGACCTTGAACAGCCCGCCGACGGAGAGCTCGGTCATCTGGCGGTAAATGCCCAGGTTCAGGAATACAGCGTTGTTCTCCTGGCCCCACTCGACCGGATTGTCGGTGCTCGCCTTGTTCA
>Ga0316603_10001430_pt1 | contig 12697 bp, 12 predicted proteins | sample OWC_soil_day10_n_FD_207649 | JGI IMG/M metagenome (GOLD analysis project Ga0316603, IMG submission 207649) | Wetland soil microbial communities from Old Woman Creek delta, Ohio, United States - OWC_soil_day10_noCT | ecosystem: Environmental > Terrestrial > Soil > Wetlands | place: USA: Ohio...
CGGGGCAACCTGTCCCCGCTCGCGCCCGAGGCAGGATTTCGGCTCGAGGCCCAGGCTTCGTTCGCGGGGCCGTTCTTCCTCGGCCAGGACACGTTCATCAAGCTCTCGGCCGGCGGGTCGAAGTACTGGCCGGTCGGCGACAACCTCGTGCTGCGTGCAGACCTCCGCTACGACCAGGGCTTTCCGCTCGGCGGCGACTCGCTGCTGCCCGAGGTCGAGCGGTTCTTCGCCGGCGGTGATTCGACCGTGCGCGGCTACGACGACGATCGCCTGGCGACCGAGATCGTCCAGGTCGCGGTGCCCCCGCTCGACAACATCACGCAGATCCGCATCCTGCCCGCCGGCGGGAACATCCGCATGCTCGGCAGCGTCGATGCGCAGCTGCGGATCTTCCGGCTGCTGTCCGCCGGGCTGTTTGCGGACGCTGGCCTCATCACGAACCAGTGGAGCACGGTCACGCTCGACGACGTCCGACCCTCGGTCGGGATGGCCCTCGTGCGCGTCGTGACCCCGTTCGGCTCGTTCGCCCTGGAGCGTGCCATCCCGCTGCGCCCTCGGCTCGGGGATGACCCGCTCGGCCGGTGGCACATCAGCTTCGCGGCGCGCGCTCAGTTCTGAGCGGATTGCAGCCGACGTCCTCGCCGCGCTCCGCGACTCTCGTCGGTCAATGGCCGGCCGGGGTTGACGTCGGCCCCGGTCGCCCGCAAGATGCCGCCCCACCGAAGGAGACTCAGCATGGGACGCGGAGATAATCGTCAGACGCCGAAGATGAAGCGCAAGCGCAGCCAGGCCAAGCTCAAGGCCCGGATCAAGCGCAAGATCACCGCGGCCAAGGCCGCCAAGAAGCCGGCCGCTCCTTCGAAGAAGAAGTAAGCTTGTCGCCGGAGGTAACTCCGAGCACATGACGCCCGACGAAACCCGCTGCGTGATGACGCAGATCGTGATGCCGATGCACACCAACGGGGTGGCCGGCGTGATGTTCGGTGGCGTGATGATGCAATGGATCGACGTGTGCGCCGGCGTCGCGGCGATGCGTCACGCCGGCGGCACCGTGCTCACCGCGTCGATCGATCGGCTCGATTTTCTGTCGCCGGTGCACGTCGGCGAGATCGTGGTACTGCAGGCCCAGGTGAACTACACGTCCCGCACCTCGATGGAGGTCGGCTGCCGCGTCGAGACCGAGGACATGCGGCACCGGACGCGACGCTACGTTACCAAGGCGTACCTGACGTTCGTCGCGATCGATGATCACGGCAAGCCCCGGGCGATCGACAGGCTCGGCCTCGCGACCGAGGCCGATCACCGGCGTCACACCGAAGCGGAGCACCGTCGCGCAGAGCGGCTACGCGCCGCGGGAAGATCATCATGATGGCCGTCAACGTGGATCGCTCGAGCTGGGGACGACTGCGGATCAGCGGCGGGGATCGCGTGCGTTTCCTCCAGGGTCTCACCACCGTCAACGTCGAACAGCTCGCCGACGGTGCGCATGGATGGGGCGCGATCCTGAACCCGAAGGGTCGCGTACTGTCGGTCATCGATCTCGCGCGGACCGGCGATGCGTTCGTGCTGGCGTGCCAGGGTGACATCGCCGAGAAGACCCACGCGATCCTCGAACGCTACGCGGTGATGGACGACGTCGTGTTCGAGCCGATCACCGGCCCCGCCCACCAGACCTGGGATGACCTCGCGCGGGTGTGGACCGCGCCGATCGTCGAGGGTGCCGCGGCCGGGATGCTGGAGGAGTCCGATCGAGCGGTCGAGCGACTGCGGATCTGCGCCGGGTTCCTGCGCTACGGCGTCGACGTCGACGAGGACCACTTCCCGTTCGAGACCCCGCTCGCCAAGCTCCTCGACTACGGCAAGGGCTGCTACGTCGGCCAGGAGCCGGTGTTTCGCGTCCACGCCCAGGGCAACTCGGCTCGGATGCTGCGGGGGCTCGTGATCGACGGGACGGCACCGATCGCCAGCGGCTCGGTGATCGAGCATCCGACCAAAGACAACGCGGGCAAGGTGACCTCGTCGATCGCCAGCGACGGGGTCACGCTCGCGCTCGGCTACCTGCATCGGACCACCTGGGAGCCCGGGGGGACGGTCAAGATCGAGGGCCGCCGGGCGGTCGTTCACGAGCTGCCGATGACGGAGACGCCAGCATGAGAGTGGGGCGGACCGGGCTCGGGCTCGCGCTCGGGCTCGGGCTCGGCGGCTGCACCCTGATCACCGACAGCTTCGTCACCAACGACTTCTCCGGCGATCTTTATCCGATCCAGGTCCAGACCGACAGCGGGGCGGTGGTCGTTGGGCTGCGCGAGCTCGGCACACCCGATCGCGTCGCCGTGCTCGATCTGCTGTCACCACTCACCGTCGTTGACCCCGGCGTCGATGTCGCTCCCACGGTGACCCGGGCTGACTTGATCGTGCTGGGGGAGCGCGGCGGCGTGCTCGACCTGCCCCGTGGTCAGTTCACCAATGCCCGGGTCCTCGCGCTGCATCCGTGCAAGACGTCGAGCGATCCGGCGGCCGACCCGACGTGCTTCGTCGGACCCGACACGGCCCCCCGCCCGTTCGACGCGATCATCGGCGCTGACTCCCTCGCCGGAGACGCCGTGCGGTTACGACTCGGTGACAACCAGGTGTTCGTGCTCGCCGACGTGGCAGGGGGGGAACCACAGCGCGCGCTCGCGTGCGATGCGGTGTTCCCGTCGCCGTACCGCGGGGGAGGAACCCTCGTGCTCGCGGGGACCGAGCTGTCGTTCTCCGGCCGTCGCGTCACCATGCAGACCTGCCTGGGCGACGATCCCGATCCCTCGATCACCCAGAGCAAGCGCGGCACGGATGCGCTGATGCTGATCTCCACCGGCATTGGACGCTCGCTGCTCGGCGAGGCGGCGTACGAGCGATACCGGCTCGTCCACCCGTCAGCGCCGGCGCTCGCCGATCTCCCGATCGAAGCGGTCTCACTCCCGTCCGGATCCATCGAGGGTCGCCATGCGACGATCGATCGGCTGGCGATGGTTGCGCTCTCGAGCGCCACACCCCGCGCTCCGTGTCGGCATGTGTACGCGCATCATCTGTTGCTCGAGCACGACTGCCTCGCTGGCGAGGACTGCCCGTGCGAGAACGGCAGCACGTTCTGCGCGATCCCGTCCATCGTCGAAGTCGCGCCAGCCGCCGGGCTCGACATGCTGATCATCCCCGATGACAACCCCACCCTGCAGGCGCTGCGCACCGAGCTGCGCCCGGATCAGCAGGAGATCGACGGGATCCTCGGCACGAGCGCGCTGCTCGACGCCGAGTTCGATATCGACTATCCCCACGATCGCGTGCTCGCACGATGCACCACCTCGAAATGCGTGACGCGTCCTGCCCTGCCGGCTCGTAGCGAACGCGTGCGGGTGCAGGGCTGCATCGATGCAGGACCCTTGCCGAACTGATCCATCTCGGTCCGCAGCGAAGCAAGGATCGAGATCACCCTACGGCGAGGGTTCCCCTTGGGGGGCCCGTCACTCCTCCAGCGACGTGATCCCGGTCAGGACCTCGGTCGCAGTGCCGCGTGACACGACGTGGCCTCGCTCGACCCGGACCACCTGATCGGCGAGCTGCCGCGCTTCTGCCACCGAGTGGGTCACGTGGACCATCGGGATGGCGAGCTCCGCGACCAGCTCGCGGACCAGCGCGGTGAGCTGCGCGCGCAGATCGCGATCGAGCGCCGAGAACGGCTCGTCGAGCAACACCAGCTGAGGAGACCGCGCGATCGCGCGGGCAAGTGCCACGCGTTGCGCCTCGCCGCCCGAGAACGTGCGCGGCCGTCGATGCGCGAGGTGCGCCACCCCGAGCCGTTCGAGTAGCGCGAGGGCCTTGGGTTGGCGATCGACCCGCTGGATGTGGCCCATCCCGTACTCGACGTTGCCGAGCGCCGACATATGCGGGAACAGCGCGAGGCCCTGAAACACGTATGCCAGCCGGCGCTCGTGGGTCGCGACGTTGATGCTCGCCTGCCCGGTCTTGTGCTCGAGCCAGACCTCGTCTCCGAGCTGGACCCGACCGCGATCAGGCAGCGCGAGGCCGGCGAGCAGCGACAGGATCGTGCTCTTCCCCGACCCCGATGGGCCCATGACACACGTGATGCCGGCCGGGCACGCAAGCTCGACATCGAGCACGAACTCGCCGCGCGCGAGCCGAAGCTCGGCGACGAGCGTCGGCGAGGCTCCCGGGGCGGGCGGTGTGCGGTATGGATCAGCCACGATGGTAATGCAGCCGCCGCGTCATGCGGTTGGCGAAGAACAGCATGGTCACACCGAGCAACGTCGTCGCGACGGCCATCCAGAACACGCGATCGTCGTTCCCTCCGTGCAGCTGTTCCATGACGTAGATCGAGGCGGTCGGCATGCCCTTGATCCGCGAACCGATGACCATCTGGGTCGCGCCGTAATCGCCGAGCGCGCGCGCGAACCCCATCATCGCACCGGCCACGATGCCCGGCGCGGCGAGCGGCAGCACGATCGTGAACAAGATCCGGACCGGCCCGGCACCCAGCGTGCGCGCGGCATTGAGCAGCGTCGGATCGATCGACTCGAGCCCGAGGCGGATCGAGCGCACGACGAGCGGGATCGAGCCGACTGCCGCGGCGATCACCGCACCCTCGAAATTGAACACGATCGTGCGCCCGAACAGCGACTCCCAGGCACGGCCGATCGCGCCCTCGCTGCCGAGCGCGACGAGCAGGTAATAGCCGAGCACCGTCGGTGGCAGGACGAGCGGCGCCGAGATCACGGCGTCGACGAAGTCACGCGCGGGGAGCCGCCGCCATTGCAGGAGCAGCGCGAGCCCGATCCCCACGACGAGCGTCAACAGCGTCGCGAGGGTCGCGATCTGAAACGACAGCCACAGGGGCTCCCAGGTCACTCGGGGATTCTAACCACGAACACCGCGCCGAGGTCGCCTCGCTCCTCGACGTGAATCACGCCACCGTGCGCTTCCACTGCCAGCTTGCAGAAGTAGAGCCCGAGCCCGCGGTTAGCCCGCGCAGCCGCCCGCCGCGCCTCGACCTGGAAGTAGCGTCCGAAGATGGCGTCTCGATCGTTCGTTGGGACAGAGGGGCCATTGTTGCCGACGGCGATCTCGACGCCCTGCGCGTCGCGCTTGACGGCGACCGCACAGCGTCCCCCGCGCGGCGCGTAGCGGGTCGCGTTATCGAGCAGGTTCTCCATGACCCGCGCGAACAGATCGCGATCGAGCCGGACGACCAGGTCCGGATCGCAGGCGACGTGGAACGCAAGCTGGCGGACCTCGAAGTGCGCGCGGTTTCCCGAGCGCGCCTGTTCGATCAGCTCGGCCAGCCGAACCGGCGATGGTTGCACCCGCAGGATGCCGTCCTCGAGCTCGTCGACGTCGAGGATGGTCGACACCAGGCCAAGCGCCTTGCCCAGGAGGGTGTTCGCATCGTCGATGTACTGCAGCGCGCGGGTGCGGCCGGCATCCTCGCCGTCGTCGAGCTCCTCGCGCAGGAGCTCGAGGCAGCCCTGGATCGCGGACAGCGGGCTGCGCAGATCGTGGACCACGAGCGCCGCGAGCACGCGCTTCTTGTCGCGAAGCTCGCGCGCACTATCGAGCTCGGAGGCCACCGAGCTGGCAAGGATGGTCATCGTTATCCGGCCACGCGGTTCCGCCCACCCTCTTTGGCGGCGAACAGGTGGGTGTCGGCCTGCTTGACGAACTCGAGCACATCCTCGATCTCGCCGCGCAGGCTCGCCACGCCGATCGAGACCGTCACCGGGATGATGGCGTCCTCGAACTTGAACTCGGCCGTCTCGACGAGCTTGCGGATCTTCTCGGCGAACTGCATCGCGTTGTAGTGATCGATCTCGGGCAGCACGATCGCGAACTCTTCGCCGCCGTAGCGTGCGAGCACGTCCTCACGCCGGATCCGCGTCTTGATCACCGATGCCAGGTGCTTGAGCACGTGATCGCCGGCGAGGTGTCCGAAGCTGTCGTTGACACCCTTGAACCGGTCGATATCGAACATGATGAGCGACAGATCTCGGCGATAGCGCAGCGCGCGCCCGATCTCGCGCTCCAGCGTCTCCACGAAGTACCGCCGGTTGAACACCTGAGTGAGACCATCGACCGTCGTCAGCCGGTAGATCTCCTCGTGATACGCGTTCTCGATGTTGTTGCCGGAAAGGAACTTGAAGATGCAGCGGCCGACCTTGATGAAGTCGCCGTCGCGCAGGACGTACTCGTCGATCATCTCGTCGTTGACATAGGTGCCGTTGGTCGAACCCATGTCGCGGAGCATGATCGCGTTGCCGGTGTTGATGATCTTGCAGTGGTTGCGAGACACCGCTTCTTGATCGATCTGGATGTCAGCCTTCGACGACCGACCGATGATGATCTGGGGCCGGTTGAGGTTGAACTTCTTGCCGAGCTCCAGACCGTAGATCACGACAAGGCAGGCCTCCTTGGCGACCGGCCGATCACTGATCTTCGAGATGGCAGTGACGACGGTCTTGTTACGGCCGGTATCGCTCACCCGGGCATGATCCTAACAGAAATCCGCGCTGGCGACCTGGCGTGCCCCGCTCGCTGACCCTCGCTTGTCGATCACTCGGTTCGGTCGTCCGTGCATTCGAGCTTGTCGTCCGAAGCCCGCTTGCACAGCAGCACGTCGAGGATCCGGTAGCCTCCGCGCGCAAACCGGTACGATTGCAGGAGCAGCCTGCCGCCGTGTAGGTTCCAGTAGCCTCGGACATCGCGCATGTTGTCATCGCCTTTCGAGGCGAGGGGCTCGAGCGCGGTCCCGGAGAAGGTCCCGGCGTAGCGCGAGCAGTCCTGCGAGCCGGCGCGGGGGGCAACGAACACGTTCCAGAAGCAGTTCCCGTCCTCGGTGCACATCGCGCGATCGACGACGATGCTCTCGGGCCGACCGTCGCCATCAAGATCGCGATCGGCTCGATCGGGACGAGGTGAGCTGCCCATCACGCCATCTCGCCCCGGCTCGGCGCATGCACCGACCTGGACCGATGGCGTTGGCAGGACACGTGGGGACGACACGTGCTTGCCCGGATGGCATGCCACGCCCGCACATGGCACGACGGCCACCACCAGCAAGGGGATCCAGCGGGAAGCCATGATTCAGGATCCGCCAACAACGTACACGATCGGGCCTCGGCGCGCGCCCCGAGAAAGACCGAAATATTGTTGTGTTGGCGCGCAGATGCGGCTACATCCGAGAGCGATGCGCCGCGCACATCTCCTGCTCGCCGGCCTGGCAACTGTCGCGGGTGCGGCCGTCTTCATGGGCGGCGGAGGTGGTGGCTCGGACCGAGCGGCCGAGGCACGGATCGTCGGCTTGCCGCTCGGACAGCCGCCCGCCCACGAGATCGCCGCGTTCGCCAACCTGGCGCAGCAGCCTGCCGTGACGTTGCCCTCCCCGGCCACGCGCACGCCCACGCCCACGCCCACGCCGGCCGTCCCAGCGACGCATGTCGAGCCGACGCTCGATCTCGACAAGATCACGCGGGATGGCGATCGCTACATCGCGGTCCTCGGCGACGGCCGCACGGCGGTGTTGACGCTCGATCCCGAGCTCCAGCGCCTCGCCGAGCAGCTGCTCGACCAGTCCCGTGCGCCGCGCGGCGCGATCGTGGCGATGGCCCCCGACGGTCGCATCCTCGCGCTCGCAGGCCGCCGCACCGAAGCCACGAAGGGCGCGCGCGAGGGCACGTTCGACTGGCGGCTCGCGACCGAGGTCTGGGCTCCTGCCGCTTCGGTGTTCAAGCTCGTCACTGCGAGCGCGCTGGTGACGGCCGGGGTCGATCCCCAGGACAAGGTCTGCTACCACGGCGGCATCCGCTCGGTGACCGAGCGCAACCTCCGCGACGACAAGCGCGATTCGCGTTGCGAGAGCCTGGCGTATGGCGTTGCCCACTCCAACAACGCGATCCTCGGCAAGCTCGCGTTCCAGAAGCTCCAGCCGAAGTCGCTCGAGGCCGAGGCGAAGTTGCTCGGGTGGACGAACCCACTCCCCGGGCTCAAGGGCATCTCCGGCGAGCTCGCGATCCCGCCCGCGCACGATCTCGACTTCGCGAAGGCCGCGGCCGGGTTCACGACCGGTGACGGCGGCGGGGCCAAGCTCTCGGTGATCGGCGGCGCGGTCCTCGCGGCAACGTTCGCCGATGACGGCGAACAGCCGACCCCGCGACTGATCGCCTCGATCGATGGCGTCGCCCAGCCCGCACCGCCACGCCGCCGCGCGATCGATGCATCGGTCGCGCGTTCGGTCGCGCGGATGATGGTGCAGGCCTGCGATGACGGCAGCGCCGCCAAGTCGTTCGGCAGGGGCCGACCGCAGCGCGTCGCCGGCAAGACCGGCACGTTGAACGTGACCGAGCCGTTTTTCATGGAGCACTCGTGGTTCGTCGGCTTCGCGCCCGCCGCCAAGCCGGAGATCATCGTCTCGGTCCTGCTGGGAAATTCGGCGAACTGGCACCTGCGGGGCCACGAAGCGGCCCGCCGGATGATCGATCGAGCAACCACTGCCAGCCGGCGTGAAAAAGATCCCACCGTGATTTCGGTCAAGAGGCTCCACACGAAGACCAGCCGAAATCAGTGGTAGGATGAAGCGCGACGTTCGCCGTCACGTTCGTCGTTTGGGGAGGAACACTATGTCTAGGCTGACTTCGATCGCGGCATCATTTGCCGCCGTGACTGCTCTTGGTTCGATCGCATCCGCGCAGAGTCAGGCAGAGATCGCTCTGAAGCTCAACGATGAGGGCAAGGAGCTGATGTACGGCCAGAAGTACGCAGAGGCGAGCAGCAAGTTTCGCGAAGCTGTCGCGCGCGTGCCCGAGCCCAAGTACTTCTTCAACCTCTGCACGTCGCTGTTCCAGGAGGGCAAGTTCGGCGAGGCCCTCACCGCGTGCAACGCCGTCGCAAACAACAACCCGTCCGCCGAGCTTCGCACCAAGAGCGACAAGCTCACGAACCGCATCAAGGACGAGGCGAAGACGCAAGGAATCAACGTCGAGCCCGTCGGCGGCGGCGGTGGTCCCGGCGACCCGAACGACTGCGCCAACCATCCCCAGAACCCGGGGTGTAGTGCGGTCGTCCCGCCGCCAGCGACCTGCCAGACCAACCCGGGCGCCCCCGAGTGTCAGCCCGCCGCTCGTCCGCCGCAGAACCCGCCACCGGCGGTCGGTCGTCCGCCGGCCCAGGGGCTGTTCACCGCGACGACGCCCGACAACAAGTACACCTGGACGCTGGGGATCGACCTGTTCGGTGGTGGCGGCGCGATCGGGCAGCCGGACTTCTACGGCTCCGCGGCCGGGGGCTTCCGGCTCAAGGGCGACTACCTGCTCAATGCCGCGTCTCGGCTCGGCACCCAGGCCTACCTCCAGGTCACCCACTTCGGGCAGGGGCAGATGGACTCCACGTTTGCCGATACGCTCGACGTGATCGACGTTGGCATCGCGGCCTACAAGCACCTGTGTCCTCCCGGCACGCAGCGCCTGTGCCTGACCCCGCTCGCGGGCGTGCAGCTCGCGCTCATGAGCCCTGCGAGCATGGGCGATGGAACCGGCAGCCAGGTCTTCAACTACGCTGCGATCGGCGCACGGCTCGAGATCGGCCTGCAGTACGCGTTCGGTCGCCGCTTCGAGCACGTGCTCGGCTTGCAGCTCGGCGCGAACGTCTATTCCGCCGTGTTCTCCGGCCCGTCCATCGACAACCCCGACTTCAACCCGACCACCGCAGAAGTCGGACTCGACAAGGGCGGCGCGGTTGGATACTTCGGCGTCGGTTACACCTACCGGTTCAACACGCCGCTCGGTAGCTCGCCGTTCGTGACGCTCGAGTAGAGGTCGACTCGCGAGGCCCGCTGGAGGCTCTTCCAGCACCTCAACCCACGCGGCCCTCGCCACGTGGGTTTCTTCGTTTTCTCGTCGCGCGAGGTCATGCCACAGAGGAGATCAGGTATGGTCTCCGCGCTGCAATTTTCCAGTGGAGAGCGCCATGGTTGCCGACAAGAAGCTGACCGCAAAGCTGACCCTTCCCGACGGCAAGGAAGTCATCCTCCCTGTTGTGGTCGGGACCGAAGACGAGCATGCGATCGACGTCCGCTCGCTCCGCAACGACACCGGTTACATCACCCTCGATAGCGGGTACATGAACACCGGCTCCACGGCGAGCGCGATCACGTACCTCGACGGCGAGAAGGGCATCCTTCATTACCGCGGCTATCCGATCGAGGAGCTCGCCGAGAAGTCGGACTTCGTCGAGACCAGCTACCTGCTGATCAATGGCAAGCTGCCGACGATCGAAGAGCGCAAGAAGTTCTCGACGGAGCTGACCCGGCACAGCCTCATCCACGAGGACATGCACCAGTTCTTCGCCGGCTATCCGCCGACCAGTCATCCGATGGCGGTGCTTTCGGCCATGGTGACCTCGCTCTCCGCCTACTACCCCGATTGCCTCGATCGCAACGCCCCTGCCGAGCTCCACATCACGCGCCTGCTCTCGAAGGTGCGCACGATCGCAGCCTTCTCGTACAAGAAGAGCATCGGCCAGCCGCTGATGTACCCGAAGAACTCGCTCCTGTACTGCGCGAACTTCCTCCACATGATGTTCGCGGTGCCGAGCGAGGAGTACGTCATCTCGCCGGTCCTCGAGAAGGCGCTGAATCAGCTCCTGATCCTCCACGCCGACCACGAGCAGAATTGCTCGACGTCGACCGTGCGGATGGTCGGCAGCTCCGGCGCCAACGTCTACGCCGCGATCGCGTCCGGTATCCTCGCGCTGTGGGGCCCGCTGCACGGCGGCGCCAACCAGGCGGTCATCGAGATGCTCGAGGAGATCAAGGCGGCCGGCGGCGACTACAAGAAGTTCGTCGACGACGTGAAGAACAAGCGCGACAACCGGCGCCTCATGGGCTTCGGTCACCGCGTCTACAAGAACTACGATCCGCGCGCCAAGATCCTCAAGAAGATGTGCGACGAGGTGCTCGTGCACCTCGGGGTCCGTGATCCGTTGCTCGAGGTGGCGCAGGGCCTCGAAGAGATCGCGCTCAAGGACGACTACTTCATCTCGAAGAAGCTCTACCCGAACGTCGACTTCTACAGCGGCATCATCTATCGCGCGATGGGCATCCCCACGAACATGTTCACGGTGATGTTCGCGCTCGGCCGCCTGCCAGGCTGGATCGCTCACTGGAAGGAGATGGTCGAGGACAAGGACACGAAGATCGGCCGCCCCCGCCAGGTCTACGTCGGCCAGACGCCGCGCAAGTACGTCCCGATCGAGCAGCGTTAACGCACTCGCGAACGCCGGGCGGGAGGCCAACTCGGCCAACCCGGCGCCGGGGCGTGGTCAGCTCCGCGGCTACACCGCCGTGCCGGCCAACGCGCGCTGCGCCGCCGCCGCCGCTGACGGTGCCCACCCTCCGCGGCGGATCCGGTGCCACAACAGTGCCGCAGCGATGAAGATCTCGACGTTGAGCGCGATCCAACCACCCGCCGCGCCAAGCTCGAGCTTCATGCCTAGCAGCCAGGTCAGGGGCGGGGTGGTGAGCCACGACGTCGCGATTCCCAGGACCGCGGCATAACGTACGTCGCTCGCGCCGCGCAGCACGCCCCGCGCGATCACGTTCGAGGCATCGGCTATCAGGAACGCCAGGCCGATGTGGATCAGCGTCGTGGAGCGCGCGGCGAGCGTCGCGTCGCCAGCCGACATCGCCTGCGCGATCGACCCGCCGAGCGTCGCGAGCAGGACGCAGCACGCCGAGGCGTACCCGACACCGATCGCGAACGCGCGACGCGCGATCACCGGCACCAGCGCGTGGCGGCCCGCGCCGACCGCCTGGCCGACGAGGACCGACGCGGCCTCCGAGAGCGCATGCGCGGGCAAGTACGACACGCTCATGAGCTGCATCACCAGCTGATGCGCGGCGCCGTCGACCGCGCTCATCGCCGCGATCAGCACGGTCAGGATCACGAACGCGCCGATCTCCATGACGAACTGCACGCCATTGGCCAGCCCCTCCGCCCACACCTGGCGTGCGGCCGCGGGAGTCCACCCGAGCCTGCGCAGGCGCGCGCGCATCGCCCACGCGAGCAAGCAAAGCTCGGTCACCTGGCCGCAGAGCAACGCGACCGCCGCGCCGGAAACGCCCCAGCCCAGGCCGAGGATCAACACCAGGCAGACCGCGATGTTGACGGCGTTGCCCGCAAGTGACGCTCGCATCGGTTCGCGGCTTCTGCCTTCGCCGTAGCTCACCTCGCGCAGCGCCGCGAACAACATCTGGATCGGCGCGCCGCACGAGCGGATGACGAGGTACCTGGCGGCGAACGCGCCGGCGCGGGGCGACGCCGAGACCCCGACGAGCAACGGCGCGATCAGCTGGCCCGCGATGAGTGCGACCAGCCCGTAGCCGAGCGCGATCACGATCGCCGCGCCGATCAGCGCGGGGAGCTTGTCGCCTCGCCCCGCCCCGACCGCCTGCGACACCAGGGTCTTGCCACCTCGCAGGAGGCCGATTCCGAAACATACCAGCGCGAACCCGACCGTGGCGCCGAGCCCGACGCCCGCGAGCTCGTCGGAGCCGACCTGCGCGACGAACGCCGTCGACGCCAGCAACATCGTCGCAGCCGAGATCGTCGACACCGTGATCGGCAAGGCCAGCCGGATCAGCGCGCGGCCGGGACGA
>Ga0316603_10001431_pt1 | contig 12696 bp, 12 predicted proteins | sample OWC_soil_day10_n_FD_207649 | JGI IMG/M metagenome (GOLD analysis project Ga0316603, IMG submission 207649) | Wetland soil microbial communities from Old Woman Creek delta, Ohio, United States - OWC_soil_day10_noCT | ecosystem: Environmental > Terrestrial > Soil > Wetlands | place: USA: Ohio...
GTGTCTACAACCCGACGGGAGTGGTCTTCACCCGCGAGCAACCCTCATTGGGATACTACCTCGGCAAAGTGGGGGGGCCGACGAAGGACGCCGACAAGGACCAGATCTTCCTGGTCCGTGCCGACGGAAGCGTGAGCAGCCAGGAGCAACTGAACCGGAAGTTCTGGATCGTGGGGGAGGGCGACCTGCTGAGCTCGCCCGTGGAGCCGGGAGATTCCATCGTGGTGCCAGAGAAGCTGGAGTACGTGCGATTAATGAAGGACATCAAGGACATCACCCAGATCCTGTACCAGATCGCTGTCAGCGCGGGCGTCCTGCTGGTGGCGTTCTAAGAGGCACGGATGGGGGGATGGAGGATGTCCAACGGTGAATCCGGCACGCATGAATTCAAGGAAATGGATGTGAACCTGCTGGAGCACTGGGTTCTCCTCCGTAGAATCTGGTGGATGGTCCTCCTGCTCTCCCTGGCAACCGGGATCGTCACTCTTTTGATTACGATGCGGTTGACCAAGGAGTACAAAGCCACAGCAATCATCTCTCCTGTCACCGAGGAAGGAAAACAGGGATTGGCTTTGGGGGGGGCTCTCGCCTCGTTCGGCATCTCCTTAGGGGGGCCGACGAGGGTAGAGGATCTGGAAACATTGTTCAAGAGCAACGAGTTGACGATCCGCGTGTTCGGGAAATACGACCTCTGGCCGACCCTGGCGGGAAACCGGTTCGATCCGAAAACGGGCAGGATGAAACCCGGCTGGAAGGACTGGATCCTGGGGATGGGCGGTGGTGCCCGCCCGCCGGGGAAATGGGACGCGATCCGGGCCGTCGAGGACCGCTTCCTGGTCAACGTCAACAAGAGATCCGGGACTCTCACGCTCAGTTTCGAGTCTCCGTCGGCCGAAGGTTCCGCCAACATCGTTCAGTACTTTCTCAATGAGGGAAAGAACCGCCTGCAGGAGGAAGCCCTGGAGCGGGCAGGACGGAACAAACGCTTCCTCGAGGAACAGCTCTCCCGGACAATTGACCCTATCGCAAAAGACCGCCTCTACCACCTGTATGGTCAAGAGGTGGAGAAGGAGATGCTGGCGAGGAACCGGGAACAGTTCGGTTTCAAGGTCATGGACCCCCCCATCCCACCGGACCGGAAATCAAAACCACGGATCCGGCTCAGCGCCATCCTCGCCACGGTGGTTTCCTCTTTCCTATGGACCGTCGTACTGTTACTGCGGGTACGGCGGCGCCCCGTCCAGTCCAGCGTGCGGTAGAGGATTCGTGGTTCTACTGTCCGTTCCAGTAGAACGCAGGTCCCAGGTATCGGCGCCATGAACCGACCTTGGGTGAAATTCCTTCCCTCATCCGTTCGTTCCCGCTTGGAAGGGCGCTGGGAACTTCAGGCTGTTTTAGCCAATACCGGCTGGCTTTTCGCCGATCGTGCCGTCCGGATGGGGATTGGCCTGTTCGTGGGGGTTTGGGTGGCCCGCTACCTCGGGCCGGAACGGTTCGGCATCTACAGTTACGCCATCGCGTTCGTCGCCTTGATCGGTTTCCTGGGAGCGCTCGGTTTGGACGGCATCGTGGTGCGTGACCTCGTGAGGAAACCTTCGGAGAGTCCGGAAATCCTCGGCACGGCGTTCGGCCTGAAACTTTTCGGTGGGGTTGCGGGCGCCGGGATCATCAACATGGCGATCGCCCTCCTCCGGCCTGGAGATCACCTTGCCCGTGGAATCGTGGCCATCATTTCGGCGGGACTGGTTCTCCAATCTTTCGACACGATCGATTATTGGTTCCAGTCGCGGGTCCGGTCACGTAACGTCGTTATTGCGCGGAACGGGGCTTTTTTCATCATCTCCTTGATAAAGGTCGGCCTGATTCTGGCCGGGGCATCGGTCGTTGCCTTCGCGTGGGCCGTCCTGTTGGAGATCGCCTTGGCGATGACGGGGCTGCTTCTTGGGTACCGTTTTGAAGGACAGTCCCCGCGGGAATGGAGCTGGAGCTTCCAGCGCGCGAGGTCTCTGCTGGAGGACAGTTGGCCCCTCATCCTGTCAGGCTTTGCGATAATGGTCTATACGAGAATCGACCAGATCATGCTCGGGGAGATGCTCGGGGACAAGGCGGTCGGTATCTACAGCGCGGCTACGAGGGTCTCCGAGATCTGGTATTTCATCCCGGTGGCCATCGCATCCTCCGTCTCCCCTTCCCTCACCGAGGCGAAGCAGATCGGCGAGGACGTGTACTACCGGCGCCTGGAGAGATTGTTCCGCATGATGACCCTCGTTTCCCTGAGCATCGTGATCCCCATGACCTTTCTGTCGGGCACGGTGATCTCGATCCTGTACGGGAGTGGCTATGCCGGGGCAGGCGCGATACTCGCCATTCACATCTGGACGGCAATCTTCGTCTTCCTCGGTGTGGCTCAGGGACCGTGGACGCTGAATGAGGGTTTGATGAAGCTTTCCATGCAAAGAACCGTCGTTGGCGCGCTGGCGAACATCGCGTTGAACCTCGCATTGATACCGCGCTACGGGGGGATCGGGGCCGCAGTGGCCACCCTGGCATCACAGTCGCTGTCTTCCTTCCTGTTAAACGGTTTCGACCGGAGGACTCGCCGTATCTTCTCGCTTCAATTGGGATCTCTGGACGTCACGCGGTCGCTTTTACGGAGTTCCGACCGCCACGGGTGGTGACGAATTGAGAGAGGGACAAAACCTGAAAACTCCCGTTGCGTTTCTCGTCTTTAATCGCCCAGAGACGACGCGAAGAGTATTCGAAGCCATCCGGATCGCGAGACCGTGCAGGTTGCTCGTGGTCGCGGACGGCCCCCGGGAGAACCATCCTGGGGAAGCGGCCCGATGCGCTGAGGTCCGCGCCATCATCGATCGGATCGATTGGCCCTGCGATGTGCTGAAGGAGTACTCCGAGTTCAATCTTGGATGCGGACGCAGGATTTCCAGCGGCCTGGATTGGGTGTTCCGGGAAGTGGAAGAGGCGATCATCCTTGAAGACGACTGCCTCCCGCACCCTGATTTCTTCCGGTTCTGCGAATTGTTGCTGGAATATTACCGGGAGGACGAGCGGATCATGATGATCGGGGGGAGCAACTACCTCCTCGACACTCTCGACATACAGGAAAGCTTCTGCTTCTCCCGGTATTTCTCGATCTGGGGGTGGGCTACCTGGCGAAGGGCTTGGGCAAAGTACGACTTGTCCTTGAAGGGCTGGCCGAAACTTCGGCAGCAGAACCAATTGGGCTCCTTTTACCGCGAACCCTTCATGAGGAAGCATGTCGCTTCGATGTTCGACAAGGCGTATCGGGGAGATGTGGATACCTGGGATTCCCAGTGGTTTTTTACGTGTCTGTTCAATAATGGGCTGAGCGCCGTGCCTCGGAAGAATCTGGTTTCCAACATCGGACTGGAGGGCACTCATACCTCGCGGGACATATCGAACCACAATTTTCCGGTATTTGGGATCGAACCGGAGGTTATTACCTTCCCCGACAAGGTCTTTCCGAATCGATTGTATGATGAAGAGTTCTTCCGTCGGAAAATCCGGAGGACCTTCCGCATGAAAGTAGAGAACAGAATGCACCTCCTTCTTTCCTCCTTGAAATACCGTGCAGGCGATTAACCGGCAATCGCTTCTCCGTTTCGCACGGAGAGTCCGTTCCAGGCTGTTCGGTGACGGCATTTGCGAGAACGTCAACGGAACCGATCATGGCAAGCGCGTTCTCCTGCTTTATCTCGTCGCACCGTTCCGTACAGGGATCGAAGGACGCATTCACCAGAATTTCCCCCAGATACTGGAAATCGCGAAGGCCCTCGGGGAATTCCAATATGACGTGGACGTCATCAACTATTTCGACAGGAGCGTTCGCCTTCGGAAGAAATACGACCTGGTGGTGGATATCCACCCGGGTCTTAATCCCGTGTACCGCGGGGCGATGTCTCCATCGTGCGTCCGGATCGCGTACTTGACGGGATCCAACCCGACGTTCACCAATCGGGCCGAGAGGGAGAGACTGGAAGCCCTCTGGCGAAGGAGGGGTGTCCGGCTCAAGCCCAGGCGTTACGCGAAGCCGTTCCGGAAAGAGGAGATCGAATCCTTCGATGCGGTGCTCCTCATCTCAAATGGGCACAATTTCAGGACCTATGACGAGTTCTCCCTTAAGAACGCCTATCTGATCCCGAACACGGGATACGGGTTCCTGGCCCGGGATGACTTCTCGAAAAAATCCATGAGCGATTTCCTGTTTCTCGCCAGCCTCGGACAGGTGCACAAAGGGCTGGATCTCCTTCTGGAGGTGTTTTCCGGGAATCCGGAGATCCGCCTGCACGTGTGCAGCGCGTTTCGGCACGAGAGGGACTTCTGCAGGGCGTACAAGAAGGAGTTGTTCTGCAGCGGGAACGTATTCCCGGTCGGCTTTCTGGATATCTCGGGTGAGCGGTTCCGGGATATCGTGGACCGGTGCAGCTACCTCGTGATGCCGTCGTGCGCCGAAGGAATCGCCGGAAGCGTCCTGACGGCCATGTCGGCAGGCCTGATCCCGATCGTGAGCAGGGAGTGCGGTTTCGAGGAAGATGAGGTCCATCTGCTGAAAAACCATGACCTGCGGGATATCGAGGAGGAACTGCTGGCATTCTCGCGACGCTCCCGCGAGTGGGTCGAGATGGAAGGTCGTCGCGTGATGAGCCTGGCAAGCGACAGGTACGGGCCGAACCGATTCGCGGCGGCGATCCGCGCCGCCTTCGGGGCCGTACTGGGCCGGGTTGCCTCCGGGTGACGGCGGCGTTATGACCGTCAATGCCATGGACAAACTGAGAACGGTCCTGGAAATCTACGGGATCCTCCACCATCTCCCGGGATGGAGACAGGCCTTCAAAATCCTTATCAATCCGATGGACTCGACCCGATACATCGAGTTCGCCCACCTGCTTCGGTTCCTTGACAAGAGGGGGGTCAGACCGGAAAGGATCCTGGATGTATCTTCCCCGTATATTCTTTCCTATGTGCTCAGCAAGACCGGGAAGGTCATCAAAACCGACATCAATCCGGAGGAGGGGAAGTTCATTCGCGAAGGCGAGAACCTCTCATTCCGTCCGGAAGACGCCACCCACCTTTCCTTCGGGGACGATTCCTTCGACCTTGTGTATTCTATCAGCGTGATCGAACACATCCACGGGAACTACCTGAAGGCTGTCCGCGAGATGGCCAGGGTTACGAGGCCCGGTGGGTACCTTTACCTGACCTTCCCCGTCTCCTCCACACGGATGGAGGAGTGGCTCGAAGAGGACCCATACGGTGTTCAGCACAGGGCCGAGGGCCGCTGGTTTTTCCAGTACCGGTTTTCCGAGGAAGATCTGACGGGCATCTGCTCTGCTTCCGGCGAGATGGAGGTTCTGGACCGATCCGTCTACTGGGAAAGGAAGGCGGGGCGATACAACCGGGTCATGGAGTGGCTCCGGAAGGATCTTGGCGTCGGGAAGGTCAATGTGGTGAAGAACAGCCTGGTGAACCTCGTTTCCGGGTTTTTTCTGCTGGATAATCGAGCGGCGGAATTCCTCCGCTCCAAGCCGTTCGGGAACGCAAGCATCGTTTTACGAAAGAAGCCTGGAGCCGATTGCGGGAGTGGAAACTGAGAATTGCAATCAACGCGATCGACTGGGTCCCGGGTACGATGGGAGGGGTCGAGGTCTACTTCGGGTCCCTGTTGGACCAACTCCAGCGGCTGGACCGGATGAACGAATATCAGGTCCTTTGCAACCGGAAGAACCGGGACAAGATACGGATCACGAACCGGATGTTCTCTCTCAGGCAGTACAATTTGACCCGTCCATCCCTGCGGTGGTTCATCCATCGTGGCGTGAGAAAGGCCATCGGCTTCGATTTCATGAGACCGGCAATCGATCGACTCCGGTTCGATGTGATCCATCATCCCTTTACCGTCCTGAATCCGATGGGGCTGGAGACGCCGTCCGTGCTCACGGTGGTTGATATTCAACACGAGTTCTTCCCGGAGTTCTTTTCCCCGAAAATCCTCCGTTGGAGGAGGGCCGCCTACCGGAGATCGGTGGCGGAGGCGAATGTCATCATCGCCATCTCGGAATACGTAAAAGGGACCCTCGTCGAGAAATATGCCGCCGATCCGGCGAAGATCGAGGTCGTCCACATCGGGATCGGCCGGGAGTTCCGTCCTGTGGAGGACCCGGAGGTCCTGCGGAGAGTTTCAGGCCGGTACGGGATCGGACGCCCTTTCCTGTATTACCCGGCAGCCACGTGGCCTCATAAGAATCACCGGCGGCTTCTGGAATCCATGAGATTGCTGATCGACCGGCACCGGTTCGACGGGGACCTCCTCCTGACCGGGATCGCGATGCAGCACCATGAGGAGATTCTGAGGGCAATCGACCGCCTGGACCTGCGAGATCGCGTGAAGATCCTGGGTTATCTGGAAAAGGAGGACCTGCCGGCGCTTTACAGCCTCGCGAGATGGATGGTGTTCCCTTCCCTGTTCGAGGGATTCGGAATTCCCCTGGTGGAAGCGATGTCCTGCGGTTGCCCGGTCCTCTGTTCGAACACCACATCGGTCCCGGAAGTGGCAGGGGATGCGGCGCTGATGTTTTCCCCGGATTCCACGGCGAATATTGCGGAAACGATCCGGCTTGCCTGGAACGACGATGGCCTGCGGTATGACTTGAGGGAGAAAGGTTTTAGGAGGGCTCGTTTATTTGAAGTGGAGGAAATGGCCCGCAGGACCCTGCAACTTTACGGGAAGGCGGCGGGTACCCGCTGCACGGGTGAGGCTGGACGTTGACCTGGTTCCGATGGATCATACCCGTTTTCGCCGGATTCGCCTGCCTCGTCGGTTTTGCGAAGTTCCGGAGATGGGCGAACCCCGTCTCCGTCCTCGTGCTGTGGTGGTGCTTATGGTTGTTCGTCGCCAATTTCAGCCCCACGGGGGTATATGTTCCCAGCCCCAGGACCCAAATCCTGGTTCTGGTCATGCTGTATTCTCTCGTGCTGGGGAGCTTTTTCGCCGTCGGCACATTGAAAGGCGAAACTGGTTCAGTGCCGGATTATAACCGGCGTCTCCGGAAACGGTGGCGAGCAGTGTTCTGGATAGCGGTGGGGTCGATGCCGGTCGTAGCGTACTATTTCGTCAAGGCCATCGGGATCTTTCTCTCGGAGGGATTCCTGGGGTACCGGGGCGCCGTCTTCGGGGATATGGACAGGCCGAGCGTCCTCTTCGGCAGCAATTACGTGGAACTGCTCTACACGATCGTCCTTTCCCCCTTGATCTTCCTGGCACTCCTAGCGGGCGTCGTTTATTACCTTGTATTCCGGGATCGGTGGATGCTTGGCGTTTCCCTGCTGTTAACTTCCATGGATGCGATCATGCGACTTGGCCGTTTCAACTTCTATTATCTTCTGTTCTTCCTTTTCCTCTCCATCCTTCTGCTGATGCAGAGGAGCCGTTCGCGGGATGGTATCGGACTATTTTTCGCCGGCGCCTTGCGGAACGCACGCGGCGCGATCGTCACTCTGGTGGTCGCGATGGCGATCATCTTGATGGTTTTGAACACCGTACGGATGGAGGAAGCCGGGACCGTCACCGGCGTACTCGGCAAGTTCGCGATCGAATATCACACGGGGGGGTTCGTCCTGTTCGACGACAGTCTCAACCATCCGGCCTCGGAATTGAACCGGCATATGTCCTACGGACGCAGCCTGTTCGGGGGTCTGGACACTCTCGCCGTCCTGGTCCTGCGGCGCATGGACAGCGGGCTGCAATCGATTTCCAACGTGAATGGACCCCTCATGCGGGAATTCCAGGTTGTGGGATACGATTCGAACGGATACCCCATCATGGCTAATGCCTTCTATACGGTTCTCTACACCATGTACCAGGATGGACGGGAATTCGCGTTCTTCGTCGTCCCGTTCCTGTTCGGATATTTCCTGTCGAACCGGTATCTGGACTGGTTGAGAGGCGGGGATATCGGAACTCTCATGCTGCTGAACGTGCTTCTGTTCGCGGGCTTCTTCTCCCTCTTCATGAGCCCTGTGGAAGGGGTCATCTTCTGGGTCTCGCTGGCTCTGCTGTTCCTGATCAACCGCGTTTGGTTGCCGGTGCGGTTCGTCTCAGCGGGGGGGGAGCCGTGAGCGGGATCCGGTTCACGGTGGTGATCGCTACGTATAACGCCGCCGCGACTCTCCAGAAGTGCCTGGACAGCGTTTTCCGACAGACATACCGGAACCTGGAAGTCGTAGTGATCGATGGATGTTCCACCGACGGGACGCCGGGAATCCTCGCGAAGAACTCCGGTTACCTTGCCTATTGGGAATCGAAACCGGACAAGGGGATCTACGATGCGTGGAACAAGGGGCTGGACCATGCGTCCGGGGACTGGATCTGTTTTTTGGGGGCGGATGATTTTTTCTGGTCGCCGGACGTTCTCGAAAAGATGGTGCCTTACCTCGTGAGCGTCTACCCGCGGTCCCGTGTAGTTTACGGCAAGGTAGCCTACGTGAACCGGCGGGGTGAGTTGCTCGATCTCTTCGGAGAACCGTGGGAAAAAATCGCGAAAAAGTTCCTTCAGACGATGCCTCTGTTTCACACGGGAATGATGCATCACAAGGATATATTCGAGCGGCATGGGAAGTTCGATGCTTCCTTCCGGATCGCGGGGGATTACGAGTTTTTGCTTCGGGAGCTGAAGGCATCTCCAGCCATGTTCGTGCCGGACGTTATCGTGGTCGGTATGCGGATAGGCGGGATCAGCACGGACCCGACCAACGTCAACCTGATGCTGAAGGAAACCCGATCCGCCTCTGTGCGTCACGGGAGGAAGCGCGTGGGATTCCATTGGATTATCGTGGTCGGGAAGGTTCAGATCCGGCATCTGCTCTGGCGTTTGGTAGGGGAAGGAAACGCCAGAAGAATACTGGACCTGGGAAGGGTATTGCTTGGAAAAAGACCGGTCTGGTCAAGGACCTGATCGGATGGATCAAAGGTACGCAATTTCTTGAAAACCCTGAATATCATCCTTCCGGCCATCGAGTCGGAATCGGATTTACTCAAGAAGAACCTGTCCAGGCTTTTAGGACGCCTCGAACGGGTTGGAATCCCAAATTACCAGGTGTTCGTGATCTTCCAGATGAAGTCGAACGTCCCGCCCGACCTTGGGGGGCCCTACCCTCCGGAGGTGAGGATTATCCCGATGTCGTTTTATTCCGTATCCAGGGCCAGGAACATCGGCTTGTCCATGGTGCCTCTGGATACCGATCACTTCGTATATTTTCTGGATTGCGACGCCGTGCCTTCCGACGGGTTTCTCGAAATGGCGAAGTGGGTACTCGAGTCCGACGTCCCATTTGCGAGAGGGCGAGTCCTTTGGGGCGGGGAGGAATTTGGGGTTCCTCCAGGCGGGTCCCATGACGCATCTCCAAGGAAACGCGTTCATCCCATTTGGAGGGTAACGAAACATTACCTGTGGATCCACATCATCCGAGGGGACAAGCTTTCAGGTCTCCGTTTCAACGAGCGGATCGGCCCGGGCGAGTCGACCCCCCTGAAATCCGGTGAAGATGTGCTGTATTATTATCAGATCGTAAAACGAAACCGCCTCACGGAGTTCATGGACTTCCCGGACTGTCATGTGTACCACACTGAACGCCCGGCGGATTTTTCGAAAGAATTGTTGTATGCGAGGGGGCAAGGGGCCATGTACCGTCATCTGATCTGTGACCTCGGACTTCCTCGGGGAGCCTGGATCGGGCTCACGCTCCTGTTTGCCCTGTTTCTCGGCAATGCCTTTTTTCGCGCAGCGACGTTCCGGCGCAACGCCTTCGGAATACTCAGGGAACGTCTGCGTGGTATTTTCTCCGGCAAGCTGCAAGGTTATTTTGAAACACCGTCTAACGAGGAGATGAGATGACGGCGTCACGTACTGCGCTTGTGTGCGGGGCAGGGGGATTCATCGGGGGCCATCTGGTCAAGTCCCTGAAAAAGAAAGGATTCTGGGTTCGGGGCGTGGATTTGAAGCGAAACGAGTTCGCTGAGACGCCTTCGGACGACTTCGTCTTGGGGGATCTGCGGGATCCGGGGGTATGCCGATCGGTTCTGGATCGGCCATTCGACGAGGTATATCAACTGGCTGCGGACATGGGCGGGGCGGGATACATCTTTACGGGGGAGCACGACGCCGATGTAATGCACAACTCCGCCATGATCAACCTCAACATGATCGAGCTTTCGGCGAAGAGCGGGGTAAAGAAGATCTTCTACTCCTCTTCCGCCTGCATTTATCCCGCCTACAACCAGACCGAGCCGGACACCCCGAACCTCGCGGAGTATTCCGCGTACCCTGCGGCTCCGGACAGCGAGTACGGGTGGGAGAAACTCTTCAGCGAGCGAATGTACCTTTCCTACCACAGGAACTATGGCCTCCCGGTCCGGATTGCCAGGTTCCACAACATCTTCGGCCCCGAGGGTACCTGGGATGGCGGAAAGGAAAAGGCCCCGGCGGCGATCTGCCGAAAAGTGGCGATGGCGGAGGATGGCGGCGAGATCGAGATCTGGGGCGATGGCAAGCAGACCCGTTCCTTCCTCTTCATCGACGACTGTCTTGAAGGGGTCCGGAGATTGATGGACTCCGAATTCATCGGCCCGGTCAACATCGGGTCCGAGGAAATGGTCACGATCAATCAACTTGCGGAATTGTGCATGAAGATCGCGGGGAAAAACCTTCGTGTCCGCCATATCGATGGGCCCCAGGGCGTCCGGGGCAGAAGATCCGACAATCGGCTGATCCGGCAAATGCTCGGCTGGGCACCTTCCGCACCGCTTCGAGACGGCCTCCAGTTGACCTATCGATGGATCCTGGAACGAGTGCAACAGATCGGCAGCAGGAGAGGAGCCACAAAGATCTGATGCCCGGGGTGACGATTATCCGCCCTGAGACCCTTCCCCGCGAACCGGTCAACCACCCGGGGGGTGCCTTGAAAATGGTGCTCATTCCCGGGGGAGTCATCCCCCCTTTGTCCCAGTTCGCCCAGGCCAGCTTTTCGAAGGGCGATCGGATCGAACCCCACTCTCACGATGGGATGACGGAGATCTTCTACCTCGTTTCCGGTGCCGCAACCTGCTTGGGACGGCAGGAGGAAACCATCCGACCTGGGTATGTGGTCCTTGTGCCGCCGGGCGAGGTCCACGGATTCGATTTTATCGAGGAATCCTGCTTGATTTTCCTCGGGGTCCTCTCGTGAGGTTCCTGGTGCTCTCCCAGGTGTTCTGGCCGGACAACGCATCAACATCCCAGCACCTGACGGACCTCGCGGTCGCATTGGTGAACAAGGGGCACGACGTCCATGTGTTGTCGAGCCGGAGGGGATACGAGGACCCAGCGGTGCGCTACCGGGAGAGGGAGACCTACCGAGGCGTCCAGGTCGAGCGAATTCGACAAACGGGATTCGGCAAGAAGAGGAACATCGGCAGGATGATCGATTTCCTGTCCTTCAACCTCAACCTATTCCTTCGCCTGCTCTTCGTCCGAAAAGGACAATACCAGGTCATGCTCGGCATGACCTCACCGCCGCTGGTTTCCTTTCTGGGTGTACACGCCGCGTGGCGGACGGGATGCCGTTTTTGCTATTGGGTAATGGACCTTCAGCCGGAGCTTGCCATTGCCACGAAAGTGGTACGGAAGGGGTCCGTTACCGCTTGGATTCTCATGTGGTTGGGGGACCTCGTCTTCCGGCAAGCCGACCGGATCATTGCCCTGGACCGGTTTATGAAAGGGTATATCGAGGAACGTGGAGCCGAGCCGGCGAAGGTTTTCGTTGTACCCGTCTGGCCGGTGATGACCGGGTTGGACGAGGGCCCGAGGGAATCGAATCCCTTCCGGGTAGAGCATGGGTTCGAAGACCGACTCGTGGTGATGTACTCGGGCAACCATTCGATCGTCCACCCGTTGGATACCCTCCTCGACGCCACTCTGCGGCTCCGCGCGGACCCGCGCTTCCTGTTTGTTTTCATCGGGGGTGGGGTACGGAAACAGGACGTGACCTCCTTCCGGAAACGCCATGGCTTGAGTAATATACAGCAGTTTCCGTACCAGCCCCGGGAGTTGATCCACCTATCCCTTGGGTCGGCCGACATCCACGTGGTCGTGCAGGGCGAAGGGGTTGTGGGATTCACCCATCCGAATAAGATTTACGGAGCAATGTTCATCGGGCGACCGATCTTGTCGATCGGTCCCCGGCCAAGCCACATCACAGATATACTCGACGAGTGCCCGGGAAACATCCAGGTCCGGCATGGTGAAGACGAACTGCTTGCACGGGCACTGCTGGATTTCGCGGATCGCGGCAGGCCGCTCCAGGAGGAGGCAGGACGCCGTAACAGGGAGTACGCGTCCCTGCATTTTCCCCCATCCCGATTGATTCATCAGATGACAGAAGAACTCGAGGAACTCGCTTGACCACCCATGGCGGCTTTAATCTCGCGGGGTTAGCGGACGTCGGGGGATTCGGGAGGAACGTCTACCGTCGGGAGACCGCCAGGTGACCCATGGAAAAGGAGCGGCGCCGGTAAAGGAGGTCCTCGCTTTTCTCGCGAGGGCATACCCCGGGGCGCGGGTCCTCCTCGATTACCGCAACCCGTTCGAGCTTCTCGTGGCAACCGTTCTCGCCGCACAGTGCACC
>Ga0316603_10001432_pt1 | contig 12692 bp, 8 predicted proteins | sample OWC_soil_day10_n_FD_207649 | JGI IMG/M metagenome (GOLD analysis project Ga0316603, IMG submission 207649) | Wetland soil microbial communities from Old Woman Creek delta, Ohio, United States - OWC_soil_day10_noCT | ecosystem: Environmental > Terrestrial > Soil > Wetlands | place: USA: Ohio...
ATCAACGCCGGTCCGCAGCGAAGCACGGATCGGCGTCCCCTCGCGGAGAGGGTCCCCCTTTGGGGGGCCGGACGTTCGCGGCGAGCCCGGGGCGAACGTCACGCCGCTGCCGCAGTGGCGAGCCGTGCGCGCTCCCGGATCCCCGCGGCTGCCGGCCTGGCACGTCGCGACCCGCTGCGCGTGCGACCTCGCGGAGTTGCGCGTGTCCGTGGGCTGGCGCGTGACTTGTTAGTGACGCGAGCCATGTCGATCCGACGTCACGCCACGCTGGCAGCCTTGCTGTTCACACCCGCGCTCGCGTTCGCGACCCCCGCGCCCGACAAGCCAACCGATCTCGTGGTCGGTGAGGACGAGCAGCTCTACAGCTGCAAGAGCCGCACGGGAGAGGCCTCGGTGACGTTCAAGCCCGAGACCGACGTCAAGGAGCTGATCACGTGGGTCATGGGCTTCACGTGCAAGAACTTCGTCCTCGATCCGCGGATGATCACCACCACCAAGAAGGTCACGATCGTCGCGCCCAACAAGCTCACCGCGAGCGAGGCCTACCGGGTCTTCCTCGTCGCGCTGGCGACGGTCGACTACACGATCGTGCCCAAGGGCAACATCCTGAGGGTCGTCGAGTCGGCGAGCGCGAAGCACCAGACCGTGCCGCTCTACAAGAACGGGGTGCCCGACAGCTCCGAGCAGGTGGTCCGGTACGTGTTCCGACCGACGTACGTGCAGCCCGACTCGCTGCTCGCCGGGTTCACCGCGATGAAGTCCGATCCCGGGGATCTCCAGGTGATCGGCTCGATGCTGCTCATCACCGACTACGCCAGCCACGTGCGCGACATGATGTCACTCGCCAAGCTGATCGATGTCCCGCGGGGCAGCGACGGCATCTACACGATCCCGGTGCTCCACGCCGACGCCGCGAAGGTCGCCGAGGAGCTGACCGGCATCCTCGGCCTGCCGCCACCCGGTGCCGGAAGCCCCGCGAGCGCTCCGCCACGGTCCGGCGATCCGGGCAGGGGTGCGCCGGTGGTCCCGGCCGTCGCGGCGGCGGTGCCATCCAAGATCCTGGTCGACGCCCGCACCAACACCCTGATCGTCGCGGCCAGCGAGGCCGGCTACCACCGCGCCAAGGCGCTCGTCGAACGGCTCGATATCCAGCTCGAGATCGAGGGCGGCACCACGTTCCACGTCTACCGGCTCGGCAGCGCGATCGCCGAGGAGCTCAGCAAGACGATCAATGACGCGATCCAGGGTCAGGGTCAGCGCAGCACCACGGCCGGCAAGCCCGGCGCGCCGGCTCCGCCGCCGTTGCCCGCCGTGGAAGGCCTCGGCTCGGCGATCGAGGGCCAGGTCCGGGTGATCGGTGACAAACCGACCAACTCGCTGATCGTGATGTCGAGCGGCCGCGACTACCTCGCGGTGAAGGACGTGATCAAGCAGCTCGATCTGCCGCGTCGCCAGGTCTACATCGAGGCGCTGATCCTCGAGGTGCAGATCGGCGACTCGCTCGATGTCGGCAGCAGCTCGCACTACGGGATCCCGACCGACCATGGTGCGCTGATGCTGGGCGGCGTCCAGATGCCGCCGCTCAACTCGAGGAACCTGGCCAGCCTCGACAACGCCAGCGGCCTGATCGGAGGGATCCTCGGGCCGGCGCTCGCGAAGTCGGCCCTCCTCGGTACGAGCATCCCGTCCTACGGCCTGCTGTTCCAGGCACTCGGCAAGACGTCCAACACGAACATCCTGTCGGCTCCGAGCATCATCGGAGTCGACAACGAGGAGGCGAAGTACAAGGTCGGGGTCAACATCCCGTACAAGCGAGGCACGACGTTCAACGCCACCACCCCGGTGCAGAACGACCAGATCGAGCGCAAGCCATTGCTGCTCGAGCTCAGCATCAAGCCGCACATCTCGATCGACGACTCGGTGCTGCTCGAGGTCAAGCACGACTCCGAGGACCTCCAGGACGACGACAAGGTGCTCGGCCCGACGTGGACGACGCGGAGCTTCGAGACCCGCGTCGTGGTCCACGATCAGCAGACCGTGGTCGTCGGGGGTCTGATCCAGGAGCGCACGATCTCGAGCATCGTGAAGGTCCCACTCCTCGGAGACATTCCGCTGCTGGGCTTTCTGTTCAAGTACTCGACGAAGGCCAAGCGCAAGACCAACCTCGTCATCCTGCTGACCCCCTACATCGTCAAGGACCAGATGGACCTGCAGACGATCCGCGAGCGCAAGATGCGCGAACATGACGAGCTCGCGCGCTCGCTCGGCACGCTGAACGGCATGAAGTACAACCCGAAGATCGACTTCACGCGCAAGCGGGGCCTGGTCGAGGAGATCAATCGCTCGATCCTCGCGATCGACGAAGACATCGCCGCGCGCAGCGCGTTTCACAAGCAATCGCCGGTGGAGACCGGACCGCTCGAGTACGGCACGCCGTCCGAGGGCGACGCGCAACCCGCGAAGCTCTAGCAGGGTTGGCTCGAAACCCTCGGTTTCTCTACGCCCTGCCAGGTGGGCGCTGGGGACCCCAGGGGGATCAAGCCGGCGGAACGCACGTGCCTCCGCCAAGCACGCTCGCGTTGCAGTCCCCGCTGGCGCAGTCGCTGTCGAAGTCGCAGCGCTGGCCGAGGGCGCATCGGGTCGCGCACGGCCCGCCGCAGTCGACGTCAGACTCGAGCCCGTCGAGCACCCCATCGCTGCAGCTCGCGGGGCGACAGACGCCCGCATCGCACAGGGTGCTCTGGCAATCACCCGGAACCTGACAGCCGAGCGCCGACGCACACGGAAGACAGCTGCCTCCGCAATCGAGATCGGTCTCGTCGCCATCGAGGATCCGATCGTGGCAGCGATCGGATGGCGCGCCGGAATTACAGGACCCGCTCTCGCAGGCGACGAGGTGAATGCCAAAGCCCGCCGACAGCGCGTCGCCGCGCTGCGTATCGTGGGTGGGTGCGAACGTGCCGTCGTCGGCCCGCAGCCGGAGGTCCGGAACCAGCAGGGACCGGAACAGCGCGCTTTGCTGGAGCTCGGCGAGCGTGATGACGCCGTCCTGGTTCGTATCGATGAACGAGGTGAGCACGCGGTGCGAGCCGGGGTCAGCGTCGATCATCTGGACGATCCCCGGGAACGCTCGCACGAAGACCTGGCTGGCGGGCAGCCCGCCGCGCACCAGCCCGTCGTACCCGCCTTGCCCGTCCGGCACGAGATCGAGCTCCATGCCGAGCAGGTCGATCTCCGTCGGATCGGCATCCCGGAAGATCGGCAGCCGGAGCGAGGCCTCGCCCGGCACCGCCGTCGACTGCGTGCGATTGGAGCGGAACGTGCCGTCGATCAGCGTGCCTCCCATCGCGGTGGCCGGATCGCCATCGGCGCCGTAGAACGTGGCCGACACCGTGCCATCGTTGGTGAGCTCATCCGCCTGGAGCTCGACCACCGAGGCCAGCGCGCCGGCCGCGATCATGTCGGCCGCGTGCTCGGTGGTGTCGTCCTGATTGGCCAGCGTCGCGAACACCATGCCGAACTGGTTGTCCACGTAGCCGTCGCCGTCGAGATCGTCCCCGAGCTGCAGCGCTGCCGCGTTGTCAGTCGAGAACGTGAACGAGTCGACCACGAAGCGATGAACCGGCCCGGTGAACGGACCGACGACATCGCCGGCTCCCCGGTCTTCCCCACCACAACCAGCCAGGGCGAGCGCGATGACGAGGCACTTCATGGGCTCGACTCTACGAGCAACCCGGCGACACCGCGCCGGAAAGCCGCGGCAGCGAGCGGCTAGAACCGGGGGCAGCGATGAGCCGGGCGGAGGCGGCCGTGGTCTGCGGGAACGTCCGAGCGGAGTTGCTGGTACGTCCGATGCAGCCCCTGGCGGCATGCGTCGCCTGCGACGTCACCCGATCGCGTGCTACCTCGCCATCACGTTTGCCGTGACCTGGGGCGCGTGGATCCCGTTCGCGGTCACCGGTCGCGGCGTCACCCTTGGCTTCACGCCGCTCTACTTGCTCGGCCTGATCGGGCCCGCCGTCGGCGCGGTGATCACGACCGCAATCGTTTCGGGTAGCGCCGGACTGCGCGCGCTGGTTGCGCGGATGCTCCGGGTCCGGACCGGCGCGAGGTGGTGGGCGATCGCGCTCGGCGTCCCGCTCGGCATCGCCCTCCTGGTCGGCGCGGGAGCGGTCCTGATCGCGACGTTTGGGATCGCGGGCCTCCACCCGTGGGCCGACTTCGGCGCGTTCAATGGGTTCGCGGTCGCGAGCCCGGTGGTGCTGTGGTTGATGCTGGTGATCGTCAACGGCCTTGGCGAGGAGACCGGCTGGCGCGGCTACCTGCTGCCGCACCTGCAGCGGCGCTGGTCACCGCTCATGTCGAGCCTCATCGTCGGAGCGGTGTGGTGCGCGTGGCACGTGCCCGCGTTCTTCGTCACCGAGACCTACCGGCAGATGCCGCCGGCGATGATCCCGGTGTTCTTCGTCGGCGTTGTGAGCGGATCGGTGTTCCTGACCTGGCTCTACAACCGCGGTCGCAGCAGCATCCTGCTCGTCGCGGTATGGCACGGCACTTACAACTGGCTGAGCGGCTCGGTCGGCGCGCGAGGCGTGCTCGCGGCGACCGAGAGCACGGCCGTGATGGTGATCGCGGCGATCTTGCTGATCCAGGAACTGCGCGCGATCCGGCGCGAGCACCGTGGACAGCCAGCCCACCACGTCATGGCCCCGACCGGGATCGCCGTCCCGCGTGCGGTGTGGTGAGACGCCAGGAGGTGACCCGCGCTAAGGTCCGCGCGTGCGAACACCAATCCTGTCGATCTGTTTGGGATCGTTAGTCTTGCTTGCCTGCGGACGCACCGACCGACCGCCCGGCGGTGGTGGTAGCGGTAGTGGCTCGGCGGTGGCCGGGCAGCTCTCCGGCTCGGCCCAGGGCAGCGCTGGCAGTGCCGGCACGCCGTCGACCGACAAGGATCTCGACAGCAAGGACATCCTGGCCCGGACCGAGACCACCCCGAAGGTCCACGTCAAGCACGTGCTGCTCGCCTGGAAGGATCTCTCGACGGTCTACGGCGACCAGCTGGATCCGCGCGCCGGCAAGCGCACGAACGAGCAGGCCGCGACGCTGGCGCAAGACCTGCTCGCCAAGCTCAAGGCGAACCCCGACGCGATCGACGCGTTGATCAAGGAACACTCCGAGGATCCCGGATCGCTGTCCGGCGATCCCTACCCGGTCACGGCCACGTCGCAGATGGTGCCCGAGTTCGTGAAGCTCGCGCTCCGGCTCAAGCTCAAGGAGAGCGGGATCGTCCGCACGCGGTTCGGCTACCACGTCATGGAGCGCGTCACTCCGCCGATCCCCGATCCGCTGGAGTCCGCTGACATCCTGGCGCGCCCTGCCGAGACGACCGCGAGGAAGGTGCAGCACATCCTGATCGGCTGGAAGGAAGCGCCCGGCAGCAGCGATCCTCGCGCGAAGGCTCGCACCAAGGCCGATGCCGACAAGCTCGCGCAGGAGGTGCTCGCCAAGGTGCGGGCCGGTGGTGACATGGCCAAGCTGATGAAGGAGCTCTCCGAGGATCCCGGCTCGAAGGACAACGCGCGCGCCTACGATGTCCCGCCCGATGCCGGGCCCGACGAGCCGTTCCAGAACTTCGCGCTCCGGCTCAAGATGGACGAGGCCGGCCTCGTCAAGACGCCGTTTGGCTGGCACATCATGAAGCGAGTCCCGCCGCCGCCCCCGCCGCCGCCGGACGCGCTCGAGTCCGCCGACATCCTCAAGCGCGAGCCGACCACCCAGAAGGCGAAGGTCAAGCACATCCTGCTCGGCTGGAAGGACGTCCACGCCGAGGACAAGCGCGGCATCGAGCGCAGCCGCCCCGCGCTCGAGAAGCTCGTCAAGGAGACGGTCGGCAAGCTCACCAAGGGAGCCAAGATCGAGCCGCTCATGAAGGAGCTGTCCGAGGATCCGGGCTCGGCCGCCTCCGGGGACGGCTATGACGTCACCCCCGACGCGGGCCTCGTGCCGCCGTTCAAGAACCTGTCGCTGCGGCTCAAGCTCAACGAGGTCGGCGTCGTCAAGTCCGACTTCGGGATCCACATCATCCAGCGCGTCGAGTAGCCGTCGAGTCGCCGTCGTCCAGCTTCACGAGCTGCACGACAGCATCGAGCACCCGGCCTTGACGCGCGCCCACTCCGGGCGCTTGCCGGCAAACCGCTCGCGTCCCGGCTGGTCGTCGTACGGCCGGCGAAACACGTCGAGGATCTCGGACAGCGCGTCACGGTCGCCCGCCTCGGTGGCCTCGATCACCTGCTGCAGCAGGTAGTTGCGCGGCACGTAGAGCGGGTTGACCGCGTCCATCCGGCACCGCCGCTCGTCGTCGTCGATCCCTTCGAGCCCGGCGCGCGCAGCGTAGCGCTCGATCCAATCCCCGAGCTGTGCGCGCAACGTGGCGGTCAGCTCGTCCGGTGCGTAGTACGCCTCGCGCAGGACGTCGAACGCGGCCGCGCGCGTCGCGCCGCGCGGGACCCGTGCGAGCCGGCGGTAGAACACCGTCATGTCGGTCTCGACCTCGACCAGCAGCTCCGCCAGCGCGTGGAGCAGCTCGTCGTCGACGCTGGTGTGGTCGCGATGGGCGAACAGCCCCAGCTTGCGCAGCATCATGTGGCGCATCTGCGCGGCAAACTCGCCGGGGTACACCGCGAGCGCGGCGTCGAGGGCCGCACGATCCCGGACGATCGGCGCGAGCGCACGCGCGAGCTGCGCGAGGTTCCACTGCGCGACCTGAGGCTGGTTGCCGAATCGGTAGCGCCGGCCCGACGCGTCGGTGATGTTCGGCGTCCAGTCGAGATCGTACGGCTCGATCCAGCCATATGGCCCGTAGTCGATCGTGAGGCCGAGGATCGACATGTTGTCGGTGTTCATCACGCCGTGCACGAAGCCGACGCGCATCCACTCCGTGACCATCCAGGCGGTGCGGCGGACGACTTCGAGGAACCAGCCCACGACATCGAGCTGGTCGCCGGAGACGTACTGTGGATAGAACCTCTCGAGCGTGAACCGCACGAGCGTCCGGAGCGTCTCGTGATCGTCGCGCGACGCGTGGATCTCGTAGCTACCGAACCGCAGGAAGCTCGGCGCCACGCGACACACCACGGCGCCCTGCTCGTAGGCCGGATGGCCGTCGTAGAGGATGTCACGCTGGATCGGCTCGCCGGTGGCGACCAGCGAGAGTGCGCGCGTCGTCGGCACGCCGAGGTGAAACATCGCCTCGCTGCACACCAGCTCGCGGATCGACGAGCGGAGCACGGCGCGGCCGTCTGCCCGGCGCGAGTACGGCGTGGGGCCGGCGCCCTTGAGCTGGACCTCCCAGGTCTCGCCCGCCTGGTTCACGACCTCGGCGAGGGTGATCGCGCGGCCATCCCCCAGCTGCCCCGCCCACTGGCCGAACTGATGCCCGCCGTAGCAGGCCGCGTACGGCGCCATCCCCGGCGCGATCCGGTTGCCGGCCAGCACGTCGACGAGCTCGGGCGTCGCACGCGGATCGAGCTCGATCAGCGCGGCAACCTCGGGCACGAGGGCGAGCAACTCGGGCCTGGGGACCGCGGTTGGTTCGACTCGCGTGTAGCAGGCGCGCATCACCTGGCGCGTCCGGTTCTCGCGCGACGGATCTCCCGGCACGCCGCGAACGAATCGCTCGGCATACTGCAGCTCGTCGATGGTCCGGGTGCTCGACGACGGCGTCCGGAGGGCCGGAGGGAGGATCACCGGCTCACTGTGGTCTCCTGCGGGCGGGGCCGCAACCTCCGCCCGGTTCGAGATCCTCCAGGGGCCGTTGACTTTCTGGCTTCCGATCGACGCGTCCTCGCATGTACGCTCCCCCACATGGGCAGGGTCGCACTGCAGAGGGGCGAGCTGGTGGCCGGGAAGTACCGGCTCGAGCGCCAGATCGGCAGCGGCGGCATGGGGGTCGTGTTCGCGGCGATGCACGTCCAGCTCGAGCGGCGCGTCGCGCTCAAGTTCCTCCACGAGGATGCCGCCCAGAGCGCCGAGACCGTCGAGCGGTTCTGGCACGAGGCGCGCGCGGCGGTGAAGATCCAGAGCGAGCACGTCGCGCGCGTGATGGACATCGGCGAGCTCCCGAGCGGCCAGCCGTTCATCGTGATGGAGTACCTCGAGGGCAACGACCTCGACAACATCGTCAAGGCGTCGGGGCCGCTCGCGATCGGTGACGCGATCCAGTACCTGCTCGAGGCCTGCGAGGCGCTCGCCGAGGTCCACGCGCAAGGCATCGTCCACCGCGACATCAAGCCGGCGAACCTGTTCATCGCCACCCGCGCGGACCGCACGAGCATCGTCAAGCTCCTCGACTTCGGCGTCTCGAAGGCGGCGCCCTCGTGGACCATCGCCGAAGGTCCGCGCTCGCTCACCAGCACCTCCGAGGTGATCGGCTCGCCGCGCTACATGTCTCCCGAGCAGCTCCGATCCTCGCGCGATGTCGATGCGCGGTCCGACATCTGGGCGCTCGGCGTGACGCTGTTCGAGCTGCTGGGGGGCAGGAGCCCCTTCGCGCGCGGCTCGATGCCCGAGGTCTGCGCCTCGATCCTCAAGGACGAACCCCTCAGCCTGACGCGCCTGCGCCCCGAGGTGCCGCACGACCTCGACGCCGTGATCCGCCGCTGTCTCGCGAAGGAGGCCGACGCCCGCTATCGCAACGTCGCCGAGCTCGCGATGGCGCTGCGGCCATTCGGTCCGCTCGGGATCATCGACATCTCGATCGAGCGCATCGTCGGCATCATCCAGATGTCGTTGATGGCGAGCACTGGGCGCGCCGACGCCGAGCGCGAGCGCCAGTACCTGTCACGAATCGGACCCCGCCTCGGGGTGCCGCGCCTGGCGATGGCCGAGGGCGTCATCAGCTCGCTCGCGCTCGATCATCGCGCCGGGTTCCTGCTGTCGCGGATCGACGGGGCGAGCTCCATCGACGAGCTGCTCGACGTCTCGGGCATGCCCCGGCTCGAAACCCTGCGCCTGCTCTGCGAGCTGGTCGATCAGGGTGTGGTCGCGCTCACGCGCCCGCGCTGACCACGACGATCCACGTCGATCCACGTTCGGCGTGACACCGAGCATGCTGCGGTTCCGCCGGGGTCTGGTAGCGTTCGCGGATGTCCAGCCGTCTCGGCCGTCTCGCGCTCGTGGTGCTCTTCGGGTGTTGTGCCTGTGGCGATGATGGTGGCAAGTCCGGTGACGGCGGCGTCACGCCCGACATCGATAACGGATCGTGCGGCGATCAGCTGCGGTTCACCGGCGAGTACGTGGACTGGGACGACGATGCCTCGTTCTGCGGGATCGCGAACGCCTTGTTCCAGATCCAGGGCGACGGCGCGATGGACACGACGGCGCCGAACGGCCGGTTCGACCTCTGCATCCCGCGCTCGCCGGCGACGACCCTGCTCGACATCACCCCGCCCACGGTCAACTCCCAGTGCACGGTTCCCCCGGCCGGCTACGCGGTGCCCGGGATCGCGGTCGCGAACACGGCCGTGATCCTCGCCGGCGGGCTGTTCCACGGCAGCAACTTCACGACCGTCCGGCAGCCGAGCTTCTTCCAGGACGCGGGGCTGACGTTCGATCCCGCCAAGGCCCAGGTCTTCGTCCATGTCGACGGCACCGCCCGCGCCGTCTCGATCGCGGCCGCGCACGACGCCGCCCAGGCGATCGTGGCGACCACCTGGGCGGCCGGCGACACCGGCCATGACGTGTTCTTTCCCAACGTCGACGTCGGTGGCGGAACGACGATGCTGACCGTGTCCGGCGGCGCGATCGGCACCGGGGACATCCCGCTGGTCGCCGGCAAGATGACGAACGTCCACGTGATCGCGAACTGACAGGAACCATTCGACCCGGCGCCAGCTTCGGCTATGGTCCAGCCCATGTTTCGACGCACGTTCCTTCAGACCACGGCCGCGAGCGCGGTGCTCCTCGCATTCCGCAGCCGCCTGTCGTTTGCCAAGACCGAGGCCGCACCAGCCATGACCGATCCTCTGCTCGCGCCGTTCACCGGCCCCTACGGGGGCGTCCCGCCGTTCAACAAGATCAAGGCTGCCGACTTCAAGCCGGCGCTGCTCAAGGGCATGGACGCGATGCGCACCGAGATCTCCGCGATCGCGGCGGCCAAGGACGCGCCGACCTTCGAGAACACGATCATGCCGTACGAGGATGCCGGTCGCCCGTTCAACCGGGCGGCGACGCTGCTCAGCGTCTACACCTCGACCATGAGCGACAAGAAGATGCAGGAGGTCGAACAGGAGATGGCGCCGCTGATGTCGGCGTTCTCCGACGAGATCGTGCAGAACGAAGCGCTGTTCGCCCGCGTCAAGAAGGTCCACGACACGCGCAGCTCCGCGAAGCTCGAGCCCGATCAGCAGCGGCTCCTCGAGGTCGACTATCGCAGCTTCTCGCGTCGAGGCGCCGCCCTCGGCACCACGCAGAAGGCGCGCATGAAGGAGATCAACGGCAAGCTCGCGACGCTCTACACCACGTTCTCCCAGAACCAGCTCGCCGACGAGGAGACCGGCATGTTCGTGCTCGATTCCGAGGCGGACCTCGCGGGCCTGCCGGACGGGCTGAAGACCTCGGCCAAGGCCGCGGCCGAAGACAAGAAGCAGCAGGGCAAGTGGGTGATCACGAACACCCGATCGTCCGCCGAGCCGTTCCTCACCTACTCCACCCGCCGCGACCTCCGCGAGAAGGCCTGGAAGATGTGGGTCAGCCGCGGCGACAACCCGGGCGCGCACGACAACAAGCCGGTGATCACCCAGATCCTCGCGCTCCGTGCCGAGCGCGCGAAGCTCCTCGGGTTCGCGTCGCACGCGCACTGGATCGTCGATGACAACATGGCCAAGACCCCCGACGCCGCCATGGCGTTGATGATGAAGGTCTGGAAGGCCGCCGTCGCTCGCTCGCGCGAGGAGATCGCGGACATGCAGAAGGTCGCCGACGACGAAAAGGCGGGCTTCAAGATCGCGCCGTGGGACTACCGGTTCTACGCCGAGAAGGTGCGCAAGGCGAAGTACGACCTCGATCAGGAGGAGGTCAAGCCGTACCTCCAGCTCGAGAAGATGCGCGAGGCGATGTTCTGGGCCGCCGGCCAGCTCTACGGTCTCGTGTTCGCCCAGGTGAAGGGCGTGCCGGTCTATCACCCGGACGTCCGCGTCTTCGAGGTGACCCGCGACCGCAAGCACGTCGGGCTCTGGTACTTCGATCCGTATGCGCGCGACGGCAAGCACTCGGGCGCCTGGATGAACGAGTACCGGACGCAGGAGGCGTTCAAGCAGCCGATCGCGCCGATCGTGTCGAACAACTCGAACTTCGTGAAGGGCAAGGCCGGCGTCCCGGTGCTGATCTCGTGGGACGACGCGACGACGCTGTTCCACGAGTTCGGGCACGCGCTGCACGGCCTCAACTCGCACGTAAGGTTCCCGACGCTCGCCGGCACGAACACGCTGCGGGACTTCGTGGAGTTTCCGAGCCAGCTCAACGAGCACTGGCTGGCCACGCCGGAGGTGCTGAACAAGTTCGCGATCCACTTCCAGACGAAGAAGCCGATCCCGGCAGAGCTCGTGGCCAAGATCCAGAAGGCCAAGAACTTCAACCAGGGCTTCAAGACCGTCGAGTACCTGTCGGCCGCGATCTACGACATGAAGATCCACACGGCACCTGCCGACAAGCCCATCGATCCGGCTGCGTTCGAGGCCAGGACGATGAAGGAGATCGGGATGCCGAGCGAGATCGTGATGCGCCACCGGCCGCCGCACTTCGGCCACATCTTCTCGGGCGATGGCTATTCGGCTGGCTACTACAGCTACATCTGGGCGGACACGCTCACCGCCGATGCCGCCGAGGCGTTCGTCGAGGCGGGGAGCTTCTACGACAAGCCGACCGCGAAGAAGCTGCACGACGCGATCATGAGCGTCGGCAACTCGGTGCCGCCGGATGTCGCGTTCCGCAACTTCCGCGGTCGCGATGTCGACACCGACGCGCTGATGCGGGACCGCGGCTTCCCGGTCACGAAGTAGCGACCGGTCCCCGCGCCGCGGTTGACCTGACCGCGCTCACCGCAGGCTCCGCCCGGTCGCCTGCAGGTAGCCGTCGATCGCGGCGCGCAGCCGGGCGTCGCCGTGCCGGCCCGCGATGACCGCGAGGTCTCGCCCGTCCTCCTCCTGGCCGGTCTCCCACATCGCGATCGCCCACCCGAGCTGCGCCTCGGCCTTCTCGGCCTCCGAGACGCCGAACAGCGACGACAGCCCCTTCGAGATCGACGTCTCCGCCGCGAGCGCGCTGCCTCCCGCGAGCTGACACATCCCGATCCCGATCATCGTGCGGCCGTAGTGGCGAAACGCCGCCGTGCGCAGCTGCGCCGTCTCGGTCGTGGCGAGCGAGATGTCGGTGGCCTTGAGCAGCGACTTGCGGGCGTCGGCCCAGGCGACGAAGGCCGCGCTGCAATCGCCGCGCTTTCGTTCGCCCGCGCCGATGCCGTAGAGCAGGAGGCCGCGCTCGTAATCTCGGGTCTCCGCGGCGAGCTTGGCCCGGAGGTCTCGGAGGTCCGCATCGAGATCCGAACCGGTGAACGTGAGCCCGCCATAGCCGAGCTCGCGCACCGCGTCTCGCACGGCGGGGAGATGTGCGGGCATCAGCTCGTGGCGCGTCAC
>Ga0316603_10001433_pt1 | contig 12690 bp, 10 predicted proteins | sample OWC_soil_day10_n_FD_207649 | JGI IMG/M metagenome (GOLD analysis project Ga0316603, IMG submission 207649) | Wetland soil microbial communities from Old Woman Creek delta, Ohio, United States - OWC_soil_day10_noCT | ecosystem: Environmental > Terrestrial > Soil > Wetlands | place: USA: Ohio...
TGGCGCAGCTGTACGGCGTGGCAGGCTTGCTCGGCCTGGCGACCGCCGACTGAGGCTCTGCGGCGTCGGCGCGACCGCACGCGCCGCAGCACTCGCGGGTTTGTCCTTCCGTGGCCGCGGTCGATGCGGCCGTGGCAGTCGCTACCATGTCTCGTTCACGACGACCGCCCAGCCTTGAGGGAACCAGCGATGAAGACCCCAGCACTTGCCGCGCTGCTGACCGCCGCGCTGTGTGGCACGACCGCCCAGGCCCAGGACGCCGGCCAGCTCAACGTCATCTGCTCGGTGCAGGCCGAGTGGTGCAACATGATCCAGACGGTGTTCACCAAGACCACCGGCATCAAGGTCAACATGTCGATGAAGGGCTCGGGCGAGGCGCTGGCCCAGCTGATCGCCGAGCGTGCCAACCCGAAGACCGACGTCTGGTTCGGCGGCACCGGCGACCCGCACCTGCAGGCCGCCGAGCAGGGCCTGACGCTGGAGTACAAGAGCGCCACGCTGCCCCAGCTGCACGACTGGGCGCAGCAGCAGGCCAAGCAGTCGGGCTTCAAGACGGTGGGCATCTACTCCGGCCCGCTGGGCTTTGGCTACAACACCGAGCTGATCGCCAAGAAGAAGATGCCCATCCCCAAGAGCTGGGCCGACCTGCTGAACCCGGTCTACAAGGGCGAGATCCAGGTGGCCAACCCGGCCAGCAGCGGCACCGCCTACACGATGGTGGCCACTCTGGTGCAGCTGATGGGCGAGGACAAGGCCTTCGACTACATGAAGGCGCTGCACAAGAACATCGGCCAGTACACACGCAGCGGCACCGGCCCGATCAAGGCCGTGGCGCGCGGCGAGACCACGGTGTCGATCAGCTTCGTGCACGACGGCCCGGGCGAGGCGATGCAGGGCTTCCCGGTGGCCACCGTCACGCCGGCCGAGGGCACCGGCGCCGAGATCGGCTCGATGTCGATCATCAAGGGCGCGCGCAACCTGGAGCAGGCCAAGAAGTTCTACGAATGGGCGCTGACGCCGCAGGCCCAGCAGTTCGGCGCGGCGGCCAAGCAGTTCCAGCTGCCCAGCAACAAGTCCACGCCGGTGGACCCGCGCGTGCCGGATTTCAAGAAGATCAAGTTCATCGACTACGACTACGCCAAGTATGGCGCCAGCGCCGAGCGCAAGCGGCTCATCTCCAAGTGGGAGAAGGACGTCAACTCGCTTCCCCGCTGACGCCGCATGGCTGAAGCCGCGGCCCTGGCCGCGCTGCCGGCGCACCGTGGGCGGATGCGCGCGCAGCGCATCGTGCTCGGCTGGGCCCTGCTGGGGCTCGCGGCCTTCGTGCTGCTGCCCTGGTACTTTCCGCAGAACCTGACGCTCTGGAACTCGCTGCCCGGCGTCTTCGGCGGCGCGGACACAGCCAGCGGGCTGGTGCAGGCGCTGCGCCACCAGAAGCCCTGGCTGTGGATCGGCGCGGCCGGGCTGCTGCTGGCGCTGGCGGCAGCGCGCGCACCGGCCGGCCCGGCGCAGGGCCGTCTGCTGCTGGCCGGCGCCGGCATCGGGCTGCTGGGTTCGCTGGCGGCGGGCTTTGGCATCGGCGCGGCCGGCTGGTCCTTCGAGTTCCTGGAAGCCAAGTTCGGCGCCCTGCCCGGCGGGCAGTTCGGCATCGGCCTGGGCGGCGCGCTGGTGCTGCTGTCGCTGCTGATGCTGCTGGGCGCGGGCATCGCGCGGCTGGGCTACTTCCGCGGCGACCTGTTCATCGCCGGCGCCGTGGTGCTGTGCAGCGCGCTGCTGCTGCTGTTCGTGGCGCTGCCGGTAGGCAAGAGCCTGCTCGGCGCCTTTCTCGACGATGCCGGGCAGCCGTCTATTGCCGCACTGGCCGAGCGCTTGGCGCACGAGCGCGTGTGGGGCCTGGGCTGCCTGGCCGGCGGCGTGCGCTGCGGCGTGGCCTGGAACACGCTGTTTCTGGCCCTGCTGACGGCCGCCGGCACCACGCTGATGGGCACGCTGATCGCGCTGTATGCCGAACGCGGCAACAAGCGGCTGGGCCGGTCGCTGAACGTGCTGGCCCTGCTGCCGATCATCACGCCGCCCTTCGTCGTCGGCCTGGGGCTGATCCTGCTGTTCGGTCGGGCCGGGCTGGTGAACCAGTTCCTCGAATCGTTCTTCGGCATCCCGCCCACGCGCTGGTTCTACGGGCTGCTGGGCGTGTGGCTGGCGCAGATGTTTGCCTTCACGCCAATCGCCTTCATGATCATGCGCGGCGTGGTGCAGGGCATCAGCCCCAGCATGGAAGAGGCCGCGCAGACGCTGCGTGCCTCGCGCATCAGGACCTTCACCACGGTGACGCTGCCGCTGATGAAGCCGGGGCTGGCGAATGCCTTCCTGGTGGGCTTCATCGAGAGCATCGCCGACTTCGGCAACCCGATCATCGTCGGCGGCTCCTACGCCGTGCTGTCCACCGACATCTTCTTCGCCATCGTCGGCGCGCAGTACGACCAGGGCAAGGCGGCCTCGCTGGCGCTGATCCTCACCGTCTTCGCGCTGGCGGTGTTCTTCATCCAGCAGCGCGTGCTGGGCCGCACCAGCTACACCACGGTGTCGGGCAAGGGCGATGCCGGCATGGCCATGCCGCTGCCGGCCGGCGTGCGCCGGCTGTGCGTGGGCGTGGCCGGGCCGTGGCTGGCCTTCACCATCGTGGTCTATGTCTTCGCCTTCATCGGCGGCTTTGTGCAGACCTGGGGCCGCGACTACACGCCGACGCTGGCGCACTTCCGCACCGCCTTCGACCTGCAATGGGGCGTGGACGGGCTGGTCTGGGCCGGCACGGCGTGGAACTCGCTGTTCACGACGCTGAAGCTGGCGGGCATCGCCGCGCCGATCTGCGCGAGCATCGGCCTGTTGATCAGCTGGCTGCTGGCGCGTACGCAGTTCGTTGGCCAGCGGGCCTTCGAATTCGCCGCGCTGCTGGCCTTCGCGATCCCCGGCACGGTGCTGGGCGTCAGCTACATCCTGGCCTTCAACGTGCCGCCCTTCGAGCTGACCGGCACTGGCTTGATCATCGTGCTGTGCTTCGTGTTCCGCAACCTGCCGGTGGGCGTGCGCGCCGGCACCGCCAGCTTCAAGCAGCTGGACAAGAGCCTGGACGAGGCCAGCACCATGCTGCGCGCCGGCACGGCCACCACGCTGCGGCGCGTGGTGCTGCCGCTGCTGAAGCCCGCGCTGGTGGCCGCGCTGGTCTACAGCTTCGTACGCAGCATGACCACGGTGTCGGCGGTGATCTTCCTGGTCACCGCCGAGAACGAGCTGGCCACCACCTACATCATCGGCCGCGTTGGCAATGGCGACTACGGCGTGGCACTGGCCTACTGCACGGTGCTGATCGTGCTGATGTCGGCGGTGACGGCAGCGATCCAGTTCGTGGTCGGCGAGCGCAAGCTGGGAAGGCGAAAGAACGCATGAGCATCGAGTTCCAGCAGGTCACCAAGCGCTACGGCGACGCCAAGTCGCCGCTGGTCGTCAAGGGCGTGGACCTGAAGGTGGCCAAGGGCACGCTGACCACCATCCTCGGGCCCTCGGGCTGCGGCAAGACCACGCTGCTGCGCATGATCGCCGGGCTGGACGCGCCGACTTCCGGCCGCATCCTCATCGACGGCCAGGACGTGACCACGCTCGGCCCGGCCGAACGCAACGTCAGCATGGTGTTCCAGAGCTATGCGCTGTTCCCGCACATGAACGTGCTGGCCAATGTCTGCTACGGGCTGGTGGTGCAGGGCATCGCGCAGGGCCAGGCCGAGCAGCGCGCACGCGCGGCGATGCACAGCGTGGGCCTGGCCGGCTACGACACGCGGCTGCCCAGCGAGCTGTCCGGCGGCCAGCAGCAGCGCGTGGCGGTGGCGCGCTCGCTGGTGCTGGAGCCTTCGGTGATGCTCTTTGACGAGCCGCTGTCCAACCTGGACGCGCGGCTGCGCCGCAGCATGCGCGAGGAGATCCGCGCGCTGCAGCAGCGCTTGGGCCTGACCGTGGCCTACGTGACGCACGACCAGAGCGAGGCGCTGGCCGTCAGCGACCAGATCATCGTCATGGAGGCCGGCCGCATCGCGCAGGCCGGCACGCCGCAGCAACTGTACGAGCATCCGGCCAGCGAGTTCGTCGCCGGCTTCATGGGCGAGGCCATGCTCTTCGACGGCCAGGCGCTGGCCGACGGCACGGTGCAGCTCGGCCCGCTGACGGTGATGCCGCGCCAGCCGGTGGCCCCCGGTGCAGTGAAGGTGGCGGTGCGGCCCGAGGCCTGGCGGCTCGGCGCGCCGGCGACCGCTGGAACGCCCGGCCTGCCCGGCACGGTGCAGAAATGCGCCTACCTGGGCAGCTTCCAGGAAGTCACGCTGGACACCGAGCTGGGCTCGATCTTCGTCGTCTCGCCCGAGCTGGAGCCGAGCTGGCAGCCGGGCCAGGCGGCCTGGCTATCGCTGCCCGGGCGCGGGCTGTCGGTGGTGGCGGCGTGAATCCGCGAAGCCGATGCGCATCGTCTTCGACTGGGCCGGCGTGCTCTTCCACTGGCAGCCGCGGAAGCTGCTGCGGCGCACGCTGCCGCTTCAGGCCATCGACGAGACCAGCGCGGCCCGGCTGGAGCAGGCCATCTTCGAGGGCTATGGCGGCGACTGGGCCGACTTCGATCGCGGCCTGCTGGAGGTTCCCGAACTGGTGCAGCGCATCGCCGCGCGCACCGGCTTGCCGCCCGAGTCGGTGCGCGCCGTCGTCGATGCGGTGCCGGCCGAGCTGCAGCCCATGCCCGACACCGTGGCGCTGATGCAGCGCCTGCATGCGCAGGGACGGCGGCTACATTTCCTGTCGAACATGCCGGCGCCCTACGCGGACCACCTTGAGCGCGAGCACGGCTTCCTGCGCTGCTTCGAATCGGGCGTGGTCTCGGCGCGCGTGCAGCAGATCAAGCCCGAGCCGGGCATCTTCGCGACCGCGGCCCGGCTTTTCGGGGCCATGCCTTCGGAGCTGCTGTTCATCGACGACGTGCCCGGCAACGTGCAGGCGGCCCGCGCTGCCGGCTGGCAGGCGCTGCAGTTCATCGATGCCATGGATTGCGAGGCGCAGCTGCGCGCGGGCGGCTGGCTTTGAAGGAGCGTCCACCCGTTACCGCACTCGGTGCTTTGCTGACGCTCGAATTCGTTGCTTCTGGGCGGCCGGCACCACCGCGGTGTTCGCTGCGCACACAACGAGCACCTGTTGTAGTGCGATGGTGGCCACCTGCGGGCGCAGGCCCGGTTCGCGGTACGCTGGCTGGTGGCCTGCCTGGTCGGTGTTGACGAGGTAGCGCCAGCGAACAGAAGCCGGTCACCCGCGAGCGTGGGCCGGAGAACTCGGGTGACGCCAGCGCGCTACCGCAGCCGACTCGGAACGCCGGCCTGCGCAGTCAACCGCAGCAACGGCAAAGACAACAAGGCGCCGACAACAGCCGTGCGACGCTGAACGCCCAGCGTGAACCGCTGACCAGCGGCCCGCGATCAGTGGGAAAGAATCTTGTTCAGGAAGTCCTTGGTGCGCGGCTGCCGGTTTTCGGGGTGGCTGAAGAACTCGTCCTTGGCGCAGTCTTCCAGGATGCGCCCACCGACGTCGATGAAGATCACGCGGTTGGCGACTTTGCGCGCAAAGCCCATCTCGTGCGTGACCACCATCATCGTCATGCCTTCCTTGGCCAGGCCGACCATCACGTCGAGCACTTCACCGACCATCTCGGGGTCGAGTGCCGAGGTCGGTTCGTCGAAGAGCATGACGATCGGGTCCATCGACAGCGCGCGCGCGATGGCCACGCGCTGCTGCTGCCCGCCCGACAGCTGACCTGGGAACTTGTCCTTGTGGGCCATCAGGCCGACGCGGTCGAGCATCTTCAGGCCGCGCGTCTTCGCCTCGTCCGGGCTGCGGCGCAGCACCTTGATCTGCGCGATCGTCAGGTTCTCGGTCACCGACAGATGCGGGAACAGCTCGAAGTGCTGGAACACCATGCCCACCTTCGAGCGCAGCTGCGGCAGGTTCGTTTTGGGGTCGTGCAGCGCGATGCCGTTGACCGTGATCTCGCCCTTCTGGAAGGGCTCCAGCGCGTTGACGGTCTTGATCAGCGTGGACTTGCCCGAGCCCGAGGGCCCGCAGACCACCACCACGTCGCCCTTGTCGATGTTGACGCTGCAGTCGTTGAGCACCTGCACCGGCCCGTACCACTTGGACACGTTGCTGATGCGGATCATGTGTTCGGCCATGGTTCTTGCTCCTAACGGATGATGGCGATCTTCTTGTGCAGCCGCTTGACCATCCAGGACAGCGAATAGCACAGGATGAAGTACACGACGGCGGCCATGATGTAGGCCTCTTCGGGCCGGCCGAAGTTCTTGCCGGCGATGTCGAAGCCCTTGAACAGGTCGTAGGCGCCGATGGCATAGACCAGCGAGGTGTCCTGGAACAGGATGATGGTCTGCGTCAGCAGCACCGGCAGCATGTTGCGGAAGGCCTGCGGCAGCACCACCAGCGTCATGTTCTGCTTGTAGCTCATGCCCAGCGCCATGCCGGCAGAGACCTGGCCGCGCGGAATCGACTGGATGCCCGCGCGCATGATCTCGCTGAAGTACGCCGCCTCGAAGGCGATGAAGGTGATGACCGCCGAGTACTCCGGCCCGATGGGACGGCCGATCATGATCGGCACCAGCAGGAAGAACCACAGGATCACCATCACCAGCGGAATGCTGCGCATGCCGTTGACGTAGATGGCCGCGGGCATGTCCAGCCACTTCTTGCCCGACAGCCGCATCAGCGCCAGCAGCGTGCCGAAGACGATGCCGCCGAGCGTGGCCACCACCGTCAGGAAGAGGCTGAAGTACAGGCCCTTGAGCAGGAATTTGCTGACCAGGTCCCAGTTGTAGAACGAAAAGTCAAGGCCGCTCATCTCAGTGGCCCCCCGTGCCGCCGGCGACCACGAAGCCGGGCACGCGCACCTTCTGCTCGACCCAGGCCATGAAGCGGTTGATGACCATCGCCGAGATGATGTACAGCACCGTCACTGCGGCATACATCTCGGTGACGCGCGAGGTTTCCTCGCCAGCCTGCATCGCGAACTGGATCAGTTCGGGGATCGACACCGCGAAGGCCACCGACGAGTTCTTGAAGATGTTCATCGACTCGCTGGTCAGCGGCGGAATGATGATGCGGTAGGCCATCGGCAGCAGCACGTAGCGGTAGTACTGCCAGGTGGTGAAGCCCACTGCCATGCCGGCGTAGCGCTGGCCGCGCGGCAATGCCTGGATGCCCGAGCGCAACTGCTCGGCGATGCGCGCCGAGGTGAAGAAGCCCAGCGCGAAGACCACCAGGATGAAGGGCGGCAGAGCGGCCATGACCGGGAACAGCTTCGGCACGACGTGGTACCAGAGGAAGATCTGCACCAGCAGCGGAACGTTGCGGAACAGCTCGACCCAGGCATTGCCGAAGCGCACCAGCCACGGGCTGTCGGGCAGCGTGCGGATCGTGCCGATGACCGAGCCGACGATCAGCGCCAGCGCCAGGCCGCAGACAGAGACCGACAGCGTCCAGCCCCAGGCCGACAGCATCCACTGCCAGTAGGTCGGGATCTTGCCGCCCGGGTCCTGGAAAAACACCTGCCAGTCCCAGCTACCCATGTGCGCTCCTCGACGATGCCTTCAAAAAAACGAACGCCCGCCGTATGAGGCGGGCGCAGCTTGCTTCAGTGTCGACGGCTCACTTCTTGGCGTAGTCTTCCATCGGCCGGTTGTTCGGGTTGGCCCAGGCGGCCTTGGTGGCCTCGGACAGCGGCAGGCCGACCTTGGTGTTGGTCGGTGGGATCGGCTGCATGAACCACTTGTCGTACAGCTTGGCCAGCGAGCCGTCGGCGATCTGGCGCTTGATGCTGTCGTTTACCGCCTTCTCGAAGGCCGGGTCATCCTTTCGCATCATGCAGGCGATCGGCTCGACCGACAGCACCTCGCCGACGATCTTGAAGCCCGCCGGGTTCTTCGACTTCGAGATGTTGCCGGCCAGGATCTGGCCGTCCATCACGAAGGCGTCGGCGCGGCCCGACTCCAGCAGCAGGAAGCTGTCGGCGTGGTCCTTGCCCATCACCTCCTTGAAGTCGACGCCGGTGGCGCGCTCGTTCTTGCGCAGCGTCTGCACCGAGGTCGTGCCGGTGGTGGTGGCAACGTTCTTGCCGTTCAGGTCCTTGATCGAGGTGATGCCGGAATCGGCCCTGACCGCGATGCGCACTTCCTCGACGTAGGTGGTGATGGCGAAGGCCACGTCCTTCTGCCGCGTGGCGTTGTTGGTGGTCGAGCCGCATTCAAGGTCGACCGTGCCGTTGACCACCAGCGGAATGCGGTTCTGCGAGGTGACCAGCTGCTTGTTGATGGTCAGCTTGGGCAGGCCGAGCTGCTTCTGGATGTCGGCCGAGATGTTCTCGGCCATCTCGGTGTGGAAGCCGACGTACTTGCCGTCGCCGATGGTGTAGGCCAGCGCGCCGGACGAGTCGCGCGTGCCGAGCGTGATCTCGCCCTTGGACTTGATCTTGGCGAGCGTGTCGTTGGCTTGTGCAAGAGCGCCACCCGAGGTCAGAGCGACCAGCGCCAGGGCAATGAGGTGTTTGTTCATGGTGTGGTTTCCTGAGTTGAGCGGACGAACAGCAATCCGAAATTCTAGTGAGTCCCCGCCAAGGGAATACCCGAATGCCTCCGCAGCTCCAGGCACAAGCAGCCTTCGTGCCCACCGACCCGGCTTTTGGTCAGGCCTGCAGGCCGGCCACCGCTTGATAGGCAGCTTCGACGCCCTGCTCGACGACACGCGCCTTCCACGCGTCGGTGTCGGTATAAAAGGCGTCGCGCAACTGGCGCTTGATCTGCATGCGCTGTGCGTGCGGCGCTTCGGGGTGGTTCTCGAGCCACTGGTCGGCACGCAGCGCATCGCTGACCTGCTCGAAGGGCAGGGTGCCGTACTCCATGGCGATGCCCGTGTATTCGGCCTGGCCGCATTCCTGCCCGGCGGCAAACCACATCAGTCCGGTCAGCAGCGCCGATTCCGACGTTCCGTCGTAGATCGACGTGACCTGCTCGCCCCACCAGCGACGCGCGCGGGCAATGGCGCCGGCATCGTCCGGGCCGGCCCAGATGCGTTCGCCGTGGCCGCTGGGTCCGAGGCCGGTGTGCAGGTCGATCCAGGCCAGCCGGCGGCATCTGCGGCCGTGGTCCTGCAGCACATGGCGCAGCGTCTGCTGGCTCCAGGTGGGATTTCGGCCGCCGTAGAACAGCCCCTGCGGATGTTCATACTGCCCGCTGGACAGCGCGGCCTGCAGCGCCTTCGCACCGTGCTCGGCGACGAAGGCCGCCAAGCCGGCCTTGACCTCGGGCGTCGGCGGCCAGTCGGCCGGCACGATCAGGTGGGCCAGTCGGTCGTAGGCCGGGTTGCGCGGCAGCGGCTTGTCGAAGTCCTGGAAGTTGCGGTTCAGGTCGACGTTCTCGTGCGTGGTGCGTCGGATCCACGAGAAGCCGTAGGGGTTCAGGGCATGGATGTACAGCAGGGCCACGCCAGCGCTTGCCGCCGCGGCATGAAAGGCCGGGTCGGCCAGCAGTGCGTTCTGCACGCCCGATCCGCAGTAGCCCTCGACCCCATGGCATGCACTGCTGAGGATCAGCACCGACGGCGCGTCGGCCGGGCCAAAGCGCGCCACGTCCATGGCCAGCAACTCACCGTCGCGCCCGAGCAGCGGGTGCAGGTGCGCCACGGGTTCCTGGCCCGCGGCGCAGGCGGTTTCGGTGAACTTGCGTCGGGCCTCGGCGTAACTCTGCGCGAAGTACGTGGCGGCCTTCATCGCGCGCCCTTCAGCGCGCGGCCAGCCACTTCTCGGCCAGCCGAACCCAGGCCGTGGCGCCCAGCGGGATCAGGTCGTCGTTGAAGTCGTAGCTCGGGTTGTGCAGCATGCACGGGCCCAGGCCGTGGCCGCCTTCGCGGTGCGCGCCGTCGCCGTTGCCGATGAGGAAATAACAACCGGGCTTGGCCTGCAAGAAGTAGCTGAAGTCCTCGGAACCCATCGTCGGCTCGAAGTCGAGCACGTTCTCCGCGCCCACCACCTCGCCCAGCAGTCGCCGCGTGAATTCGGTTTCGGCCTCGTGGTTGACGGTGGGCGGATAGTTGCGCTTGAACTGGAATTCGCAGCCGGCCTCGAAGGCCGCACAGGTGCTCTCGGCGATGACCTGCATGCGACGTTCGACCAGGTCCAGCACCTCGGTGGTGAAGGTGCGCACCGTGCCCTGAATCTCGCAGGAGTCGGGCACGACGTTGGTGGCTTCGCCGGCGTGGACCATCGTCACCGAGATCACCGCGGTGTCGATCGGTCGCTTGTTGCGCGTGACGATGGTCTGGAAGGCCTGCACCATCTGGCAGGCCACCGGCACCGGGTCGATGCCGTTGTGCGGCAGCGCGGCGTGGCTGCCCTTGCCGCGGATGGTGATCTTGAACTCGTTGCTGCTGGCCATCACCGGCCCGCTGCGAAGCGCAAACTGGCCGACCTTCATGCCCGGCCAGTTGTGGATGCCGAAGATGGCCTCCATCGGGAATTTCTCGAACAAGCCGTCCTTCATCATCTCGCGCGCGCCGCCGCCGCCTTCTTCGGCCGGCTGGAACACCAGGTACACGGTGCCGTCGAAGTTGCGGTGCTTGGACAGATGGCGTGCCGCGGCCAGCAGCATCGCGGTGTGGCCGTCGTGGCCGCAAGCGTGCATCTTGCCGGGGTGGGTGCTGGCATGGGCAAAGTGGTTGTGCTCGGTCATCGGCAACGCGTCGATGTCGGCGCGCAATCCGATCGCGCGGTTCGAACTGCCGTTCTTCACGATGCCGACCACGCCGGTCTTGCCCAGGCCGCGGTGGATCGGGATGCCCCAGTCGGTCAGCGCCTTGGCAATGACATCGGCGGTGCGCTCTTCCTGGAAACAAAGCTCCGGGTGGGCATGGATGTCGCGGCGCAGCGCGGTGATGTTGGCGGCATCGGCCAGGATCGATTCGATGAGTTGCATTGAAGCTCCGGCAACGGTCAGCGGGAATTCATCTTACCTCCCAGGGCGGACGCTGTCCTGGACGCACCGGTGCCGCGGCCGGCCTGCAGGGGCCCTGCCGAATATGTCACGCGGGCCGGCATGCCGCACCCACAGCGCGCGCCCGCCGTGCCGATATTCCAGGCAACTCACCCGCGCCATCTTGTCCAAGCCCTCCGCCGTCCGCACCGTCCCGCTCGAACCCGTCCGTCAGTTGCTGGTGGCGAGCTTCGTCGTCGTCAGCGTCTGGTACCTGGTTTGGCGCCTGGGCACCTTCAATCCGGCCGCGCCGGTGTTCTCGCGCGTGATCTACGGTGCCGAGGTCTTCGGCTTCGTCACCGCGATGCTGCACATCTTCATGTGCTGGCGCCTGAGCGTGCGCCAGTCGACGCCGCCGCGCGTGGCGCGCAGCGTCGACGTGTTCGTGCCGACCTACAACGAATCCCCCGCGCTGGTGCGCAAGACGCTGCTGGCGGCGATGGCCATGGACGGGGCGCACACGACGTGGCTGCTCGACGACGGACGTCGCCCCGAAATGGCCGCGCTGGCGCGCGAGCTCGGCTGCCGCTACCTGACGCGGCCCGACAACAGCCACGCCAAGGCCGGCAACCTGAACCATGCGCTGCAGCACAGCCAGGGCGAGCTGATCGCGATCTTCGATGCCGACCACGCGCCGAGGCGCGACTTCCTGACCAGGACGCTGGGCTACTTCGACGACGAACGCCTGGCCTTCGTGCAGTCCCCGCAGGACTTCTACAACCTCGATTCGTACCAGCACCGCTGGCGTGGCCAGCGCGGCACGGTCTGGACCGAGCAGTCGCTGTTCTTCCGCGTCATCCAGCGCGGCAAGGACGTCTGGAACGCGGCCTTCTTCTGCGGCAGCTGTGCCGTGGTGCGGCGCACGGCACTCGACGAGATCGACGGCTTTGCCGCCGGCACGGTCACCGAGGACCTGCACACGTCGATCCGTTTGCATGCCCGCGGCTGGAAATCGGTGTACCACGCCGAGCCGCTGGCCTTCGGCCTCGCGCCGGAATCGATCGAGCCGTTCATTGCCCAGCGCGTGCGCTGGGGCCAGGGCGCGATGCATGTGTGGCGCAAGGAGGGCATCCTCACGCACAAGGGCTTGACGCTGGCGCAGCGCATCAACTACCTGGCGTCGGTGCTGACCTACTTCGACGGCTGGCAGAAGGGGATCTTCTATCTCGCGCCGGTGTTCGTGCTGCTCAGCGGCACGATGCCGCTGGTGACCAGCACGCAGCAGTTCCTGCTGCACTTCGTGCCCTATTTCGTGCTCACCTTCTGGGTGTTCGAGGAAGTCGGCCGCGGTTATGGGCGCAGCCTGTTCATCGAGCAGTACAACATGGCGCGCTTCGCCGCCTTCGCATGGGCCACGCTGGCGTGGATCTTCCCGCGCATGAAGTTCCGCGTCACCCCCAAGGGCATGGCGGCCGGCAGCACCTGGCGCTTCACGGCCGCGCAATGGGCGGTGATGACACTGAATTGGCTGGCCATTCCGGCGGGCATTCTGTTGTATTTGCTCGCCAGCCCGCTGCCACTGGATGGCCTGGTCGCCAACGTGGTATGGGCCGGTGTCAACGGCGCGATGGCTCTGGCG
>Ga0316603_10001435_pt1 | contig 12682 bp, 12 predicted proteins | sample OWC_soil_day10_n_FD_207649 | JGI IMG/M metagenome (GOLD analysis project Ga0316603, IMG submission 207649) | Wetland soil microbial communities from Old Woman Creek delta, Ohio, United States - OWC_soil_day10_noCT | ecosystem: Environmental > Terrestrial > Soil > Wetlands | place: USA: Ohio...
CCTTCCCAAGCTCTCTCTAGGGATTTACGAATCTTCCTCTCATCATCGTACGATAAGGTTCAATTTGGAAATAATTATAGTCTGATTCTGATGTTCTGTCAATTGGGTAAATAACATCATTAAATTAGATTAACTTCTCGTGACCAATATTATCGTCGGCAAACCGACTGGGTAATATTGCAGGATTAAAGTATATCTTGTAGACAAAAATATGCACAACAACGCCAAGCAAGATACCAAAAGCAACATCGATTACAGAATGCTGTTTAATAAAGACCGTCGATAAAATAATTAAATTCGTGAGGATTAGCGTAAAAAAATGAATATCCTTGCGTTTCTCAAAACATGCAGAATGAGTTAGACCTGTATAAAGAGAAATCGAAATTGCAACATGGAGACTTGGGCAGACATTTGAGGGGGAATCCCCTATTTGTATTAGTCTCACCCATTGCGAAAATACATCATCTGCATATACCTCAGGGCGAAGTGTTTGATAGTTCGGAAATAGAAAGAAAACCACTAATCCTATGAGCATACATAAATTAACGGACAAATAAGTCTTTCTCAAATCTAGTTTTGATTTTTTATAAAGGATGATTCCAGTAGCCACAATAAATATAAACCAAGCAAAATACGGAATAATAAAGATTGGCACAAAAGGAATCATGTCATCAATCTTAGATTGAATCTTATCTCCAGCCAAATTAATATTGTCCACTACCAAAAAGATGATAATAAGCACCATGTAAATATAGACTTGCCATAAAGCCTTATCGTCTTTTATTTTGCGAAACACGTTATCATCCTCTATTTCTACAGATTCGTGTACACATACTTCCCATATCTTATCCAGCTAGGAAAATACCACAATATATTTTTTGCCAAATTTAAAATAAATTATTCGCCATCTTGCATTTAACTTCCTTCTAATAGATCTTCTAGATCTTCTTCCTAATACAACAAACAATCTGCAATTTACTGGCTACACAGAGAAAAAAATGTCATTTTGGAATGATAGTAATTGGAGCCTCGACTTAACAGGCTAAGGTGAACGCAATAATTAAAGGTTTTTTGAGAAGATAATAGAATAATATTCTGAAGAATATAACTTCAATATAAAACCATAAGGAGATCGAATATGCGCTCACTACGACAGCAAATACTAGTACTAATGCTAGCTTCGTTAGTATTACTGGCTGCTAGTTTTATTCTTATTCTAGGTTTTCATATGAGAGAAAGGGCTATTTCAGCCGCAATTATTAAAGCACAGTCCGATTTAGCCACATGTGCAGAAATCATTAATCTGAAGTATCCCGGAGAATGGCGGGCGGAAAATGGAAATTTATATAAGGGTGAATCGCTAATTTCCCTTCAAAATGATGTGGTTGATTCCTTAGCTGAGCTCACTGGTGATACGGTAACCATTTTTCTTAATGATACTCGCGTCACTACAACGGTTAGAGGAAGCGATGGGGAGCGGGCCATCGGAACTAAGGTTTCTGATGCTGTGGCTAAAAAAGTTCTTAAGAATGGAGATCATTATCTTGGCGAGGCCAATGTCGTAGGACAAATCTATCAAACAGCCTATGAACCGATTCGAGATGCCCACGGAAACATCCTGGGGATGCTATATGTAGGGATCTCACGGAGTTATACCCAAGAACTCATCGTCAATTCCCTCTGGCAAACGGCTATCCTTGGGGTGGGAATTACACTGGTTGTCAGTCTTTTGGCTTGGTTTTTTATCGAAAGAGTCATTATCCGGCCTCTAAGAAACATTACTCTAGGTACACGCGACTTAGCTACAGGTCATATCACCAATAAGGTCGAAGTCTCGGGACCTAAAGAAATCGGGGAATTAGCCTCAGCCTTCAATCAAATGATTGAACGATTAGAGAATCTCGCTAGAGGCCTTGAGAATCGAATACCCTCTAAAGATGCGGTTCAATTAACTCTTAATGAGGAGGTAGTGGAGAAGAACGAAGAGGTCAAGGGTAATAAGGGAGAGCCCATTGAACAAAAAATCAACGTTGAGTTTCCTACGGAGATCGACGACCTTAACCCTCAAGATGAGCACCATGAAATAGACAGCTCTCCCCATCACCGCTTTAACTATAGAGAATATGTGGAAGAGCATGAATTACCTAAAGGCTTAAATAAGGCAACATTAATACAAATCATGAACTTTCTTTCGGAGCAGGAGGATTTCTTTTCAGCAGAGGATGTCGCTGAAGGAGTAAAGCTTACCCGAGTCACCGTAAGGCGGTACCTCGAGTTTCTGGAACACTCTGGGGAATTGACTTCGCAATTGAAATATGGGACTGTCGGGAGACCCGTTCGAATCTGGTGCCGCAATAATACCTAAATTGAGGATCTGTAAACGTCAAGGCCTTGTGAGAACAAGGTCTTTCTTAATTTACATAAGTCCATTTTTTGTTTTCTTTATCTTCATAAACGTGACAGTGATTTAAAACACAGTTAAGATAGACTTACATTCTATATTTTCAGAAAATTCCGCCTTTGTGAAAATGAAGACAATCTTGTAGAAAAAGAGAAAAGATTGTACTCACAGAAACAACGGAATCTGTCTCAGAGATCAAGAGAGAGATGAGGAGGATGAAAGATGGAGGTATCCCGTCGTAACTTTCTGAAGCTTTCGGGAGCATCCCTAGCTGCTTTGGTGACTGGACTGGGTTTTGAACCAGCCGTCGCCCAAGCGAAAGGATATGCCCTGAGAATTGAAGGAAGTAAAAAAATCCCAAGTATCTGCCATTTCTGCTCCGGTGGTTGTGGCATGCTGCTTCACATTCAGGATGGAAAGCTCATTCATCTGGAAGGAGACCCTGACCATCCCACCAACGGGGGAACACTTTGTCCAAAAGCAGCAAGCTTACGGAGTGTTGCCTATTCACAAGACCGAGTGATAAAACCTCGGCGTAGGGCCCCTGGAGCTGACCACTGGGAGGAGATCTCCTGGGAGGACGCCCTGAATCGAGTTGCGAAGAAAACCAAAGAAGTCAGGGACGCTACGTACAAATCGAGTGAGCAGATCAAAAATGCCAAAACAGGTGAAATGGAAAACTTTGCTGTGAATCGTACGGAGGGGATTGCCTTCATTGGTTCTGCCGAAGTCGATAATGAAGAGTCCTACCTTTTCTCGAAGTTTTCCCGAATCATGGGTACACCCTATAATGAACACCAGGCCCGTATATGACACGCTCCAACGGTGGCAAGTTTGTCACCTTCATTTGGACGCGGTGCGATGACCAATTCCTGGTCTGATCTTCAAAACTCTGAGGTCTTCTTAATTGCGGGTTCGAACTGTGCCGAGAATCATCCCATTGCCATGCGTTGGATTCACCGCGCCATGGAAAAAGGGGCCAAGATGATTGTCGTTGATCCTCGCTTCACGCGAACAGCCTCCAAAGCAGATGTCTTCGCCCAGATTCGTCCGGGAACGGATATCGCCTATCTCGGTGCGATTATTCGCTATATAATCGAAGAGAAGCTCTATGACGAAGATTATATAAGAAATAATACGAACTCTCTCCACAAATTAAACAAAGCGTATAAATTTGAGGAGGGAGTCTTCTCAGGCTTTGACCCGAAGACGAGAAAATACAGCACGGGGAGTTGGAGTTATCAGCTTGGGGCGGATAACTTGCCCTTGAAAGCTAACAGCCTCGATGATCCCGATTGCGTCTTAAGCAAGCTTAAGGAGCACTATTCCCGCTATACCTTTGAGACAGCAGAGAAAATCACTGGAATTCCAGCAGCAAAGATTAAGGAGATTGCCGACACCTTCTGCAAGGCCCGCCCAGGTAGCATTCTCTATGCCCTTGGTATGACCCAGCACACGACAGGGGTTCAAGGGATCCGTACCTATGCCATCATTCAGTTATTGCTCGGTAATATCGGCAAGGCCGGTGGCGGAATTAATGCTCTGCGCGGAGAGCCGAACGTTCAAGGTTCTACTGATATGGCCAACCTCTTTAATAATCTGCCCGGTTATCTTCCCCACCCTATTAGTACGGATAAAACTCTTCAGGATTATTTAGTTCGCAATGGTTCTGTTCAGGAGAAGCCAATAGTTGCACTTCTTAAGGCCTGGTTCGGCGAGAATGCCACCAAAGAAAATGACTATTGCTTTAATTACATTCCGAAAAATAATCCTGCCACGAATGCCCCCATGACCAAAATTTTCGAATTCATGGAAGCTGGACAATTCAAGCTCCTCTTTAACTTTGGTTCAAACTCACTCGTATCCATCGCCAACCGTCAACTGGTCCGTTCCGCCTTAAGAAAATTAGATATGATGGTTGTCGCTGATCTTTTCGAGGTTGAAACGGCGCAATTTTGGCGGGAACCAGGAGTCAATCCAGCAGAAATACAAACCGAGGTTATCATGTTCCCTGCCGCCTTCGTCTATGAAAAAGCTGGGTCCTTGACAAATTCTGCACGTTGGATTCAGTGGAAGGATGCCGCTATTAAACCCCTTGGTGAAGCTAAGCCTGACCTTGATATTGTCGATGAACTCTTTAAGAAAATCCGCGAACTTTATAAAGGAAGCTCGGAAGAGAAAGACGCCCCGATCTTAAAGGCTCGTTGGGATTATGGTCATGATGGAGAAGCGAGCGCTCTGAAAGTCCTGCAGGAACTCAGCGGATATGATGAAACGACTGGTAAGTTATTGCCGACACTCGGGGATTATCTCAAAGCCCCTGTTGGCTCGGTCTCTACAGGATGCTGGATTTATGCAGGTGTAACGGGCAATGGCAACCTCGCTGCTCGTCGGAATAATGCCGATCCCTCTGGACTCGGAATTTATAAAGACTGGACCTTTGCCTGGCCTGCTAACATCCGGATTCTCTATAACCGTGCTTCTTGCGATAAGCAAGGTCAACCCCTTGATCCCAAACGTAAACTCGTCTGGTGGGATGCGGATAAGAAGGTATGGGCCGGGAATGACGGCGCAGATGTCATCGACAAAGCCAAAGGACCAGATACCCCCGAAGGAATGCAAAGCTTCCGCATGAACCCAGAGGGTGTAGGTCGCCTCTTCACTGCATCCTTTACGAGTGGCCTACCAACAACCCCGCCTCCTAACGGACAGCCCGTGATGGGGGTACGGCCTGCAGGCCTTTGCGTTGATGGTCCACTCCCAGAATTCTATGAACCGACGGAAAGCCCGACAGTTAACCTCTTACACCCCAATGTTTCGGAAAGCCCAATCGCTATCGTCCCCTCAGCCTTCCCCGAAATTCAAAAACGGGGCAGGCCAGAAGATTATCCCTATGTCTTGACAACCTATGCGCTCGTCGAACATTTCTGCGCAGGTGGGATTACCCGAAATATCCCTTGGCTCAATGAGTTGATGCCTGAACCCTTTGCTGAAATCAGTAAAAACTTAGCTCAGAAGATTGGGGCAAAAGAGGGCGACAAGGTGGAAGTTTCCTCTGCTCGTGGAAAAGTAACGGTGCGTTGCTTAGTTACAGATCGACTCCAGACCTATAAGACAAACGGCAAAGACACGGAAACCATCGGTATGCCTTGGAGCTGGGGTTTTGCCAGCTTGAGCCCTGGTCCGAGCACAAACGATTTGACCATCGCCTCGATTGACCCTGGTGCAGGGACTCCTGAGACCAAAGTCTGTCTGGTCAACATAAGGAGGGCTTAAGATGTCAAAAAAGATGGTTTTAGTGGATACCTCCAAATGCACAGGCTGTAAGGCCTGCACGGTCGCCTGTAAGGAATGGAATGAGCTCCCAGCTGAGAAAACCCAATTACTTACGAGTTATCAGACTATGAAAGAGTTCACCCCCAAGACATGGACTTACACGACGTTCACGGAAAAGTACGAATACCCAAAGATGAACTGGTATATACGCAAAGCACAGTGCTTCCACTGTGCAGAGCCCGCTTGTCTGAAATCTTGTTCCTCTAACGCGATCAGCAAAACCGACTCTGGGTATGTCGTGATTGAACAGGAGCTTTGTATCGGGTGCGGATATTGTGTGGATAATTGTCCCTTTGGGGTCCCCAAATTAGATAATTCAAGGAAGAAGGCCTATAAATGTACAGGCTGCATCGATCGGGTAGAAAATAACTTAACTCCAGCCTGTGTCCAGACCTGTCAACCCGGGTGCCTAGAATATGGGGAGAGGGAGACACTTCTCCCTCAGGCCAAAAAGCGACTGAGTGAAGTTCAGAAGACTCACCCAAAAGCACGGATCTATGGGGAAACAGAAATGGGGGGAACGACCTTTGTCTACCTCCTATTGGATGCTCCGGAGGTTTATGGCTTACCTATAAATCCTACGACTCCTCTTTCACTTACGATATGGAAAGATATAGTACGCCCTGTTGGGGGAATCGCAGTGGGCGGAGCAGCTGCAGCCGTTTTCGTCGGAGTCTTTGGTAACGTACTGCGCGGAGCCTACCGTGAACAGGCGCAAGAAGAGAAGGACGCACAGAAAGGGGGCAAACGATAATGGCAATTCGAACACACAACCCAGAAGAATTCCAGCAACCTCCTCAACCCGATAAGGTTCTTCGCTTTACCCTAGGTGAGCGAGTAAGCCACTGGACCCATGCTCTATCGTTCTTTCTCCTCCTCTTTACTGGACTTGGAATTCTATCCCTTAGTTTTCGTCCCGCTTTGGTAGTGTTCGGTGGGATTCAAGTCGCTCGGCTCATTCATCGAATCGTTGCTGTTGTCTTTGTCGTTGTCGTCAGTGGGATGTTTATCTTTGGAAATACGAAGTATCATTGGGAATGGCTAAAGTCGATCTTTCACTTTACGAAAGCGGATCGGCAACATATCACTGCTTTTCCGAAGGAGTTCTTTGGGGGACATGGAAATTACCCTGCTCAGGGCAAATTCAATGGTGGTGAAAAGATCAATTCGCTAATTACTCTATTCGGCTCAATCTTTATCACCCTAAGTGGGCTTGTCATGTGGTTTGCGTCATCTTTTCCGCCTGTACTGGTTCGCTGGGCTTATCCTGTACATGATCTATCCATGTTCATGATGACAGCATCAGTGATTGGGCATATTTATCTTGGTATCTTACACCCAGATTCATGTGCAGCTTTACCGGGGATGCTCAACGGGTATGTCTCCACAAAATTTGCGAAGGCCCATCATGCCGCATGGTATAATCAGGTAGAGAACCCTACAACTCATGAAGGAGAAAATTCCCTATGACTGAGCTAAAGCAACACGAAGATACACTGGATTCAGAAATGCTAGCACTCCAGGAAGCCTACCAGAAGCTTCAAGCGATCATTGTACAGTGGCAGAGAGAACGCGGGGAGTATTGGGTCGAAGGAATAGTCCCGAACACCTCTCTCCCCTATTTTCTCCCAGAGAGTTTACCTGTGAAAGTCGTCCTTGAAGTGATGGGGCGTTTACTGGAAGGAAAAGTCCACCATGAATCTGCCGAGGATCTTCGCTCCCTCTGGAATCGTTTTCTCTTAGGTCAAAATATCGAGAATGTCGAGCTCTTGAGTCTGTTCAACTTAGCCTTGAATGGAATTCTCGAACTCGCTAGAAAACAGCTACCCGCGGATCTGCGCCAAGCTGCAGAGAACGAAGAAGTCCATCTGTGCCCTATCTGTGGGCAGGAGCCAGGATTAGCTCTCTTAACTCCTCCAAATGGGAAGAGATATTTGCACTGTACGAGGTGTGGGCATGACTGGCCAAGCAAGCGGATTGGTTGTATCCACTGCGGAAGTGAGGAAGCTTCAGAACAAACCTATCTTAAAAATGAGAACTTCCCCGGCATCGAAATCATCGTCTGTCAGGCTTGTGGTGGAGATATTAAAGAATTGGATCTCCGCATACGCACAGTTGAGGACTTTGTCTGGGAAGACATCCGTACCTTACCCCTTAATTATGCAGCCGAGAAGTGGCTGAATGAGGAAGCCCAAAAGAAAGAGGCCTTGCACTAGAATTGATCAATGAAAGACGAATCCCCTTAGTTCCTTTTGATCATTACCAGATCAAAAAACTAAGGGGATTCTTCATTTTATTCACAGTAAGCTTTGTACCTTCTCATTAGCAACCGTGTCGATGCTTCGGAAGAAGTAGCCAATACCCAGGACGCCAAAGGGACATTTTGCCACATTAACCTCGAATTTATTGCTTTACATCCGTCTCTGGATAAACCACAGTCTGTGTTGCATGGTAGTGAAAAGGCTCAAACTCCTCTTCATCTTCCCCGATTGAGTCCAACTCAAGCTCATAATTCTTCATAGCTGCTCCTGCTGCTCCTAAGAGACCAAGCATGCGAAGTCCCGGCCGCCTCCAGATAGTATAAGCCATCGCAATGCCAAGGGGTGCAGAGACACTCAGGACTGTCTTATCCTGGCGTTTCAGCTTAACCTGGGTCTGACTCAAACGATTCATCTGGTGCTTTAGTCCATCCCAAAGTTGTCCACCCATTCCTTCATCGTGGTGAGACCATTCTTCTTCCTGATTCGCAAGTGCTTGAATCACATCTCCATTAGCTGCGTTCAAGGCGACTCGGGCTTCTTCATAAGTAAGCCCCATTCGTTCCCGCAAAATATCAATCTTCTCTAGTTCTGTCCACGGCACTTCGCTCATGATCTTGATCATCCTTTCCGCTTGGGTCTTGTCCCACGTTAACCAAGCGGCTCCCCATACTCCATGATTTTAACCGTTTATCAAAGGTCTGTTCACAGTAAAATTGTAAGGTATCCAGGATTTCTTTCTTCATCCATTCATTCCAGCGAATCCGATCTAGCTTAGTTAACTCGCCTTGAATTAACTGACGCATGAGAGCTAGGCTTCCACCACTCACCCAGCGTCCGATGATTGGAGCCTTTGTCTGAGTCTGGCACTCGCGACATACGACCCCACCGGCTTCTGGACTGAATAAGAGGCGCTCTCCCTGGACCTTTTTCCCACACTCGGCACATTCGAGGAAGCGAGGCCGATATCCTAACTGCGCCAAGAGTTTTAGGGTATAGGCGCTTTGCACGAGAGCGGGCTCACACTGTTCCAGGAGGAAAAAGCTTGAAAAGGTTAACGTAAAAAGTTCAGGATACGGTTGCCCTGGAATCGTCGCTAAATCTAGAAGTTCAGCGATAGCCGTAGCCGCCAAGCTCATGTCCAGATCTGTCCAAAGATGTGGAAAGCTTTCTTTGGGACTGGCCTGATTCACGGTATCGAGGGTCTTTCCCTTATACAGTAAGTAATCAGCATAGGTGAAAAGCTGAGCACCTGCTCGTTGGCGACTTTTAGGTTTACGCACCCCTTTGGCTACCGCTTGAATTTTCCCGTGTTCCCTGGAAAATAACGTGAGCAAACGGTCAGATTCGCCGTACTCACGGCTTCGGATCACCAAAGCATCGGCGTGGTAAACGCCCACATCCTCACCTCTTAGTCTTTGTATGAATCGCGTTCTATATTCGGACGTTTGTTATCTTCTTGTAAGTGGAGTTCTCTCTTAAGCCTACTCTGCGATGAGCTGTACCCCAGCACTTGCCCCCAACCGCTCAGCTCCAGCTTCGACGAGCTGAAGCGCAAACTCACGGGTCCGGATTCCACCCGAGGCTTTCACCTTTACTCCCTCGCCAACCCATGCTTTGAGGTTTCGAACATCTTCGACCGTTGCTCCGCCACCAGCAAAGCCAGTCGAAGTTTTTATAAATTCTGCCCCAGAGCGTTTTACAATCTCAGCGGCTTGTCGTTTTTCCTCTTCCGTTAGAAGTGAGGTTTCAAGGATGACCTTGACAGTAACCCCGCAACAATGAGCGGCCTCAACCACTCGGGTAATATCCTTCTCCACGGCTTCCCAATTTCCAGACTTAGCGTAGCCAATGTTCATCACCATATCTACTTCACGAGCACCGTGGGCTTTTGCCGCAAAGACTTCTTGAACTTTAATCTCTGTCATCGTTGCCCCCAAAGGAAAACCAATGACCGTAGCAACCCCGACACATGTTCCATGCAAAAGTTTGGCTGCTGTACAGATATACGCTGGATTTACACAGACCGTGGCAAACTGATGCTGCTTTGCTTCATGACACAGTTTGACGATATCTTTCTCTGTAGCATCAGGTTTAAGAAGCGTATGATCAATCATTCCTGCTAAGTTCATGAACCTCATCCTTTCTATGAAACAACGTACCTGTCCCCTGTTTCCACCTCTGCTTCACGATACTTATCGAACTTTGTATATCGGCTCGATTACTTTCGATCCGAATATCCAAACTCTCTTAGGCTGGTTCCCCGATTGCGCCAATCTTTTTCCACCTTAACGAAAAGCTCAAGGAATACCTTACTGCCAAGTAGGGTCTCAATATCTATGCGAGCTAACCTGCCAATCTCCTTGAGTAGGCTTCCACCCTGACCGATAATAATCCCCTTTTGGGAATCTCGCTCGACTACTACGACCGCTCGGACCTTTACGAGGGTTTTTTTCTCTTCCACACTTTCGACAAGGACTGCGATGGAGTGGGGTACCTCATCTCGGGTAAGTTGCAATACTTTTTCACGGACTAATTCTGCCATGATGAAGCGCTCGGGCTGATCCGTGACTTCATCCTCTGGATAATACATAGGGCCTTCTGGCATCTCTTTAAAAATGACATTAAGCAATTCTTCCTTATTCTCCCCCGTTTTGGCGGAGATAGGTATAATCGCCAGAAAATCTTTCAATGCCGAGTAGTCTTTAATGAGCTTCAGCAACTTTTCTTTTTCGATTAAATCAATTTTATTCAACAAAAGAATACAAGGGGTCTTGATGCGTTTTAAATTTTCAAGGATATACTCTTCTCCCCCACCAAACTCGGAAGTCACGTCCACCATATAAAGAATGAGGTCTACTTCGCGAAGAGACTCTAACGCGGAATCCACCATGAACTCGCCTAACTTATGCTTCGGCTTATGGATTCCTGGAGTATCGAGAAAAATGACCTGTCCCCGCTCCTCTGTAAGGATACAGTGAATCTTATTACGCGTGGTTTGAGGCTTATCTGACATAATAAGGACTTTTTGTCCTAAAAGCTGATTGAGTAGTGTCGATTTACCAGCATTTGGTCGGCCAATCACGGTCACAAAACCCGATTTGAAACCTTTTTTTTGATTTGTTCCTAACAATTTTGTTCACATCCTACTAAATAAAAATAAACAAGGCCAAGCAAAAAGGCCTAGCCTTATAAAGGAAACTTACTTTAGTCGTAAATTTCCACTTCATCTGAAGTCCAGTTGACCTTATCCAGTGGCTTAGCGCCTCTTCTTTCCGCTTAAAAAGGCAGGAGGAATAGTGGCGTTTAGCCATCGGTAAGGAATTCTGGACCAAAGGATTCCGGCAGTAAGGCTTTCAAGCTTATAGTCTTAGTCTGCCCTTTTCCATTCACTAAAATAACCAGACAATCCCGAGCAAATTCCCGTAAAACTTGGCGGCAGGCTCCACACGGTGAAGGAAAAGCTTCTGTCGGAACACCTATAGCCACTGCCTTCAACTCACGTTCCCCATGAGATACCGCATGAAAAACTGAGTTTCGCTCCGCACAGATCGTTAAGCCATAACTCGCATTCTCCACATTGCACCCCGAGACAATCCGCCCTGAGCTCCAAAGCGTCGCAGCTCCAACAGGGTAGTGGGAGTATGGGACATAGGAGTTTTTATAGGCCTCTTGAGCAAGGTGCGTTAGCTCATGGATTTGTTCAAGTGATATGTCTTTCGATAACTCCAAATCAATCAAACCTTTCCTACTCGCGAGAAGATCCGAATGTGCGGAAAGCTGCACAAACCTAGCTTATTGAAATGACGTGCCTGTCCCCATGTTTCCCAATGGCCTTACTGAGTTTCGGCCAAATCCTCAGTTAACGAATACCCCGCAAAGGGCCCGAGAGACATACTATAATAGCATAAATCCTGAAAGAAAGCCCAAGGATTTTGTTTTACACAAGAGAACGGCTTCTAAGCGAGCGGCTAAGCAATCTTCGCGAAAATTACGTAGCGTAGACGGGTTGGAAACACGGATGTTTCCAACCGGCTAATAAGCCAAACAAGTGCGATAGTCTTCACGACTATCGGGATGGCGATTCAGCCACGAAAGCCTCCAGTGACGAAAGCCTCCGGTGGAGGGTTTCGCCCGAAGCCGCATGCTTAAGAGAATAGCTTTACGGCTGAAGGTGGGTTTCGCCCGAAGCCGCATACACAAGAGGATAACTTAACGGCTGAAGGTGGACCCGTCGTAGCGAAGTGCTTGAGCGATTAGATTGATCCGCGCAGCTTACAAAGTGAACGGTGGAAAACAAAATCCTGGTGACTCTCTTAATCTAAGCTTGAATCATCCCCCTCTACGGTACAGTTCAGGAGGAATGGATTCACCTTACAACCTGCCCTACCCAACGCCCTAAAGGCGGCCCAAAAATCACAATCCCCACAAGAACGGCCTGTATCGCCGTCACCAGCACAGCGCCAGCTGCGACATCCTTCGCCATTCCCGCTAGAGGATGAAAGTTCGGCTGAACCAAATCCACGACAATCTCAACTGCTGTATTCATGACCTCAGCGGCAATAACACTACCGATCGTGAGAAGTAAAATAGCCCATTCCCATCGGGTCAGTCTAAGCAACCATGCCGCCAAAAGGACGATGACTCCTGCGACGATATGGAAACGAAAGTGTCTCTGCGTTTTCCA
>Ga0316603_10001437_pt1 | contig 12679 bp, 13 predicted proteins | sample OWC_soil_day10_n_FD_207649 | JGI IMG/M metagenome (GOLD analysis project Ga0316603, IMG submission 207649) | Wetland soil microbial communities from Old Woman Creek delta, Ohio, United States - OWC_soil_day10_noCT | ecosystem: Environmental > Terrestrial > Soil > Wetlands | place: USA: Ohio...
CCGGCGCGCGCGATGCCATTCCAGCCGCCGCTGATGCCGCACGCCTGGGCCAGCCAGTGGATGGTGTGGAGGTCGCGCAAGCCGCCCGGGCTGTCCTTGAGATTGGGTTCGAGCTTGTAGGCGCTGTCGTCAAACCGGGCGTGACGGGCCTGCTGCTCGGCGAGTTTGCCCTCGAAGAAACGCTGGGGCTTGAGGCGTGCCTGAAAGCGCCGGCCGAATTCCTCGAACGGCGGACGGCCGCCCCACAGGAAGCGCGCTTCGAACAGATTGGTCTCGACCGTGATGTCCTGCTCCGCTTCCAGCAGGCAGGCCTCCACGGTGCGCACGCTATGGCCGATTTCCAGCCCGATATCCCAGCAGGCCTGCACCCAGTTTTCCAGCGTGGCCTGCTGCTCGGCTGACGGTTCATGCGGCAATAGCAGCAGCAGGTCGACGTCCGATCCGGGGAAAAGCTCGCCACGACCGTAGCCCCCCACCGCAGCGAGACAAAACGTGGCGGGCAGATTGAGCCGGGTGGACAGTTCGCACAGCACGCTGTCGACCAGGGCGGCGTGACGGCTCAGGTAGGGGGTGGCGGCGGGTCGTTCGAGAAAGGCTGCGGCCAGCGCCGCGCGGCCGGATTTCAGACGCTCGCGAAGGTCGGCGAACGCCGGGCTGTTCACGCGGCGTGGAGGATTCGGTCGGGAACGGCCGGGGATCCTGCCGACACGGTGAGCACTTCGTAACCGTGGTCGGTGACCAGTACCGTGTGTTCCCACTGTGCCGACAGGCTGCGATCCTTGGTGACGATGGTCCAGCCGTCCGGCATCTGGCGGATGTCGCGTTTTCCGGCGTTGATCATCGGCTCGATGGTGAAGGTCATCCCGGGTTCGAGCAACAAGCCGGTGCCGGGCTTGCCGTAATGCAGCACCTGCGGATCCTCATGAAAATTGAGGCCGATGCCGTGGCCGCAGAATTCGCGCACCACGCTGTAGCCGTGGTTTTCGGCGAAGCGCTGGATGGCGTGGCCGATGTCGCCCAGCCGCGCGCCGGGCTTGACGTGGGCAATGCCGACCCACATTGCCTCATAGGTCACATGGATCAGCCGCTTGGCCTGGATCGACGCATCGCCTACCGTGAACATGCGGCTGGTATCGCCGTGCCAGCCGTCCTTGATCACCGTGATGTCGAGGTTGACGATGTCGCCGTTCTTCAGCACCTTGTCGCCCGGTACGCCGTGGCACACCTGGTTGTTGACCGAGGTGCAGATCGACTTCGGATAGGGGGTGTGGCCGTTCGGCGCGTAGTTCAGCGGTGCCGGGACGGTGCCCTGGACGTTCACCATGTAGTCGTGGCACAGCCGGTCGAGTTCACCGGTAGTGACGCCGGTCTTGACAAAGGGTGTGATGTAGTCGAGGACTTCTGCGGCGAGCCGCCCTGCAACGCGCATGCCCTCGATCTCGGCGCCGGTTTTGATGGTGACAGTCATGTGACAGGTGAGCGGGAGGCAAAGCGACATTCTAGCGTGCCCGGCACATGCCAAAAAAACCCCGAGCCAAACAGGGATGAAAAAAACCGCGCCTGCAGGCGTCCCCCGCTAGCGCGGGGACGCGGCCTGACTGCAATGACGACAACGGGATCGTGTCGCGATGCCGCTGGAACGTCGCCTGAGTTGAGCCTGGCTTTATCGGCCGCGGCGTCCCCCACCTGAACTGCCGGCAGCACCTGAGCCGCCGCCGGCTCCGTGCCTTTGCTGGTGGCGGTGTTCATAGCCCGCGCCGTAGGGCAGGGTGGCCGGGCGCGCGGGTGCCACTGAACCCTGCTGCGACGGAACGGGAGCGACCAGGTTGCGTTCGACCGCTTCGTCGACCCGCGGATTGCCGGGCGCCTGCAACACATCGCGGGGCAGGGACAGGTTGAGCGGGCGGACAGGCTCGCTCTTGGCGTTCGCCTGGCGCGCCTCGGCCCATCCGGGTAGCGCCAGGGTCAGCACAGACGGCAACAGGATCAGATACAGGCGTGGCATGAACGTACTTTGGCGGCAAGCATGGATGGGCCGCACGAGGCGGATGCGAAGCGTGAAGCTTAGCTGCCGAGTATGCTGTCGACAATCTCCTGCGAGACCACCTGGGCCACATAGGGCAGCCCGGTCAGAGACTGAATATTGTCGGCAAAGGCGCGCAGATGATTGTAGGAGCCGTTCAGCAGGTTTTGGTAAACCTGATCGATATTGCTCAGGCGCGAAGTAGCCATGGCGGCGCTGATATCTTCGATATCGGTCTCCTCGATCACCCCGCCGACCATCAGGGCATCCAGTGCGGATTTTTTCCCCCGCGCGACCAGGGCCTCGTACAGCGCCTGCAACTCCGCATTGGTAAACTCGCCAATCAGCTTCCCGGCGGCAGGATCGGGCAGCTTGTAGAGGTTCAGCAGATCGAGGATGGCATCCATGTGCTGCTGTTCGGACGAGGCGATATTGGCGAACACCGGCGCCCCCCAGATGTCATGCAGGGTCAGGTAGACGTCGCGAGCCAGCTTTTCCTCTTCGCGCATGAAGGTCAGATCGTTTTTCTCATCGGTTGTCAGCGTGATGGTGCTGACGGCTTCACCGGCGGCCTTGACTTTGCCCGCGGAAAGCAGGAAGGCAGCACCGAGGGTGCCGGTCATGGCGAGCATTTCGCGTCTGGAGAGTTTGTTCGTGAACATGGCAAGGCTCCTTGGTTTCAGTTTTCGGATGCGCCTGTTGTTTTCTGGTCTGGTGGGCAGGCTCGAACCTGTCTGGATGCCGTTCCGCTCGACTGACAGCGCAGTTTGAATTTTCCGCGCGCGCAATGGCTGCGGTATGTCTTCCGGGTGGCGTCGCGTGTCAGTGTGTTTCAATGTGTGTCAGGCACTTAGGATGTGCCTTGAACTAGGGTAGGATGATTTTGCGAATTGCCCGCCGTTCCAGTGCTGGCCATCCATCGCGCCTCTCAGACATAACTGGCTTGAGTACCCGATACCGTCCGATTTCCAGATGATGCAAGCATGTACATCCGCTCCCTGTCGAATCGCTGTGCTTGAGCTTGGAGAAGGCGCGTGACCGAAGCGTCAGCGCCCCGCATTTTGGTCGTGGACGACGATCCGGGCATGCGGAGCTTGCTGGAGGCCTATCTGGGCGACAGCGGATTTTCCGTGGAAACGGCGATGGATGGCGTGGCGATGTGGCAGGTCCTGGAGACGGGGATGCCCGATGCCATTGTGCTCGACCTGATGATGCCTGGCGAGGACGGGCTGACGCTGGCGCGCCGGCTGCGCAGCCAGTCGAACGTGCCCATCCTCATGCTGTCGGCGCGCGGCGAGGAAATCGACCGCGTGGTCGGGTTGGAAATGGGGGCCGATGACTATCTGGCCAAGCCGTTCAGTCCGCGCGAATTGCTCGCCCGCTTGCGCGCGCTGCTGCGGCGCAGTCATGCACAGGAGGCGATTCCGGTCCCGGATTCGAGTAGCTGCGCGTTTGGCCCCTATCAACTGGATGTCGCCAGTCACCGGCTGACCCAGGGTGGCGTCGAGGTGAAACTGTCGACTGCCGAATTCGCCTTGCTCCGCATCTTTGTCGAACATCCGCTGCGCGTGCTGTCACGTGACACGCTGATCGACATGCTGAAAGGCTACGAGCGCGACCCCTACGACCGCAGCGTCGATACCCGGGTGACCCGGTTGCGGCGCAAGATCGAGCCCAATCCGGGCGAGCCGGTATATATCCGCACCGTGCGTGGCGAGGGCTATCTCTTCAATCCGCGTGGCGGCGAGGTGTGAGACTGTCGTCTCGGCTCAGCCTGACGCAGCAGAACGCCCTGCTGCTGGTGGTGTTCTTCATCGCGTTCGAGCTGGTGACCGCGGTCGCCACCGCCTACTTCCTGATGCTGCCGATGGCACGTCGCTCGGCCGCCGATCTGGCCGGCTTGATGACCTTGTCGGCGCAGACCTGGAGCGAACTGCCACCGGTCACCCGCCCCGCCTTCGAGTTCGAGCTGGCCCGTTCGCATGCCCTGGCCTTGCGAGCCGAGCCGCCGGAGAACCCTGAGCCGCCCAACTGGACGGAGCCGTACCTGAAATTTCTGGTTGCGGCGCTGAGCGCCCGCGTGGGTGAACCGGTAGCCAGTTCGCGCGAACTGATCGGGGGCGAGGCGTGGTTCTGGGTGTCGTTGCCTGCCGGTGGCAGGCAGCTTTCGGTGGGCTTGCCGCACCAGCGCATCGGTCCGCGCCCGATCCTGGCGCTTCTGGTTTCGCTGGCAGGCGGGCTCTTGCTGACCCTGGCCGCGGCCTGGTGGCTGGCGCGCCGCACCACCCGCCCCTTGCATCGGCTGGAAGAAGCGGTGACTTCGCTGGGTCGGGGGCAGATGCCGGAGCGCGTGGCGGAAACCGGGCCGCGGGAAATCGCGGCACTCAGCCAGCATTTCAACGAGATGGCGAAGCAGGTGGAAGACTTGCTGGCTGCCCGCACCGTGCTGCTGGCAGGCGTGTCGCATGATTTGCGCACGCCCCTGGCCCGTTTGCGGCTGGCGGTGGAAATGCTGGTTCGCAAGCCGAGCCCGGAACTCGCGGCGCAGGTGGAAGGCGATATCGAGGCGATGGACCGTCTGATCGCCGACGTGCTGACCCTGGCCCGCGGTTTCGGGCACGAAGCGCCGAGGCACATTGCCCTGTCCGATTTCCTGGCCGAGCTGGTGCGCGCCACCCCGGGTGCGGCAGACCAGGTGAAGCTCGAGGTGGAGGAAATCGAACTGGACGTTCCGGCGGGTGCCTTGCGTCGCATTCTCGCCAACCTGCTGGAAAACGCCTTGCGCTATGGCGGCGGCCAGCCCGTCACCCTGCGGGCGGAACGCGCGGCGGGAGGCTTGCGGATTGGCGTGCTCGACCGTGGACCAGGGATTCCGCTGGCCGAGCAAGAAGCGGTCTTCCGACCGTTCTATCGGCTGGAGGCCTCGCGCAGCGTCAGCACAGGGGGCTCCGGACTCGGCTTGGCGATTGTGCGCCAACTCGCAGCGGCACAGGGCTGGCGGGTCGCGTTGCAGACACCTGACGGGGGCGGCCTGGCTGCCTGGCTGGAGATTCCCTTGCCACAGGCGGGATAGGCGTTTCGGAGGGGGGCTCCTTGAAATGGAAGCCTGATCGAATTAGAATGGCGGGCTGTCCGAAATGGTTCGGACAAATTCGCACACCTGTCATTAAAGGGTGGCGGCGCGTTCAGACATCCACGCGCGGCTGCTGACGGGTGGAGGCTCAACCCTTTAGGAGATTTTTCATGTCCGTCACCATGCGTCAAATGCTGGAAGCCGGTGTCCACTTCGGTCACCAGACCCGCTTCTGGAACCCCAAGATGGCCCCGTTCATTTTCGGTCATCGCAACAAGATTCATATCGTCAACCTGGAAAAGTCGCTGCCGCTGTTCCAGGACGCGCAGAAATTCGTGCGTCAGCTGGCTGCCAACAAGGGCAACGTGCTGTTCGTCGGCACCAAGCGCGCGGCGCGTGACATTGTGCGCGAAGAAGCCCAGCGTGCCGGCATGCCTTACGTCGACCAGCGCTGGCTGGGCGGCATGCTGACCAACTTCAAGACGGTCAAGCAGTCGATCAAGCGCCTGAACGACCTGGAGGCCTCGCTGGCCGAGCCGGGCCGCCTGTCGAAAAAGGAAATCCTCACCGTGCAGCGCGAGGTCGACAAGCTGAACCGCAGCCTGGGCGGCATCCGTGAAATGGGCGGCCTGCCCGATGCGCTGTTCATCATCGACGTCGGCTACCAGAAGGGTGCGGTGGTCGAGGCCAAGAAGCTGGGCATCCCGGTGATCGGCGTGGTCGACACCAACAACAGTCCGGAAGGCGTGGATTACATCATCCCCGGCAACGATGACTCGGCGCGTGCGATTCGTCTGTATGCCCGTGGCATGGCCGATGCGGCGCTGGAAGGTCGCGCCCAGGTCATCAGCGAGATCGTCGGCGGCGAAGAGTTCGTCGAGGTCGAAGAAGAGGGTGGCGTCGCCGCCGAATAAGCGCGACGCATCCCAAACATCGCCGGGCAAGTCTCCGGCGAGCGTATTCGAGGAGGGGCGTCTGCCCCTCTTTCCGTATTGAATTGTTTGAAACTGGCTGTACTGAAACTAGATAGGGAGTTCGAAATGGCTGAAATCACTGCAAGCATGGTCAAGGATCTGCGCGAAAAAACCGATGCGCCGATGATGGATTGCAAGAAGGCGCTGTCGGAAGCAGGTGGCGACATGCAGAAGGCGGAAGAGATCCTGCGCGTGCGCTTCGGCAACAAGGCCGCCAAGAGCGCCGGTCGCGTCGCGGCCGAAGGTGTGGTCACCATCACGATCGCCGCTGACGGCAAGTCGGCGGCGATGGTCGAAGTCAACTGCGAAACCGATTTCGTGGCGAAGAACGACGATTTCCTGGCACTGTCCAACGCACTCGCCGACATGGTGCTGAACCAGAACCCGGCCGACGTCGCCGCGCTGTCCGCACTTCCGTACAAAGGCACCACGGTCGAAGCCTTCCGCACCGAGCTGGTCGGCAAGATCGGCGAGAACATGTCGGTTCGCCGCTTCACCCGCCTGACTGCACAGGGCAAATTTGCCAGCTACATCCACAGCGGCAAGATCGGCGTGCTGGTCGACGTCAGCGGTGACGAAGCCATCGCACGCGACATCGCCATGCACATTGCGGCATCCAAGCCGAAGTCGCTGGACGCCTCCGGCGTGTCGCAGGATCTGATCGATACCGAGCGCCGTGTCGCGATCGAGAAAGCCAAGGAAGCAGGCAAGCCGGAAGCCATGCTGGACAAGATCGCCGAAGGCACGGTGCAGAAGTTCCTCAAGGAAGTCACCCTGCTGTCGCAGCCCTTCGTCAAGGATGACAAGCAGACCGTCGAGCAGGTGCTGAAATCGAAGAACTCGCAATGCCATGGCTTCATGATGTACGTGGTGGGCGAGGGCATCGAGAAGAAGGTGTCCGACTTCGCCGCTGAAGTGGCGGCCGCTTCCAAGGTCTGATCCGGCATGGCGCCTGTCCGACGCATTCTGCTGAAATTGTCCGGCGAAGCCCTGATGGGGCCGGACAGCTTCGGCTATCACGCTGACACCATGGCCGGCTTTGTCAGCCAGATTCGCGAAGTGGTGGCGCTTGGCGTTCAGGTCGGCATCGTGGTCGGTGGCGGCAATCTGTTCCGCGGCGCCACCGGCGCCTTGTCCGGAATGAACCGCGCCACGGCGGATTCGATGGGCATGCTGGCAACGGTGATGAATGCCTTGGCGCTGAAGGATGCGCTGCAACTGGCGGGCGTCGATGCCCGTGTGCAGACGGCAGTCCACATCGCCCATGTTGGCGAGGACTTCGAACGCGACGCCGCGGTGCGGGACCTGGAGGCTGGACGGGTAGTGATTTTCGGCGGCGGAACGGGCAATCCGTTCTTCACCACGGATACCGCAGCGGCGCTGCGCGCGGCCGAGATCGGCGCCGATCTGCTGCTCAAGGCGACCAAGGTCGATGGCGTCTACACCGCTGACCCGAAGAAGGATCCGAACGCAAAGCGCTACGAGACGCTCTCCTTCGACGAGGCGATCGCCAGCAATCTCGGGGTGCTCGACACCGCTGCCTTCGCCTTGTGCCGCGAACAGAAACTGACCCTGGCCGTGTTCAACGTCTTCAAGTCCGGCGCGCTGAAGCGCGTGGTGATGGGCGAGGACGAAGGCACGCGCGTGACCTTATGAGGAGTTGTCATGGCTGAAACCAGCATCGCCGAAATCAAGCAATCCGCCGAACAGAAAATGGGCAAGACGCTGGAAGCGTTGAAGAACGATCTGGCCAAGGTACGCACCGGGCGGGCCCACGCCGGCATTCTCGATCACGTCATGGTCGACTATTACGGCAGCCCCACCCCGGTTCCGCAGGTGGCCAACGTCTCGCTGGTCGATTCGCGCACGCTGGGCGTGCAGCCGTACGAAAAAAACATGGTCGGCAAGATCGAGAAGGCGATTCGCGATGGCGATCTGGGCCTGAATCCGGCGACGCATGGCGACATCATTCGCGTACCCATGCCGGCGCTGACCGAAGAACGCCGCCGTGACCTGATCAAGGTGGTGCGCACCGAGGCCGAAGGTGCACGCGTCGCCGTGCGCAACATCCGGCGTGACGCAAATGGCACGCTCAAGGATATGGTCAAGGCCAAGACCGCGACCGAGGACGAAGAGCGCCGCACCCAGGACGAGGTGCAGAAAATGACCGACAAGTACATCGGCGAAATCGACAAGATGCTGGCCGACAAAGAGAAGGACCTGCTCGCAGTTTGAGCATATTCGGCGTGTCTACCCGCACGAAGCAGGCGATTCCTGAAGGCACCGAGGTGCCGAGACACATTGCCATCATCATGGACGGCAATGGACGCTGGGCGAAGCGCAGGCTGATGCCGCGCGTGGCCGGGCATCGCAAGGGTGTCGAGGCGCTGCGTGGGGTCATCCGAGCCTGTGCCGAGCGTGGTGTGACGCATCTCACGGTATTCGCCTTCAGTTCCGAAAACTGGCGGCGTCCGCAGGAAGAAGTCACCCTCTTGATGGAACTGTTCCTGCGTGCGCTGGAGAATGAAGTCGCCCGACTGCATGAAAACGATATCCGCTTTCGCGTCATTGGCGAGTTGTCGGGTTTTTCCGAGCGCATCCAGGCCCTGATCCGCGATGCCGAGGCGCTGACGCGCAACAACAGCCGTCTCACTTTCACGGTCGCAGCCAATTACGGCGGTCGCTGGGATATCGTGCAGGCGGTAAAGAAACTGATGGCCTCGGGGGTCGCGCCTGCAGAGGTGGACGAGGCTGCGCTGGTGCAGCACCTGAGCATGGCCGACATGCCGGAGCCGGACCTGTTCATCCGTACTGGCGGCGAGCAGCGCATCAGCAATTTCCTGCTGTGGCAGCTGGCCTACACGGAACTCTATTTCACCGAAACCCTGTGGCCCGATTTCGACGCAGCCGCCCTCGACGCGGCGATCGTTTCTTTCCGCGCCCGCGAGCGCCGCTTCGGTCGGACCAGCGAGCAGGTGCGTGCGGCGACGTGAGCGAATTACGGAAGCTGCCTCGATGACGCCTCTCCTTAGGCGGGTACTGACCGCTGTTGTACTGTTGGCGGTTTTTCTGCCTGCCGTGCTATGGGCGCCTGCGTGGCTGTGGGCGATTCTGATGGCCGGCGTGGTCGGGATGGCGGCGCACGAATGGGCGCACCTGAGCCATTTCCCGCCTCTGCTCGGGCGTGGCTATGCCGTGCTGCTGGCCCTGGGTGCGCTTGCCCTGCCGCCTATGCTGGCGGCGGACTGGCCGGCTTTCCAGGCAGGACTGATCCTGTTGGCCATCGTGTTCTGGCTGCTCGTCGCGCCGCTGTGGCTGCTGGGTCGCTGGCATGCGCCGCAGGCGTTCGTCCGTTCCGCGGTTGGCGTGGTGGTGCTGCTGCCGACCTGGGCGGCCCTGTTGTATCTGCATGCACGCGGCCCCGGCGTGCTGCTGGGGGTGATGGCGATCGTCTGGATCGCCGACACGGCGGCCTATTTCGCCGGGCGTCATTTCGGGCGCCATAAGCTCGCGCCCGCCATCAGCCCGGGGAAGACCTGGGAAGGCGTGGCGGGCGCGCTCGCCGCACTCGCGGTGTATGCGGGCGTCGTCAGCCTGTTTGCCGAAATGCCCTTGCTTTGGTTGTTCGTGATGGTGTGCGGGCTGCTGTATGTGTCGGTGCTGGGGGACCTGTTCGAGTCCTGGATCAAGCGTGTCTCGGGGATGAAGGACAGCGGCGACGTATTGCCTGGTCATGGCGGGGTGCTTGATCGCATCGACGCCCTGACCTCCAGCCTGCCGGTCGCGACCGGCATCCTGATGTGGCTGGAGCGTTTCGCATGAATTCAAGTGGCACGAAGCGGCGTGTCCTCACCATTCTCGGTGCCACGGGCACCATTGGCGTCAATACGCTCGATGTGGTGGCGCGCCATCCCGATCGCTTCGCGGTCTTTGCGCTGACCGGCGCCACCCAGGTCGAGCGCATGGTCGAGCAGTGCCGCGCCCATCGTCCGCGCTTTGCGGTGATGAGCCAGCCGGCTGCGGCGGCGGCCCTGCGTGTGCGCCTTGCTGCAGAAGGGTTGCCGGTCGAGGTGCTGGAAGGGGCGGCTGCCCTGACCGAAGTCGCCACCGCGCCGGAAGTCGACACCCTGATGGCAGCCATCGTCGGCGCCGCCGGGCTGCCGGCCACGCTGGCCGCGGCGCAGGCAGGCAAGCGGATCCTGCTCGCCAACAAGGAAACCCTGGTGGTGTCCGGACAGCTGTTCATGGATGCGATCGCCGCCAGTGGTGCCGAACTGCTGCCGATCGATTCCGAGCACAACGCCATTTTCCAGGCACTGCCGCGCGACTTCAAAGGTGATTTCCAGCAAGCCGGGGTCAAAGCGCTGTGGCTCACCGCGTCCGGCGGGCCGTTCCGCACCCTGTCGGTCGAGGCAATCGCCGCCGCCACCCCGGCACAGGCCGTGGCGCACCCCAACTGGGTGATGGGCCGCAAGATCTCGGTCGATTCGGCGAGCCTGATGAACAAGGGGCTCGAGGTGATCGAGGCGCGCTGGCTGTTCAATGCGCGCCCCGAGCAGATCAAGGTGGTGGTGCATCCGCAGAGCATCGTGCATTCGATGGTCGAATACGCCGACGGATCGGTGATCGCGCAGATGGGCACGCCCGACATGCGCACGCCGATCGCCTACGCGCTGGGCTTCCCCGAGCGTATCGACGCCGGGGTGTCGGCGCTTGAACTGCTGGGCCGGCAACTCACTTTCGAAGCGCCTGACACCACGCGCTTTCCCTGTTTGCAACTGGCGTTCGACGCGCTCGCTGCGGGCGGCAATGCGGCAGCGGTGCTGAATGCCGCCAACGAAGTCGCGGTCGCCCGTTTCCTGGATGGCGCGGCTTCGTTCGGTGCGATTGCCGCCAGCATTGCGCATACGCTCGACAAGCTCGCGGGCGGCGGCGCCAACACCCTCGAGGAGTTGCTCGAAGCCGACCGCCAGGCGCGCAGCGTGGCCGACGCCTATCTGGAGACGCTGCGCGGATGAGCGTGCTGCACACCCTGCTGTGGTTTCTGATCGCCATCGGCATCCTGGTGGTGGTGCACGAATTCGGCCATTACCTGGCGGCGCGGTTCGCCGGCGTCAAGGTGTTGCGTTTTTCGGTGGGGTTCGGCACGCCCTTGCTCAGCCGGCGGTTTGGCCGTGACCAGACTGAATGGACGCTGGCCGCGCTGCCGTTCGGCGGCTTCGTCAAGATGCTCGATGAGCGCGAAGGCGATGTCCCTGCGGCAGAGGCGCATCGCAGCTTCAATCGGGCCACGGTGTGGCGCCGCATCGGCATCGTATCGGCAGGACCGATCGCCAATTTCCTGCTCGCCATCGTGTTCTACTGGGCGCTGTTCCTGAACGGCCTGCCGGCGCTGAAGCCGATGATCGGTGAGCCGCCTGCCGGCACGCCGGCGGCGCTGGCAGGCCTGGTGGCGGGGGACGAGATTCGTCGTGTCAATGGCGCCGAGACGCCGTCTTTCCAGGACTTGCGGCTAAACCTGCTGCGCGCGGGCGTGGCACAGGCACCGCTCGTTCTGGAACTGGCGGATGGGCGCAGCGTGCGGCTCGATGCGCCGCCGCTGGAAACCGAAAGCCTGGAACGCGACACTCTGCGCCCGCTGGGGATTGTGCGATACGACCCGGAAATTGCACCTGTCATCGGCAAGGTGCTGCCTGACAGCGCTGCCGCGCGCGCCGGTTTCCAGCCGGGCGACCGCCTGATCACCGCCGATGGCAAGGTGGTGGCGAACTGGCAGGATTGGGTGCAGGTGGTGCGCCAGCATCCGGCTCGGTCCCTGCGTATCGAGTTCGAACGCCAGGGGCAGCGCAGGCTGCTGACCGTCGTTCCTGACGCTGTGGAGGAGGGCGGCCAGCGTATCGGCAAGATCGGCGCCGGCCCCCAGGTCGACGAGTCGGTGCTGGCCACGCTGATGACCGAGGTGCGCTATGGCCCCGTCGAGGCGCTGTGGCGCGGCGCTGCCAAGACCTGGGACATGAGTCTGTTCACGCTGGAGATGATGGGGCGTATGGTGCTGGGGCAGGTGTCGTGGAAGAACCTGTCCGGGCCACTGACCATCGCGGACTATGCTGGCCAGAGCGCCAGCCTCGGCTGGATCAGTTTCGTTGGCTTTCTGGCACTGGTGAGTGTGAGTCTGGGTGTGCTGAATCTGCTGCCGATCCCGTTACTGGACGGGGGGCACCTCATGTATTATGTTGCCGAAGTTTTTACCGGTCGGCCCGTGTCGGAACGTACCATGGAGATCGGCGGCCGGATTGGCATGACACTGCTGCTGCTGCTCATGTCGTTTGCCCTGTTCAACGATTTGCAACGCCTGATAGGCGGGTGATAACAACCATGACCCTGAACCGTTTGACGCTTGCCCTTGCCGCGGTTTTTGCGGTGCAGGCCGCGTTTGCAGAAGAACCTTTCATCGTCAAGGATATCCGGGTCGAAGGCATCCAGCGCACCGAGGCTGGCACGGTGTTCAGCTATCTGCCGGTGAAAGTCGGCGAGATGATGACCGACGAAAAAACCGCGGCAGCGATCAAGGCGCTTTACGCCACCGGTTTTTTCAAGGATGTGCGCCTG
>Ga0316603_10001438_pt1 | contig 12672 bp, 14 predicted proteins | sample OWC_soil_day10_n_FD_207649 | JGI IMG/M metagenome (GOLD analysis project Ga0316603, IMG submission 207649) | Wetland soil microbial communities from Old Woman Creek delta, Ohio, United States - OWC_soil_day10_noCT | ecosystem: Environmental > Terrestrial > Soil > Wetlands | place: USA: Ohio...
ATTATTATGACGGAAGCACTTAAGCTGGTGAAGAAGAAGCTGGTGAACGTCATGGCGGAGCTGTCGAAGTTCGCTCTGGAATATCGTGCATTACCTACCCTTGCATTTACGCATTTTCAACCTGCTCAGCCGACAACCGTTGGTAAGAGAGCAGCATTATGGTTGATGGAACTGAAGCTGGATTATGATGATTTGTGTTATATGATTGATAGTATGCAGTTACTGGGTTCCAAGGGAACCACGGGAACTCAGGCGAGCTTTATGGAGCTGTTTGACGGTGATCATGAGAAGATCAAGAAGATGGATCAGATCATTGCACAGAAGATGGGCTTCAAGAGCTGTTATCCGGTCTCGGGACAGACCTATTCCAGAAAGGTTGATCTTAGAGTATTAAATATTTTATCCGGAATTGCTGTCAGTGCGCATAAATTCTCGAACGATATCCGCTTGTTACAACATCTGAAGGAAATTGAAGAACCATTTGAGAAGAACCAGATCGGTTCCTCTGCGATGGCCTATAAGAGAAATCCCATGAGAAGTGAGCGTATCGCCTCCCTGGCTAATTATGTTATGGTAGATGCAATGAACCCGGCGATCACTACTGCGACCCAGTGGTTTGAACGGACGCTGGATGATTCGGCCAATAAGAGAATTAGTGTTCCCGAAGCCTTCCTTGCAGTAGATGGTATTCTGGATCTGTATCTGAATGTAGTAGATGGCTTAGTGGTGTATCCGAAGGTAATCGAGAAGCGCCTTATGGCAGAGCTTCCTTTCATGGCAACGGAGAATATCATGATGGCAGCAGTAAAAGCTGGCGGAGACAGACAGGAGCTGCATGAAAGAATTCGTACACTCTCCATGGAGGCAGGACAAAATGTAAAAGTGAAGGGTCTGGAGAATAACCTTCTCGAGCTAATCGCAGCGGATCCGGCCTTTAATATGACATTAGCTGATCTGAAGGCTACCATGGATCCGGCTCTTTACACCGGTAGAGCGAAAGAACAGACGGAAGAATTTGTTCAAGAGGTAATTCAACCACTGCTAGATGAAAATAAAGAATTATTAGGTATGAAAGCAGACATCAAGGTCTGATCAAAGATAGATAAAACTAGCAAAAGATACACTATTAAAAAAGGGATTGATACAGAACATTAACATATTGCCATTGTGGTTAATCATCATACTCCCACAATGAGCTAACATTGTTCTGTTATCAATCCCTTTATATTTAGGTAACTGAGCAGTCCTATATGATCCTGCAGCCGACATGCTCAATTTCAGTTCGAATTTCACTTTCTTTCACAGGTTCATTATAGTCTACCTCGACAGAACCACGGTGCAGATCAATATTCACTTTCTGAACACCGTCAAGCTTTTCTAATGCATTTTTTACTTGTGTCTTCCTAGGAGTATTCACTAAACCGTTGACTTGGTAATGTACTGAATTCATATGTTTCTCCCTTTCTATAGTCTGGATGATTTCTGACAATGGAACAAGCTTAGTTTTTGATTATTTCAGTATTTTATTAGATATCTTTTCATGTTAGTAAAATAATGATTGGAAAGAATGGAAAATATTTGATTTTATACAGAAACTATTCTATAATGATTAAAATTTATAGTTAGATTCGTAAGGAAGGGGGAGATTTGTTATGAATTATGAAATCCGTGAGATCAAGGAACAGGAAATGGAAGAGTGCGCTGCGGTAATTCGCAAGGGCTTTCTGACGGTTGCCAGCGAATTTGGAATTACTGAGGAAAATGTTCCGACGAACGGTGCATTTCTGAAGAAAGATCGGCTGGAGGAAGAGAGATCGAAGGGACATATCATGTATGCGGTGGTTATTGAGGACAGAATCGTCGGCTATATGCAATTGGAGCGAAGTACACCGGAATTGTATTTTCTGCAGAAGCTTGTAGTTCTGCCCGAGTATCGCCACCTGGGATTGGGAAAAGCACTACTGGATTATGCGAAAGCTAAGGTGCTCGAATGGGAAGGATGTAAGATTTCGATCGGAATTATTGAAGAAAATGTTGTATTGAAGAACTGGTATATGGAATATGGTTTCAAAACCACGAATACAAGAAAATTCGAACATTTACCTTTCACCGTCGGTTTTATGGAGCTGAAGCTATGAGATTTGGAATGCCAACCTTGATTGAGACTCCGAAGATAGAAGATTGTATGAAGCTATGTAAGGAGCTGAACCTGGAGTTTATTGAGCTTAATAATAATTTTCCATGGTATCAATTAGATGCAATTGATCCGGATTATTATACTGAATTAGGCCAACGATATCATATCTTCTATACGATCCATCTGGAGGAAGAGTTGAATGTCTGTGGCTATAATAAAGAGGTCACCCAGGCGTATCTGAATACGGTATGGTCTGCGATTGAACTGGCGAAGAGCATCGGCGCTCCGATCATCAATATGCACCTGTCCTCCGGAATATATATCACTCTGCCGGATCGGAAGGTATATCTCTTCCAAGAATATAAGGAGCTATTTCTTGAGAAGCTTATTGATTTTAGGAAGATGTGCGAACTGGCAATCGGTGACAGTGATATTAAGATATGTGTTGAGAATGCCGGTGGTTTCCAGGATTTTGCCCGCGAGGGAATTGAACAATTGCTCGAAAGCAAAGTGTTTGGCTTGACCTTTGATCTCGGCCATGACCACTCCGCCGGAGGCATGGATGAGCCTTTCATACGTATGCACAAGGACCGTCTGCTACATATGCATATCCATGACGCCTTAGGAAGAAGCAACCATCTGGCAATCGGAGATGGGGAGATTGACCTGAAGGATAAGATCGCTCTGGCGAAGGAATGTGGTTGTCGCTGTGTATTGGAGACCAAGACGATCGAAGGGCTGAGCAGATCTGTTGAAAGATTACATAATTATCTATAAGAGTTATTAGTCAAAGAATGATATAAAACAAAAGAGCGAAGTACCGAGAGTTAAGTAACAAGAGAGTTAAACAACAAGAGAGTTAAACAACAAGAGAGTTAAACAACAAGAGAGTTAAACAACAAGAGAGTTAAATACCAAGAGAATTATCTACCATGAGGGAGTATCATCGTTAATCGGAATGATGATACTCCCTCTTTCTGAGTCGTGACAATAGATAGTTCACGAGGCTTCTTTCGTATATAATAAGGCTTCTTTATTTAAGCAGCAAGAAACTTGTAATTATAACGGCAGGTCCCTTTTGGTGAAGGAATAGATTCCTAAGCCATACAGAACGATACCAATCACAGCAAGCGCGATAAAGGAAGGCAGATAACCCTCACCGGAAGTGATTTTCGCCGGATCGAACAAAGTGTAGAGAGAAAAGTACTGCAGAAATTCGAACTTCTCACCGGTATCGGCTACCATCTGAAGTAGAAGAAAACCTACCGGAAGGCCGGCTCCCAGTGCCAGGGAATTCTTTGTGTCGTTGAACAAACAGGAAGCAAAAAAGCTGATTCCGGTCAGTGCAAAATACAGAAGAAGTGCCCCACAGTTCAGAAGGAGAAAGCCCTTAATATCCAGTTCACCCGGGAAGAGTAGCTCACACATGGCAATCCCGACCAACGTAACAAAACCCAAAAGCAAGGTAGTGCTGATCAGGAGGAATACTGCCTGGGTGCTTGCGATCTTAGCCCTGGTATTCGGTGTAGCCAGAAGATAAGCCATGGAACCCTTATCCACATGGGAGGCGATACTTCGATTTGCTACGATGATAGTATAAATCATCGGAAGCAATAGGATTAAGAAGCCGTAGAAGTAAGTGGCAAGGAACTTAAGCAAGGTTCCCATATCCCCCGTGAAGCCCATTGCTGCTATTAATTGCTGGGGCATCATTTTCAGCATATCGTTCAGACTTTCCTGAGTTTCCGGACTATACATGCTTGCGATCGTCGGAAGATAGATCATTAATACCCCAATGATAATTAGGAATACAATATAATTTTGCTTGATGGTTGCTTTCAATAAAGGTTTACTAATCATTATGCTCCCCTCCTATTTCAAAACGGTTGCATTCTTAATAGAATCACCGTAATATTGCATGAAGACATCCTCTAGGCTGCTATTCTCGATATCCAGATCCAGGACAGTATAATGACTGAGCTCCTGCACCAGACCGGATACATTACCGAGGATACTAACCTTGGCAGTTGCATGATTGACAGTGATTCTGTCAAAACCATCCTTTTGCTCAAAGGCAGCAGCAGCGGCAGGACTGTCAAAGGTTATAAGATAAGTCTTTCTTCTCTTTTCCTTCAGAACATGGATATCCTCAATTGCCACGAGATCTCCCTGACGGATGATGCCGACGCGGTCACAGGTGCGCTCGATTTCTTCAAAGCTGTGGGAGGACATCAGAATGGTCTTTCCCTTTGACTTTTCACTCAATATCAGTTCAGCGAACCTTCGCTGCATCAATGGATCTAAGCCACTGGTGGGTTCATCCAGAATCAGTACTTTCGGGTCATGCATGAAAGCGCAGATGATACCCAGCTTTTGCTTCATTCCCTTGGACATCTTGCGGATACCACCGCGGGTATCCAGTTCAAATTGTTCGATCAGCTTATCGCGATAGGAAGTATCGGTTAAGCCTCTCATTTCCCCCATGAACTTAAGAAAATCCATACCGTTCATTCCATCGAAGAAGGCAATCTCTGCCGGTAGATAACCCAGCTCCTTCATGATGGCAGCAGAACTTACGGTGCAATCCTTGCCCAAAATATGAGCGCTTCCCTTGTCCGGAGTCAAGAACCCCATCAAGTGTCGAATGGTAGTAGTCTTACCGGCACCATTTGGTCCGAGATAACCGAAGACCTCGCCTTCTTTTACCTGAAAGTTTAGGTCGAAGATACCCTTATGATTACCATAATCCTTCGTTAATTCGTTTAATTCAATTATAGACATGTAACATTCCCCTTTCTTTGTATACCCAACCGCTATTCGGATTTCATAGGAAGCCTAAATTACTTGACTAGTACCAGTACCAAGACTCATTTGAAGTAATATGACTTCAAATGTATTCCTCCTTATAGAAATTCTTACGGAACATCTCTACATAAGTAAGGTAGAGCTGAATCACTTCGTTGAAGTCGGGCGAAATTTGGTTGGAGCCGATTACCATCATTTCCTTTTGTAGTACTTGATTTGCACTGCCTTCCGCCGCCCAAGTAAGCAGCTGTATTACCATCATCGGGTCAACACCTTCCTTAAACTTGGAGTAATCCAAGCCTTGAAAGAAAAGCATAGCACGTTCTCTGGTATACTTATTATTTACCTCGGAGATCAGCTCCCGTATCTCTGTTGAGGAATCAAATACCGTCTTTTTCATAAATTGATTCATAAATGGATGGATGTTCCCAATCTCCATCTTAATAAGCTGAATCGCTTTCAGACGTTCGAAGAAATCTGTATATATCATATAGGAGGGCTTCCCGTCCGGACCCGGAGAATCCACCAGCTTTTCCAGCTGTGCACCACTGTATTCGTAAAGATACATATAGAAGTTCTTCTTCGATTCAAAATAATAGAAGATACTTCCCTTAGAAATCTCTGCCTCACGAACAATCTCATCAATCGAGGCTTTCGCATAGCCGTGCTCTGCAAATACTTTAAAACCGGCATTGATGATCTTCTGTTTCTTACTTTCCTCTAGTTTCTCAAAGATCTCGTATGGAATAGTACCACCTCATCTCTATATTATTTTGTAAATTGACCAATCTGGTCAAAATCATCATAGCACTGTTGACCGATTTAGTCAATATTCTAATGCAATTCTAATTTATGGTTTATAAAAATAGCAAATTATGGTATTGATTTATAGAAGGACTTATATTATGATGAAAAGGGTACAAATGTTCGGGTTTGTTAAAAGCTGAGGTGACTATTATGATGAGGGATTCAGAAAAAACGATAGGAAATTTAATCGATAAGCAGGGAACTGTATATGTAAGCTCTGTGGATGAGGATGGTTATCCAAATACCAAGGCGATGAATTCTCCCAGAAGAAGAGAGGGAATACGCGAGTTTTATTTCTCCACGAACACCTCCTCCATACGAGTAAAACAATATAGAGAGAATCCAAGAGCCTGTATTTATTACTGCGATAAGCGTTTCTTTCGGGGTGTAATGCTGAAAGGCAGAATGGAAGTACTGGAGGATGAGGAAAGTAAGGAAATGATATGGCTGCCTACAGATACCATGTATTATCCGGGTGGGGTAACGGACCCGGATTATTGTGTCTTGAAGTTTACTGCGGAAGAAGGAAGGTATTATTGTAACTTTAAGTCGGAGACCTTCCGTATAACGGAGTGATTTGAATGTACCAGAAAGAGAGGACTTCTATGAAGACAAGACGCATCCTGACTTTACTAATCCTTAGCATCATTAGTATAACACTTATCATTTATACTTGGATGGATATCAGCCGTGTATTTCGTAAGCAGCAATTAGATACGGTTATTATTGGTGGAGCCGATGGCCCTACCAGCATATTGTTGATTGATTCCAGTCACAACTATCTGTTATATGGAATTACGATTGCATTTATCACAGTAACTATGATTTTGTCCTTGGTCTATGGGCATAAGAGAAAAAAACGATGTCAAAAATAATTCGGTATAATCATATGTAAGTGATTTTACGAAAACTTAAGGAAAGTTATTGAATGAAATAAAATTACATGTAATAATGATTAGTGATAATGAGAAATATTAAATACCTGTATCAGCAGGGCGATGATTTTGGAGGGAATTAATATGGAGTTAAGAGAATTCAAGAACCTGGGGATTAAGACATCACTATTAGGCTTTGGCTGCATGAGATACCCCAAGAAACAGGATGGAAGTATAGACGAAGAAATCGCTGAGAGAATGATCGATAAAGCATATCAGAACGGCGTGAATTATTTTGATACCGCTTATGTATATCATGAAGGCAAGAGTGAGAATTTTACCGGAAAGGCTCTGGATCGTTATGACAGAAGTTCCTATTACCTGGCTACGAAGCTTCCGTGCTGGCTGGTGGAGAAAGCAGAGGATGCAGAACGCCTGTTGAATGAGCAGCTGACAAGGTTGAATAAGGAATATGTTGATTTCTATTTACTTCATGCATTAGGTCGAGAAAGCTTTGACAAGATGGTAAGTCTGGGTGTGCTGGAGGTCATGGATCGACTTAAGGCAGAGGGTAAAATAAAATATCTTGGTTTCTCCTTCCACGATGATTATAATGCTTTTGAACATATCATCAAGTTCCGTAAATGGGATTTCTGCCAGATACAGCTTAACTACATGGATATCGAAGAGCAGGCCGGTATGAAGGGCTATGAATTAGCAGAGAAGCTTGAGGTACCGCTGGTTATTATGGAACCGGTGAAGGGCGGATCACTGGCAAGACTTCCCGAGGATGCTGCAAAGCATTTGGAGAAACTGGATGCAGGAAAATCAGCTGCTTCCTGGGCACTTCGCTGGGTAGGCTCCATGCCGAATGTGAAGGTTATCTTAAGCGGTATGTCAGATGAAGAACAGGTTCAGGATAATCTGAATACCTTCCATAATTTTAAGGCTTTATCGGATACGGAAAAGGGTGCAATTGTGAAGGTGGCAGAGACGTTAACCAGCAGAGTGAAGAACGGCTGTACCGGATGTGCATATTGTATGCCCTGTCCTGCCGGAGTAGATATACCCAAGAATTTCCGAATCTGGAATAGTTATGGTATGTACAATAACGAAGGCGAGCTGAATTGGTTATGGTCCAATGATATTGACGATAAAGCAAAAGCAGCAAACTGTGTAGAATGCGGCCAGTGTGAGGATGCATGTCCACAGAAGCTGAATATCCGCAGAGATCTTAAGACATTGCAGACGGATATCAATGCTGTTGTTATGAAATAAGAGAACGAAGTAACGAGACAGATCAAGGTAAATCATAATGAGGCTACTAAGCTCATGATTTACCTTGATCTTATTTATGACAATAGAAAGTTCGCGAAGTATATTGACTGTTAATCGTCTATGACAAGAGAAGCTATGTATTGTTTCTTCATTCGTATGTCAGGTCAAACAATGTATTGTTTCTTCTTGTTTCTGTGATATAATATGGATGAATGTAATTTGAGAACTCCATAAGGAGGATTTATATGAATATTGATCTGGAGTATTATCGAATCTTCTATCATGTGGCGAAAGCAGGAAGCTTTACTATGGCAGGTGAAGAGCTGTGTATCTCACAACCGGCGGTCAGTCAGGCAGTAAAGCTACTTGAGACGAATCTTGGCAGCAGATTATTCATCCGTATACCCAAAGGTGTGAAGTTGACACCGGAGGGAGAAGTTCTGTTTAGCTATGTACAGCGCGGTTATGAATATATTCTGTTAGGGGAGGACAAGTTCCGTAAAATGCTTGATCTGGAGAATGGAGAGATTCGAATTGGTGCCAGTGATATGACACTCCAATTCTACCTTCTTCCTTATCTCGAGCAGTTCCATGAAAAGTTCCCGAAGATTAAGGTTACCGTTACGAACGCACCGACACCGGAGACCTTGGATTATCTATATGAAGGTAAGATAGACTTTGGCATTGTCAGTGAGCCATTTGAAGCAAAACCGGAGATTGCGATTACAAAGATAAAAGAAATTCAGGATATCTTTGTGGCGGGCAATCGTTTCCTGCAGTTAAAGGATCAGGTCTTGGGCTATAAGGCTTTGGAAGAGCTTCCGATCATATGCCTCGAGCATAATACAAGCTCACGCAGATATATTGATGAATTCCTGCAGGAGAACGGAGTTGAAATGAAGCCGGAATTTGAATTAGCCATGAGTGATATCATCGTCAAATTTGCAAGCCGTAATCTGGGAATCGGATGTGTTGTGAAGGATTTTGCTGAGGAAGCACTGAATCGGGGAGAACTCTTCGAACTACACTTTGAGACCGAGATTCCAAAGAGGCATTTTTGTATTATAACCGGACATAATAACCCTATATCAACCGCAGCAAAAGAGCTGCTTGGAATGCTTGTCCCGGTAGTCTAACTACAAGATGGACATTTACAAAATTCAATATATAAATGCGAAAATAAATTATTAACACGGCAAACTATATGAATTAAATTGCTATAATTAAGAAAGGCACGGTGTTTTGAATGACTAGTATAAAGATTAAATATTTGAGTGATCAGATTGAGAAGTTGCAATATATTGAGAATAAATCCGATTGGATCGATTTGCGGGCAGCAGAGAAGTTTGAGTTGAAAGCCGGAGAGTTTAAGTTGATTCCTTTGGGAATTGCCATGGAGCTACCAAAAGGTTATGAAGCACATATTGTACCAAGAAGCAGTACTTTTAAAAACTTCGGCATTCTTCAGACCAATTCCACAGGAATTGTTGATGAGAGCTATTGTGGTGATAATGACCAGTGGTTCTTCCCTGCACTCGCTATGAGAGATACTATCATCAATATCAATGACCGTATCTGCCAGTTTCGTATTGTCGAACATCAGCCTAGAATTGATTTCATAGAGGTCAATCAATTAGGAAATCAGGACCGTGGTGGACACGGAAGTACTGGTAAACAATAAGTATGGCAGTCAATTGAGGACAAGGTAGGTATTGGAGGTACACTATGGCTGGCGTAATCACCCATATGGTAATTGCGAGAGAGATTATTAAGCTTCTTCCCGAAGGAACGATTTGCAATCCGGGATTATTTTATCTGGGCAATCTTGCCCCGGATGCCATTCATGCAAGAGAAGGCTATATCAGAGAATATAAGAAACATACCCATTTCAGGGATAATATTCCGGATCAGGACTTTGAAGTTGAGGAACACCAGACGGCTTATCGAAAGAGAGTCGTTGATTTTATTACGGAGAATAAATTCAGGGAAGACGACATGATTGATCTATATCGTGGATATGTAACTCATATATTATCGGATGAGCGTTTTATACTGACGATTCGCAAGGAATTCTGTGAGGTGATGAATGAACGGGGGATTGCACAGAATGACCCACGATTCTTTCGTTACATCGTCACGGATATGAATCGAAATGACCTGCTTTTAGTGGAACGATACGAGGAGATGGATGAAATCAGGCAGCAGCTAGAGAAAGTAATCGTACAGCCGGTGGACGAATATCTAAGCTATCAGGAGATGAAGATCAGTATGGACTGGCTTCTTCGACGGCATTTTCATGAGGAGAATGAGCTTGTTCTGCCCCGATATATCAGCTATGAGAGGATGACAAGCTATATAAAGGAAGCCGCAAGCTATGTAGTTAAGCTACTGTCACAGAAGGATAGCAAGGTTCAGATGTGGTAATGGTCTGTGATGAACTTATTCCACAATTTCAATCAGGTTCCCATCGGGGTCAAGTATGCAGCTTTCGTAATAACCATCTCCGGTAGTTCTTGGTCTGCTTATTACAGTATATCCATCCGATTCAAGTCTTGTTGTCAGCGTATCTACTGCTTCCCTGCTACCGGTGCTGAAAGCGAGATGGATATAGCCGGTTTGATATAGTTCATGAGACAGCTGAGTCAGACCGGGTCTGGTCATCAGCTCAAGCCGAGCACCATCAGAAAAAGACAGAAAATAAGTACGCAAGCCGGAAGTTTGGTTGTGATAACCATCGTTTGACGAAGCTTCAAAATAGGTGATATAAAAATTCTTAAGTAGTTCTAATTGGTTCGTATAGACAGCAAAATGATTAATTTTCATATTTCCTCCCGATTAATTTCTCATAATAAGAGGTGCGCTTTTGCACCATGCATCTCGATTATAGGAAGTGATTTTTCTTCCTATGATATATGGAGCTTATGTTTATTATATTACTACATTTGACTTGATATGTATCTATAAGTTTCTGTTATGTCAAGCATAATTAATATTGATTTTACTTATGAACTTGCTTCCATTATACTTATCAAGTAATTGGGAATAATAATTTCAATGTGACATATACAAACATATTACTTGTATGATCACATAAGCCAAGGAGGACTATTATATGGTTAAAGCAATCGTAGGCGCCAATTGGGGCGACGAGGGAAAAGGCAAGATTACTGACATGCTGGGACAGGAAGCAGACATTATCGTAAGATATCAGGGAGGCAGCAATGCCGGACATACGATTATCAATGAATACGGTAAATTCGCACTTCATTTACTACCCTCAGGAGTGTTTTACAAACATACAACAAGCATAATCGGAAATGGTGTTGCTTTAAATATTCCGTATTTGGTGAAAGAAATTCAATCTTTGGTAGACAGAGGCGTTCCGGCTCCTAAGATTCTGGTATCGGATCGTGCACAGATTATGATGCCTTATCATATCCTGTTTGATCAGTATGAAGAGGAAAGACTGGGAGGCAAATCCTTCGGTTCTACCAAATCAGGCATCGCGCCTTTTTATTCTGACAAATATGCCAAGATTGGCTTCCAGGTATCGGAGCTCTTCGATGATGAGATGTTGAGAGAAAAGGTGAACCGAGTATGTGAGATGAAGAATATCCTTCTGGAACATATGTATCATAAGCCTGCAATCAATCCGGAAGAATTATTCCAAACATTATTAGAATACAGAACCATGGTTGAGCCTTATGTATGCGATGTTGCGGCATTTCTGCATGAAGCGATCAAGACCGGTAAAAATATATTATTAGAAGGACAGCTTGGCGCTCTGAAGGATCCTGATTTCGGTATCTATCCGATGGTTACTTCCTCTTCGACCTTAGCTGCTTATGGAGCAATCGGCGCGGGTATTCCTCCTTATGAGATTAAGGATATCGTTACTGTTGTGAAGGCATATTCCTCCGCAGTTGGTGCCGGTGAATTCGTCAGTGAGATTTATGGCGATGAGGCAGATGAACTTCGTAGACGCGGCGGCGATGGTGGTGAATACGGTGCAACGACCGGAAGACCGAGACGTATGGGCTGGTTCGACGCAGTGGCATCCCGTTATGGCTGTAGAATGCAGGGAGCAACTGAGGTTGCCCTTACTGTTCTGGATGTTCTTGGATACCTTGATACACTTCCGATCTGTGTCGGTTATGAGGTTGACGGCGTAGTGACCAAAGACTTCCCTACTACAGTTAAGCTTGCTAAGGCTAAGCCGGTATATGAGTATCTTCCCGGCTGGAAGCAGGAAATCAGAGGCATCACGAAGTACGAGGAACTTCCGGAGAACTGTAGAAAATACATTGAATTCATTGAGAAAGAACTCGAAGTTCCGATCACGATGATATCGAATGGTCCGGGAAGAAATGAAATCATAAGAAAATAGTAAGGTGAGTGCTTTTAAACAAGCAGAATAGATATAGAGAAATAGATAGAAATAGAGAAATTGATTAAATAGAATTGGATAAGACAGAAATACCTTTTGATTGAGGGAGACCTAATCGAAGGTATTTCTTTTTATCCAATATCCTATATAATTACTATGAGTGAATAATTTACACACAGAACCTTAAGGTCTTATTTTATCTGGACTTTATAATTGTCCTATGATACGATAGACATGCATTACGGATAAAGCAAAGAAAGGTAAGTGCTATGAACTTATTAACAATAGAAAATATGAGTAAGAGTTACACGGAACGAATGCTATTTGATCATGTCTCCTTTGGAATTAGTGAAGGCGAGAAGATCGGAGTCATTGGCATTAAT
>Ga0316603_10001440_pt1 | contig 12663 bp, 12 predicted proteins | sample OWC_soil_day10_n_FD_207649 | JGI IMG/M metagenome (GOLD analysis project Ga0316603, IMG submission 207649) | Wetland soil microbial communities from Old Woman Creek delta, Ohio, United States - OWC_soil_day10_noCT | ecosystem: Environmental > Terrestrial > Soil > Wetlands | place: USA: Ohio...
ACACACGCCTATGTTCATTGGCTGGCTGACGTGCAATTTGGCAGTTTTGCTCCCGCATTCACTTTGTCGCTGTGCGACAGTGAACGCTCCCGCAAACCGCCAAATGCCCATAGCCTCGGTCGTTATGCACAACTTTAAAAAAATAAAATATGGCACTATTTGACATTTACGAAATCGAAGAGACAGAAATAGACATTTATTTTAAATATGACTATTTAGACACGTCATTGCTTACTGGCTTTTTGAGCAGACTTGATGAACTTTACTTAAGTTTATTAGAAGAATTAGGTGAATCTGAAGGTTCTTTCCAAAACTTTTTAGAGATTGAAAGTATCAATACTGGACAATCCATTAGATTCAAATTTAAAGAGGGCTGGAAACCAAAATTACAAATTACAAAAGGCGAGCTTGAAGTCGGGATTCCTGCTAAACTTGGAATACCTGCCATACTTATCTACTTTTTATTGACAGGTGTTCAAAGAATCACAAATATGCATAACGATTATCTTGATAGTCAAATTAAGGAAATGGATATCAAACTTAAACAAATTGAGTTATATGAGAAACTCGAATATCGGGGAAGACAGAAACAATTAATAGAGAGACAAGCAGGAGATACAATAAGTTTTTTATTTGATAATGAAGCCATAAAGCATGTTGAGATTAACGATGTCACCATTAAAAACAATAACAATGACAGGAGGACCGCAATATCATTATAAGAGTGACTACCCTAATCAGGTACACCAACTTAATCTCTCAATTTCTCAGAACTATTACTTGCTTAAAAATGGTGAGATAAAGTACCAAATTAAAAAACTCGATGTTAATTGGAAAAACTATCAAGAATCTGGAAAAAGACATTTAGTTAACATATTAATTCGTGACCATTTTAGCAATTGCTTTTATGCAGAATTACACCCAATTGATGAAGTTCCTGATATAAAAGAATTTCTATTTAATGCTTGGAAAGAAAAAACACACTTTGAATTTTGTGGAATACCCAAGAATCTAATTGTTGGAAGACATGTTGTGGAAAAATTTCCTCATATAATAAATCTTTCCAAAAATTTTGAACTAAATATTGAATTTGCTCGTAATGGATTCTCAACAGGAATACGCTCGGTAAAAGATTGGGAAAACAATATCCGATACTTTTCATATTTTGATAACTGTGTCAATATTAAAAACTTTCAACAAGAAACTGAAAGTATTTGTAGAAAAATCAATATGAGGAATAGCGGAAAGACAGAACCAAATCTTATAAAATGGGCTAATAATAAGCCGAAAGGAACAATTATAAATAGCGAAACTAAATTTTACAGTCTATTTAACTGAAAACAAAAAAGCTGTGCATAACACACGCCTATGTCCATTGGCTGGCTGACGTGCATTTAGCAGGTTTTGCTCCCGCATTCACTTTGTCGCTGTGCGACAGTGAACGCTCCCGCAACCCGCCAAATGCCCATAGCCTCGGTCGTTATGCGTCAGTGTAAAAAAAGAAAAACAAGAACAAAGTTTCTATGAGAAAAGTCAAATTGACAGTTATTTTAGGTTTGATTTTAGTGTTGTTTGCATGCAACAATATTAAATTTGAAAAGGCAGGTTGGATATATCAAGGTGATGTAGGAATGTATCCTAACAGGGAGAAAATGCTTAAAGACTTGACAGAAAACAATAAATTAAAAGGATTAACTTACAGATAACTTATAGCGAAAATTGGACCTGACGAAAATTATAAACAAGGTTATGACACTTGTATCTTTTATAGCATTGTGACAGATTTTGGTTTGGATATTGATCCCGTCTACACCAAAAGCTTAGTATTTAGATTTAATAAAGACAGCGTTGTTGTGGACTATAAAATTGAAGAGTGGAAACACGGACAAGAAAAGTAAACGCTACGCGTATAAAAAGGTAAGAAATCGTATTTTATCGGTTATACAAACTTTTATACGACAATTTATGAAACAAACAAAGAAAAGTTAACCCTTTAAAAGCGAAACTCTTTGCGATTAAGACATGGGACTGACTTGGCTTTGCATGGACAAATAATCTGTATTCGAGACTTTGAGCATATCAGAATCGAAAACAAAACACGAAAAGAAAGCTCATACACCGAACGCATAACACCCGCCTATGCGCATTGGCGGCTGAAGTGCATTTCGCAGGTTTTGCTCCCGCATTCACTTTGTCGCTCGGCGACAGTGAACGCTCCCGCAAACCGCCAAATGCCCATAGCCTCGGTCGTTATGGCCAATAATAAAAAAAGAAAATGAGAAGTTTATACATAATTATTTCGACTTTTTTAGTCATTTCTTGTGGCTCACAGACAGCAAAAGAAACGAGACAGCAACAAAAAGACAGTTCTATTGTAGAAATGAAAACAACGACTACAGTTGACACTTTATTTATGGATTTCTTTGAGACATTCATGTGGGACAAAACCTTTCAAAAATCGAGAATAACTTTTCCAATAACAATTGACAACGAAACTATCAGCGACAGTAGTCAATGGAAACATTTATCGTTCTACTCAACTAAAGAATACTATCCGATTCTTCACTTTGATACAACAAGTTACTTTGAAAGAGACATACACGAAACAAGTGTCGGCTTAATTATTGCGAACTTCAAACGAGACAGAATTACACGGTATAATTTTGTAAAAAAATCGAACAATTGGTTCTTGACAAGTTCAAAGGAAATTTCAATTGAGGAGATTCCAGACTTAGAATTTATTGATTTCATAAAAGAATATTCGCGAGACAGTGTTTTTCAAAGAAATCATACACAGTTTCCTGTGACAAAATACTTTTCTGATTACGAGAAAGATTATGAAGTCGTAAAAACCACAATAACAAGAGAAAAGTGGGAAAATTTGAATATCATGAAAGGAATTCAAGATCTAATGATTTTAACGACTACAAATAAAAGCAATAAATACAGAAATATTTATTATCGTGGGGTTGAAAATGGAATAATGGTGAAGTACACTTTCGAAAAAATCAACGGGGAATGGATGTTTATAAAATTTGAAGATTACTCTGACTAAACAAATTACTGGCCATAACACACGCCTATGTCCATTGGCTGGCTGACGTGCATTTTGGCAGTTTTGCTCCCGCATTCACTTTGTCGCTGTGCGACAGCGAATGCTCCCGCAAACCGCCAAATGCCCATAGCCTCGGTCGTTAGGTGCAGCTGCAAAAAAATGGAAAAAAAGACACTTTGTTGGTTGAAAAATCTTTGACGAACTGTCCGCTTTTGCGACATAATCACACGAAGCTGTAACGACTGACTTCGCTCCTATTCCAACTTTTGCTCGGCGGACAATTCCTCGCAGATTTTAAAAGGAAGACAGAATAACTTTTAGCATTTGTTGCAACTGGACTTGACGACTGAAAAACGGGAAATTGCGATTGGACGATTGGAATTTGAAACAATAAACTATAAACTGAAAGACCTGAATTAGAATTTCTCTACATTGGCTCGTCGTCGAGCGGAAAGTGGTTTTCGACTGTTGGAAAAGAAAACGTAACGAAAAAAAAATTGTTTTTAGTGGATTTTGTTCGTTAGCAAGTGAAAAGCGGTATTTGGTGCCGACAAAAAGAAAGAAAAATGACTGCTAAACTTGAAAAATCAGTTGAAAATCCAAACTTTTAGCGGTTCGACAACTTTCGGATAAGACAAAAAAAAAATCAACTTTCTGACTTTAAAACAAAAGAAAAAATGTAATAAAACATTGATTTACTACCTAATAAATTAAAATTTTATTCGTTAATTCGTGGCGGTTTCGTAGAAAACAAAGAAAAAAATATAAAAACTTGACAGCTTTTGTGCGTTTCGGTTGGAAAGTGTGGTTTATCAAGCGACTGAAATGTGAGTTGCATAGATTTCCACATTTTACAGACTGACATTTAAACAACTGAAAAACACGAAACTACAGGCCATAACACACGCCTATGTTCACAGGCTGGCTGACGTGCACTTAGCGGGTTTTGCGCCCGCATTCGCATTGTCGCTGTGCGACAGCGAATACGCCCGCAAACCGCCCGTGCCCATAGCCTCGGGCGTTAGGGGTAATTATAAAAAAAAACAAATATGAGTACAACAGAAGAAAAAATCCATTTTAGACTTAATAAAATATTCCCAAATACTAGTACAATTCTTCAACGAAAAGAAAAGAGTATTGAAGATATACTTAAAACTTCAATATTTCTTCTTGATACAAATTCACTTCTAGCTCCATTCCAGACAGGGAAGGACGATTTAGAGAAAATTCGTAAAACATATGAAAAACTAATTTCAGAAAATCGTCTTTATATTCCTGAGCATGTTATAAAAGAATTTGCAGAAAATCGGTCTTCAAAAATAAGTGACCTATTCACAAATATAGATAACTCGATTTCAAGTTTACCAACTATAAAAGCATTTGAATATCCGATATTAGGTGAACTTGATTCTTATAAAGCACTAAAGGAGACTCGAGAAAGTATTTTGGAATTGGTGAAAAAATACAAAGAAAATTTGATGAGTTTAAAAGCCGGAGTTACTAACTGGAACTGGTCAGACCCAGTAACTTTGATGTATTCTAAAACTTTTCCAATAAGTTCTATTCTAAAAATGACTATTGGAGAGGATGAATTAATTAGTGAATATAATGATCGGATAAAATTCAACATGCCTCCAGGAAATAAAGATAAATCTAAACCAACGAATGCTATTGGAGATTTTGTTATTTGGAAAACAATTTTAGAACTTGGAAAAAAAGAAAAAAAGGATATTGTCTTTATTTCAAATGATGAAAAAAATGATTGGGTATTAAAGGGAAACCAAAAAACCATTTCTACAAAATATGAATTAGTTCATGAATTTTATAATGAAACTAATGGAAATAACTTCCTATGCATGACTTTTGCCAACTTCTTAGAAACTCAAGGCATAGAAATAAATTTCGTTGACAACTATAATTTTGAAGAATTTTTTGGAATTCCTATACCTGAAGAAGAAAGAACTGGAACATTAGAGTCTCTAAAGTTAATATATAATGACATATCTATTTTTATCAACAATTTAAAGACCGAAAATGAAACTAACTATATTGAAGGCAATATTAGTGAACATATAAAACACTTCAAGGCTGCATTTCGAAATGAATTTTATGACACAACTGATTGGCAATTATTTAGTAGTTTCTTTTATAAGTTTTCTGACTGGCTTACAAAAATTGATTCGTATAACTTTGAAATTTATTATCAAGAAGTTCGTATGAAAAGAAGTACAGATACTCAAAGATTACTAATGATTGCTTTAGCGAAAGAATTTATGTCTCAATATGAATTATTTACGATTCTATAACTACCCCTAACACACGCCTATGTTCATTGGCTGGCTGACGTGCAATTGGCAGGTTTTGCTCCCGCATTCACTTTGTCGCCGTGCGACAGCGAACGCTCCCGCAACCCGCCAAATGCCCATAGCCTCGGTCGTTAGCAGCAGGCCGAGAAAAAAAGAAAAAGAAAACTTGACTGTTGGAATCTAAATTGTACAATTAATTGACACCGACTATATTTTGGAGATTAAATACTTACAACTAATTATAACAACAAACAATCAATTTTTTATGAAAACAAAATTTTATTTACTTACATTATTCGTTTTGACTTTGTGTTCTTGTAGCCCTAAAGTTATCACGTCTATAACCAAGACTTATCCAAAATTGGATAGCTTACAGGAAGTTAAAGTGATTGAAATACAACAAGAGGTTCCAGCTAATTCAGAGTTATTGGGAGAAGTAAATATTGGAGATACTGGTTTTTCAACAAAATGCGATTACGAATCAGTCCTCAATGCGGCTAAACTTGAAGCCCGTAAAGCGGGTGGAAACGCTATACGGATATTAAGCCATCAAACGCCCGATTTCTCTAGTTCATGCCATAGAATAAATGCAAATATCTATCGAATAAGTATTCCATTGACAACGAATACTTCTGCTTCAACGACAACAACGAGTGATAGTATTGTTAATGTTGCTCAAATTTCTGTAATTGATACTATTGAAATTTTTAAACTAAATGGTGGTAGAGTACAGTATAAATATAAAGGGGAAAATCTAACTTACGACCGTTTGAAGTTTATCGTTCAAAATAATGCTTTAGCTTCTAATTATCTACAAAAAGCCCATAGTACGTCAGGACTATTAAGTGTAATGGGATATGCTGGAGGTTTTTTAATTGGATACCCACTGGGAACGCTTATTGGGGGAGGAAAACCTAACTGGACTTTAGCGGGTATTGGTTGTGGCATTTTGTTGGTTGCTATTCCGATATCATCTTCAGCAAACAATAATGTTCGTAAAGCAATTTCGACTTTTAATTCTCAGAAAACGTTATCACAAACTAATGTTTATTACGACCTGAGTTTGGGAATAAGTCAAAATGGTTTTGGAATTTACCTGAAGTTTTAAATACTTCGAAATAGAAGCACAAGTTTGATTAAATGGATTCTATAAATTAGAGCAGTTTGTTCAGGTTTGAAGTTTGGAATAAACTTAATAATAGAAGAAGTAAACTATAAAATAGGCAACGTGTGAAAGAAAAACAGAGAAGAGCCCTAAATAATCAACGGCTAGCTGCTAACACACGCCTATGTTCATTGGCTGGCTGACGTGCATTTCGGCGGTTTTGCTCCCGCATTCCCTTTGTCGCTGTGCGACAGCGAATGCTCCCGCAAACCGCCAATGCCCATAGCCTCGGTCGTTAGCGGCAATATTAAAAAAAACATCATAACTTAAATGACAAATCAGACGACAAAGGAATACCTCAATTATTTTGTAGCTTCTCAGAATCCAAACTTTGCTGTAATGTTAAAAGGGAAATGGGGTGCTGGAAAAACATATTTCATTAGAGGAATAATTGAAGAATGGGAAAACGCACAAGTAATTGAAGAAGGAGATATAAATTTAAAACCTATTTATGTTTCACTTAATGGCGTTTCTAAGAAAAATGAAATAACTGAAGCACTAAAAGCTAAAATATCACCATTTTTATATTCCAAAGGTGCGAAATTCGCAACTGACATTTTTAAAGGTTTTATCAAATCAACATTAAAAATTGATTTTGACTATGATAACGACAATAAAGCTGACGGCAGTGTCAATATAAATTTTGACCCGATTTCCATTTTCAAATCCTCAAATGACAAAATCAAAGGAAATCGCATTCTAATATTTGACGATGTTGAGCGTTGTAAAATTCCACTTGACGAACTCTATGGCTTCATTAACGACTTTGTAGAACATTCACAATGTAAAGTAATTTTGATTTCTGATGAAGATAAAATAGACGAAGCACACACAAAAGACAGTAAATACAAATATCCCGTTTTTAAAGAGAAAATAATCGGACAAACTTTTGAAATTAAACCAGACACAGAACAAGCTATAGATTTCTTTTTGGACTCTGTTACAAGTGAGATAAAACCTTATTTAATTGCATCAAAGGACTTAATCATTAAAATTTTTGACATTTCTAAAAATGAAAATCTTAGAGTTCTACAAAGAGCTATTTACGATTTTGAAAGGTTATTTAATTTTACAGACAAAGAATTATCAAAAGACGAGGAAAAGTATAAGGAGTTAATAAAGAATTATTTGAGCTATTTCTTAATTTATTTCCTTGAATTTAAAACAGGCAACGAAGACATATCTTCATTTCAACAAATGCAATTCTTATCTACTGATAAAAGTGAAAGAAAATATACGCAATATGAAGAAGTAGTTTCAACTTTTACACTTCAACATTCAACAAAATTATTTACCCCTTTCAAACTAATTGATTTCATAAAAAACGGAGACTATACAGATATAGTATCAGAAATCAATAACTCTACAATATATTCAAAAGGTATTATAGAAAAAGACTGGGAAAGACTTTGGTCTTGGCGACTATTAAACGATGACGATTATTCGAATTTGTTAGACAGCGTTAGCACAAGTTTTTTCACAACAGAAGATTTTCACATAACGGAGATATTACACATTTCGGGTATTTTGTTTTCTCTTATAGACGCAAAATTATATAAAGGTAAAAGTAAATTACAAGTAATCAACAGAGCAAAACAGCTAATAAAGAAAGTAAATCTTGCAGAATTTAAAGACGAAAGAGGCTTTTCAATGCTTACTTGGGGTTCTTGGCGGAAAGCATATGCCTCGGATAAAACTGAGGAATTTAAGTCTCTTGTAAAATTCACACAAGATATTCTAGAAAAAATCAAGCATGATAAATCATCCGTTGCTGTTGAAGATATATTCTACAACATAACGAATGGCAACGTTGATGAACTTTATCAGAAAACACGAGAATATAATGAAGATTTAGGCAACATTATTGAACGAACACCAATGTTGGCAAAATTGAATCCTAAAAAGTTCGCAGAAACAATTCTTAGTCTTAACAACGACAGTCTTTTTAGATTAAAGTTTTTCTTCGAGTATAGATATTTTCCAGAAAAAACATACTCAAACGTAACAATAGAAGACCATCAACGACAAGAAAAAGAATTACTTTCAAAATTGCATACAAAAATTTCAAAAGAGGTTAATGCAAAAAAGAATAGAAAAAAAATAATTAGGAAACACATATTAAACGAACTGAATACAATGATTAAAAATTCAATAGACAGATTATAAATACTGCCGCTAACACACGCCTATGTTCACAGGCTGGCTGACGTGCACTCAGCGGGTTTTGCGCCCGCATTCACTTTGTCGCTGTGCGACAGCGAATACGCCCGCAAACCGCCCGTGCCCATAGCCTCGGTCGTTAGCGGTAATTATAAAAAAAAGAAAAGACATGATTAGCGAAAGTTATTATTGGCGAAGAGAGATATTGAAAATTTCAAATAGAATCAAGCGAAGAACGGAAAACTATAAAGAATGGAATGATGAAGACTATGGAAATTTCGAAAAAGATATAATGTTTGGATTCTATATAATTCGAAAATTAATGGAATCATTTAAACTTACTAATAAATTAGGTTCGACAAAAATTGAATGTAGTGTTTATCCACATAGAGGAGAAAGAATAAATTTTCGAAACAATAATAGATTTTTTAATTTCTACGATTTTGACAGTAAAACTGTAAAAAAATTTGATTTGAAATTCTTGATAAATCAATTTGTTCATAGCTATATCTTCAAGCCGACCTTTGATGTGGTTGATGATGAAATAAAAAGAATAATTGCTGAATCAGAGAATCGTAATCTAAAAAAACGACAATCTAAAACGCATTAAAAAATACTATCATGAAAAGATTTATTTACTTATTCATAGCATTGATAGCACTCAGTTGTAACAGTAAACCCCATATTGTTGACAAGAAAAAACGGAGTGAATTAATAGTTGAAACACAATCGCTCAAACAGCTACAAATATCATTCAATCAAACAGGCAATTATGAATATATGACAAAATTTATATTGAAGATTGATAGTATGATAAAGAAATACCCAGAAGAGAAAGGATTAGTTCAGGTAAGAAAAGAGATGTTTGAAATGTATGGAGACAGTTTAAATTTAAAACAATAACTACCGCTAACACACGCCTATGTTCATTGGCTGGCTGAAGTGCATTTCGGCAGTTTTGCTCCCGCATTCACTTTGTCGTTTCACGACAGCGAATGCTCCCGCAAACCGCCAAATGCCCATAGCCTCGGTCGTTATGCGGCATAGTAAAAAAAGTAAGAGACAGAATTACGGTTGAAAAATCTTTGACGAACTGTCCGCTGCTTCTCGACTTTTTGACTATTCTGTTACGACAGAATTTGCTGACTTTCGGAGTTTTGCTCGGCGGACAATTCCTCGCAGATTTTCGAAAGAAGAATTGGACTTTTAGCTTTTCAGACTATGACAAATAACAACAGAAAAGTACAATATAGATACAAACAAATAACAACTTTATGTCTGACTATAATTGGGAAAATATATTTAAAAGCAAATCTGAAAGTGAATTAATCGAAATTTACAGAGGAGATTCGCACCTAAATTATGAAGCCGAAATTTATGCTGGTTTAGAGCTGAAAAACAGGAACTTCGATTTCAATAACGAGAAAATAAAAGAAGTACATTTACGTAAAATTGAATCACTTCAAAACGAATTATCTGAATTCAAAAACCTTGAATATAAGAAATCAGATTATTACAAAAATCAGAAGTATTATTTCTTTGGTATTATCTTATTGATTGTTTTACTCGTTACGAATGACATAAATTCAGACAATGAATTTCATTTTTATAAGGCATTAATTTATTTAGCGACCTTTTCAGTTTCATTTTTGACAGCGAAATGGAATTATAACAGATTCAAACAGAATAAAGAAAAAACAATCAAGAACAAAACTGAACTTTTGAAGAAACTTATTAGCAAATAAACAAAGGTAAAACGACAGCATTTGCGCTTTTCGGTTGGAAAATCTGATTAAACAGACGAAAAAATTGTTGCAATTCGGGGTGAAAGCTCATTTGTCGGCTGAAAATTAAACAATTGAATGACAAAACTACGACCGCATAACACACGCCTATGGTCACAGGCTGGCTGACGTGCACTTTGCGGGTTTTGCGCCCGCATTTCCCTTGTCGTTTCACGACAGGAAATACGCCCGCAAACCGCCCGTGCCCATAGCCTCGGGCGTTAGCGGCAAGCATAAAAAAAGAAAACAAGACATTTACATTAATGAAACGAAACATAATTACTGAAATTGCTGAAGTAAAGTCTCGCTCTGAATTCAATTCAAGAGACGACTATAATAGTCGTTTAATGGACATTGAATCTGCAATTATTGAAAACTTAAACTATAATGGAGACTTTAATAAAGAACTACTAAAGTACATTCCAATTTCAACTGTTGCATGTTTTGAAGCATTTTTCCGCTCAGTTTACAAGGAATTAATTGATTTTGGTAAACCATTCAGTGACAATGTGACTAATTTCAATCAGGCTAAGAATATAAAGTTTGACTTTGACATTGTAAATGCTATACAAAATAAAACCGTAACAGTTGGAGAATTTGTCTCCCACATTCTTCCGTGCAACAACTTTGAAGACATAAATTCAAATCTTTCTATTTTAGCTGGAATTGACTTTATCGAGAAAGTTAAATTATTTCGGAAAGACGGTATTGATAATGATGACGAAACAAAACAATTCATTGAGAATGCTGACCAAATAATTGAAGATATCAAGCGAACATTTCAATTGCGTCACATTTTTTGTCATGAATTCGCGACTAATCTGAAAATTGACAAAGATGAAATATTTCGTTGTTTCAAAAGTGCAAAATTATTTCTCAATCATACAAACGACTTAATTTGGGAGTTACTTTATCCAGACTCTCCGAATAGTCAAGCGGAAATGAATTCTCAAGCTTTAGAATCATTTGAAAAGTTAGAGTTGGAATTGAATAAACTTATTTTGAATATAAAAGAAGCTTCTAAAGACAATATCTACTTTGAAATAGATTCGTTTGGTTTTGACAAGACTATTGATGAATGGAAAAAATATAGAGAAGTAAAAGCTCGTTTTGATTCGTCAAGTTTTGAAGGTGGAACAATGTATTCTCTATTTTACTCAAATAGTTTATCAACAACCACAGACGAAAAAATAAGAAGCCTTGAAAAAGAATTTGAAATCGAATTGCGAAAATACTCTAACCTATAATACTAAATAATACATTACATTATGGTACTTTTAAAAGACAGAAATTCAAAATTTTATGGTAAAGAGTATGAAATTAAAATACTCTTAGATGGAGAATTTAATACATTCAATGACTATCGTGAAGTATTTCATTTTTTTACATTATTTGATTCAATCTACAATGATTATAAGTATGCAGACATAGAATATAATCCAAAGACAGAAAGAACTCAAGTTATTTCGATAAAACAAGGTTCTCTTGAAATAGGTGCATTTATTGAAGAACATTGGTTTGAATTGTTAGTCTTATTCTTGGCTAGTTATAAGGATGCCAAATTGAATATCAGCGAAGCATTTCAAGATATAGACAAACTTATTGAAAATGGGGGAAAAATTGTCAAAGAAGTTGTTGGAGATTTTCCTGAATTTGAATTAGAACAAATAAAAGAGATTGTCAATTGGTATAAGTCTTTAGCTTTGAATGAAAAAGAAAGATTTCTCTTTTTGATAAGAAGAAACAAAAAAACTCTACAGAGAATCAAACATATTATTATAAAAAGACAATAGTGAAAAATGCCAGCCGCTAACACACGCCTATGTTCATTGGCTGGCTGACGTGCATTCCGGCGGTTTTGCTCCCGCATTCACTTTGTCGCTGTGCGACAGCGAATGCTCCCGCAAACCGCCAAATGCCCATAGCCTCGGTCGTTATGGCCTATAGTAAAAAAAGGTAAAAGACAGATTTGTTGGCTAAAAAATCTTTGACGAACTGTCCGCTCCTACTCGACTTTACGACTTTTCTGTAACGACAGAATTTGCTGGATTTCGTGGTTTTGCTTGGCGGACAATTCCTCGCAGATTTTCTAAGGAAAGAATTGGACTTTTAGCTTTTACGACTATAAACCGGAACGACTGAAATCCTGAAAATTGCGGTTTGACAACATGAAAACAAAATTTCAGACTTTGC
>Ga0316603_10001441_pt1 | contig 12663 bp, 11 predicted proteins | sample OWC_soil_day10_n_FD_207649 | JGI IMG/M metagenome (GOLD analysis project Ga0316603, IMG submission 207649) | Wetland soil microbial communities from Old Woman Creek delta, Ohio, United States - OWC_soil_day10_noCT | ecosystem: Environmental > Terrestrial > Soil > Wetlands | place: USA: Ohio...
ACGTACGCGCCGCCCTTCTGGACGCCGTCGATCTGCTCGCCCGAAGCGCGCCCGTCGGCGGCGGGACGCGCGAACAGCGGGACGAGCTCCGAGCGATAGCCCGCCGCGGCGAGCCGCTCGCCGTCGCGATCGAGGTCGAACTCGAGGAAGCGGATCGGCGCGAGCTGCGCGTCGAGCGTGCCGGCCGTCGCCGCCGCGTGAAAGTCGCGGCACGGCTCGCACCACGTCGCGCCGACGTAGACGAGCACCGGCACGCCGTCGCGCGAGCCCCGCGCGAGCTCGCCCGCGATGAACGCTGCGGCGTCGCCGGCCGCGGCGGCCTCGACGAGCTCGACGCGCGCCGACGGTTCACGCTTGGAACACGCGACGACGAACAACAACACGACCGCGCGCTTCACGCGTCGATGATACTGCACGGCGGCGCGAGCCGCGCGACGTCGTCGTTCGTGTCGACGTCGATCGCGCCGCCGGTCCAGTCGATCGCGACGCAGGGCTCGCCGTACAAGAGCCTGCCCGCACCTTGGTCACCCTGGAGCTGCGCGAGCAGCGGCCACTTCGAACGATCGAAGATCGCCGGTGCGCCGAGGATGTTGTCGTACCGCGACGCCGCGATCGGCGCGCCCGCGAGCCAGGCATCGCGCAGCGCCGCGAGGTGTGCGCCCGTGATCAGCGGTTGATCGCCGAGAACGATCACGAGCGCGTTCGCCCGCGATGCTTCGGCCCACTTCGTCGCGGCTCGGATCGAAGACGCGATGCCTTCTTGCCAGGCGCCGTTCGCGATCCGCGCGACGCGCAGCTCGCCGAGCGCCTGCTCGACCGCGGCCGCGTTCGCACCGACGACGACACCGACGGAGCCGCCGCGCAGCTCGCTGCAGCGCGTGGCGACGTGGCGCACGAGCGGTGCCCCCTCGACCTCCACGAGCTGCTTCGGCCGGCCGAGCCGCTTCGACTCACCGGCCGCGAGCACGGCGATCGCGACGTCCGCGTGCAGCGCGCGCGCGCGATCGCGGAGCATGCCGCCGCGTGCGCCGTGGTGGACGGCCTGCACCTCGCCGACGATCGCGAGCGCGATCTGCTCGGGCGTCTCCGCGCCGACGTCGAGCCCGACCGGTGCGTGCAGGCGACGATCGTCGGGCAGGTAGCCGAGGAGCTCGCGCGTGCGGCTCGCGGGACCGAGCACGCCGATGTAGCGAGCGCGCGAGGCGAGCGCCATCTCGAGCGCGGCGCGATCGGCATCCTTGTGGTGGTGCATGATCACGACGTACGCCTCGAGCGCGCGCTCGATCAGCGCGGGGACCTCACCGCTCTTCGCGAGCCGGTCGGCCGCGAGGAAGCGCGAGGGCTCGCGGATCGCGCGATCGGCGACGGTGACGCGAAAGCCGGCGGACTTTGCCAACGGGACGATCGGCGCGGCGTCGTGACCGCTACCGAGCACGAACAGCTGCGGCGATGGCGCGATCGTCTCGACGAGCACGGTGACGTCGTCGATCGTCACGACACCCGCGGGGCCGTGTGCGGCGGCGCGCAGGTCGGCGTGTGCGATCGGCCGTGCGAACACCGCCTCGGGAATCGAGCAGCGCGCGCCGACGGGAACACCGTCGCGCGCCGAGCGAATCACGGTGACGAGGACGCCGGTTTGCTCGCGCGCGAAGCACGCGGCGGCGAACGCGAGCGCGTCGTTCGTCGCCCCCGCCGGGATGTGCTCGAGCAGCACGTCGACGATGCCGTTGCAGCCGAGTCCATACGGCTCGCCGTCGTCGGCCGTCGAGTCATACGTGACGACCACCGGTCCGTCCTTGCAGCGATGCGCGCCGCGCAGCATGACGTCGCCTTCGAGGCAGCCGCCGCTCACGCAGCCGGCGAGCCAGCGATCGCCGGCGACGAGCATGCGCGCTCCCGGCCGGCGATACGACGAGCCCTCGACGCGCACGACGGTGGCGAGCAATTGCTCGGCGCTCCCGACCGCGCGCACGATCCGCTCGAGCTCGTTCATCGCCGCGGTCGTATCACGGATCGCGAAACGCCGGACCTGCCCGATATCGGAGCCCGCTCCGCTTGATTGTTCCCATGCTCGGGCCGAACCTCTCGGCGTGAAGCTCGACATTAATGGGAAGGTCCGCGAGGTGGATGCGGCTCCGGAGATGCCCTTGCTCTGGGTGCTGCGTGACGTCGTCGGTCTCACGGGAACGAAGTTTGGTTGCGGGATGGCTCAGTGCGGTGCGTGTACCGTGCACGTCGATGGCAAGCCCGTACGGGCGTGCGTGACGACGGCGGGGAGCGTCGCGACCAAGAAGATCACGACGATCGAAGGTCTCTCGAACGACGGGCAGCACCCGGTGCAGCGCGCGTGGGCGGAGGCCGACGTCGTGCAGTGCGGCTACTGCCAGTCGGGGCAGATCATGTCGGCCGTCGCGCTCCTCGACAAGAACCCCGAGCCGACCGACTCCGATATCGACGCCGCGATGGCGGGCAACATCTGCCGCTGCGGCACCTACGTTCGCGTGCGCGAGGCGATTCACCTGGCGTCGAAGCTGAAGCGAGGTGGCAAGTGAGCACGTCGCGACGCGGATTTCTCAAGGTTGCCGCCGGCTCGGCCGCCGGTCTCGCGATCAGCTTCTACGTGCCGAGCACGGCGCGCGCGGTGCCCGAGCAAGCGAAGCCGCTGCCGCAACCGAACGCGTTCTTGCGGATCGGCAAGGACAACACCGTCACCGTCGTGCTCGCGCACTCCGAGATGGGCCAGGGCATCTGGACCGGTCTCGCGATGCTGATCGCCGAGGAGCTCGAGGCGGACTGGTCGAAGGTGAAGTCGACGCACGCGCCGGCCGCGCCGATCTACGGGCATCCCGCGATGGGCATGCAGATGACCGGCGGCTCGACGAGCACGTGGGCCGAGTTCGAGCGCTATCGCCAAGTCGGCGCGATGGCGAAGGACATGCTCGTGCGCGCCGCCGCCGCGCGGTGGAAGGTGCCGGCGACGTCGATCAAGGTCGAGAACGGCGTCCTCTCGAGCGGCAAGCACAAGGCGACGTTCGGCGAGCTCGCCGAAGATGCGATGAAGCTCGAGCCTCCGAAGACGGTGAAGCTGAAGGATCCGAAAGCCTGGAAGCTGATCGGCAAGCCGACGAAGCGCCTCGACACGCCGGAGAAGATCACCGGCCAGGCGCAGTTCGGCATGGACGTGCAGTTCCCCGGCCTCCACACCGCGGTCGTCGCGCGGCCTCCCGCGTTCGGCGCGAAGCTCGGCAAGTTCGATGCGAGCGCCGCGCTCAAGGTGCCCGGCGTCGTCAAGGTCGTGTCGACGGGGACCGGCGTCGCCGTCGTCGCGAAGCACTTCTGGGCCGCGAAGCTCGGACGCGACAAGCTCGTGATCGAGTGGACACCGCCCGAGGGCGGCGGTGCCGATACGAACAAGCTCATGGCCGAGTGGCGCACGCTCTCCCAGAAGCCGGGTGCGACCGTGCTCGAGCACGGCAAGGTCGGCGACGCGCTCGCCTCGGCGAAGAAGAAGCACGACGTCTACTTCGAGTTCCCGTACCTCGCGCACGCGCCGATGGAGCCGCTCAACTGCACCGTCAAGATCGACGGTGACAAGTGCGAGATCTGGACGGGCACGCAGTTCCAGACGATGGACCAGATGGTCGCGTCGAAGATCCTCGGGACCTCGCCCGACAAGGTCACGATCAACACGCTGTTCCTCGGCGGTGGCTTCGGTCGCCGCGCGACGCCGACGAGTGACTTCGTCGCCGAGGCGGTGATCGTCGCGAAGGCCGCGGGCCTCCCCGTGAAGACGGTGTGGACGCGCGAAGACGACATTCGCGGCGGCTACTACCGCCCCGCGTACGTGCACCACGTCCAGGTCGGCGTCGACGACAAGGGCATGCCGGCGGCGTGGGACCACGTCGTCGTCGGGCAGTCGATCGCGGCGGGTACGATGCTCGAAGCATTCATCGTCAAGAACGGCATCGACGGCACGTCGGTCGAAGGCCTCCCCGAGAACCCGTACTTCGACAAGAACCTCGCGCGACGCATCACGCTGCACTCGCCGCGCACCGCGATTCCGGTGCTGTGGTGGCGCTCCGTCGGTGCGACGCACATCGCGTTCGCGATGGAGTGCATGATCGACGAGCTCGCGCACGCCGCCGGTAAGGATCCGCTCGACTACCGGCTCGCGCTGCTCGCGAAGGAGCCGCGTCACGCGAACGTGCTCAAGACCTGCGCCGAGAAGGCCGGCTGGGGCACGCCGCCCGCGGTCGGTCGCGCGCGCGGCCTCGCGCTGCACGAGTCATTCGGCAGCATCGTCGCCGAGTGCGTCGAGATCTCCGTCGAGAACAAGCAGGTCCGAGTCCACTCGGTGACCGCCGCGGTCGACTGCGGCACCGCGGTCAACCCGCTCGGTGTCGAGGCGCAGGTGCAGTCGAGCATCGCGTTCGGGCTCACCGCCGCGCTCTACGGCAAGCTCACGCTCGTCGGAGGCCAGGTGCAGCAGAGCAACTTCCACGACTACCAGATCGTGCGCATGCACGAGATGCCCAAGGTCAGCGTCCACATCATCCCGAGCAAGGCGCGGATGGGCGGCATCGGCGAGCCGGCGACGGCGCCGATCGCACCGGCCGTCGCGAACGCGGTCTTCGCCCTCACGAAGCAGCGCCTTCGCACGCTGCCTCTTCGCCTCGCATAGGACTCGTCATGAGAGCACTCATTCTCGTTGCGCTCACCGCATGCGGTGGCGGCGGAAAGAAGTCCGAAGGCGTATTGAACCCGCCGGTGGAGACCAATCGCGAGTCCGCGCTCGCCGCGTTCGAAACGGTGCGCAGCGTGCTGCAGCACCCGCGCTGTCAGAACTGCCATCCCGCGGGCGATACCCCCCTACAAGGCGACGACGGTCGCGTGCACGACCAGAGCGTCCTGCGCGGACCGACCGGTCTCGGGGTAACGGGTGCGGAGTGCACGACCTGCCACCGCGAGGCGAACCCTCCCGACTCGTTCGGCGCGCACACGCCACCGGGCGTCGCCAAGGGTTGGCACATGCCGCCGCCGGAGATGAAGATGGTCTTCGTCGGTGTCGCGCCCGGCGCGCTGTGCGAGCAGATCAAAGATCCCGCGCGCAACGGCGGCAAGGACGCGACCGCACTGCGCGTGCACCTCGACGATCCGCTCGTCACGTGGGCGTGGGCGCCGGGCTTCGGCCGCAAGCCGCCCCCCGTCTCGCACCAGAGCTTCGTCACCGCCTGGGAGACGTGGGCCGCGGGCGGCATGCCCTGCCCGCCCTAGCGATCAGTGGCCAGGGCCGGTTCGCCACGTTTCGGCGACGAGGTCCAACAACCGCGCGTGATCGAGCGCGAGGTACACGGCCGCAACGACCGCGACGCCGACGATGCCCGCGTGCGCGATCGCGTGCCGCACGCCGATCGGCCCCCGCCGCCGCGCGGCTTCGAGCGTCGCTCCCGAGACCCACGCGATGATCGCGGCACCGGCGAAGATCCAGATCACGCCCTTCGCGACGAGCGGATTGCCCGTCGATGCGATGAACCCGATGACGGCCGCGATCGGCACGAAGTAGATGACCTCGACCGGCGGCCGCGCGAACCGGCGCGCGACGGCTCGCCACGATCCGGTCCGCCGCCGCACGAGCGCGATCGCGATCCCGCCGAGCACGACGAGCAACGCGATCGCGGCCCACCGCATCACCTGCCACGATTCGCCCGTCGCGAGCGCGCGTTCGAGTGACGCGCGCATGCTCGGGTCGGTGACGAGCGGCACCTCGCGCCGCGCGTCGTCGAGGTGACGATGGCGGACGAGCATGCGCACGAGCTCGATGCGGGCACGCTCGGCCTCGCTCGCGCTCGCGACCCGAAGCGCATCGCGCAGCCAGTCGAGCGCTCGGTCGACCTCGTCCTCGGTCTCCCAGGCACGGGCGAGCACGATGCGAATGGCGACCCCGCGCGGATAGCCGGGGTTCGCTTTCACGAGCGCTTCGAGCTGCTCGAGCTCGCTCGTCGGATCGCCACCGTCGGCGATCGCGGTCACGAGGCGCTGGTGCTCGCCGGCGACGGCGGTCCACTCACCACCGCCGGTCAGCTGCTCGAGCCGCGCGAGATCGCCGCGCGCGCGGCGAACGAGCTGCGCGTCGGTGCTGATCGCGATCGCTTGTTCGAGATCGCGGCGGGCACGGTCGTAGTCGCGTTGCCGCTCCGCGATCCGCGCGGCTTCGACCCACGCGTCGTCGGTCCACCGCGTGATCGGGCGCGCCGCGCCGACTGCCTCGTACGCGTCGATCGCGCGCGGATCGGACTTCGCCGCGAGCTCGCCCGCGGCGCGGAAGGCTTGCTCGTCGGCGTGCGCGGCGGTCGCCCAGATCGTGACGACCAGCGCGACGACCCAGCGTGTCACTGCTTGGTCTTCGTGAATCCGCCCGGAATGACGGTGCCGTCGGTCCGGTACGCTTCGAACGTCATCTGATCGCGGCGAACGCGGACGAGCGCGGCGTTGTGCGTGCTCTCGGAGTACTGCGTCCAGAAGTCGGTGCCGTTCGCGTAGAGCTCGGCGCCACCGCCGCCCGCCACGACATAGACGGTCGCGTTGTCCATCGACGGCATCACGTTCTGACCGACGAGCGGCTTCGTGATCTCGAACTCGTGTTCGTGACCGTTGAGCACGAGATCGAGGTGGTACTGGTCGACGATCGGCTGCCAGGCCGTCTGCAGCGTCATGTTCGAGCCGTGGTTCGACGCGGACCACATCGGCTGGTGGTGCATGAGGAGCTTCCAGCGCGCGTTCTTGCTCGCCTCGAAGTCCGCCTTGAGGAAGTCGACGATCGAACCGGTGAGCGCGCTGACCTCGGTCGGCGTGTCGTTCGCCACCGTGATGTGCGCGTGGCCGTAGTCGAAGCCGAAGTTCTCTTGATCGCCCGGCATCGCGAACTGCGAGAAGTAGGGCGTCGCGTTGACCTCGTGGTTGCCGTGCGCGAACACGATCGGGACGGTCGCGAGCAGCTCCTCGGCGCGCCCGAAGAACGACTCCCACTCGACCTGCGTGAGGCCGATCGTGACCGCATCGCCCGAGAACAAGATCAAGTTCGGCGTGCGCTGGCCGATCGCGGTCGCGAGCTGCTCCCAGATGTCGTAGCCGTCGCGCGTGTCGCCCATGAACCCGAACACGACCTCGGTGTCGGGGTTCGCGGCGATATCGGGCGCGGTCGTGAACGAGCGGACCGGGGAGAAGTGGCCTTCGGAGCCGATCTGGTAGCTGTACGTCGTGCCCGGCTCGAGCCCGCACAGGTGGGCTTGGTGCATGCGGTAGATCGTCGAGCCCGTCGCCTGGTAGCCGAACTCGATGCCGGTCTTCTTCTCCGTCAACGCCGCGGCATCGAGGTCCGCGCCCTTGGCGAACCGGATCTCGCCGTTACGCGTGATCTCGTCGACGGTGCGCCACTGGACGACCATCGACGTCTTCGGATCTCCCATGAAGCCGAGGTGGACGAGGCGCGGCGTGGGGTCGCTGCCGAGGTAGTCCTTGGACACGCGCGGCGGCTCGGCGCCGAGCTTCGTCGTCACGTCGTAGCCGCAACCGTCGATCTTCAACGTACCGCCGAGATCGGTGAAGGCGGGCGGTTCGTAGTCCGAGCCGCAAGCGGCCACGAGGAGCAACACCCAGGAGCTGCGCATCTCGACTCTTGTAGCAGGCCGGCCGGGGTAACGTCTCCTGTGATGAAACGGGTCATCCCCGTGCTGGTGATCACGCTCGCCTGCGGTGGCTCCAAGCCCCCGGCGGAAGAGCCGGAGCGCGAACCCGAGCGCGACGGTGTCTTCGTCGATAAGAAAGACTTCGAGCCGACATCGTTCGACGTCGAGGTCGTCGGCGAGGGCCGGCCGATCATCTTCATCCCCGGCCTCGGTTGCCCCGGCGAGGTCTGGAACGCGACCGCCGAGCACCTCGAAGGCTTCGAGTCGCACATCCTGACGTTGTCGGGGTTTGCGGGCCGCCCGCCGATCCGGAAGCCGCTGTCCGCGACCGTCCGCAAGGAGCTCACGCGCTACATCCAGTCGCGCCGCCTCGTGCGGCCCGTGATCGTCGGCCACAGCATGGGCGGCTTCATCGCGTTCTGGATCGCGTCGAACTTTCCGGAGAACACGGGTCCGGTGATCATCGTCGACGCAGGACCTGCGTTATCCGGCGATCTCGACGAGGCGAAACAATTGCGCGAGAAGTGGCGCGACGCGAGCGACGAGGAGTTCGAGCGCCAGGCGCGCTTCATGTACACCGGCATGGCGCGGAACAAGAAAGCGCTCGCACCGATCGCCGCGAAAGCCGCGAAGTCCGACCGCAAGGCGCTCGGCGACGCGATCTACGAGATGATGATCACGAACCTGACGGGCGAGATGGACAAGATCGAGTCGCCCGTCCTGCTCGTGCTCGCGGATGGCTACTTCAAGACGCGCATCCAGAAGCAGGTCGCCGCGATTCGCGACAAGGAGGTCGTCATCCTACCGACCGGCCACTTCATCATGCTCGACGACCCGAAGGCGTTCTACAAGACGATCGACGACTTCCTCGACGAGCACCCCGCCGAGTAGTCACCGTCCCGTCACGGTCCTACGGCACGCACGCCGCACACGCGTCGCACGATCCTCGACGGTGGCCGAACCGATCGAGACGCTGCGACCTGCGATCCGCGAGAGCCGACCGAGCTTTCTCGAGGTCGTTCGCGATTCGTCGCCCGCCGTCGAGACCTCACCCGTCGTCTTCGAGCTGAAGCTGCTCGACGTCTACTACGGCAGCTATCGCGCCGTTCGCGATGTCTCGCTCGAGATCCGCAAGAACCAGATCACCGCGTTCATCGGGCCGTCGGGCTGCGGCAAGACGACGGTACTGCGTTGTCTCAACCGGATGAACGACCTCGTCCCCGGCGCGCGCGTCGACGGTCGCGTGACCTACCATGGCATCGATCTCTACGGCGCAGGCATCGCGCCGACGGAAGTCCGCCGCCGCATCGGCATGGTGTTCCAGAAGCCGAACCCGTTCCCGCAGAGCATCTACGACAACGTCGCGTTCGGCCCACGCATCAACGGCATCCGCGACCGGCGCGCGCTCGACGAGATCGTCGAGAAGTCGCTGCGCGGCGCCGCGCTGTGGGACGACGTCAAGGACCGGCTGCGCAACTCCGCGCTCGGCCTGTCGGGCGGCCAGCAGCAGCGCCTGTGCATCGCGCGCACGATCGCCGTCGAGCCGGAGGTCGTGCTCATGGACGAACCGTGCAGCGCCCTCGATCCGATCGCGACCGCGCGCATCGAAGAGCTCATGCGCGAGCTCGCGAGCCGGTTCACGATCGTGATCGTCACGCACAACATGCAGCAGGCCGCGCGCATCAGCGACCGCACGGCGTTCTTCACCGCCGACGTCGACCCGAAGACGCAGCAGCGGACGGGCGTCCTCGTCGAGTTCGGACCGACCGGACGGCTGTTCTCGGATCCGCTCGAGGAACGCACGGAAGCGTACATCACCGGCCGCTTCGGCTAGGCGTCGGCCTTCGAGGCGAACGCGTCGAGGACGTGCCCGCCCCGCTTCACGTCGACGCAACCTTCGATCGCAGTCCGCGCGAGTGCTCCGAGGAACGCGGCCGCGATGTAGCGATCCGACGACGACGGGAGGATCGCTTCGACGTGAACCGTCGTCCCGCGGCGCCAAACGAAGCTCATCCACTCGCGATCGAGATCGGAGAGCCCGTCGTCCTCGAGGTGTTCGCTCGCATCGCGGACCGCGCGATCGAGCGTCGCTTGATCGATGTAGCGAAAGCTGCCGCGGTACTCGAGCAGTGCTGTCTGCATGTGCACGATGTACTCGCGCGCCTGCGCTCCTACGGTCGTGGTCGCGTGACGACCGTGCGCCATCTCGCGCGCACGACGGCCGCGGGCCGGCGCTTCGCGTACGAGGTCGATAGTGCGATGAGCGAGGCCGCACCACGCAAGCGATCGCGTACACCCATACCGACATGAGAGCCGACGCCGGCAACGCGATCGCGACGCCGGTGCGTCGGCCGCGCAGCAGCTTCGTGTCAGTGCACTAGCTCGTAGATAGCGAGGAGGATCTCGAACACGATCAGCGCCACGATCGAGTACTCGACGCGCAGCGCACGCCTCGCCTGACCGAGCTCGAGCATCTTCTGCGCGGCCCGCGAGACGACGCCGAGCTTCGTGTCGAGGACGAGGTAGCGCTCGCGCAGCTCGTATTCATCCGAGAGGCGCTTGTAGAACCGGTCGAGGTCGGGCTCGTCCCACAGCAAGTCGGGCTTCTCGAGAACCTCGACGCGGTCGACGAGCTTCTGCTCGACGAGCATCGTCTCGCCGATCGTCCGCACGAGGTCGGGCTGCTTCCACGGTAGCCGCGACGGCGATGTCTTCATCCGCAGCGCCATCGGCTCGATCGCCTGGAACGCGGCTGCGATCTCGGACTCGTGACGAGCGAGCACGACGCTCTTCGCGAGGATCTCGCCGATCACTTGCAGGCGCTCGACCGTCACCTGGCGGATCGTGAGCGCGTCGGGCTCGATGCCGTCCGCCTCTGCCAGCCGGACGATCGCGCGCTCGCTCTCCTGCTTGTCGAAGCGGGTGTGCACGCGCACCCCGAGGTCGGTGATGAACCGCTCGGCGTCGATCGCCTCGACCCCGAACATGACGACCGCACCTGCCCGGACGACGACCGCGATGCCGGCGGGCGCGACGTCGACGATCACCGGGAGCTGCGGCGCGAGGCGCGGCTCGATGCCGCGGACATCGATGCGCTCACCGACGAGGATCGCGCGGGCTTCGAAGCGGGTGCCGAGCCGGGCCTGGACGTCGATCGCCATGCCTTCGCATACCACTCACCGGATCACCGCATACCGCTCGCGAGCAACATTGGTACCGAGCGGCGCCGGCGTACGAGCTCGACGAGTGCGCCTTCGCGCATCGCCGACGACGAGATGTAGACGACCGGCCGGCCGAGCAACACGAGCAGCGTCGAGATCGCGACCGCCCCCACACCGAGCGTGTCGCGGCGGGAGGATCCCACGCCGAGCGCGGCCATCGCCTGCGCGTCGAGCGGCGCCAGCCGGCGCGCGAGCTCGCAGAACGTGAGCGTTCCGACATGGCGCTGCAGATCGGAGATGACTCCGAGACGACGACCGAGCCGGACGAGTGCGCGTGCAGTACCCGACGTGATCGCGATCGTGTCGGGCTTGCGCGCACGGATCACGCACGCGGCCGGAGTCGCGAGCTCGAGCACGCGCTGGCGAACGTCCGCCGCCGAGCTCGTGCGAAGCGCGAGCACGCCGAGCGGAAGGCTGGTCGCGTGTTCGACGAGGTCCGCGCCCGTCGCGAGCTCGAGCGAGCCACCGCCGAGATCGATCACGGCGAGCTCGCCATGCGAGCAGGCGAGCTCGGTCGACACGCCGAGCCACGACAGCTGCACCTGCTCCTCACCGCCGAGGTGTTCGACGGCGAGTCCAAAGCGCGCGCAGACGTCGTCCGCGAGCGCGCAGTCGCTGGTCGCGATCACCCGCACGCCTGCCGGGGTGCGCGCGAGCGTCTTCTCGACGAGCCTTGCCAGCGAACCGGCGGTGCGGTCGTACGTCTTCTCGTCGAGGAGCGTGCGGCGAATGCCGTACTCGTCGACGTCGGCGACGACCGCATGGAGAGTGTACGAACCGACATCGATGACGGCGCCACGCATCGATGAACACGCTACGCGGTCCGGATGGCGGTCGCGTCGATGTCGGGTGACGGGATGGCAACGTAAGACTCCGACCCAGTCCCGTCGCGTCGATCTAACGAGCCTGTCACAGAGCGGACGTTCGCCGCGGCGAGCCCAACATCATGCCGTCACGAACAGATGGTGTGCTGCGCCGGTGCTGCGACTCCTCCTGATGGTGACAGCCGTTGGCTGCGCCGCGCCGACCACCTCGCGCGAGGGGCGAGTCCTCGACGCGCTCGCCGAGGACAACTACGCGTGGGCGCTCCGCGACCCGCGCTCGTACGGATGAAGCTGCGGATGATGCAACGCGGGCCGTACGAGTGGCTCCGCGGCACGGCCGCGCTGTACTGGCGCGACGTCACCGAGCCCGGCGGCCCGACAAGACGGGTGGGTTCGTGACCGGCGCGCAGAGCAAGGGCGCCGCGAACCCGTAGGTCACTCGAAGATCCTGTCGAGCGTGCCCGGCGCCGGGCCTTCCCTGGCCTCGCGCAGGCGCTCGTACACGACGGCCGCCACGACGGCGCCGAGTGAGACGAACACGAGCTCGACGCCGAACCGCACGTAGGCGTACAGCTGGAAGCGCCGCTCGAGATCGCCGTAGTCCTCGCCGGGGCTCGGCATCATCAGCTCGTACAGCAGCACGTAGATCCCGAACATCAGCGCCTGATGGACGAGCACGACCGCGAGCACCTTGATGCGGTTGCCGTGCGCGAGCCCGACCGACCGCCCGAGCGCGGAGACCACCCCGCGGCGCTCGATCACCACCGCCGGGAGCGTGGCGACGAAGAGCGACGCGAGCGTGGCCCACAGCGCCTGGTAGGCGACCAGCCAGGTCAGCGAGGTGCGGCCCATCAAGGTCTCGTCCCAGCGGAGGATCGAGATCGCGGTGAACACGCCGACCGTCGCGAGCCGCACGACGAACGCGCTCCCGAC
>Ga0316603_10001442_pt1 | contig 12654 bp, 13 predicted proteins | sample OWC_soil_day10_n_FD_207649 | JGI IMG/M metagenome (GOLD analysis project Ga0316603, IMG submission 207649) | Wetland soil microbial communities from Old Woman Creek delta, Ohio, United States - OWC_soil_day10_noCT | ecosystem: Environmental > Terrestrial > Soil > Wetlands | place: USA: Ohio...
TCGACCGAGCAGAGATCGCATCGCGACAAGCGGATCGCGACGCTGACATACGAGGAAGCTGGGATCTCACGCGAGCTCGGGTTGCCTGCGCGGGCCATCACGATCGGACGCGAACCGGGCTGCGAGCTCCAGCTCTCCGATCCGAGCGTCCAGCAGCGGCACGCCACGGTGGTCGAGCGGCGTGGGGACTACCTGCTCCATCCGCTGTTCCTATGCGCACAACAGCGATTACATCAACGGCGTCGAGCCCGAGGGCAAGCCGGTGCCGCTCGGCGAGGCGCGCGACCAGCTCGATCCGCGCGGGACGGTGCGGATCGCGTGTCCGGACAGCGCGACGGCGACGTGGTTCACCCAGACCGCCACACTGACCCGCATGGACATGTCGCGCACCAGCGCGCCGTCGCCGACATCGCCACAACGAGGTAACTTCGCGAACGTGACCACGAGCCCGACGACCGAAGCCGACCTGATCGCATCGATCGAGGCCGACCCCGATGACGTCTCCTCGTTTCTGGTCTACGCCGACCACCTGCAGGGTCGCGGCGATCCACGCGGCGAGCTGATCGCGCTCATGCACGCCGGCGCCTCCGACGACGTGCACGCCCAGCGCGCGGACGAGCTGCTGCGCGCGAACCAGGCGAGCTTGCTCGGCAAGCTTGCCCGCAGCGCGTCGATCCGGATCGAAGCGTGGCGGCTGGGCTTCGTCGATCGCGTACGCATCGTCGCCGATCATGATCGCCACGCCGTGCAGCTGCTCGATGAGGTGCTGGACCATCCGTCGTGCCGGTTCGTGCGCCACCTCGAGTTGCTGATCCTGGGCAAGCGCCCCAGCTACGTCGCCGTCGAAGCACGGCTGCTCGGGCTCGCACGTCCATCAACGCTCACCACGCTCGTGCTCGGCAAGCCGGGAAAGCACGCGCTGTCGCCCGAGCTGCTCGGCGCGTTCCCACGGCTCACCGGGCAGCCCGCCGCGTGGAACGCCATCGCGGCGGCGATCGGCCGGGTTCGCGGCGCGGGCCTCGGGTTCGCGGCCGAGGACGTCGCCCCGCTCGCGCTGCCGGTCGACGGCGCGTGCACGATCACTCCTGATGCGATCGCGCGCGGTCTTCACGCCGAAGTGGGCAGGCGCAAGCCGATCGGCCTCGTCACTCGGCTGCGCGCGACATGTGCGCCGGCCGCGCTCGATGCCTACGTCGCGGGGCTGGTGACCGCCGCGGGGCGGACGCCCGAAGAGGCGCGCACCGAGTGGGTGTACAGCGCCGCCGCGCTGCTCGGCGGCCCCGAAGCGGCAGCCGCGATTGGCGGCAGGCTGCCGCGCGCGTCGGCGAGGCGCGCCGCCCTGCCGATCGACTGTCTGGCGCGGATGGCCACGCCGCTCGCGACGGTCGAGATCTTCGCGGCGACGCGGCTCGGCGACAGCCGCGCCGAGCACGCCGACGCGGTGCTCGACACGCTCGCTCGGCAGCAGTCGAGCGACGCGTCGACGCTGCTCGCGCACGCCGGGAGCGATCCGGGCGACGCCTCCGCGCCCGGCGTGCACGCACGGTTCCGTGCGCTCGACGAGCTCATCGTCGAGATGCTGATGGCGACCGGCTGGAACACCGCGTTCGCGACCGCGGTCGAGCTGTTCGCGCGCAGCCCCCGGCACGTCTGGACGCACGGCCTGGTATGGCGCGCCGGCCACGTGCTATTCGCGCTCGACGCGCGCGGGGCAGTCGGCGTCACGGGCGACTCGATCGAGCTCGCGACGGGTGCGGCGGTCGGGCTCGCGCACGTCGCCGAGCTACCCGCCGGCGCGCTCGACGGCTGGCGCGCGTGGCAACGTGAACGACGACCGCCCTTCGCGCAGGTCGATCGGGGAGAAGGGATCGATCGGCGGCTGCTCGCGGCGCTTGGGGCGGGAAGCGGAAGGGTCCGCGCTCCGCGTCTGGCGTGGCGTGTCGCCGTCGACGCCCTCCGCGAGCGCGGCTACCGTGGCGACGTCGACCCGCGCGCTCGCGAGGTGGTTCGGGTCGCCAAGCGGCACGTCCTGCGCGGCGTGCCCCACGTGGTCAGGATAGAACCCGGCTACGACTCGGAAGGCTCCTACCTCCATTGCTGGTCGACCGCTCACCCGCTGCCGCCGATCGTCGCGTTCGAGGCGGCGCGCGATCTGACGAGCACCCAGGCCGCCGTGCGGGCCGCCCGCGCGTGAGCTCGGCTGAGGCACCCGTGCGACCTCCCCGCGTCCTGTGCCAGGAGTCGGTCGGCCCAAATCGACCGGTGCTTGCGCGGCAGGCACGGACGGGTGCGCGCCCGCGCTCAGCCAACGTGGGCCAGTTTACATCCTCTCCTCTCCTCCCCCTTGTCGCGTCGACGTGGAGACCGGATCGTCATTGCGCTCCAGCGTCGCTCGGCGCGAAGCTCGTGACCTGATAGACCCACGCGGTCCCCGAGGTATCCACGGTGCCCCCATACATGCGGCCGTTCGGCGCGAGCGTGAGCCCGCTGAGGCAGCGCTCGGGGAGATCGCTCGCAAAGGTGATCGGTGCCTCGCCCGACTTCGGATACGCCGCGAACTGGATCGGGAGGCTTGGGTCGATCGATTGACCGAGCACGAGCCGGGTCGACGTCGCGACGGCGCTCGCGCATCCCTTGGAGAGGTCGGCACCTTCGAGCACCACGTGCTCCGCGGCACCTGCGTCGTCGACCGAGACCCGGACGAGCTTCTCCTCGTGCGGCGCCATGCTGATGCCGTCGACGGTGCCCCACAGGTACAGATCGAAGCCTCCGCCGCCGGGGCTCTCGAAGGCGACCACGCGCGGGCCGAAACTCGTGACCGCGATGTGCGTAACCTGTGGCGGCTGACCCGGCGCGAGTCGGATCGTCGACCACTGGGTCGCGACGTCGGCGCGCGCCGGGTTCGGGATGTGCACGGTCTCCGACACGAGCAGGACGAGGGAGTCATCATTGCGTGGGAGCAGCTGGTGGATCGTGGCCGGGTTGGTGCCGTCGTTGTCCCACGGCGGCAGATCGTACGTTCCGATGGAGCTGCGCTCGCCCGTCTCTTGATCGTACGCGAGCACCTCGATCTTCGACGGTCCGATGGTGGAGAAGCCGAAGGTCTCCCAGGCGCGGGCGAAGGCCACGAGGAAGCGATGACGGTCGGCGTCCTGTGCGACGCGGAGTGGGTGTCCCTCTCCAAACAAGTCGATCCTGCCCGCCGCGCCGAACGCGGGATCCAGAGTTCCGTTCGCGAGGTACCCACGGAGCTCGAACAGGTCACCGTCGCCCGACGACGCGACCAATCGATCGCCGTCGAGTTGCCAGACTTCGTGCGCGGGGAGGTCGAGGAATCCGCTGCGTCTCGTCGAACCCGGGATGCCCGACTGGGGATCCGGAAGGCCCCACGTCTCGTCTGGTTTGCCGTCCGGCGTCAGCTTCCTGAGCCAGTCTGGGGCGGTCGAGGTTGCCAGCAGACCTCCGCCGGAGACGATCGTCACTTCGTCGACCCAAGCATCTCCCCCGCTTCCGACCGGAAACTCCCACTCCGTGACGACATCCTTGAACGTGGCGCCCGGGTCATCCGACTTGCCACCACCACCGTCCCCATCGCCGTCGGCGGCTGGGCTGGTACATGCACTGAGCATGGCGAGGGCGAGGAGGTGTCGTGAAGTGATGATTGCCCGCATCCATGCGTACGCAGCAAGCGATGGGCCACCTAGCGGCAGGAAAGGTCGGGGACTTGGACGTGCTGGCAATCGCGGTCGCCGGCGAGTCGTCTGGTCACCATTGCGCGCGCCGACAGCGCGAGGCGGTCACCGCCCGCATCCCCACGTCGGTCTGGCCCGACGACTCCCGCGAACCGCACGGGCGGGGTCTGCCCGCTCGGGGATCCCGTATGCAGTCCGCTTCGTCCCGAACGCCTAGCCCAGGATCTTGCAGTCGGTGAGGCTGCGGCCAAACATGCGCGACACCGTGCCCTCGAGGGTAACTTGGGCGTGCCGGGCAGGTCGCTGGGCATCGAGGTCGGCCAGGTCTCCACACCTCGCCCCAGCCGCCTTGGGTTAGCCGCGCGAGGGACCGCCGCTCCTGCGCGGACGATACGGCCACTCGGCCACCGCGCTTGGTGACGGTCGCGTGCTGGTGGCCGGGGGTGTGAGGCACGCGACCGGAACCACCAGTCCGACGGCGTTCCAGCTGCTGTATGAATGCGAGCAATGGGCCGCGGATGAGCTTTCGCGCCGCCGAGCTCGCGGCAGCTCCGCGCACGTCGATCGCGGAGGTCGTCCCTGGCCACAGCCTTACCAGCCCGGTACATGATGCCGAGGTTCGGCGGATCCGGACCGGGTTGTGTCATTGCCCGACGGGCGGGACGGTTCCCTCGCCTGGCCGGCGCTCACCGCCCCGCACCTCATGATCTCAAGCGCGCGCTGGTAGGATTGACCATCGTTGGACCGGGTCTTTCCCGTCCAAGCGGGAACACAGCGATGCATTCGGATTGGCCCTGATCTGTCGCTGCCGGTGAGTTTGAAGGGCAGCCCGGAACGGAGGAATACATGGACGAAGCGATCGAACGGATGAAGGCATTTTCAGAAAAGGAATACGAGGCGATCCGGGCTAGCTATCTGGAACTCGATGACGCGAAGATGCGACAGGCAATCAAGGAGGCCAAAGATTACCTGTACATCACCCCTCAGAACATCCAGTCGTTCTACTTCGAGCGGCGCCCGGGCATGTCGGCGGAAGAGCTCCAAGGTGAAATGTTCATGTTCAAGGGGTACGAGCCGCGTGTTCTGTTTCAAGCCAAGCACTACCGCCATTCGCAGCTAGGCAACCTCTACGCGTTCTATACCGGGCCTCAGAAAAGGCTGCACATGCTGGGATACAGCGATGTGTTCTACATGGCGAACGTCGATGGAGACCTCAAGATCGTTTCCCGCTATGGCCTCGACTTTGGTCCTCAAGACATGCCCTTGACCTGGGAACATGCCGACGGGATGAGAATCATCGACCCCGGAGACCTGCTGGAGGTGCGGAGATTCACCCCGCCCCAAATGCAAGCGCATTTGAAGCATTACGAGCAGGAGGATCAGCCTCTCTAATCTTCCCCTCAGATCCAGCTGCTTTCCGAGCACTCGACCCCGATCGGGCTCACGCCCAGCGCGACTGCACAATAGAACGCGACATCCGCCGCGTCGATTGCTCTCGGTCTGTGCGCCCGGCTCACCCATAACTGCAGTTCAGTTCGGGAACGCAGGCACTCCCATGTCATCAGACGCCGTCTACGTCCGAATCGGGAAGATCACGAACACGAAGGTCATCCTCCACTGCCTGACCGGCTTCGCTGGCCGCAGCGATGACCTCGATCTCGAGGTCGAGGTGACCGATCCGGCTATCTGCAGCACCTCCGAGCAGGCCGCGTGTTCGGGACGACCGCGTACAGCCTCGGGAACGAGCCGAGGCTGCGGCCGAAGTGGGTGGCGCCGGCGAGCAACTCGCCGGCGAACACCGCGGTCGAGGTCGGCGGCAAGACGGTCGTCGCGCGTCTCGGCATCCCGATCGTCGGCGAGGCGGAGCTCGCGAACATCCTCGCGACGTCACCGGTCCGTCCACCTGGCGGGAAGCCCACGAGTGCCGCCGAGCCCAGACGCGCGGCGCCCGCGCCCGCACCGACGAAGCTCCAGCGCGCGGGGGTCGTGGGCGCTCGGCGAGCATGACGAACGCGGTGGCGGCTCGAGCGTGCGGGGTGGCATCGATGATCCCTGCGCCGCTCTCATGCGTGCGCGTTGCCGGGACGACATCTCGCAAGATCGAGGCGCATGGCCGCGACCGCCAGCGCGATCGCGGAGCTTGATTCCCAGACCAGCCTGCGCTAACGAGCCGTGGGTGTACACCTCGCGCAAGACCGTTGCGGGGGGCCTCGCGGCGCTCGTCGTCGTCGTCGTCGTCGCGGCCTGCAAGGGGTCGGCCTCGAACCAGGACCCCGACCCCACTCAGCCGCCGAACATCGCAAGTCCAACCGACGCGACGAACCCGCCAGATCCCGGATCGCCGAGCGCAAGACCGGCGGTACCTCGCCCGCCGGCGGTTCCTCCCAGCGCGAGCGACGCCGCGTTGAACGAGGCGGTGCGCAGGGCGCTGGTGAAGGCGAGCTTCGACGCGAGCAAGCTCCGGATCGAATCGCGTGGGGGAAGCGTCATCGTACGTGGAACGGTGAACACCGCCGAACAGGAGATGCAGTCCGAGTCGGTCGTAAGCTCGGTTCCTGGGGTTCGCCTGGTCACGGGGTGCCTGATCGTCGAAGGCCAACCGCCACTTCCGTGTTCGAACGGGTCGGGCGTTCCAGACGACGAGCTACCGCCGGACGTCGTCAGTCAGGTCCAACAGGCCCGGGAATCGCTGCAGCGCGCGACCGCGATCGAGCGCGTCGTCGAGGCCGCGCACGTGGCGATCGATGACCTGCGCGTGGCGATGGCGGGAGATACCGTGGTGCTGACCGGCACCGCGAAGACGGCGGCGATGAAGAAGCGGGCTGGCGAGCTGGCGGCACGGGCGCCCGGCGTGAAGGTCGTGCACAACGAGATCCGGATCGTGAACGCCCGCTGAAGGTTTCGGCGGCTCGACCCGGATGAGCTATCCGCCGACTGACGAGCAGGCGGTGACCGCCCTGGATGCTGAATGCTGGATGACCACACTCCCCAGCGCGTGCCGGGCTCGGTCACCTTCGCGTGAGCCAGCTGACGATCTCGACGACCGGAAGCGCTAGGCATCCATGGATGCGCTACAGGTGGCTTGTCGCAGTGCTGACTGCGTGTGGGGGCACTCCGCCGAGCCAGCAGCCGGTACCACGTGCCGCGACCTGCGCGCAGCTTTCGGTCGCCGCCGCGGTGGACCCGGTGCCGCGTCCGGACCTGGAGTTTCTGCCCGACGCGATGATCGTGCTGCGCAACGAGGGCGAGACGCCGTGGCTGTGCCGTGCGCGACCGCGCGAAGTTACGAAGACCGCGCGCGGGATCGTCCTGTCGAGTGACACGCCGCTCGATGTCGTCAAAATCGAACGCGATCGCATGCGCGTGGTGATCGACGACGGCGCGACGCGAGTGCTCGCGTGGCTGCCGCGCATGGAATTCGTGCCCGTGGTGAAGGAGCACGCGGCCGCTGCGATCGGCCGGCGCGACGAGACGTCCAAGACAAGCAGGATCTTGCTCGAGCCCGGGTTCCGTCTCGACGATCATCGCGACGGTTGGTGGCGTGGCGCTCGCAACGGCAGCGTCGCGTTCCAGGCATGGGTGCCGGCGGCGGTGGTAGCGGACTTCTATCTGGTGACCGGCTGTGACAGCAAATGGTTTCCCGTGACCGGCTGTAACAGCGCGACGACGCGCCGGGCTCACCACGAAGGGCCACACGCGCCAGCACGTGTGGACGTACGTGAGCGGGTTGATGGCGATGCCGGGCCGCCAGGTCTGCCCGTGCCAGGGCGGCTACGCGCCACCAGCGTTCGTCGGGGAGCATTACTTCTGTGACACCGGCAATCCGGGGCCCGACTGGAACGCGGTCTGGTACTTCGACCGGTCGCTGTGGGACGGCGATCCGAGCGACGTGTGCGCGACCGGGAGCGAGCCGCCGCGGTTTCACACCACGCTGGCCGAGCCGATCCACGATCGGCTCGAGATCCGGATCATGGGCGACCAGTGCGACGAGAACGTGGCGATCACGGCCATGGAGCTCTACGTCCGATAGCCGCGAGGTGGCGGCGGCGGGCGAGCTGGATCCTCACAACGCGTGAACCAGCGTAGACACTGCGCGTGGATCATGGCGCAGGTGGCTGATTCCGCACGCGATCGACCTGGCCTTCGGCTTGCGTAGGCGGCGTGCGCATGAAGTCGACCGTGTTGCTCACGTTGCTCCTGGCCGGTTGCAGTTCGCCCACGGCCGGCTCCCCGACGACCGAAGCGTCCCTGGATGCATCGCCGGCAAGCGATGCCGATCACGCGCGGTGCGGCGACGGCACTCGCGATCCCGAGGAGCAGTGCGACGATGGCAACACCGCGAGCCGCGACGGTTGCTCGGCGGAGTGTCGAGAAGAGCGAGTCGGCTGGCAGGAACGGCTTGCCCCGGCCGCGCCACCACAGCGCTACGGCAGCGCGATGGCGTTCGATTCGACGCGGAACGTGCTGGTGCTCCACGGCGGCGACTCGGATCCCGGGTTCTTCGCGGACACCTGGGAGTGGGATGGCTCGGCCTGGCAGCGACGGGCGATCGCGGGTCCTGGCGAGCGTCGCTGGCATGCCATGGCGTATGACCGCGCGCGCAACCGCACCGTGCTATTCGGTGGCAACGGCGTGCCGCCGCTCGCGACCACGTGGGAGTTCGACGGCAGCCAGTGGACCGAGCGGGACCTCGTCGGGCCGGCTGCCCGCTGGGGCCATGCCATGGTCTACGACGAGCAGCGGAGTGTGGTCGTGCTGTTCGGCGGCTTCACCCCGGACGACCGGGCGACCAACGAGACCTGGGAGTTCGATGGCACCGCGTGGACGCGGAGGACCACGCCGGTCGCCCCACCGCCGCGCGTGTACCACGCGATGACTTACGATCCTGTGCGCCGGCGGGTCGTCATGTTCGGTGGCAGCACCGACTTCGGGAGCTTCGACTTCCTCGCGGACACCTGGGAGTACGACGGCACCAGCTGGGTGCAGGTCGATGCCGGCGAGCCACCCGCACGAGCGGGCGCGGTGCTCGCCTTTAGCGCGCGCCTGGGCGGCATCGTCATGGCAGGCGGCATGGTGAGCGATCCGAGGACATGGTTACTGCACGAGGGCGTGTGGTCCGAGCTCGCGGAAGTGGGCAGCCTGCCGGCGCGGACCGAGGCCGCCGTCGGGTATGACGCGGCTCGCGACGAGCTGGTCGTCTTCGGTGGCCGGTTGTGGTTCTCGCCGTATACCGTCCTTCGAGACACCTGGGCGCTGGGCTACCCGTGACCCTGGCCTCCCACAGTCAGGGTTGATTCTCGGCCCGACGGTGGGTGCACGGGCGAGTTGTCGTTTTCCGGGGAAGCGGGTTGGTAAGCAGCCGGTCGGAGCCCCTGATCGTTGCGCTCGAGGTGGCAGTGCTCGACGAACTCCGTCACGGCGAGCCGAAGGTGTCCCTCGGCTCGAAGGCCGGCGGACCCGAGAAGTACACCGGGCGCGACATGGTGAAGGCGCACGAGCACCTGAAGATGACCGACGTCCACTTCATGGCAGCTGGCGACCAGATCACGCGCGTGCTGGCCAAGTACAAGGTGCCGGCGCCGGAGACCCAGGAAGTCATGTGTTTGATCGTCTCGTTCCACGACGAAGCGATCTGCTGATCTGATCAGCGACGGCGGTTGGTTGAAGGCTCGCTCGAGAGAGAGCGGGCCTTCTGGCTTTTCGGGCGTTTCAAGCGTGGGCGTTCAAGCGCATCGAAAAGGCGAACCGCTCGGCATAGGCGTGAGGTTGGGGCTGTGAGCGGAAGCTTGAGACACGTCATGCCCGCGCCACGAAGGGATGTCGCGGAATTCGTCGGTGAACAGCGGATCTCGGTCGTGAATCATATGGCGCTTCGGGTTCAGGAACTTGTCGGCGCCGTCGGTGCGGTTCCTGGCGACCTGCTTCATCCATCCCCCATCGGGTTGGCGCACGATGCCGGCGATCTGGACGCGACGGGTGTCGAGATCGATGACGAACAGGACGAAGGAGCGGACGGGCCCGGTCCAGGTGAGCACTTCGACGGTGAAGAAGTCGGTCGCCGCGATCGCGTGGAGATGGGCCTTGAACAAGGCCCTCCATGGGCGAGCGCGCGTTGGTTGATCGCGATCACGCGAGGTCGCGACATGGGTGTCGCGGTCGTGGTCCGGACCGAGCTGCAAGATGTTAGAATCGTACGGGGCACGTGTCTTGCCTAGGGCAGGCCCCATGATGTGGAGAACTGCGATCCTGTGCAGCTCGCTGGTCGGCTGCGCGGCCGAGAAGCCGCTCGAGCGAGTCGACGTCCCGATGACGCTCGGCGACATCAAGTGTCATCTGTTCGGCGGCCAGCGCATCTATCAAGATGCGAGGATCGCGCCGTGAAGGTCGCGGTGCTGCTCGTGTTCGCCGGGACCACCGCGTGGGCCGGACCGCCGGGCGTGACCGCACCGATCGACAAGCCGATCGAGGTCCACGCCACGCGCCCGAAGCACGAGTCGACGGCGACGGTGCTGACGCTCGCCGGGATCGCTGCGCCGTTCGCGCTGACATACCTGACCTACGAGCCCAACACCGACAATCCGATGTACGTGCCGATCGGCGGAATCACCGGGCTGGTGTTGCCGGCCATGGGCCACTGGTACTCCGGTCGGATCGGCGGCTACGGCATGTTGATGCGGCTCGGCGGATTGATGTCTGCGATGGTCGGCCTGTCGTATCTCGACGACGCCGATCGGTGCGCGCGCGGCGAGCAAGTGCCCGACGGATGCCTCGCGAACGATCGCGCGATCGGCCGGGTCGCGATCGCGCTCGGCGTCGCGACCTGGGCAGGCTCGTGGGGCTACGACGTATTCTCCGCGCGTCGCGAGGTCCGGCGGTACAACCGCCGCACGACGGTGCAGATCGTGCCGGTGATCGCCCACAACATGACGGGCTTCGCGATCGGCGGCGCGTTCTAGGCCGACCACCGGTCACGACTGTTTCGAGCCCAGTGACTTCCTGTTCATGTTCGAAGGCGTGGACGTGGGTCGTGGACTTCGGTGAAGCGACAGCGACGTATCTGGTGGCTTTGCCCCCCCGGTTCACCGCAGCGGCGGCGATCGATGATCGTGCGGTCCGCTGTTCGTATCGGGCGACCGCATGGATATCGTGACGTTCGCGACCACCTGGCAGACGGTCCACGGCACGCCGTTGACGCTCTCGGGCCGACCTACAACAGCGCTACCCCCGAGATCCTCCAGGCCAGGATGACGTTCGGTTCGCCGCGCGACGTGATCCCTTGGTTCAGTGCTGCAGCGGCCGTGATCCGGTCGTCTGCTTCACGTAGATGACGGCGTCGAACTGCGCCGGCAGGACGACCATCGACGTCAGGTCCGCCTCGGACGAGAACGTGCCGCCGGCTTCGCGCATCGGGTGGGGCGCCATGAACCAGTCGGCAACGCTGCTGGCCCGCGCGGCCCGGAGATCGGCCACCAGGATGGGTCGGCCCGTCGCGGTGAACGGCGCCGTGACGTCGTCTGGCGTCGCGGCGCCGACCGTGTGCTCGACGAGCACCGCGCGGTTCCCCTGGACCTCGACGGTCCGAAACCCACCCTCGCCGAACGCGAAACCCACGCTGAAGTAGTCGCGCCCAAATCGACGGCGCAAGTTGCCGCCCATCGGGATCCTGTCGGGCCGCTGGAGCGCGATGTGACCATTATGCGCCCACAAGATGATTCGACTACCAGGTGGCTCCTGGGCCAGGAGCCAGTCCACGTTGTCGGACATCGATCGGTCGCGCAGCCCCTCATCTTCGGTCTGGTAGAACCGCGCGGCCTGTTCCATCACCGTGATGTCGTGGCGTGCGTCCACGAAGGATGCGGCGCCACTACGCTCGGTCCAATCGGACCGGTGCGCATCGAACCTCGCGCCGATCGTCGACAGCTCCGCGAGGATGCGTGCCCAGTCCTCGGGCATGAGGGGACCGATGTCGCCGCCGAGCACCGCGATCTGCTTCGTCAGGGTTGCGACCTGATCGGGCGCAACCTTGGCCAGGAACGCGACGACGTTGCGGTACGCGAAGAACGTGGTTTGCATGTCGAACCCGACGAATTTCAGCTTGCGGTCGTGCGACGGGTCGGCATTCCAGGCCCGCATCCATTCGATCAGCGCGACCACTTCCTCGGTGTTCCAGATCGGAAGGGTGACGATCAGCGCCGCTCGCAAGTCGCCCCGACCCGTGGCGACGTACTCGTTGATCGTGCGGCATTCGGGCTGACCTGCCTCGATGCCGAACATGGTGAAACCCAGCTTGGTGACCGCGTACTCGAGGACTCGGTGCTTGAGTTGAAAGAACTCGCTCGTGCCATGGGTCGCTTCACCGAGCCCGACAATCCGCGCCGTCCCGATCATCGCGGACAGCGGCACCATGTCGTCAACCCCATGCCCGGCACCGAGGTGTTCGAGCGCTACCGCGTTGGCCGCGAGCCATGCAGTCACTCCGTCGGTGGCGCGGGCGAGCGCCTCCTTCGAGGTCAGCATGGTCGTCGGGCGCGTGCAAGCGACCAACGTCACCACCATGGCGAGGCGTCTCATCCATCCGGCAACCATGGGGGCACCATAGACGGGCGCACTCGCGACCGCTCTCCGCAGCGTCGTCAAACGCAGCAGGACGATCATGCGACCGAGGTTCGCAGCCATGGATGTCAGTACCGCGAGCGGCGTGGCGGGAATCATGTAGCCCGACCGCATGTAGCCCGACCGGGGATAGTTTCTACGCAACCCGCACATGTAGCCCGACCGGGGATAGTTTCTACGCAACCCGCACGATGCACCGGCCGATATGCCGGTCGATGTCACTCCCGCGCGAAGTGGTCCCCGGCCGGTTCTACATGATCTGCCGACGGTGTGTGCTCCGGCAGTTCCTGCTGCGGCCCGACGATGTCACCAACAACTGCTTCATCTACTTGTTAGGCGAGGCGGCGCA
>Ga0316603_10001444_pt1 | contig 12652 bp, 9 predicted proteins | sample OWC_soil_day10_n_FD_207649 | JGI IMG/M metagenome (GOLD analysis project Ga0316603, IMG submission 207649) | Wetland soil microbial communities from Old Woman Creek delta, Ohio, United States - OWC_soil_day10_noCT | ecosystem: Environmental > Terrestrial > Soil > Wetlands | place: USA: Ohio...
TCGGTGCCGGCGGCGGCAGGGTCTCGGGGGCCGCCGGTGCACGCGCGGCCAGGGCCGCGGCCAGTTCGGCACGCAAGGCGCGACGCGCTTCGTCGTCGCCGGCGCGCTGCAAGGCGGCCCGCGACGAGGCCAGCTGGCGCGCAAGTTCGGGTTCGTCGGCGGTCAGCGCCTGCTGCGACAGGCCCTCGATGCGGCCGGCGATCTCGTCGTCGTCGATCGCCGGTGATGCCGCCGCGGCCGCCAGGACTTCGAGTTGTTCGCGCAGTGTCGGCACCGCGGGCATGGATACGGGCGCGGGCGCGGGCGGCGGTTCGTGCTCGGCGTAGGCCGAGGCGCGCTCGCTCTGGCCCATCACCGCGCTCAGGCTGCCGCTCGCGGGGTCGAAACGGAACAGCGACTTGGCCAGCGCCGGCTGCACGCTGAGCATATCGATGAGAAAACTCAGGGCGCCGAGGTTGTCGGCCAGGCGATCGAAGGTGCCGGTCCGGATGGCGCGCTGCGGATCGACCTCGGTCTGCGCCAGCTCGTCCACCGCACCGCGCATGTGCAGCACGGCCTGCGATGCCTGGTCCATGCCCAGCACCGAGAGCACGCCGCGCATCGCCGACAGCTGCGCCGGCACCGGAATCAGCACCTCGCGCTGCGCCGGGTTGCGGAAATACTGGTCGATCTGCTTCTCGACCTCGGACAGCGAGGCGCGCAGTTCCTGCACCACGCTGCCCATGGTCTGGCGGTCGCTGACGCGCCGGTACAGCTCCTCCATCCAGATCTCGAGCGGCTGCGGCTCCGCGCCGCTGCGCACGGCGTCGATGCGCTCGGCCAGGTGCCGCACGCGTCCGGCCAGCTCGGGATGGTCGAGCTCACCGTCCTCGAGCGTGGCGTCGACGTAGAGCATGCCGGTGGCGACCTCCATCGCCAGCGCCGGCGCCGGCGCGGCCTGTGCCGCCTCCGTCTGGGCCACCGCGGTCGCCAGTACCTGGGCCAGCACCTCGCCGGCGGGCAGCAGGCGCTGCAGCGAGTCGCCGACCAGCGAGAACTGGTCGCTGAGGCCGGCCAGCCGATGCAGCTCGCCGCCGGCCACCGCCGACCAGGCATCCTTGGCCGCGGCAACACGCTTCCTGGCCAGCGCGAGCAGCGCGGGGTCGAAACGGCCGAGGTTCGCCGTGTCGTAGTCGGCCGTGGGATGCTGGTCCAGCCGCCAGGCCTGCCGCACCGCCGCCAGCCGCGGCGCCGGCTGACCGGCGCCCGGCGGCCGGGCGTGGCTGCAGAAGAACAGCAGATCCTGCGCCAACCGGTCCGAGACCTCGTGCTGGCCGCGCGCACTCAGACGCAACTGCGCCAGCAGCCGCGACGCCAGGCGCTTGGTGTGCACGTCGCCCGCCAGCAGGCCGCCGGCCTGTGCCTCGAACACCGCCGCGGCCAGCTCCCACAGCGTCGCCAGCCGGCTGCTGCCGGTGCCGAGATCTGCGCCATCGTCACCCGCGCGGCACGCGCCGGCAGCCAGGTCGGCACAGAGGTCACTCATGCGCGCCAGGGCGACGCGGCCGGGCTCGCGCATGACCGCCAGCGCCGCCGTCTCCATCGCGCCGCGGGCGTCGTCGTCGGCCTGGCGCGGCTGCGCCGACGCGTCGGGCGGCAGGTCCAGCCATTGCCATTCGACCGGCCACAGGTCGGCCGGGTGGATGCGGTCGGCGCCGGCGAGCTGCTGCGCAGCGCGGTACTGCGGGAACAGCATCACCGGCGAGACCGGCTTGCCGGCGAGCTGGCGAGCCAGGAAGTCGAGCAGCGCGAAGGACACGCGCTCGACCGTCTCCACCGCTGCCGGCTTGACCAGCGCCGGACGCGCCACCATGCGCTGCACCGCGGCTTCGCTGGCCCGCAGCACCTGGGCGGCGGCGGGCAGGCCGATCAGCTCGAGTGCGCCCACGCCCTGGTGCAACTGCGAACGGGCGCTGCGCAGCACCGAAGGATCGACGGCATCGACATCCGAGCCCGCCGCGGCCTCGGCTTCGCGCAGGTAGCGCCGCAGCGCCTTGTGCGCCGTTTCCAGCGAACGGCGCAACTCGGCGTGGACCCAGGACAGGGCGCTGAGGTCGTCGTCGCGGCGGCGGTCGTCGGTGGCCATGGTGTGCTGCATCGTGCCTCGGCTCAGCCGATCTTGAAGCGCGCCACCGAGGCTTTCAGCTCCTCGGCCGTGCGCGACAGTTCGCGCACCATGCGGGCCGTCGAGCGCGTGCCTTCGGAGGTCTGCTCGGTGACCGCGAAGATATGCTGGATATTGGCCGCCACGACGTTGGCCGACTCCGCCTCGCGCAACGCCTCGGCCGAGATGCGGGCGATGAGGGCCGAGAGCTGGTGTGTCACGCGATCGATATCGGCCAGCGCGGTGCCGGCGGCGTCGGACAGGCGCGCCCCCTCGACCACGCCCTGCGTGCTGCGCTCCATCGCCGCCACCGCATCCTGGGTGTCGGTCTGGATGGTGCGCACGATGGCGGCGATCTGCCGCGTCGCGTCGCCCGATCGTTCGGCCAGGCGCTGCACCTCCTCGGCGACGACGGAGAAGCCGCGCCCGGCCTCGCCGGCGCTGGCGGCCTGGATGGCGGCGTTCAGCGCCAGCACGTTGGTCTGCTCGGTGATGTCGGAGATGAGCTCGGTGATCTCGCCGATCTCCTGCGAACTCTCGCCCAGGCGTTTGATGCGCTTGGAGGTCTCCTGGATCTGGTCGCGGATCGAGTTCATGCCGCCGATCGTGTCCTGCACCGCGGCGCGGCCGGTCTCCGCCGCCTGCAGCGACTGCCGTGCCACCGAGGCGGTTTCCTGCGCCTGCGCCGAGACGTCGTTGATGCGGCCGGCCATCTGCAGCACCGACTCGCCGGTGTCGCGGATCTCGCGCAGCTGCTCGGTCGAGGCGGCCAGCAGTTCGGTCGAGGTCTGCTCGACCTGCGAGGTCGTCTCGGTCACCCGCGCCACCGTGCTCTGCACCTGCGACACCAGCGAGCGCAGTTCCTCCACGGTGTAGTTCACCGAGTCGGCGATGGCGCCGGTGATGTCCTCGGTGACGGTGGCCTGCTGCGTGAGGTCGCCTTCGGCCACCGCCTGCAGTTCGTTCATCAGGCGCAGGATGGCCGCCTGGTTGGCGTCGTTGACGCGCTTGGCCTCGCGCTCCTGGCGTTCGGCCTCGTGGCGCTGGGCATCGGCCAGGCGCGAGCGGCTGGTCTGGTCGAAGACGAACAGGCGCAGCAGGCCGAAGCCGCCGACGACCATCAGCAGCGCCGACAGCAGCGCGCCGAAGAGCCGCAGGCCGCCGAAGCCGGTCGCCTCCGCCAGACCCTGCTGCAGGCCGTCCAGGCCGCGGCGCAGGGGCTCGCTGTCGGCGACGATGGCGTTGCGCGCCTCGCGCGCGCCGAGCAGGCCCTGCGCGTTGCCCAGGATCGTGCCGGCTGCGGTGCGCGTCTGCTCGTACTGCGCCAGCAGGCGCTGCATCAGCTCGCGCGCCTGCGCCTCGCGGATGCCGGGCAGGCGCAGCTCGGCGCTGCCTTCGCTCACCCCCTGGGCGATGTCGCGGAAGGCGTTGAGGTCCTCGCCGAGCCGGCGCAGGGTCTCGGCATTCAGGCCGTCGGCCGTCAGGAATTCGTTGGCGCTCCGGCCGATGCGCTGCGTCAGCATCAGCAACTGGCCGAGGGCCGAGATCTCGGCCACCGGGGCGCCGGCCTGCAGCCGCAGCGCAGCCACCGACGCCAGCCCCTCGTGCAGGGCGGCCGAGCGGTCGTTGATGGTCTTCAGCGCCGCGCCGACCTGGGTCAGGGCCTGCTGCTGGCCGAGCACCACCTTGGCACTCTTCTCGGCACGATCGAGCAGCGGCAGCAACTGGTCGAGCCGCTCCTGCAGCGCCGCCGGGGCCGCGGGAACGTCGCCTTCGCCGTTCTTCAGGCTGCGCACGTTGCGCGCCAGCACGTCGATGCTCTCGCTCACCTCGGCGAAGGCCGCCGGGTTGCCGACCACCGCCTGCGACACGGATTTGGCCAGCCGCTGCGACTGCGTCGTCGCCTGGCCGGTGGCCGCCGCCTGGACCGCGCCGCGACCGCTGGCGGTGAGCGTGAACGCCGCGGTCAGCAGCAGGCCCGCCAGGCCCAGCACGAAGACGGTGATGAGGGCGCGCTGCTGGCGCGCCAGCGGCCAGGCGCCGATCACCGGCAGGCCGCTGGAGGGAGCCTCGGGGCCGTCGACGTCGGCCGGCAGGACGGAGTCGAGAACCAGCTCCGAGGGTGCCGCCTCGGAGATGATCGAGGTGTCGGCAGCGCCGCTGCCAGCAGCGGGCGCGAACGTGCTGTGCCCCAGGCGCACCGTGGCCTCCATCGGGTGACCCGGCTCGGACAGGTCGTCGAACGAAGGCGCAGCGGTGGCGACATCGGCCTCGGAGGGCGCACGGCCAGGGCTCTTGATCCTGTCCAGGAAGCTCATGGGGTCCTCTTCATGTCTGCAAGGTCGGCCCGCCGCAATATGCCGGGCGCGCCGCATCCCGGCCCCGCCTCATGCGGCGATGGCGAGAAAGGGCTCGCTGCGCGCCAGCAGGCCCAGGTCGATTTCCTGCCACAGGCGCCCTTCGGCGTCGCGCCATTGGGCAGCGGCAAAGGCCGGGCGCGGCTCGCCGTCCGGGGGCTCGGGCTGCAGCTGTTCGGCGTTGCGCAAGCCGGCCAGGCGGTCGACGAGCAGTGCACATTGCGAGCCCAGCGCCGCATTGAAGGCCAGCAGCCGCGACTGCTCGCGCAACGCGTCGAGTGCCTGCGCTGCACGCAGGCCGAGAAAGGCCGCCAGGTCGACCACGCCGTGCAGCCCGCCACGCAGGTTGGCGACACCGAGGAACCAGGGCTGGGTGTGCGGCACCGGCCTGATCGTGCCGACGGCGAAGATCTCCCCGGCCGTCGGCAACGGAACGAGCAGGCCCTGCCCGGCGCACTCCACCGCCAGCCACGCCGCCTGGCGCGCCTCGGTGCGCGCCAGCTGCAGCCGCGCAGCCAGGCGGCTTTGCAGTTCACGCAGTGCGTCCCGGTTGGCCATCTGTCGGCGGCCGCTCAGTCGAAGACCCTGATCTTGGCGACGAGCTCTTCGGCATCGACCGGCTTGACGATGTAGTCACGCGCACCCTGGCGCATGCCCCACACCTTGTCGGTTTCCTGGTTCTTGCTCGTGCACATGATCACCGGCACACCGGCATAACGCGGGTCGCGCGTGATGCTGCGCGTGAGCTGGAAGCCGTTCAGCCCCGGCATCACGACATCCATCAGGATCAGGTCGGGCTTGTCCTCGGCCAGCCGGCGCATCGCCTCGTCGCCGTTCTCGGCCGTGCGCACCGTGTAGCCGCGCTTGCCGAGCAGGCCCGACAGGTGGTGCAGCTCGGTCTTGGAGTCGTCAACGACGAGGATCTTCTGGATCGGCATCGGGGGTCCTGAAGCAGGGTCGGGCAAGGCCGGGGCGGCCGCAGCGCCTTCAGCCGGCGGCACGGCGGAACGACTCCACCGCACGCAGCAACTGTTCCTTGGTGAAGGGCTTGGTGAGATAGTCCTGGGAGCCGACCATGCGCCCGCGCGCCTTGTCGAACAGGCCGTCCTTGCTGGACAGCATGATCACCGGCACATGGGCGTAGCGCGGGTTGCGCTTGATGATCGCGCAGGTCTGGTAACCGTCCAGCCGCGGCATCAGGATGTCGCAAAAGATCAATTCGGGGTCGTGGTCGCTGACCTTGGACAGGGCGTCGAAGCCATCCTCGGCCAGCAAGACCTCGTGGCCGCCCTGGCGCAGGAAGATCTCGGCGCTGCGGCGGATGGTGTTGCTGTCGTCGATGACCAGCACCTTGGCGCCGGCGGCGCTGCCTGCGCCGCTCTCAGGCTCCTGAGTTTCCAAGTGCTGTTCTCCTCGAAATCCCTGCTGGCGCGGCACGCCGCCAGAGCCAGGATCAGATCTGGACCATTTCGAAATCTTCCTTGCGCGCACCGCACTCGGGACATGTCCAATTCATCGACACATCGGCCCAGGCCGTGCCCGCCGCGATGCCGTGTTCGGGGTCGCCCACGGCCTCGTCATAGATCCAGCCGCAGATCAAGCACATCCAGGTACGCGGTTCGCTCACGGTGCCACTGTCACGTCACTACAATGGAAAATGATTGTAGCCACCCCGATTCCGGTGAAAGCCGAGGATTGGACGGTACCTACATATCGTTTCTAAGATTTCGCTAGAGGTTTGCGGCACCCTTCACGCCGGACCTCGTGCGCCGATCCCACACGCTGACGCCGCCCGCCATGACCCCCGACCCCAACCCGGCCACGGAGCCCGAAGACCCCTCCGCCGAGCCGCCGGCCCCGGCCTGCGTGATGTGCTTCAACGCCAGCGACCCCAGCGGCGCTGCCGGCCTGGCCGGCGATATCGCCACCGTGGCGGCCATGGGCGCGCATGCGCTGCCGGTGGTCACGACCATCGTCATGCGCGATACCGCCGACATCTTCGACCAGCACGAGATCGACGCCGACGCGGTGGCCGAACAGGCGCGCACCGTGCTGGAGGATGTCACGCTGGCGGGCTGGAAGGTCGGCTTCCTCGGTTCGGCCGACGTCGTCAGCGCGGTGGCCGAGATCCTCAGCGACTACAGCGACATCCCGCTCGTCTCCTATCTGCCCAACCTGTCGTGGCTCGACGAGGACCTGCAACAGCCCTACCACGACGCCTTCCGCGAGCTCATCCTGCCGGCCACCGAGGTGCTGGTCGGCAACCACAAGACGCTGCAGGACTTCCTGCTGCCCGAGTGGGACAGCGAACGCCCGCCGTCGGCGCGTGAACTGGCGGTGGCGGCCGGCGAACACGGCACGCGCTACGTGCTGGTGACCGGCATCATGCTCAGCGGCAAGGGGCCCGAGCAGTACATCGACAACGTGCTCGCCTCGCCGCAGGGCGCCATCACGGGCGAGAAGTTCGAGCGCTTCGATGCCGCCTTCGTCGGTGCCGGCGATACGCTGGCGGCCGCGCTGGCGGCGCTGCTGGCCGCCGGCAGCGAACTGCAGGCCGCCGTGGCCGAGGCGCTGTCGTTCCTGGACCAGAGCCTGGATGCCGGCTTCCGCCCGGGCATGGGCAGCATCGTTCCCGACCGCTTCTTCTGGGCCCTGCCGCCGGCCGAAGAAGGCGAGGCGGAGGAAGGCGGCCCGCCCGAACCCGAGCCCGACGACCCCAAGAGCCACGGCGTGCCGCGCCGCGTCCACTGAGCACAGAGATGTCGACCAACGAAGCGCTGTTCACGCGCGCGCAGCGGGTCATTCCCGGTGGCGTCAACTCGCCGGTGCGCGCCTTCCGTGCCGTCGGCGGCACGCCGCGATTCATCAGCCGCGCCCAGGGTCCCTACATGTGGGACGCCGAAGGCCGCCGCTATATCGACTACATCGGCTCCTGGGGTCCGATGATCCTCGGCCACGGCCACCCGGCGGTGCTGGAGGCGGTGCAGAAGGCGGCCGCCGCGGGCTTCAGCTTCGGCGCACCGACGGAACGCGAGATCGAGCTCGCCGAGGCCATCATCGCCCTCGTGCCGAGCGTCGAACAGGTGCGTCTGGTGAGCAGCGGCACCGAGGCCGGCATGAGCGCCATCCGGCTGGCGCGCGGCGCCACCGGGCGCAGCAGGATCGTCAAGTTCGAAGGCTGCTACCACGGCCACGCCGACGCGCTGCTGGTCAAGGCCGGGTCGGGCCTGGCGACCTTCGGCCACCCGACCAGCGCCGGCGTGCCACCCGAGGTCGTGCAACACACCCTGGTGCTCGAGTACAACAACGTGGCGCAGCTCGACGAGGCTTTCGCTGCGCACGGGCCGCAGATCGCCTGCGTGATGATCGAACCGATCGCCGGCAATATGAATTTCGTGCGTGCCAGCGTGCCCTTCATGAAGCGGCTGCGCGAGCTGTGCACGCAGCACGGCGCCCTGCTCGCCTTCGACGAGGTGATGACGGGATTCCGCGTCGCGCTCGGTGGCGCACAGAGCCTGTATGCACAGCTGATCCCCGGCTTCCGGCCCGACATGAGCGTCTTCGGCAAGGTCATCGGCGGCGGCATGCCGCTGGCCGCCTTCGGCGCCACGCGCGACATCATGAGCCTGCTCGCACCGCTGGGCCCGGTGTACCAGGCCGGCACGCTGAGCGGCAACCCGGTGGCCACCGCCTGCGGCCTGGCGACGCTGCAGGAGATCGCCAAACCCGGCTTCTTCGACGCGCTGTCGGCACGCACCCGCTCGCTGGTCGATGGCCTCACCGCCGCGGCGCACAAGGCCGGCATCCCGATGGTCGGCGACAGCGAAGGCGGCATGTTCGGCTTCTTCTTTGCCGACGCGCTGCCGCAGAACTACGGCGTCGTCATGGGCACCGACAAGGAGCGCTTCAACCGCTTCTTCCACGGCATGCTCGAGCGCGGCGTCTACCTGGCGCCGGCGCTGTACGAGGCCGGCTTCGTCAGCGCCGCGCACGGCGCCGACGACATCGCGGCCACGGTGGCCGCTGCCGCCGCGGTGCTGGCAGCCGAAGCGGCCGTGGCTCCAGCGGGCGCCTGAAGCCGCGCGACCGGGCCGGCGCACGCCCGTGGCGGCTGCCGCCGACAACCTGGCCTGCGGCAACTGCGGCGCCGCGCTGCGCGCACTGCGGCTCGCCGGGCATTACGGCAGCACGGTGGAGATCGACCTCTGCGCCCCCTGCCACCTCGTCTGGTTCGACATCGTCGAGTCGGCGCACCTGGCGGGACCGGGGCTGCTGGCGCTGATCGGCGAGATGGCGGCGGCGCAGTCGCTGGCGCACCAGCCGCTGCGCCCCGATCTCGGCTGTCCGCGCTGCCGCGCGGCGGTGCGCACGGTGCACAACCGCACGCGCTGGGGTCGCTCGCTGCAGCTCGAATGCCCGCAGCGACACGGCGCCTGGCAGTCCTTCGGCCAGTTCCTGCACGAGAAGGGCCTGCTGCGGCCGATGTCCGCGGCCGACCGGGCGCGCGCGCTGCGGCGTCCCGAGGGCCTGCACTGCGTGAACTGCGGTGGTGCCGTCGGTGCAAGCGACCGCGAGTGCCCGTGGTGCCGGTCGGTGCCGGCGGTGGTCGACGTGGCGCGGCTGGCGCGCGCGCTGGATCCGGAGGGCGCCACCGAGGCCCACGCGGTGCACCGCACCGGCGAACGCGCCACGACGCTGTCGTGCCAGGCCTGCGGCGCCGCGACGCCGGCCGACGCCGGCTGGCTCTGCCCGCACTGCGGCGCCACGCTCACCGCGCCCGACCTGGCCGAGGCGCACCGCCAGGTCGCCGCCCTCGGCCCGGCGCTGCAGGCGCACGCCGCGCAGCCGGCGCCGCACGTCGTGCAGCAGCGGCTGGCGGCGCAGGAGGCCGGCCTGCAGCGCCAGCGCGAGCGCGCCGCCGCGATGCAGGCCGAGGCCGACCAGCGCAGCGGCCGCACGACCGACTCCTGGATGCAGGGTGACGGGGACGGGCGCCGGCCGCACCTGCCCGCATGGGGCTGGGCCATCGGCGCCGCGGCGGGTCTGCTCTGGTGGTGGTGGGGATCCTGAGGGCCCGCCCGCCGCCGCGGGGTGCGATTAGAGCGACTTCTTCAGCCAGGCCCCGAGCTCGCCGACGATGCCGCGGCGGAAGGCGAGCACGCAGATGACGAAGATCACGCCCTGCACCACCGTGACCCAGGCGCCGAGCTGCGCCAGGTAGTTCTGCATCGTGATGATGACGGCGGCGCCGACCACCGGCCCGAACACCGTGCCCAGGCCGCCGAGCAGCGTCATCAGCACGACCTCGCCCGACATCGACCAGTGCACGTCGGTCAGCGAGGCGAGCTGGAAGACCAGCGCCTTGGTCGCGCCGGCCAGCCCGGCCAGCGTCGCCGACAGGATGAAGGCGACGAGCTTGAAGCGGTCGGTGTCGTAGCCCAGCGAGATGGCGCGCTGCTCGTTCTCGCGGATCGCCTTCAGCACCTGGCCGAACGGCGAGTGCACGACGCGGTAGATGAAGGCGAAGCCGCCGAGGAAGATGACCAGCACCAGCGCGTACATCGCCAGCGGCTGCGACAAGTCGACGACGCCGAACAGGCGGCCGCGCGGCACCGCCTGGATGCCGTCCTCGCCGCCGGTGAAGGGGGCCTGCAGGCAGAAGAAGAAGACCATCTGCGCCAGCGCCAGCGTGATCATCGCGAAATAGATGCCCTGGCGGCGGATCGCCAGCATGCCCGCCAGCCAGCCCAGCAGCGCGGCGCAGGCGGTGCCGAAGAGGATGGCCAGCTCGGGCGTGAAGCCCCAGATCTTGGCCGCGTGCGCCGAGGCGTAGCCGGCGAAACCCAGGAACATGGCATGGCCGAAGGACAGCAGGCCGCCGAAGCCGATGAGCAGGTTGAAGGCACAGGCGAAGAGCGCGAAGCACATCACCTTCATCATGAAGACGGGGTAGACGACCAGCGGCGCCACGGCCAGCAGCAGCGCCATGGCGACGAAGGCGACCAGGTGCGTGCGCTGCTCCCGGCTGCCGTCGTTGGCGTCCAGGGCTGCGGGTTCGGCGGCTGGGATGTTCGGGACGCTGCTCATCGCTTCACTTCTGGGTGCCGAACAGGCCGGCCGGCCGCACCAGCAGCACGATGGCCATGATGATGAAGATCACGGTGGCCGACGCCTCGGGGTAGAAGACCTTGGTCAGGCCCTCGATGAGGCCGAGGCCGAAGCCGGTGACGATGGCGCCGAGGATCGATCCCATGCCGCCGATGACGACGACGGCGAAGACGACGATGATGAGGTCGGCCCCCATCTGCGGGCTGACCTGGTAGACCGGCGCCGCCATCACGCCGGCGAAGGCGGCCAGCGCGACACCGAAGCCGTAGGTGAGCGTGATCATGCGCGGCACGTTGACGCCGAAGGCCTGCACGAGCTGCGGATTCTCGGTCGCCGCGCGCAGGTAGGCGCCCAGCCGCGTGCGCTCGATGACGAACCAGGTCGACAGGCAGACGACGAGCGAGACGACGATGATCCACGCCCGGTAGTTGGGCAGGAACATGAAGCCGAGGTTCTGCCCGCCCAGCAGCTGCGCGGGGATCTGGTAGGGTTGCCCCGAGGAGCCGTATTCGTTGCGGAACAGGCCCTGGATGATGAGCGCCAGGCCGAAGGTCAGCAGCAGGCCGTAGAGGTGGTCGAGCTTGTACAGCCGCGACAGCATCAGGCGTTCGATGACGACGCCGCTGGCGCCGACGATCAGCGGCACCAGCAGCAGTGCCCACCAGTAGCCGATGCCCAGCTTGTTGAGCAGCAGGTAGGCCACGAAGGCGCCCATCATGTACTGCGCGCCGTGCGAGAAGTTGATGATGTTCAGCAGCCCGAAGATGACGGCCAGGCCCAGCGACAGCAGCGCATAGAACGAGCCGTTGATGAGGCCGATCAGCAGCTGGCCGAACAGGGCCTGGGTCGGGACGCCGAAGATCTCGGTCATGGGGTGTGCATGCGGGGGCGGCGCCGCGCGCGGCGCCGCCCGGGGCCGATGGGTTTACTTGATCAGCGGGCAGCCGCCCTCGGCCAGCGGCCGGAACGCCTGGTCGGCCGGGATCGTGGCGCGGATCTTGTAGTAGTCGTAGGGACCCTTGGATTCCGACGGCTTCTTCACCTCCACGAGGTAGGCGGGATGGAGCTTGCGGCCGTCGGCGCGCACCGTGCCCTTGCCGAACAGCGGGTCGTCGGTCGGCATTTCCTTCATCTTCGCGATGATCTTGGTGCCGTCGTCAGTCTTGGCCGCCTCGATCGCCTTCAGGTAGTGCAGCACCGACGAATAGACGCCGGCCTGCACCATCGACGGGTACTTGCCGCCGTTGGCCGCGGCGAAGCGCTTGCTCCAGGCGCGGGTCTGGTCGTTCAGGTCCCAGTAGAACGACTCGGTGAAGATCAGGCCCTGCGCGGTATTCAGGCCCAGGGAATGGATGTCGGTGATGAACACCAGCATGCCGGCCAGGCTCTGGCCGCCCTTGACGATGCCGAACTCGGACGCCTGCTTGATCGAATTGATGGTGTCGCCACCAGCGTTGGCCAGGCCGATGACCTTGGCCTTGGAGGCCTGCGCCTGCAGCAGGAACGAGCTGAAGTCCTGGCCCGGGAACGGGTGGCGCACGCCGCCGAGCACCTTGCCGCCGGCCTTCACCACCGCGGCGGTGGTGTCGCGCTCGAGGGCATGGCCGAAGGCATAGTCGGCCGTGAGGAAGAACCAGGTGTCGCCGCCGGTCTTGACGATGGCGGTGCCGGTGCCGTTGGCCAGCATCCAGGTGTCGTAGGTCCAGTGGATGGTGTTCGGGCTGCAGGCCTTGCCGGTCAGGTCGGAGGTCGCGGCGCCCGAGTTCAGGAAGGCCTTGCCCTTGTCACGCGTGATCTGGCTGACCGCCAGCGCCACCGACGAGGTCGGCACGTCGACGATGACGTCGACCTTGTCGACGTCGTACCAGGTGCGCGCGACGGTCGAGCCGACATCGGGCTTGTTCTGGTGGTCGGCCGCGAGGATCTCGACCTTCATGCCCTTGGCTGCGGCGCCGAAGTCCTCGACCGCCATCTTCGCCGCCACCACCGAACCCGGTCCGGCGATATCGGCGTACAGGCCCGACATGTCGTTCATGACGCCGAT
>Ga0316603_10001446_pt1 | contig 12650 bp, 11 predicted proteins | sample OWC_soil_day10_n_FD_207649 | JGI IMG/M metagenome (GOLD analysis project Ga0316603, IMG submission 207649) | Wetland soil microbial communities from Old Woman Creek delta, Ohio, United States - OWC_soil_day10_noCT | ecosystem: Environmental > Terrestrial > Soil > Wetlands | place: USA: Ohio...
CATCTCTATGAAATAAATAGGGAGTGGCTAAAGACGGGAAGCGGAGAAATTCACAAGTCTCTACCCCCTCAAGCGTCAATTGCGCACTCTACGGGAAACGCGATCATTCCACTACTCAAGCAGATATCTCCGGACTTTCCCCAGGAGATAATGAGAGAGGATGTCTCCGACCGTATTTCCTTGCCCGATATGCCCGAAGGCTGCTATTCGATAATCAGCTACGGAGATTTCATGGCCCCCACTATCCGTGACGGAGACCTTGTGATCTTCATGCCGGGATGTGATATCCGCAACAGGGATATTGTCCTGGTTCGCAATAAATGGGGCGAAGCCATCCTGAGAAGGTACCGGTTGAGGACAAACGAGATCTTTCTGGCGCCCGACAACCCCGCTTATGCGCCTTTTAAACCTGATCCGAACACAAGGATAATCGGAAAGGTCGTTGACGTATGGAGAAAAATCCGGCTTTGATATCCTGCTGCTTTTCTTATGCTCTTTGCCGCATATCGTTTCCCTATCCCTCGATACCCACCTGCACAAGTACGGGCTTCAGGATACGCTCGGCATCTCTCGGCGAAAGGCCGACCAGATAACCCCTCTTTCCGCCGTTGATATATATCGTCGGCAGTTCAAGAATTGACTCTTCCATGAAAACGGGCATCCTTTTTTTTGTGCCAAAGGGTGAAGTCCCCCCTACCATGTAACCCGAATGTTTGCGGGCGGAATCGGGGGAACAGGGTGTTACGGATTTTACGCCGATGAATCTCGCCAGGTCTTTGGTTGAAACCTGCCTGTCACCGTGCATAAGGACGATCATGGGGTTTTTTGCATCGTCCTCCATGATCAGGGTCTTGATAACGGCGTGTTCGTCAAGATGCAATTCCCGTGCGGGAACCGACGTCCCCCCTTTTTCTTCGTAGTTGTAGTAATGGTCCGAAAAGGCCGCTTTTTCCGTGCGCAACTCACGAATTGCAGGGGTAACGGAAACTTTTTCCTTTGCCATGGTATAACCTTCAACAGATGTTCTCTACCCTACATGATATCATACAAAAAAAGCCCCGCATGAACGGGGCTTTCAAGGCTACTCGTGAGATGTATCAAATCTTGTTGACGTTAGCGGCCTGAAGTCCTTTTGCGCCCTGCACAACGTCGAAAGAAACCTCCTGGCCCTCTTGCAGGCTTCGAAATCCGTCCCCCTGGATGGCGGAAAAATGTACGAAGACATCGTCGCCGTTTTCCTGCTCGATGAAACCGAAACCCTTGCTGTCATTAAACCACTTTACTACACCTTTTGCCATTACTGCTCCCTCCTGTGACGTGCTTCCTGGTATTTTACGGGCATAATCCGGTGCCCCGAGAGAATCTATTGTCAGCGTTCCACCCTTTTTCCGACCAGTCGGCCGTTTTACTTCAGTGCGGCATGCGCCGCGGCAAGGCGTGCGATAGGAACGCGGAATGGTGAACAGGAGACGTAATCAAGACCGATTTTATGGCAGAAAACTACCGAGTCGGGGTCCCCCCCGTGTTCGCCGCATATTCCCAGTTTTATACCGGGTCTTGTGGAACGCCCCTTCTCACACCCCATGATAACCAGTTGACCGACGCCGTCCTGATCGAGAGTCACAAACGGGTCATCCGGAAGGAGACCCTCCTCAACATACTGGGGGAGGAATTTGCCGGCATCGTCACGGGACAGGCCGAAAGTGGTCTGGGTAAGATCATTCGTGCCGAACGAAAAGAATTCAGCCTCCCGTGCGATTTCATCCGCAGTCAGCGCTGCCCTTGGAAGTTCTATCATGGTGCCCACAAGGTATTCCACCCTGACTCCGTAGCGCTCCATAACCTCTTCGCAGACCCGCACAGCGTTCTCCCTGAGAGTCTTCAGTTCCGAAACCGTTGCCACAAGCGGTATCATGATTTCCGGCACCAGGCTGAATCCTTCGTTTTTCGTCAGTTCGCAGGCCGCTTCCATGATTGCCTGTACCTGCAGATCGTAAATTTCCGGATATGTAATACCGAGACGACAGCCGCGATGGCCGAGCATCGGGTTGAATTCATGGAGATAATCGACTTTTGACATCAGGGTCTGGGCGCTGACGCCCATTGTCTGCGCCAGTGCCTCGATATCCTTCGTTTCATGGGGAAGGAACTCGTGGAGGGGCGGGTCGAGGAGCCGTATGGTGACGGGAAGTCCCTTCATTTCCGTGAAGATTCCTTTGAAATCGCCCTTCTGCATCGGCAGGATCTTTGCGAGGGCCTTCTTTCTAGCTTCGACGGAGTCGGCAAGGATCATTTCCCGCACGGCAGCTATGCGGTCCGCCTCGAAGAACATGTGTTCCGTTCGGGTCAGGCCGATCCCTTCGGCGCCGAATTCGCGAGCTGTCCTTGCATCGGCGGGAGTATCGGCATTGGTGCGCACCTTCAGTGTTTTGAATTTATCTACCCACCCCATGAGGGTGCCGAAGTCGCCGGTCAATTGCGGAGGAACCGTAGGAACAAGACCCAGCATCACTTCACCGGTGGAGCCATCGAGGGTTATAATATCACCTTTTTTCACCTCGATGCCGTTAACGGTAAATTCATTTGTTGAGTAATCCACCTTTATTTCGCCGCAGCCTGCTACGCAGCATTTACCCATACCGCGGGCAACGACGGCAGCGTGAGATGTCATGCCGCCACGGGCAGTGAGAATTCCTTGCGCCGCATGCATGCCGTGAATGTCTTCCGGACTGGTTTCGATGCGGACGAGAATGACCTTCAACCCTATTTTTGCCGCGACTTCAGCCTCGTCGGCGGTAAAGACAACTTCGCCGCTGGCAGCCCCGGGGGAAGCAGGGAGACCCTTAGCGATGACTTTCCTGGGGGCTTTTGGATCGAGGGACGGATGCAGCAGCTGGTCAAGCTGGCTTGGCATTACCCGCAAAACGGCGGCTTTTTCGTCTATCAGACCCTCCTTTACCATGTCAACGGCAATTTTCACGGCCGCCCGGGCAGTACGCTTTCCGGTGCGTGTCTGAAGCATGTACAGTCTACCCTTTTCAATGGTGAACTCGATATCCTGCATGTCAACATAATGCTTTTCCAGAATTGCACGGATCTTCACCAGTTGCTGGTAACATTCCGGAAGAACCTCTTCCATGGACTGGACGCCGTCTTTCTTTTTTGTCTTGCTGAGCGGCTGCGGAGTGCGGATCCCCGCAACGACATCCTCTCCCTGTGCGTTAACCAGATATTCGCCGTAGAAATAGTTGTCTCCCGTGGAAGGATCCCTGGTGAAGGCAACCCCGGTCGCGCAGTTATTTCCCATATTGCCGAATACCATGGACTGAATGTTAACGGCCGTACCCCATTCGGCTGGAATGTTGTTCAGCTTCCTGTACGTGATCGCACGCTGATTCATCCATGACCCGAATACCGCCCCGATGGCTCCCCACAGCTGCTCCTGGGGGTCTTCAGGGAAATCCCTGCCGAGCACCTCCCTGATTTTCCCCTTGAAAGTGGTGACCAACTCCTTCCAGTCTGCCGCAGAAAGCTCCGTATCGAGGTCGACCCCTTCTTCCTCTTTCTTTCTTTCAAGAATATGCTCCAGTATGGAACCATCCATTCCCATGACTACGTTGGAATACATCTGGACGAAACGGCGATAGGCATCATAGGCAAAACGCTCATCCCCGCTCTGATCGATGATTCCCCGGATGGTGACATCATTGAGCCCCAGGTTGAGGATTGTATCCATCATGCCCGGCATGGAAGCACGAGCGCCGGAACGCACCGAAACGAGCAGGGGATTCTTTGGGTCACCGAACTTCTTCCCCATTAATTCCTCGATCTTGCGCATATTCAAATCCACCTCTTCCTTGAGAGTTGGCGGATAATTCCGATCGTTATCATAGAATTCGCTGCAGACTTCCGTGGTAATGGTAAATCCCGCCGGAACCGGTAGCCCGATGCTGGTCATCTCAGCAAGGTTTGCCCCCTTGCCGCCGAGCAGACTTTTCATCTCCCCTGTTCCTTCAGCCTTGCCGTCACCGAAGAAGTACACATATTTCGCAGCCATTGCAATCCTCCTCTGTTCTTTGTTCTCTCCGCGAGAAAATGAAATGTTTTCTATCTGTCAATCAACTGAACGTAAATAAAAAAATGAGCGAAACCCGGAATCGGGCCCCCCGCTCCGGTTATATGGAAATTTTCGCGAAATCCGCAATATTGCCGAACATCCTGGCTATTCCCGTCAAGAGGGCAAGCCTGTTATTACGAACCCTTTCGTCATCCGACATGACCATAACGGTATCGAAAAAGAGGTCGACAGACTCCTTCAGCGTCGCAATTTCCGCAAGAGCGGCCAGGTAATCCCGATCGGCTATTTTCACTTCAGCGTTTTTCGAAACGGTACGATAGGAAGCGTATAAACGCCTCTCTGCGTCCTCCTGGAAAAGCCCTTCCGCCGGCGGTACGTCCACCCCTCCCTTGACGATGTTGCAGACGCGCTTGAATGCCACGGCCAGGGGTTCAAAGTCCGGGCGCCTCTTGAATTCGGACAAAGCGGCAATTTTTGCCGCTGTCTCGACCAGATCGTCAAACGATGCCGCCACCACGGCTTCCACCACGTCGCCGGGGAAACGGTCGGCCAACAGGTTGACAAAGCGGCCCTTGAAGAACTCCAGGACCTCTTTATGAACCTTTTCCCGCTCGCGGGTGATTTTGCATTGGAGCAGATCGAGGGATGCCGTGATGAAGCTGGTGAGCGGCAGTCGGTACCCCTTGTCCAGCGTGATATTGATGATGCCGATGGCCGAGCGCCGCAGGCCGTAAGGATCGGCCGAGCCGGTCGGGATGAGCCCTACACCGAAACAACCACAGATTGTATCCATCTTGTCGGCGAGTGAAACAAAGGCGCCGATATCGGAAGAGGGGAGCTCGCCCCCGGCTTGAGTAGGGAGGTAGTGCTCAGCAATGGCGTTGGCCACTTCGGCATCCTCGCCATCATGCAATGCGTATTCCCGCCCCATGATTCCCTGGACTTCCGGGAATTCCCCAACCATGCCGGTAACGAGATCGGCCTTACATAAAGTCGCTGCTCTGTGTACCTTGTCAAGGACCGGCTCGTTCAGGCCGGCCGCCAGCCAATGTGCAAGCTGCCGAAAACGCTCCATCTTTTCAAAGGAGGTGCCCAGCTTCTGCTGATAGACCACGCTTTTGAGCGCCTCGACGCGCTTCTCGAGAGGTACCTTTTTATCCTCCTCGAAGAAGAAGCGGGCATCGGAAAGGCGGGCACGCAGCACCCTCTCGTTACCCTTCACCACGACGGAAGGATCGTCCGCCAGAGTGTTGGGGATCGTTATGAAAACGGGGAGGAGCCTGCCGCCCTCGTCGATTACCGAGAAGTAGCGCTGATGGCTTCGCATGGAGGTGATCAGGACCTCTTTCGGCACCTCGAGGAAGCTCCGGTCGAATGTACCATGGACGGCGCTCGGGTATTCGACGAGATAGGTCACCTCATCAAGCAGCCCCTCGTCCGGCAGGAGCTGACCCCCGGAGGCCTTCGCCACCCGGTGGGTTTCGCGGCGAATGATTTCTTTTCTGCGTGCCGGATCGGGAATGACGAAATGCCGCTCGCACTCTTCCAGGTAATGGGCGAAGTCGCGCACCGGAAAAGGCTGATTGGCCATGAAACGGTGGCCGCGGGAAACACTGCCGCTCTCGATGTTGCCGAAGGTGAACGGCACGACGGTGCCGTCGAACAGGGCCACGATCCAATGGATTGGACGCGCAAAGCGGACATCCAGGTCGCCCCAGCGCATCGATTTCCGGAACGGGATGTTCACGATAAGGCGCGGCAGGATTTCAGACAGCAGTTCATGGGTCGGACGGCCGGTCTCGGTTCTGGTCACCGCAAGCTTCAAAACTTTCCCGGCTTCGACAAGCTCGATTCTCGCATTGTGAAAGGTGGCGATTACTCCCGGCGAAAAAACGGTGCCATCTATCTGCAGAGGAGAGCCATCCCATCCTTTGCCGCGGAGGAAGCCCTCGCCTGCGCGAGTCAATCTAACATCGGCATCGAAAGCAACATTTGTTGCCGGACCCGTATCGGTAATTTCCGCATCGGGCTGGACCGTCGAGATATCTTTCACCTGCAGGGCAAGGCGGCGCGGGGTAGCGAGAGTCCTGATCCCGTCGAAGGTAAGGCGGGCATTCGTCAACTCCTTTGCGATGATGCTTTCCATGTCGGCCATGGCTTTGTGGAGGAACCCGGCCGGGATCTCTTCTGTACCGATTTCCAGGAACAGTTCTTTTGCCATCAGCGGCCTCCTTTCAACAGCGGAAACCCGAGCCGCTCACGCATCTGCAGATAACCCTCGGCGCAAAGCCTTGCAATGTTTCTCACCTTTCCGATATAAGAGGCCCGCTCGGTAACCGAGATGGCTCCACGGGCGTCGAGCAGGTTGAATGCATGGGAACATTTCATCACATAATCGTAGGCCGGCAAGACCAGCCCGCGTTCCACAAGCCGGATGCACTCCGTTTCATACATGGTAAAGAGCTGAAGCAGCATCGCAACATCCGCCTCTTCAAAGTTGTACGTGGAGAACTCCACTTCGGTCTGGTGGTGGATGTCACCGTATTTCACGCCTTCGATCCACTGGAGGTCATAGACATTGTCGACACCCTGAAGGTACATGGCAATCCGTTCGCAGCCGTAGGTTATTTCCGAGGAAACCGGTTTGAGATCGATGCCCCCTGCCTGCTGGAAATAGGTGAACTGGGTGATTTCCATGCCGTCCAGCCAAACTTCCCAGCCCAATCCCCATGCTCCCAGCGTGGGGGATTCCCAGTCGTCCTCCACGAAACGGATGTCGTGCTGGTTGGGATTGATGCCGAAAGCTTTCAGTGACTCCAGGTAAATGTCCAGTATATTCATCGGAGAGGGCTTCATGATTACCTGGAACTGATAGTAGTGCTGAAGGCGGTTGGGATTTTCACCGTAACGGCCGTCGGTGGGCCTGCGGGAAGGCTCGACGTAGGCCACATTCCACGGCTCGGGTCCGAGGACGCGAAGAAAGGTCGCTGGATTGAAGGTGCCGGCCCCTTTTTCCACATCATAAGGCTGCTGGATGACGCAACCCTGCCGCGCCCAGAAGCCCTGGAGGGAAAGAATCAGATCCTGAAAAGTCAACACATTTCCTCCACTCTATAATTAACAGTATGAATAAACGTAAAATGACTGTTTGCATATCCCGGCAACAGGTGGATTTGCCCTTTACTCAGAGAGAATGCAGAAATGCCGGCTACCTGGGTGTCCTCGATTACTTTAAATGTGGCTAAAACAGCGGGACTTGCTAGATTATCCTGTAACAGGCTCCTGTGTCAAGGGCTATTGGTTGCTAATATTCATCTGTCCGCACTGTTTCCTGCAAAAAGGAAAGGGAGTTCAGAGGACGGTTCAGGTGTGCATCAATGCTCGCATCGAGGATTTCGCCTGCTTCCGGAAGCGTGCTGCCCGGAAACCGAATTTTCCCGAATTGCCCCGTACGCATTGCCATGCCGAGCAACAAGAGAGTGTCGGGGGAGATCTTTCGCCCATTCCGGCTGCATGAGCCGCAAAAAATGCCTTGAGACTGAGGCTGGAAGCGCACGTCAGCAATGGAGGCGAGTGGCGTGCCGCAGCGAACGCATTTTTCGAGGGGGATTCGATACCCGAGTATATTGAGCAGGTTCGCTTCGAAGAAGCGGCGGTCATCCTCCACGGCTGGAGCCGAATTGAGGTATTCAAGGTAGGAGGCAAGCAGACGGTATAGCCTCGTATTCGGTTGCGCTTCCGGGATCAAACGATCGACCAGTTCGCATGCATACCCGGCATACCCTATCTTTGCAAGATCTTCGCGAATGCGGGGGAAAATCGTCAGGACATCAACGCTCTCCAGGCGTGAAATCGTTTCTTTCAGTACGACCCGTATCTGCAGCCTGGCAAAAATTTCGAGGGCGCCGCCAAAGCGTTTCCTGCTTTTTTTAGCGTAACGCGCAATACTTCCCATCTTGCCGTGTTCACGGGTAAAGATGGTAACGATTTTATCGGATTCGCCGTAGTCCCGAACAACCAGGACAATTGCCTCACAATCATTTGCCGGCATGATTCTACCGGCACCCCAGCTTTTTCAGCAACATACCGCAAAACTTGTTCAGGGGGTGTTCTCTTTTCAGGGATGGAATAACCGGGTTTTTTCTCGTCCCGAGCTTTTCCAGTTCCAGGATAATTCCCTGATTATATTCGAATCGAAGTCCCTCCCGCATTGTTTGCAGCGCTTTTTCCTTTTGGCCGGAAAGAATGTAAATCCTCCCGAGGTTGAGGTAATGCAAAGCATTGTCCGGATCTTTCTCCAGTGCTTCCTTGCAGAGATCGATTGCTTCCTGGTGTTGTCCGCGGACTTTTGCCAGGCAGAAAGCCAGGTGGGAGCAATACAGGGGGGTTTTTTCGAGGGCGGTTGCCTGTTCGAAGCAGACCAGCGCAAGGTATACGTGGTTGTTGGTAAGGGCGTTCAATCCTTTCTCGTAGATTTCGTCAGCCTGCATATTGGGCATGTCAAGACCTCGCCGGACAATGGTGTGAAAAAACTGACAGAAATAAACATGTATGGCAAAAAACACAAGACGAAGAACAGTTGTTGTTTTCTTGCGAAGTGCTGCGTTCCCGGCGAGGAAATTTAATCCCCTGCTGCCTGTAAACCCGGCAAAATAGCTTTTCAAGCTGCTGCCATGAATTTATAATAGCATGTATGAATATCTCCACAACTGAAAATTTCCCTGCTGCTTGCGGCGTCTATATCATGAAAGGGGTATCGGGAACGATACTGTATGTGGGGAAAGCCAAAAACCTCAGGGCGAGAATCGGTTCATACCTTGCCCAATCCCGTGACAATCGCTGGCATATCCGGTTTCTCATGGCGCGGGTTTCGGACATAGAGTATATCCTCACAGATACCGAAAAGGAAGCATTGATCCTTGAGAACACCCTCATAAAAAAACACCGCCCCCGATACAATATTAACCTGCGCGATGACAAGACATATTTTTCATTGCGCATGGACATGTCCGAAGAGTTTCCCCGCCTTACGATCATTCGCAAGGTGACGAGAGACGGGGCACGTTATTTCGGCCCCTATTCCTCGGCTTCTGCCGCGAGGGATGTGCTGAAACAGCTGTATAAACTTTTCCGCCTTCGTCATTATCCGCTGGAGACATGCCGTCGACGTGGACGTCCGTGTCTCTTCCATCAGATAAACCAGTGTTCGGCTCCGTGCGCCGGCATCATTTCCCGGGAGGACTATGCTGCCCTTGCCCATGGCGCGGTGCTTTTCCTGCAAGGAAAGAACCGGGATCTTGTGAAGGTGCTGCGTTCAAGAATGGCGGAGGCGTCGACACGTGAGAGTTACGAGGAAGCCGCCAGATTCCGAGACCTGATACGTTCCATAGAAGTGACCGTGGAAAAACAGAAAATGGTTGCAAATGGAGGGGACATGGATGTTCTCGGATTCTGCCGCGAAGGAAGTGCCCTCCAGATATCAATGCTGTTTGTCAGGGGAGGAAGCCTTATCGGCAACAGGAATTTTACGCTTTCCTGGGAGATGGGCGATGAGGAAGGGATAGCGTCTTTTCTCGGCGAATATTACAATCGCGATGTGTATGTTCCCGATGAAGTGCTTCTGCCGCTTGCCATTGGGGAGCCGGGGGCTTTTGTGGACCTGCTGTCGGAAAAAAAAGGCAAAAAGGTAGCGGTAACCTTTCCCCGCAGAGGGAGAAAACGCGAGATGGTACACCTGGCCGGCAGGAATGCCGAAACCGCTGCCGTGGAGCGCCGCGATGCCAGGGAGAACATGGATGCAATCCTCGATGAACTCAGGGAGAGGCTGCATCTCTCCAGAACACCCCGGCGCATTGAGTGCTACGATGTATCCAATATCCAGGGACAGCTTGCCGTAGCGAGCAGGATATCTTTCGTGGATGGCAGGCCCGACAAGGGCAACTACCGCCACTATCGGATCAAAACCGTGACCGGAGCCGATGACTACGGCATGCTGCAAGAAGTCCTCTCCCGGCGGTTCAGGCGAGATGCCGGATCCGGTGAACTCCCCGACCTGATCGTCGTTGATGGAGGTCAGGGTCAGCTTGCCGTCCTTGCAAAAGTTTTGCAGGGGCTCGGTGTACACGGTGTGGATGCAGCTGCGCTGGCGAAGAGCAGGGTCGAGGAGGGGATGATGTCGATGGAAATATCCAGGAGCAATGAACGGGTCTTTCTTCCCGGGAGGAAAAATCCCGTAGTGCTGCGGCAAAACTCGGCGCCGCTCCTTCTCCTTGCGCAGATCCGGGATGAAGCGCATCGCTTTGCCATTACCCATCACAAAAAGCTTCGGGGGAAGAGCACCCTGCGGTCGTCTCTAGCCGATATCAGGGGTGTGGGAGAAAAAAGGCAGAAGCAGCTACTGCGCCACTTCGGCAGCCTCAAAAAAATAGGGGAGGCATCGATTGATGAATTGCTTCAAGTCGGGGGGATGGACAGAAGTACCGCAACAGCCTTGTGGGAATATTTCCATGGGAAGCAGTAAAAGCGGATTTACGTTTTAAGTTTTTGGTTTTTGGTTTTACGTTTTTACGTTTTTACGTTTTTACGTTTGAGTCTGGGGCAATTGCATCCGCAAAAAAGGCGGCTCAACGGCCGCCATTTTCACGATGCGATATGAACGATCTACTCGGCTACAAGCTTTCGTACCGTGGTTTCCAACGCCTTTCTGATGTTCTCATTGAAACCTGTCATCTTTTCCACCAGGACGCCCTTTTTATTGATGACTAATAACGTGGGCACCATCCGTATGCCGTAATCGTCATAAACCAGGTCTTCATTGGCCATGGCTACCGGATAGCCGATCTTTTTTTTCACCACGAATTTCCTGACATCTTCAAGGGTGTCACCCTGTCCCACATTGAGGCCCAGGATGTGCAGCCCCTGCCCGCCGAACTGTTTTTGCAGGTTGGCCAGATGGGGAAGAGAATCCTTGCACCCCCCGCACCAGGTGGCGAAGAATTCTATAACGAGTACGGACCCCCTGTAATTGGCCAGAGAAAGCTTTTGTCCAGACGTGGTAACAACCTGAAAGGGGGGGGCAACTTGCCCCTTTACCGGCAGGGCAAGGGAGACGGCAGGCAATGCCAGCGATACCATTGTGCAAATTGCCGCTAAGAGCTTGTACGGTTTCATGCATTTCATCGACAATTCCCCTTAGTTTTTTCAGAGGGCTTTTTTGATCAATGCTTCAAGCTGCGGCTTCGGCACCGCTCCAACCACCTGATCCATGACTTTGCCGTCCTTGAACAGGATTACTGTCGGAATACCGCGAATTCCATACTTGCCGGGTGTCGCGGGATTTTCGTCCACGTTGACTTTCCCCACCTTGATCTTGCCTTCATACTCTTCGGCGAGGGCGTCGACAACCGGGGCAACGGCCTTGCAGGGTGAGCACCATGGAGCCCAGAAGTCAACCAGAACTGGGATGGGGGATTGCAGAACTTCAGTTTCAAAATTGCTGTCACCAAAAGCAAGGACTTTTTCGCTGGCCATGATTCAATTCTCCTCTTTCTGATCTCGGTACTACCTTTGTCGTGTACTATTGACTATAATCTAGACGATAAAAAAATCAAGGAATAATTGCCTCCCCGCCTTTCTTTCGCTAGAATGAATAATTGCAATACAATACTGGGAAAAAGGGCCGGCACAACCATCTGCCGTCGGAAAATACAGAGTATAATCATGAGCTATTTCCCTGTGCATCTCGATATGCGAAACAGGATCGCGATTGTGATAGGCGGCGGTCCTGTGGCGGAGCGCAAATGCCATTCTCTGGTTGAGGCGGGTGCAAGCGTCCTCGTTATCTCTCCGGAGATAGTTCCCGGTATGCAAAAACTTGTTACGGAAGGCCGTATCGAGTTGCTGCCCAGGGAATACCGGGATGGTGATCTTTCACATGCCTTGCTGGTATTTGCGGCGACGGACTGCGTCGAGGTCAACCTGGCAGCGGCTTCAGAAGCCGGAAAACGGGGGATCCCGGTAAACATCGCCGATTGCCCTGAAAGGAGCACCTTCGTCTCCCCGGCAGTCGTCAGCCGGGGAGACCTTCTCATAACCGTTTCCACGGGAGGAAAGAGCCCTGCCCTTGCAAGAAAAATCCGTGAAGACCTCGAAGGCAGGTTCGGCCGGGAATACGACCTGGCCCTTCAGCTTCTGGGCTCAGTCCGGGAAAAGCTGTTGACAGAAAAAAGGGGCAGTCAATATAATAAAGAGCTTCTTGCGGCACTTGTCTCGCACGATGTTCCCGAACTTTTCAAAAGCAAGTCTTTTTATCACCTTGACCTCCTCCTCCGGGAGATATTCGGCCCGGAATACACCCTGCAAAACCTTGGCGCGGACACAGGGATGGAATCGTGCGGATCTGGAGACGGAGCGGAAGAGTAAACATTTCCGGATGCAATGCGCGCGGTACGCAAAGGACCCTCCATGAATGTACTTCTTTTTTATTTGACCCTGGCTCTCTATGGCGCCGCTTCACTCTTCTACCTTTTTTACCTTGCAAGGCCGGGTGAAAATACGGGGAAGATTTCCCGGT